>ENA-ORCZ01000058-ORCZ01000058.1-marine-metagenome-genome-assembly--contig:-NODE-58-length-162460-cov-39.912362_pt1 | contig 162460 bp, 148 predicted proteins | sample MGYA00237785_ERZ508519 | MGnify/ENA primary metagenome ERZ508519 (study PRJEB26189, sample SAMN06268790) | marine metagenome | isolation source: Bioluminescent Bay, La Paraguera, Puerto Rico | place...
CCGCTCGCGACCTTCACAGAAACGATCTCCTGTGTCATCGGGTTGCACTTCTACAGGATCGCCTGTGAATAGACCTCAAGGAGATAGACGTTGAAGACGGTGATCGACCTGGACGAGGAGTTGCTGGACCGCGCCCGTCGTGAACTCGGGACCAGCGCCAAGAAGGAGACGATCCACGAGGCGCTGCGTCTGGTCGCCGAACGCGGGGCCCGACTGGCTGCGATCCAGGAGCTCATGTCCATCGACCGGGACTGGGACGGCATCGTCGATGACGACAAGACGCCAACCAGCGGCCAAGACGCGGCGTGAACATCCCCCGAGGGCTGTACCTGATCGACACCTCGGCCTGGGCCCGGATGTCCGCACCGGCAGTAAACAAGCGGCTCGTCATGATCCTGCAGGAAGGGGCAGCGGCGACCTGTCTCCCGCTGGACCTCGATGACGGTCGCAGCGCCCGCAAATTCCGGGATGCGATGGCAATCCGCGCCCGCCGGGCCGAAATCATGACTGATCTTCCGATCACCTCTGCGGTAGCCACTCGGGCACGGGACATCCAGACAGCGCTGACCCGACGTGGGTACCACCGAGCGGCCAGCCCGGTCGATCTGATCGCCGCCGCGGCAGCGGCTGAGCACGGCGCGACAGTCCTGCACTATGACCGTGACTTCGACCTGACTTCGACCTGATCACCGAGGCCGGCGGACCGCGCAGTGAGTGGGTCGCCCCTGCCGGAACACTCCGATAGCTACCCGCGGCTCCTGCCGCGCCGCGTCAGCGGGTCGCCGGGTTCGCGGCGAGCATGGCGCAGAACAGCGCGCCCTGCTCGATCGCGTCGTCCAGGGCGACATGGTCGTGCTGCTGATCGCCGAACCACTCGCGGGGCATGGTCCGCTTCGACGTCGTCCGGTAGCCGGTGCCCATCAGCGCCATGGCGTACGTCTTGATGTCCAGTGCCGAGTGGGAGAACGGGCTCGATCCGGTGAAGCGGATCAGGTACCAGTAGACGAACATGAAGTCGTACGCCGCCGGATAGCCGATGAACACCGGCCGCCCCGGCAGTTGAGCCAGCCACTCCGTGTACCGGGCCATCGCCGCTGCCGGCTCCTCCTGGTCGGCCCGGCACGCCGCCCACGCCTCCGGCTGCGTCTCCCACCACGCCATCGTCTGCGGGGCGCCGCTGGCGCCGGGCAGCGTGACCAGGTTGGCGCTGAACGTGCCGACCAGCTCCTTGCCGGCCGTGTACGCCGCCGAGGCGAAGCTCAACATCGAGTGCGGGCCGGGGATCGGCCCGTCCGCCTCGACGTCCGTGCTGACGTAGATCTCCGCTTGTGCCATGCCAGCACCGTACGGCAGCCCTGCCCCGCCGCCGACCGCGACAGTGCATCGCCCGCTGCGGGCAGCGCGAGTTGAATGTCAGATACCTCATGCCAGCGTGTTGAGGTATCTGAGCTTCAACTCGTCAGGCGCTGAGTGGGCAACGGGCGACTCAGCGCCACGCAGAGCGCGTTTTGCCCCGTGATGCCCCTTCACGGAGGCGCCCTCGGTGCACCTTCAGCCGGGCCGCCCCACGAGTTGAAGCTGAGATACCTCACGCCAGCGTTTTGAGGTGCCTCAGCTTCAACTCGCGGTGGAGGCGATAAGCAGGATGCGGTGGGGCGCGGTGGACGCGGGGGTGTGCGGACGCGGGCGGGGGGTCAACTGAGAGCGAAGGTGGCCGAGGCGCGGCCGGCGGCGTCCGGTACGGCTTCCAGGTAGAGCAGGCCGTCACGGTGTCGGACGTACTGGCCGGGGAAGTTGACCGACTCCAGGGACAGTTTGCCGGCGTCGGCCAGCCCGGAGCGGGCCATGAACGTGGCGTCCTGCCGGAACAGGTTGGATCCGTCGTTGGCCTCCACCCAGATCTGGTGGTTGCGGTGCCGCAGGTAGTAGCCGGGGAAGTTGGTCGACTCCAGCGAGATGCCGGCCGAGTTGGCCAGCCCGGGGACGACCCGGAACTGCGAGTCGGCCAGGTTGGCGACATTCGCCTCGAGGCGGACCCGGTACTCCCAGTGCCGCAGGTAGCGGCCCGGCTGGTCGTGGGCGCTGAGCCGGATCGGCGTGGCACCGTCCGGCACCGGTACGCCGAAGTTCGGTGTGCCGTCGGCGTTCCAGTAGATCTTCTGCACCCGGGTACGCCGGTTCGGGTCGTTCAGCGGGTCGTAGCCGTTGCCGAGGTAGCGCTCGTAGTTGCGCGAGTGGTAGACGATCACGTCGCTGCCGTCCTCGGCGACGGTGAACGAGTTGTGCCCGGGCCCCCACTGGCCGGTACGGCTGTTGCTGGCCAGCACCGGGTTGGGGCTCTTGGTCCACGACGACGCGTTCAGCAGGTTGCTGCCGGCCGAGGCGGTGAGCAGTCCGACGGCGTAGTTGGCGTCGGTGGCGCTGGCCGAGTAGGTCATGAGGACCCGGCCGTTGCGGATGATCACCGCTGGGCCTTCGTTGACCCGGTAGCCGCGGGTCTCCCAGGCGTACGTCGGGGTGCTGATCATGACCGGGGTGCCGGTGTAGGTCCACGGGTTGACCATCCGGGCCAGGTAGATGTTGGAGTTGTTGCCGGCGTACTCGGCCCAGGCCAGGTAGCGGACTCCGTTGTGGACGAAAGTGGTGGCGTCCAGTGAGAAGCCGGGGCGCGGCGGCTGGATCTGGCCGCGTTCGATCCACGGTCCGTCGAGCGGGTTGGCGGCGGAGGATTCCAACACGTACGGGCGGATGGCCCAGATGTCCTCGGCCCGGCCGGCGGCGAAGTGGATGTACCACCTGCCGTCGATGAAGTGCAGCTCCGGTGCCCAGATGTGCGCGCCCATCTCGCCGGTCGAGTGCTTGCGCCAGATCACCCGCTCGGCTGCGGTGGCCAGGCCCTGCAGGGTGGTGGCCCGGCGCATGACGATGCGGTCGTACTCGGGGACGGTGGCGACGAAGTAGTAGAACCCGTCGGTGTGCCGGTGGACGTGCGGGTCGGCCCGCTGTTCGACGATCGGGTTGGTGAACTGGACGGTGGGCGGGACCGCCGCCGCGATCACGGCCGAGCTGCCCGCGAGAGCAGCCGAGGCCGGGGCAGCCGCGACAGCGGCCGAGGCCGCCGGAATTGCCGCCGCGACAGCAGCCGGGGCGGCGGCGACCACGGCGGTGGTGGCCGCAGTCACCAGGGCGGCGGTTGTCGCCGCCAGCCAGTTGACCGTGGATCGCGATCGCCTCATGACCGACACCCTTCGCAGTCACCATCTTCGATGCAAACAGTGTTAGCGCTCACACAATCCAGGTCAAGAGGATGCGTCATCTTCACGAAACAATCCGGCGGGGCGGTGGAAAATCTCCCACCGCCCCGCCGGATACCGTCCGGACTCGCTCCAGCAACGTCCGTCGCCCCGCACCGCCCATCACCGGAGCGACGAGACGCGGGCCGAGGCCGGCCGCTTCGGCTACTCGCCGCCGAGATTCACCAGCGCCTGCGCGGTCCGGAAGTACGGGTTCCGGCCGAGGTCTCCGACGGTGACGATGCCGAAGGCGTCCTTGAGCAGCTTGGCGTCGCTCTCGCTGACGCCCTTCAGCGCGGCGACCGGCGCGGCGACGATCTCGGTCAGGGACTTGTCCTGGTAGGCCTTGTCGACCAGCGTGGTCAGGTCAGCGGTGACCGGCATCCTGTCTGTTCTCCTTGCTCGATGGGGTATGACCCGGCCCAAGGCGGGCCGGGTCGTCGACTCCGGCTATCTGCGGTGCTGCGCCCTGGAGCGCTGTGATCTGGAGCGCGGGCAGCGGCTACTCCTCGGCCTCTTCTTCCTCGGACTCTTCCTCGTCGCCGTCGCCGATGACGTCGAAGACCTCCTCGGCGACCATGCCGGCGGCGAAACCGGCGAGGGCGCCGCCGGCCGCACCGGCCAGTACGCCGCCCATCCCGGAGCCACCATCCTCGTGTCCACCGTGGTGCCCGCCATGACCGTGACCACCGCCGTAGCCGCCGTGACCGCCGAGCAGCGCGTGTCGCTGCTCCAGCGACTGCCGCAGCCAGGAGTCCACCAGGGCGATCCAGTCGATACTCTCGGCGGCCGCGTGCTCGACCCGGTAGTGGCCGTACGCGTCATGACCGGGGGTGAACAGCCCGGACTTCTTGTCGAACTCCAGGACCACGGTCACCCCGTGCGGGTCGGCGACGAACGTCAGCTCGACCTGGCTGACCCCCGGGTACTGCGGTGCCGACGCGTACTCGATCTCCTGGTAGAACGGCATCGTCTGGGGCAGGCCGGCCAACTGGCCGTGCTCCAGGTCGGCACCGGTGAACGGCAGCCCGAGCGCGGCGAACGCCTCCAGGATCCGCTCCTGCACCGGCAGCGGATAGACGTGCACGTCGTCGAGGTCGCCCGGGTCGATGGCACCGCGGACCCAGATCTTGGTACGCAGGCCCATGGTCATGCCGGGCAGCCGCTGACCGTACAGGTCGGTGACCGGCGTCTCCCACGGCACGTCGATCTCGAACGGCAGCGACAACTGCTGCCCGGCGGCAAGACGCAGCTCGCCGCAGACCGGAACCCGATGGAACTCGACCGTACCGTCGTACTCCTCGTCGTCGGTCTCCATTTCGACCCGGGTGACCAGCGCGACGGTGATCTGGTCGATCTCCACCTCGTGGTCGCCGCCGGTGATGTCGACCTGGCCGGCCAGGGTCAGGCCGGGGCGGGTGCTGGCGTTGGACAGGACGGTGTCGACAGTCGGTCCACCGACTCCGAAGGCTCGGAGCATCCGTTTGAAGACCACGTGGCTATCTCTCCCTGGCGGTACGCTGGCGCGATCCCCGGGCGCGCCGAAGGTTGCCGCACAACATGATCAGATATGTCTATTTTGGATCCGGGGTTGTCGACGATGCTAGCGGGGCAGCCTGAGAGGTTGCTGAACAGCAGATATCAGGTACGCAAAGCAATTTTGCGAATACTTCTCGCTATTGTTCTCAGTGAACTCGCAGGTTGGCGCAGCGTCCGCCTGTCTATGCTGAGGACCATGCCCACCACCAGCGACCCTCCCAGTCCCGGCCGCCCCGTCACCGTCGAAGGAGTGACCGGGCGGTGATGGAGTGGGCGCTGCTGGGCGTCGCGGTACTGCTGGTCGCCGCCAACGCCGTGTTCGTCGCCGCCGAGTTCGCCTTCGTAACGGTCGACCGGGCGACCGTGGAACGGCAGGCCGCCGCCGGTGACCGCCGCTCGGCGGGCCTGCTGCGCGGCCTGCGGACGCTGTCCACCCAGCTGTCCGGCGCCCAGCTCGGCATCACCGTGACCAGCCTGGTCGTCGGCTTCCTCGCCGAGCCCTCACTGGCCACCCTGCTACGCGGCCCGCTCGGGCTCACCGGCCTGCCGGACGGCGCGACCACCGCGCTCTCGCTGACGCTGGCGCTGATCCTGGCCACGGGTTTTCAGATGACCTTCGGCGAGCTGGTGCCGAAGAACTGGGCCATCGCCGAACCGCTGCGGGTCGGCCGGGCGGTCGCCGGCGCGCAGCGCGGCTTCACCGCCGCCACCGGCCCGTTGATCCGGTTTCTCAACGGTACGGCCAACCGGATCCTGCGGGCGTTCGGCATCGAGCCGACCGAGGAGCTGGCGTCCGCCCGTACCCCTCAGGAGCTGGCGTCGCTGGTCAGCCGGTCCGGCGAGGAAGGCACCCTGGACGCGGAGACCGCCGAGCTGGTCTCCCGGTCGATCGACTTCGGCGAACGGACCGCCGCCGACGTGATGACCCCCCGGCCCCGGGTACGGTTCGTCACCGCCGACGCACCGGTGGCCGAGGTGCTGCGGCTGGCCGCCGCCACCGGACACGCCCGCTTCCCGGTCACCGGCGCCGGAGTCGACGAGGTGCTCGGCGCCGTGCATTTCAAGCATGCCCTCGCCGTACCGACCGGGGAACGCGACACCCGGCCGGTGCGGTCCGTGATGGTCGAGCTGCCCGAGGTCCCGGAGACCGCCGAGCTGGACCCGCTGCTCGGCACGCTGCGCAGCCGGGGACTGCAGATGGCGGTGGTGGTCGACGAGTACGGTGGCACCGCCGGCATCGTCACCCTGGAAGACCTGGTCGAGGAAATCGTCGGGGAAATCGCCGACGAACAGGACCGGCCGACCGGCCGACACCAGCGCGCCGCCGACGGTTCGTGGCAGCTCTCCGGCCTGCTGCGGCCCGACGAGGCGGCCCGGCTTACCGGGCTCGACCTGCCGGAGGGCCGGATCTCCGACACCCTCGGTGGGGTGATCATCGAGGAGCTCGGCCGGCTGCCCCGGGTCGGTGACACCGTCACGGTCGTCGCCGACGACCGCGAACACCCGGACCCGGACGGACTACCCACGTCCGTACCGGTGGAACTGACCGTGACCCGGGTCGACGGCCGCCGCGCCGACCGGCTGCTGCTGCGCCGCGCCGACCCCACCACGGCCGCCGGGTCTCCTGACGGGCCCCCGGACGTGCCTCAGAACGGGCACCCGGACGGACACCGCAACGGGCGCCGGAACGGAAGTCCGAAGGGGACGGCGTCATGAGTGACTGGTTGGCGATCCTCATCGGGGTGCTGCTGCTCGCCGGCAACGCGTTCTTCGTCGGTGCCGAGTTCGCACTGATCTCGGCCCGCCGGACACAGATCGAGCCACGGGCCGCCGCCGGGTCCCGGCTGGCCCGGGTCACGCTGCGGGCGATGGAGAGCGTGTCACTGATGATGGCCGGTGCCCAGCTCGGCATCACCGTCTGTTCGCTCGGCCTGGGTGCCATCGGCGAGCCGGCCGTGGCGCACCTGATGGAGCCGGCCTTCGCCGCCGCCGGGGTGCCGGACCCGCTGGTGCACCCGATCGCGTTCGCCATCGCCCTGGCGATCGTGGTCTTCCTGCACATGGTGATCGGCGAGATGGTGCCGAAGAACATCGCCCTCGCCGGTCCGGAGCGGTCCGCGATGGTCCTGGGCCCGGTGCTGTACGGCGTGGTCACCGTGCTGCGGCCACTGATCTGGCTGCTCAACCAGCTCGCCAACATCGTCCTGCGCCTGCTGCGGGTGCAGCCGAAGGACGAGGTGACCTCCACCTTCACCCGGGAGGAGGTTTCCGGGTTCATCGCCCAGTCCCGCCGTGAGGGCCTGATCGACGAGCACGAGCACCGGCTGCTGACCGGGGCGCTGGCGTTCAGCGACCAGCCGACCGCCCGGGTGGCGATCCCGCTGGATTCGCTGGTCACAATGTCCGCCACCAGCACGCCGGTCGAGCTGGAGAAGCGCTGCGCCGACACCGGCTACTCCCGCTTCCCGGTCGTTGACGGCGCCGCACAGGTGACCGGCTACCTACACGTCAAGGACGTGCTCGGGGCTTCGACGCAGGACCGGGACCGGGCGGTCGACTCCCGGCTGATCCGGCCACTGGTCACGGTTCGGGCCACCCAGCCGATGCGGGACACCCTGACGGTCATGCAGCAACGGGGCGCCCACCTGGCCCGGGTGGTGGACGCCGACGGCCGGTTGACCGGCCTGGCCGCGTTGGAGGACGTGATCGAGGAGCTGGTCGGCGAGGTCCGCGACGCCGCACAGGCCGCCAGCCGCTAAACGCCGCGCAGGCCGCCAGCAGCTAGGCTGGCGGAGCAAGCTGGGGCGGCCCGTCGGTGGGCTGGTTGAGCGACTGGCGGGCGAGCAGTGTCGCGCCGGCCACCGCCGCCGGCATGACCAGCACCGCGCCGAACGGGATCAGGCAGCAGCAGAAGACCGCCACCCCGAAGCCGAGCGCCTTCGGCCGGTTGGTGCGCAGCGCCACCCGGCGGTCCGGTAGCCGCAGCCCACGGCGGTAGAACGCGGACCCAACCAGTTCAAGGGCGAGCCGCCAGCCACCGAACAGGGCAGCGACCACCGGCACCAGGGTCTGCCCGACGATCGGGATGAACCCGCAGAGGAACAGCGGAATCCCGATGACGATGCCGAACGCGATCAGCCGGGCCGAGTCGAGCAGGCTGTGCCACAGCGATCGCCACCACGGCACGTCGACCCCGTTCGGCACCCCGCCGTGCTGCTCCTCCACCCATTCGGAGATTTTCTCGTAGAACGGATCCCCGATGAACAGGGTCACGGCGGTGAAGGTGAGTACACCGATCAGCCCGCCGAGGGCCAGCAACGCGACGGCGACCGCACCGCGTACCGCATCCCGGGTGCCCGCCGACCAGTCGTCGGCGAACGGGGTGAGCCAGCCGGCGACGTCGACCACGACGGCTATCCAGCCGATGAACGCGGCCACGAACAGCACCCCGGCGATCACCGCCGGGATCAGCCCGAGCAGCACCATCTTCGGGTTGCGGGCATAGGTGCCGAAGCCCCGCAGGAACAGCCGGACACCGTCGAGGAAGGCGCGGATCATCTCAGCCGGCCAGGCGCAGCCGTACCCGGCGGTTGGCCCGTCCCTTGCTCTCCACCTTGACCACCTGGACCTTGCCGATCTGGGCGGTGGAGGCGACGTGGGTGCCACCGTCGGCCTGCACGTCCAGACCGACGATGTCGACGATGCGGATCTCCTGCTCGTCGGCGGGGATCAGATTGGCCTGGGTGCGGACGATGTCCGGGATGGCCAGCGCCTCGTCCCGGTCGAGGACCCGCACGGCGACCGCCCGGTCGGCGACGACCTCGGCGTTGACCAGGTCTTCCAGTTGAGCTTTGAAGCCGGGCGGCACCTCGGGCAGGTTGAAGTCCATCCGGGCTTCACCGGGCTCCATGTTGCCGCCGGTCACCAGGGCACCGAAGTCGCGGAACACCACGCCGCAGAGTACGTGCAGCCCGGAATGGGTTCGCATCAGCAGGCTGCGGCGGGTGTCCTCGACCGCGCCGGTGACCTCGGCGCCAACCGGCGGCAGCGGGTCACCGTCGGCGGGGATCAGGTAGAGGTCGTCGCCCTTGCGGGTGCCGACGATCCGGGTCTGCGCCCCTTGCCAGAGCAGTACGCCGTGGTCCGGCGGCTGGCCGCCGCCGCCCGGGTAGAAGGCGGAGCGGTCCAGCACGATGCCCTGCTCGGCGTCGGCGTGCAGCACGGTGCACTGCCACTCACGCAGGGTCGGGTCGCGCAGGTCGAGTCGGTCGGTACGGCCGTGACTGGTGACACCCACGGGTGGCAGGTTACCGCCGACCAGGTGGAATCACCCAGTCGGCTGATTTGATGAGTGTCAAACTTGACCATCGTCGAAACAGCGGGCATCGTATGGTTGATTCGACGATCATCAAGACTACGAACGCTCGCCAGCACGGAGGGATTCATGATCAACGAAGAGCTACCGGCCGTCGTCATCGGGGCTGGACCAGTCGGCCTGGCCGCCGCCGCCCACCTGCACGAGCGCGGTCTGCCCTGGGTCCTGCTGGAGGCCGGCGGCAGCGCTGGCGCGGCGGTCAGCAATTGGGGGCACGTTCAGCTCTTCTCCCCCTGGCGTTACAACATCGACACAGCCGCCCGCCGGCTGCTCGACGCCGCCGGCTGGGCCGCCCCCGATTCCGGGCACCTGCCGACCGGCACTGAGCTGGTCGGCGACTACCTCGAACCACTGGCCAAGCTGCCCGACCTGGCCGGTCGGATCCGGTACGGCGCGCGGGTCGTCGCGCTGGGCCGCGCCGGCATCGACCGGGTCCGCACCGACGGCCGGGAGCAGGCACCGTTCGTGGTCCGGCTCGCCGACGGTACGGAGCTCAGCGCCGGCGCCGTCATCGACGCCTCCGGCACCTGGGGTACGCCGAACGTCCTGGGCGTCAACGGGCTGCCCGCCCACGGCGAACCGCAGGCAGCCCACCTGATCAGCACCGCTCTGCCGGACGTGCTCGGTGCCGACCGGGCCGACTACAGTGGCCGGCACACCGTCGTCGTCGGTGCCGGCCACTCCGCCGCCAACACCCTGCTGGCCCTCGCCGAGCTGGCCGCTCAGGAGCCGGACACCCGGGTCAGCTGGGTCACCCGCGGCGCGACCATCGACCGGACGCTGGGCGGCGGCGACGCCGACGCCCTGCCTGGCCGCGGCAAGTTGGGCACCGGACTGCGGTTGCTGGTCGACTCCGGCCGGGTCGAACTGGTCAGCGGATTCGGCGTACACACCGTACGAGTCACCGCCAGCGGCCAGGCCGAACTGGTCGCGACCGACGGCCGGACGCTGGCCGCCGACCGGATCGTGTCGGCCACCGGGTTCCGCCCCGACCACCGGATCGCCGACGAGCTACGGCTGGACCTGGACCCGGCGCTGGGCTGCACCCGGATGCTGGCCCCGCTGATCGACCCGAACGAGCATTCCTGTGGCACCGTCCCGCCGCACGGGGTGGACGAGCTCACCCAGCCGGAGCCGGGGTACTACGTCGTCGGCATGAAAAGCTACGGCCGGGCACCGACGTTCCTGCTGGCCACCGGCTACGAACAGGTCCGCTCGGTCACGGCGGCGCTGGCCGGTGACTGGACCGCCGCCCGGGACGTACAGCTGGATCTGCCAGAGACCGGCGTCTGCTCGGTGACGCCCAGCGATCAGTCCACCACGCCGTCCGCCGCCTCCGGCGGCTGCTGCGGTTGACCGTCGTCGACGGGTCAGGAGTCGACGTGTCAGGAACGACCGGAGCCACGGCGCCCGCCGCTGATCAGATCGGCTCGTTGAGAAAGCCGGAGACCCGCTGCCGCAGATCGGTGCGCTGGTTCCAGAGCACGCCGGGGCGGTCGTAGACGTGCAGGGCGGCGCCCGGGATGGCGGCGGCCAGCCGCTCGGCGGTCTCGGCCGGGTGCAGGTCGTCGCCGACACAGCCGATCACCAGGACCCGGGCGGTGACCGCGGCGAGCGCCGCCGGGTCGGGCACCGGCACCGCGTCGGCCAGGTCGACCAGTTCGGCGGCGAGTCCGTCGCGCAGCAGTTGGTCGATCCTGGTACGCAGGTACGCCCACGCGGCCGGGGTGTTGCGTACCGGCACCGGGGTCTCCGCCGCGATCAGCTCGGCCACCCCGGAGACGTCGCTGTCGTTGACCGCGGTGACCAGCTCGGCGATCCGCTGGCGGGCCGAGGCCGGCCGGGCCGTGTCGAAGGCCGACGGTAGGAAGAACACCGCCCGGTCGAACCGCTGCGGGCTGTCGGTCAGCAGCCGGGCCAGCGCCCCGGCACCGAGGCTCATCCCGACCGCCCGGCCGGCACCGGTCAGATCGGCCACGGCCCGCAGGTCCCGGGCCAGGTCGGGGTAGCCCCATGGGCCGGCCGGCGCGGCGGACCGGCCATGCCCCCGGAACTGGAAGAACACCTTGCGCCCGGCGACTCCGCTGCCCAGCGGCCGGGTGGTGGCGATGCCGTGCGCTATGCCGTGCGCGAAGACGGTGGTCGGCTCACCGGACCCGGTGACCAGCCGTTCCAGCTCCACGCCGTGCGGCGTGGTGATCACCTCGGTCTCCGGCTCGGGCAGCGCGGGTCGGCCGGTACGGGGACCGGACGGGCCGGGCCCGTAGGTCCGCGGCCCGCCGTCCGGCGGCGGTGGCCAACGGAAATCTCTCACCAGGAGCCTCGGCCGTCGGCGATGTCCCGCAGCCCGACCCGCACGTCGAGCAGGTAGATCAGCCCGGCGGCGATCCCGATCAGGCCGAACAGGCTGACCTGGAACAGCAGGGTGAGCAGCAGGCAGACGCCGAGGATGGCCAGCCACGCGCCTTTCGGCAGGGTGCCGATCGCCGGGAACGCCTCGCCTTTCTGGGTGACGCAGTGCACCAGCGCGACAGCCTGCACGACGAGGGCGAACACGAACAGCGCCAAGTCGAGGATGTACCGGACGTCGGCATAGAACAGCGGCGCGGCAGAGTCCATGCCCAAAGCTTATGCCGCGGGCCCCGGATGCGTGCCACCTGCATCCGGGGCCCGCGGGTCACCCGGACCCGCCGGAACTACTCGGCCTTGGCCTGGGTGGGCTTGGCCGGCTCGGTCGAGTCGGCTTCCGGTGCCGCGGTGACCTGGGCGGGAGCCTCGGTGGTCTCCATGTCGGCGTTGACGGTGTCGGCGGCCCGGACCACCCCGGTGCCGACGACCCGCTCGCCGTGCGCCACCAGCGTGCCGTAGATCGCCACGGCCCGCTGCCCGGCCGACTGGGCACCGGCGAGCACCGCGTCGCGGTTGCGCACCGCGATCGCCCGCAGGCGCTCCAGGTCGGCACCGGTGTTGGCCCGCTCACGCAGCTCGGCAGTGCCCTGGGCGGCCTTCTCCCGCAGGCCGACGGTGCCGAGGGTGGCCTTGCCGGTCAGCTGGGTGACGGCCACCGGCAGCTTGCGCAGCTGCTGGTAGGCCAGGTCACCGGCGCCGGCGACGGCGTACAGGGGTGCTGGGATCCGCTTGGTCTTCGGCTGGCTCATCGTTGCTCCTCCTCGGCCGCTGCGGCGGCCTGCTCGGTTTCCCCGGCCCGGGGCGTACGACGCCGGGGGGTGGTCTTCTTTTGCCGGGAAGTGGTCCTGGTCGGCGCGGTGGGCGGCGGCTCCTCGGTCGCCGGGCCAGGTGCGGCCCCGGCCTCGGTGACGGCGACCGACTGCAGGGTCTGCTCCTCAACTTCCTCGGCGGCTTCGGCGGCGGTAGCTGTGTCCGCGTCGGTGTCCGGTCCGGCGTGCCGGGCGTTCTCCCGGCGGAACGTCTCATAGATCTGGCTCAGCGACTGCTTCTGCGTCATGGTGAGGTCGGAGTCCGAAGCGATCGCGGCGAGCACGCCCTGGCCGTCCTTGTCGTCGAGCAGCCCGGCCCTCAGGTACATCACCGGCGTGGAGACCCGCAGTGCGCTGGCCAACTGCTGGAGCACCTCCGCGCTCGGCTTGCGCAGGCCGCGCTCAACCTGGCTGAGGTAGGGATTGCTGACGCCGGCCTGCTCGGCGAGCTGCCGCAGCGAGATGCGGGCGTTGTGCCGCAGGTCGCGGATGAAGCCCCCGATGTCGCGAGGCAGGTCCTTCGGTGTGGCCATAGCTCGACGGTAGCCCGATCTGCTTGCAACTGCTAGCGAAACGCTAACGAAAGTTAGCGGAGTCACCCGGAAGAACCGTCGTAGGGGCCGCCGAGAAAGTCGTTGGCGGCCACCCGCCCCGTGTCGCTAGGCTGCCCGCCGATGACGACGATCCGGGTTGGCGACGCGACGATCAGCTACGACGACGTCGGCACCGGGCCGCCCGTACTGCTGATCCACGCCGGCATCGCCGACCGCCGGATGTGGCGGGCGCAGGTCGCCGCGCTTCGTGACCGGCACCGGGTGATCGCCATGGATCTGCGCGGCTACGGCGAGTCCGACCTGCCGGCCACCGCGTTCGCCCACCACGACGACGTGATCGGCCTGTTGGACGCGCTCGGGGTCGCCCGCGCCGCGCTGGTCGGCTGTTCGTTCGGCGGCGCGGTCGCCATCGACGCCGCCCTCGCCCATCCCAGCCGGGTCACCGCCCTCGCCCTGTTCGGTTCGGCACTGGGCGGCCACGACTGGTCCGACGCCACCGAACAGCTCTGGGACGACCTGGTCGGCGCGGTGGACCCGGAGGATCTGGACGCGACGGCCGACGCCGAGGTGCGGTTCTGGGTCGTCGGCCCGCACCGGCAGCCCGCCGACGTCGACCCGGAGCTGATCGCCTTCGCCCGCGAAATGGACCGCCGGGCGCTCGCCGCCGAAGCCGCGCTCGGCGACATCACCCACCGCGAACTCGACCCACCGGCAGCCCGTCGGCTCGGTGAGATCGGCGTGCCGGTGCTGGTCGGTGCCGGAGCCCTCGACGTGCCGGACATCCTCGCCCTGGCCGACCTGATCAGCACCGGCATCCCGACCGCCCGGCGGCTGCCGGACGTGCCCGGCGCGGCCCACCTGCTGCCGTTGGAGTGCCCCGGGCCGGTCGACGCCGCGCTGCGCGAGTTCCTCGCCGACGCCGCGCGATAGCCGAAGCGTCCGCCGGCCAGCCTCGTCAGGACGGCCAGCCTCGTCAGGACGGCCAGCCTCGTCAGGACGGCCAGCACAGGGCGCGCAGCGTGCCGACCGGCTGGCCGCCACCGAGCACCGGCGGCTCACCGAGTTCGGCCAGAGCCACCGGATCCAGGCCTTCGGCGTCGGTGCCAGTGCCGACGCCGAGCCGGCGCAGCGCGGCAACCACCGGCGGCACCGTCGCCCGCTGCGCACCGTCGTCGATCTTCACCGCGATCGCCCCGACGCCGGGCACCGCCACCGCCAGCACACCCTCCGCGCCGACCTTGGCCAGCAGCCCGGGCACCGCCCGCATCAGCCGGGTGTCGGCCCGTCCGGTGCCGGCCACCAGCTCCGGGTACGCCCGCATCGCGTCCGCCACGGTCCGCTCCACCGACCCGGCAAGGCCGTGCACCAGCCGCAGGAACGCCCGCGCCACCGCGGTCAGCGACAGCGCCAGCACCGGCGCGCCGCAGCCGTCCACCCCGACGGCGGCGGCCGGCTCACCGGCGTACTCCTCGACGGCGGCCCGGATCCGCTCCTGCAACGGATGCTCCGGATGCCAGTACTCCTCCACCGGCCAGCCGGCCGCCCGGCAGGTCAGCAGCATCCCGGCGTGCTTGCCGGAGCAGTTCATCTGCAGCCGACTCGGCCCGCCACCGGCGCGCAGCACGTCGGCTGCGGCGGCCGCGCCGACCGGCAGCTCCGGCGGGCAGCGCAGCGCCGCCTCGGTGAGCCCGGCGGTACGCAGCAACGCGGCCACCCGGGCCAGGTGGAAGTCCTCGCCACTGTGGCTGGCACAGACCACCGCCAGGTCGGCTGGATCGGCCAGCCGCAGCCCGGCCCACAGCATCCCGATCGCCTGCAACGGCTTGTTCGCCGACCGGGGAAACACCGGCGACTCCACGTCGCCGAACCGCTCCCGCAGGCCGCCGTCAGCGGCCAGCACCACCAGTGAGCCGTGATGCCGGCTCTCCACGAAACCGGAGCGGGCCATCTCGACCAGCGGCACCCCGCCGGCGTACCCGGTCAACTCTGCGACATCCCGGCTCAGGGCTCGATCGCGGCGGTGAACTCACCGGCACGCAGATCGGCGTCGTCCGGCACGTTGCGTTTCACCACCGCCAGAGCGACCATGCCGAGCTCGTGGTGGCGCAGCGCGGTGCCGACGAAGCCGACCGTCCGGCCCTCCAGGGTCAGCGGGGTGCCGGCGTCCGGCGGGGTGTCACTGGCCACCCCGTCGAGGTGCAGCAGCACCAGCCGGCGCGGTGGCCGGCCCAGGTTGTGCACCCGGGCCACCGTCTCCTGCCCCCGGTAGCAGCCCTTGTCGAGGTGGACCGCCGGTCCGAGCAGGCCGACCTCGGCCGGAATCGCCCGGTGGTCGGTCTCCAGACCGACCCGGGGGGTACGCGAGGCGACCCGCATCGCCTCGTACGCCCAGAGCCCGGCCGGGGTGGCACCGGCCGCAGTCGCCTCGGCCACCAGCTGTGCCGTCGCGGCCCGGGGTACCAGCAGGTCGACGCCGAGTGGCACCCGGCGGGCCCAGCCGCCCCGGTACGGCCCGTCCGTCGGCAGCGCGGCCACCGGGTAGAGCACGGTGGGCCGGTCGGGGATCGACCCGGCGGCGAACTTCGACGCGGGCACCGGCAGCAGGTCCGGGTCGGCCAGCCCGGTCACGCCCAGCGCCGCCGCCGCGTCGACCGCAGCCGGGCCGACCAGCGACAGCACCGCCCAGTCGGCGGTCACCTCCGCCGGGTCGACCTGGGTGAAGAACCGCATTTTCAGCAGGTACGCCAGCAGCTCGCCGGCCATCTGTGGCTCGGTGTCCAGCCAGGTGGTGGTGCCGTCCTCGGCGACCATCGCGTGCTGCTCCACGTGGCCGTGCGGGGAGAGCACCAGCAGCTCGGTGCCCTGACCGGCGCGCAGCGTCGCCAGGTGCTGGGTGGTCAGGGTGTGCAGCCAGCCGATCCGTTCGGCACCGGGCACCGCCAGCACGCCCCGGTTGCTCCGGTCGACCAGGCCGACCTCGGTGGCGAGCCGACGCTGCTCACGCATCGGGTCGCCGTAGTGGGCGGCGACCCCGGCGTCGGGGGAGCCGGTGGTCACGTCGGCGATGTCCACCGCGCCGGCTACGTCGATCACTGTTTTCCTCCGCACCGCTCGCAGGTGCCGAACAACGCCATGTGGCCGATGTCGACTTGGAAGCCGCGCTGTTCGGCGAGCGCGGTGATCAGCGGCTCGGCCAGCGCCGGGTCCATCTCCGAGACCGACTTGCAGGATCGGCAGACCAGATGGACGTGCTGGTCCTCGCCGACCGAGTGGAACGTCGGCGAACCGTGCGACAGGTGGGTGTGGGTGACCAGGCCCAGCTCTTCGAACAGCTCCAAAGTGCGGTAGATGGTAGTGATGTTGACCCCGGCGGCGACCTCGCGCACCGCGTTGAGCACCTGCTCCGGGGTGGCGTGTCCCAGCTCGTGCACCGCTTCCAGGATCAGCTGACGCTGCGCGGTCAGCCGTAGCCCGCGCGAGCGCAGCATCTCTGCCAGGGAAGATTCAGCCACCGTCGCCATCCTATCGCCGCCGTCTCCGTAGCCGACCCGTCTCCGTAGCCGACCCGTCTCCGTAGCCGACCCGTCTCCGTAGCCGACCCGGATCAGCCGCCGACCCGGATCAGCCGGGCGGACAGGTGCGGGGAGAGCGGCTGACCGACGGCGGCCATTTCCTGGGCGTACAGCAGCGCCCCCTCGACGATGCCGAACAGCCGGTGACCGCCGGTGACCTCCTTGGCGGTACCGGTACGCACCACGGCGTCGGTGGCCAACTCGACCTGCACCCCGGTGACCCGGCCCAGGTAGAGCTCCATCACCCCGGTCGGGGTCATCATCGTCGCCTCCAGCTCACCGGTGGCCCGGCCGTCGGCGTCGGTGACCGCCCGCCACCAGCCGAGTTCGCGACCGGCCGGGCGCACCGGGCGGGACTGCTCGTCGAGCAGCCAGGCCCGCGACTCGTACTGCAGGAACGGCCGGCCGTCGTGGCTGATCCGGATCTCCTGCGCGTAGTCGAAGTCCTCGATCGTCGGGTAGCCGCCGCGCCCCCGCCCACGCCACACCCCGATGTAGGGCAGCAGCGCGTTCAACGCCGGGTGCAGCTTCGGGCCGACCCGCAGGTCGTGGCTCTCCTCGAACGGGTACGGGTCGACCGGCGGGGCGTCCAGCCACGGCGGCCGGACCGGGTTCTCCTCGGTGCTCGGCTGTCCCGCTCCGGACGCGCTGCTCGCGCTCATCGGTCCTCCGCTTTCTCACCAGCGTCCACGGCAGATGCGGACCGCGAGGTAGACCAGGCCACCGGCGAGCGCGCCGAAGCCTGCCACCAGCAGGCTGACGAACCCGATCTCGGTAACCATGACAAGGCCATCCTATGCTGGCCGCATGGCTCGCACTCTCGTCGTAAAGGCGACCGCCGGCTCGGACGAGCCGGAGCGGTGCGCCCAGGCGTTCACCGTAGCGGGCACCGCCGCCGCGGCCGGCGTCGAGGTCTCCCTCTGGCTGACCGGTGAATCGGCGTGGTTCGGGCTGCCCGGCCGGGCCGCCGAGTTCGACCTGCCGCATTCGGCGCCGCTGCCCGACCTGCTGGACGCGGTACTGGCCAGCGGCGGTCGGGTTACGGTCTGCACGCAGTGCGCGGCCCGCCGCGGGTTCGGCCCGGACGATGTGCTGCCGGGGGTACGGATCGCCGGGGCGGCGGTCTTCGTCGAGGAGATCATGGCCGACGGCGTCCAGGCCCTCGTCTACTGACCGGGCTGGCAGTCGCCGACGGGTCAGCGGGATCGGGATCAGCAGGTGAAGTCGGTGGAAGCGATCCAGACGTCGTCGCCGTCGAGCCGCACCACGGTGCCCTTGGTGCCGTACCGGTGGACGAACAGCGGTGCCTGATCGGAGACGACGGTGGCGCGCGGCATGGTGAAGCCGAGCGACGCCCACTCGTCGGACTCCGCTGTGCTGACCGCGGTCAGCGCGTAGCTGCTGAGCTGTCCGTCGCCGTCGGGACAGGGCAGTTCGACCGACGATGCGGCCCGTACGTCGGCCACCCCGAAGGCGCCCGTCAGCAACTCGGCGTGGCTGCGCGGGGTGGGGTCGGCGGTGGCGCCCGGCCGGGGGTCGGCGGGTGCGGGCCGGGACCCGTCGGACGCCGGTCGGCAGCCGGTGCTGATCCGCAGCTGCACCACGCCGGCGCGGATCAGTTCGCCGCGGACCGCGACGAAGTCACCGGCGTCGGCACCGAGCCGCGACCGGCCGGTGGCGGCGTCGTGCCGGGCTATCGCGGCGTAGCTGGCCGGGAGCCGGCGGGCGATCCGGTCGAGCAACGCCGGGCCGGCGCCGGGTGCCGTGTAGGCGGTGAGCAACCGGGTCAGTTCGGCGCCGGGTCGCATCGGCGTGATCCGGCAGCCGGCGGTGATCTGCTCCTCGGCCAGCACCACCACCCCGGCGTCGCCGACCGCAGCGGTCAGGTCGATCGCCGCCCGGTCGGCGACCGGCCGGGCCTGCCCGATGTCGCGCTGCTCGCGAACGGTCGGGCTGTCGTCCCGCTGGGACTGCACGGCCAGGCCGAACAGCAGCACGATCCAGGCCACTGCGGCGGCCGCCAGCCACCACCGCCACCACCGACGCACCGGGCTCTGGCCAGCGGCGTTCGGCGGTACGGCGGCGGCCGGCGGTCCCGCCGGCGGCGGGACCGCTGCGGCCAGGTGTGCCGGCGGGACGGCCGGGGTCACGGGCGGGTCGTCAGTCACCCGGCCATCGTGCCAGGCACCGGCCAGGGCAGCCGGCCCGCCCGGCAGCCGTCAACAGCCGGCCCGCCCGGCAGCGGTCAGCAGCCGACCTCGACGGGCCGGCCGATCCGCTGCTCCGGCAGCTCCCGATCTGGCCCGTCCCAGCCGGGCTCGCTCGGCACCGCATCCTCGTGGACCAACTGGTCGCGGACCAGCTCGTCGCGAACGGCCGCGTCGTCGCGAACGGCCAGGTCGTCACGAACGGCCGCGTCGTCACGAACGGCCAGGTCGTCACGAACGGCCGCGTCGTCGCTGGCCAGGTCGTCCCGCCGGTAACCGGCCGGGTCCGGTCCCGCCGCCGATGCGCCGAAGTTGTCCGGTGCGCTCGACGCGAGCCGGTAGCCGACGCCCCGTACTGTCTGGATCTCCAGGCCGCCGCCGGCGCCGCGCAACTTGCGGCGCAGCCGTTTCACGGCCGAATGCAGGATGGCCGTGTCGCCGAGGTAGGCCCCGCCCCAGACCGAGCCGAAGAGCCGTTCGTAGGTCCAGACCACCACCGGCGGGGTGGCCAGCCGGGCCAGCAACTCCCGTTCCAGCCGGGTCAGCGCCAACGGCTCACCCCGCCAGGTGACGAGATGGCCGGGCACGTCGACGACGAGGTCGCCGAGCACGACCGGCGCCGCCGGCTCCGGGTCCTCCGCCGGTACGGGCGGGAACAACATCGCCCGTAACTCGGCCAAATCAGTACAGATGACTACCGTGCCGCAGTCGTCGAGCCGTCTTACGACGCGCTCACGGACGGCTACGTCAGCGGTGACACACACGACCAGTGGCACCTCACCGTTGACCACCGCGCTCCTCCCCAGGTTGCTGCGTGTCATCAGACAACGCCGTTTAGTCGCCGGAGTCAACAGCGACAGTCACCGATACCACTGCGGCCCGACGCTCGACCACGTGTTGCCCGGGTACTGCCTGAAAACTGCCCAACAGACCCCATTGATCACCAACGTCGCCCGCTAAAGCATGACTCGTAGCCGCCGTGCGAAAACTATCCGTAGAGCACTGCCCGCACGCGACTTGGGCGGATATCGGGCTTTCCGGTCCGCTGATCCCGCGGTCCGGCGAGTACGGGCCGCCTACGAGCATGGGGGGACCGCGTGGTCGACCTGCCCCGCCGCCGACTTGGACGACACCATAGTGACCGCAGCACCGCCCGCCGCCGCGTCCGCGGCGGCCTGGGCCGGCTGCTGCACCGGACGCTCACCGCTGGGCTGATCACCCTGCTCGCGGTGACCGCCCAACCCGCCGCCGCGACCGCCGCACCCGGTGCCGGCCCGGTCGACGGGTCGGCCACCGCGCCGATCAGCGCCGAACTCGCCGCCGAACTGGACCGGGACGGCACCGTCGACTTCATGGTCTACCTGCGGGACCGCGCCGACCTGTCCGGCGCGGCCGATGCCGCCAGCGCCGGAATGCCGGCCGGTGACCGTCGCGCCGACGCCCGAGCCGAGGCTGTGTACGACGAGTTGACCACCACCGCCCAGCGCAGCCAGCAGAGCCTGCGCAAACTGCTCGACGGGCGCAAGGCCGGCTACACCGCGTACTGGATCGCCAACGCGGTCCGGGTCACCGGCGACCGGGACCTGGTTGACCGGATCGCCGCCCTGCCCGAGGTGCAGCAGCTGGAACCGGTCCGCAGCTACCCGCTGCTCACCCCCGAACCAGCCGAACCGGTGCCGCCGGTCGGCGAAGACGCCGGCACCACGGCCGTCGAGTGGAACATCGACGACGTCCGGGCGCCACAGGTCTGGTCCGAATTCGGCACCAGCGGCGACGGGATCGTCGTGGCCACCATCGACAGCGGCGTCGAGTTCGACCACCCGGCCCTCGCGGCCAGCTACCGGGGAGCCGGCACCGGCGGCTACGACCACGACTACAACTGGTTCGACCCGACCGGCATCTGCCCGGCCGGGACCCCCTGTGACAACAACGGTCACGGCACCCACGTCACCGGCACCATGACCGGCGACGACGGCGGCGACAACCAGACCGGCGTGGCGCCCGGTGCCCGCTGGATCGCCGCCAAGGGCTGCGAGGTGGACACCTGCTCCGACGCGTCGCTGCTGGCCGCCGGCCAGTGGGTGCTCGCCCCGACCGACACCTCGGGCGCGAACCCCCGGCCGGAACTGCGCGCCGACGTGGTCAACAACTCGTGGGGCGGCGGGCAGGACGACCCGTGGTACCGGCAGACCGTCGATGCCTGGATCGCCGCCGGCATCTTCCCGGCCTTCGCCATCGGCAACGAGGGACCGGGCTGCGGCACCGCCAGCTCCCCCGGCGACTACCCGCAGGCGTACGCCGCCGGCAACTACGACGCCGACCACCGGATCGCCGCCCGGTCCAGCCGGGGCGCCTCGCTTGTCGACGGATCGGTCAAGCCGAACATCGCCGCGCCCGGCACCGCGGTCCGCTCCAGCGTCCCCGGTGGCGGGTACGCGGCGTACAGCGGCACCTCGATGGCCTCCCCGCACGTCGCCGCCACCGTCGCGCTGGCCTGGTCGGCGGCGCCGACCCTGCACGGCGACATCGCCGCCACCCGGGCCCTGCTGGACGGCACCGCGATCGACACCGACGACACCAGTTGCGGCGGCACCGCCGCCAACAACAACAACTTCGGCGAAGGACGGCTCGACGCGTACGCCGCCGTCGACGCCGCCCCGCGCGGACCCGCCGGCCGGGTGACCGGCGTGGTCACCGGCGACGGCGACCCGCTGCCCGGTGCCACCGTCTCCACCGGCGACCGCAGCGTCACCACCGGCACCGACGGCGGCTACTCGCTGACCCTGCCGACCGGCGAGCACACCATCACCGCCAGTGCGTTCGGCTACCAGCCGGACAGCGCCACGGTCACGGTCGCCGAGGACGGCACCGTCGAGCAGGACTTCGACCTGGCCGCCACCACCCTGGTCACGCTCAGCGGTCGGGTCACCGACGCGGCCGGCCACGGCTGGCCGCTCTACGCCCGGGTCGAGGTCGACGGGCGACCCGAGACGGCCACCTACACCGATCCGGCATCCGGCCGCTACACGCTGACCGTGCCCGGCGGCACCGCCGTGACGCTGGTCGCCACGGCGACGCTCGCCGGATACCAGCCGGCCCGGGTGGAGGTGCCGGCCGGGGACACCGACCGCACCGTCCACCTGGCGGTGCCGGTCACCGCCGAGTGTGTCACCCCCGGATACGTGGCCAGCTTCGGCGACCCGGTGCTCGCCGAGAGCTTCCCGACCGCCGACACCCCGGACGGCTGGTCGGTGGTGAACCGTACCGACGGCGGCGGTTGGGAGTTCACCGACCTCGGTTCGCGGGGCAACCTGACCGGTGGTGACGGCGGCTTCGCCAACATCGACAGTGACGCGCTCGGCGTCGGTGAGGTCCAGGACACCGACCTGGTCACCCCGATGCTGGACCTGTCCGGAGCGGACGCGCCGTACCTGCGGTTCGCCAGCGACTGGCGGGCGGTGGGGCTCAGCGACAGCGCCGAGATCGGCGTCTCGGTCGACGGCGGCGCCAGCTGGACCAACGTGTGGCGGTACACCACCAGCCGGCGCGGACCGCGCACCGAGGAGATCCCGCTGACCTCGGTGGCCGGTGCCGACGAGGTGCTGATCCGGTTCCGCTTCCAGGGCAGCTACGCCTGGTGGTGGCAGGTCGACGACGTCGAGGTGGTCGACCGCAGCTGCACTCCGCTGCCCGGTGGCCTGCTGGTCGGCAACACCACCGACCACAACACCGGGGCCGCGCTGAACGGGGTCACGGTGGCCAGCGCCACCGACCCGACGGTACGGGCGGTCTCCGCCGCCACGCCGGACGACCCGGCCCTGCCTGACGGCTTCTACCAGCTCTTCTCGCCGCTGGTCGGCGAGCAGGAGTTCACCGCGACGCGGGCGCCGTACCAGGTACGCAGCCGGACGGTGACGGTGGTCGCCGACCGGGCCCGCCGGGCCGACTTCTCGGTCAAGGCCGGCCGGCTGACGATCAGCCCGACCAGCCCGGTCGTGTCCCACCAGCCGTACGGCAGCACCCGCAAGGCCAAGGTGACGGTGACCAACACCGGCAGCGCGCCGGCCGAGGTCGAGATGCTGACCGGCGATGGTGGCTTCAGCCTGCTGGGCGGTGACGGTGCCCCGCTGGTCGAACACAAGGTGAAGGGGATCAGCAAGGCCTGGCAGGGTCCGGCGTACGGTGCCCCGGCCGGTGCCGCGCCGACCCGGATCACCGCCGCGTCGCAGGCGGCCGGAGCTGGTGCGGCCGGAGCTGGTGCGGCCGGAGCCGGGGCGGGGACGGCCGCCGATGCCTGGACGCGGGCCCCGGACCACCCGACCGCGGTCTTCGACAACGCGGCCGCCACGCTCGACGGCAAGGTCTACTCGGTCGGCGGTGGCAGCACCACCGGCACCGAACAGGACGCCTGGGTCTACGACCCGGTCACCGACGCCTGGAGCGCCCTGCCCGACCTGCCGACGGCCCGCAGCAAGCCGGTGCTCGCCGCAGCCGGCGGCAAGCTGTACCTGTTCGGCGGATGGGGTGCCGGTGGGACTCCGGTGGCGAGCGTCGACGTGTTCGACCCGGCGACCGGGACGTGGGCCACGCTGTCCGGGGTGACCAGCCCCGCGCCACGGGCCGCGGCCGGGTCCGCCGTCATCGGCGGCACGATCTACCTGATCGGCGGCTGCATCGACGGCACCTGCACCGACTCGCGTACGGTGCTGGCGTTCGACACCGGCACCGGCACGTTCCGGTCCCGGGCCGACTATCCGGTCGCCGCGTCGTGGCTGGGCTGTGGCGGAATCGGTGAGCGGGCGTACTGCGCCGGCGGCGCCGGCACCGTCGAGTACCGGTCGACGTACGCCTACGATCCGGCCACCGACGCCTGGAGCCCGTTGCCGGACCTGCCGCTCGACCTGTGGGGCGGGCAGTACGCGGCGGCCGGTGGCCTGCTGGTGATCGCCGGCGGCGTGACCGGGGCGTCCACCACGGTGACGAACCGTACGGTCGGCTTCGACCCGGCCGCCGGTGAGTGGCGGGACCTGCCGAACACCGAGTTCGCCCGGTACCGGGGCGCCGGTGCCTGCGGGGCGTACAAGGTCGGTGGTTCGCCGAGCTCGTTCGTCGGTTCGGCGCAGGTGGAGGTGCTCGCCGGGCTGGAGCTGTGCGACGCCGCAGCCGACCTGCCGTGGCTGGTCACCGACCCGGGCAGCTTCACGCTGGCCCCCGGTGCCTCCCGGACGGTCACCGTCACGTTGACGGCGACCGTCGAGGCTGGCGTGGACCAGCCCGGCCGGTACGCCGCGACCCTCGGGGTGCGGTCCGACACCCCGTACCCGGTGGGCCAGGTGGACGTGCAGATGAACGTCTCGCCGCCGGCGCCCTGGGCGAAGGTGCAGGGCACGGTCACCGGGGTCAGCTGCGCCGGGGTCGAGGTCGGGGTGGCCGGGGCGACGATCCGGCTGAACTCGCTGACCGATCCGGGCACCGGCTACACGCTGCGCACCGACGCCGACGGCGGGTACGCGTACTGGCTGCCACGCGGGCAGTACGAGATCATCACCGCGAAGGACGGCTGGGTGCCGCAGGCCCGGCAGGAACGGCTGCCGGCCGGGATCGTCACCACGGTCGACAGCGTGCTCGAACCGGTCGACCCCTGCCCGGCCCGCCTCGGCGGGATCTGACCGGGTGACCGGTCCGACCGTCGGCGCGTCTGATCGACGGTGAGAACGGGTGCCGGGCCAGCCCAGCTCTGGCCCGGCACCCGCCGGCGGTCAACCCGGAATCGTCACGGGTTGACCGGGCATCGCACCCAGTCCCGGCCCTTCACGTAGGACCAGGAACAGGTGTGCACGGCGTGGCCTTTACGGTTTCGCAGGAATGCTTTGTCACCTTCGACGTCCCACACGAAACCGTTGTTGTTCCAGTAGACGGTCCGCGCGGTGTCGTCTCCGGTGCCGGAACGCAGCCACAGCCGTCCACCTTTTGCAGGAATGACGACGTCGCCGAACCGGTAGGTCCGGCCGTTCTTGTTGTGCACCGTGTAGCCGCGCAGGTTGATCGCCGTCTTGCCACGGTTGACCAGTTGCAGCCATTCCCGGTTGGTCAGCGCACCGCTGCCGTCGTCGACGCCGTTCGGGTGGTACTGCACGCTGTGCACCCGCAGGCTGGGCGCGGCACTCGCAGGTGCGGCGATGGTCATCGAGGTGACCAGCCCGAGCATCGCCGCAGTCAGGACACCGACAGTCTTTCGCATGATTCCCCCCATGGGATGAGCAATTTTCGCAAAGCGTCGTCGAGGAATCCGAAGAACGATTCGCCGCACGCCCGCTACCGCCACGAAAAATTGTGTACGACAGGCCGACCAATTCACCAGAGAGTGACGTCATCAAGTCAGTTCGTCCTGCCGCACCGTCATGTCGGGCGCTGGTGACTTGTCGGCGTGGCCACCGGCCGGAGCGACCAGGGTGACGCCGTCGGTCGGCCGTTTCCGCTGTCCACAGGGCGACAGCGGGGACCGACGACGGGGAGTCCGCCGGCAATGTCGGTCACGAAGCCGACAGGCCGCCGCCCCGGAACTCTTTCCGGGGCGGCGGCCTGTCGTCGGGTCGGGCCGGGCGTCAGCTGCCGACGGTCACCGAGACCTCGTTGACTCCCTGGGCGGCGGTCACCGGGGTGTCGCCGTTGCCGTGCCGGGACAGGGCCCGCAGGGTCCAGCTGCCCGGGGCGGCGAAGAACCGGAACTGGCCGGCCGGCGAGGTCACCACCTCGGCGGTGAACTCGCCGGTGGAGTCCAGCAGCCGCACGTACGCGCCGGCCACGGCCTCGCCGTCGGCGGACCGCACGGTCCCGGTGATCACGGTCTCCTTGGCCAGGTCGACGCTGGCCGGCAGCGGTGCCGCCTGGTCCGGGGCGGCGCAGCCCGCCGCGGTCGCGGCGTTCGGTGTGGTCGCAGCGGTCATCGTCACGCCTTTCCGGGCTCGTCGCCGAGCACCACCGGCACGCCGATCAGCGAGCCGTACTCGGTCCAGGACCCGTCGTAGTTCTTCACGTTGGAGTGCCCGAGCAGCTCCTTGAGCACGAACCAGGTGTGCGAGGAACGCTCGCCGATCCGGCAGTACGCGATGGTGTCCTTGCCGTCTTCAAGGCCGGCCTCGGCGTACAGGGCGCGCAGCTCGTCGTCGGACTTGAAGGTGCCGTCCTCGTTGGCGGCCTTGGACCACGGCACGTTGACCGCGGTCGGGATGTGCCCGGCCCGCTGCGCCTGCTCCTGCGGCAGGTGGGCGGGGGCGAGCAGCCGGCCGGCGAACTCGTCGGGCGAGCGGACGTCGACCAGGTTCTGGGTGCCGATCGCGGCCACCACCTCGTCGCGGAACGCCCGGATGGAGCTGTCCGGCTCCTGGGCGACGTACTGGGTGGCCGGGCGGGCGACCACCTCGGTGGTCAGCGGGCGGGCGTCGAGCTCCCACTTCTTGCGGCCGCCGTCGAGCAGCTTGACGTCGCGGTGGCCGTACAGCTTGAAGTACCAGTACGCGTACGCGGCGAACCAGTTGTTGTTGCCGCCGTAGAGCACCACGACGTCGTCGTTGCCGATGCCCCGCTCGGACAGCAGCGCCTCGAACTGCGACTTGTTGATGAAGTCGCGGCGTACCGGGTCCTGCAGGTCGGTCTTCCAGTCGATCTTGACCGCGCCGGCGATGTGCCCGCCGTCGTACGCGGAGGTGTCCTCGTCGACCTCGACGAAGACGACGCCCGGGGCGTCGAGGTTCTTCTCGGCCCAGTCGGCCGAAACGAGTGCGGTGTCGCGACTCATCAGATCACTCCCTGGTTGGTCTCCCCCTTGCCCGGCGGGCCGCCGGTGCGGAGGAAGCGGATCGGTGGCGAGTCCACGCCGCAGGTTGTCGCACCTGTGCGGGACCCTGGAGGACGGATCACGGACGTGCGACGGCGCCGCTGCCGGGCGATGGTGAGAATTCTTCGGCGCTGGTCACCGACCACAGAAGGGGTCGACGACAGCCCGCCGGGTCAGCCCGCCGTCAGAGGACCGGGCGACACAGGCAGGTGGCCACACGGCACAGGTCGACCGCGCGCCGCTTGGTGAGGAACTTCCCCATGGGGCCGAAGCTTACCAGCCTGTTTCCGGACGGTCACCGATCCGACCACGCAATGGGACATCCGCGGGTTGAGACCTGCGCCACCCCCACCGGAGACGGTCAGCCGAGCAGGCTGGTCAGCCGAGTGCACTGGTCAGCCGAGTGCGCTCAGCGGCACGTCGGTGGCGGTGGCGGTGACGGCGAGGCCGGCCGGCGTCACCGCCACCTCCTGCAGGTCGAGCTGGAACGGCAGGGCGGGCAGCGGCACCGCGATGGACAACTGCTGGGCGTAGGCCTCGACGAACCCGCGGGCCGCCTCGTCGCCGGGCAGACCTTCGGCGGCGAGTTCGTCGAAGCGCAGCAGCACCTCGCCCTGGGCGACCTCCAGGTCTGCGGTACCGGTCAGGGTGACCTGCTGGCCGAGGATGTCCACCGGGGCGGTGACGCCGAGCCGTCCGTCCTGTTCGGACAACTCCACGCCGGGCTGGTCGATCAGTTGCACAATGCTGTCGTAGGAGACCGTGGCGGTGCCCTGCACGGTCTCCGCGGTGACCTCACCCTGCCCGGTGCGCAGCGTCTCCAACGGCGCCTGTACGCCCCGCGCGTCGACGTCGAGGGTGGGCAGCCGCACGCTGTTGCCGTTGACCGCCGCCGACACGTCGCGCAGCACGATCGAGACCGACTGGTAGCGGCCGGTGGCGACCTGGCTGAGGAACGGGAACCCGCCGATCGAGACCTCCGGCTCGGAGGATTCGATGTTCTGCCCGGCCACCTGCTGGCGAATCTGGTCAGCGACCGCCCGTTCGGCGTAGGCGACGGCGACCCGGTCGGCGACGACCAGGACCAGCGCCAGAACGAGCAGTAGCACCGCGACGACGGCCAGCAGCCGGCGCGCTCGTCGGCCCGGTTGCCGCCGAGGACGCGACCGGCGGACCGGTTCCTCCTGGTACGCCGGATAGGTCGACACGGTGCCTCCTCGGCTGCGGACGGATGCGCCGTACCGTATCTACCCAACCTGAATACGGCTCACCCGGCACCGGCCCGACCAGGTGCCTCACCTGACCGACCCGGCACCTCAGTTGAAGATCAGCACACCGAGGGCGTAGGACAGCGGCGCGGCGAGGGCGAACCCGCCGAGCGGTCCCTGCATGTGCCGGGCCACCCACATGGTCGGCGGTTCCCCGGCCATCTGCCGGCTGGCCTCGGCGTAGCCGGTGGCCAGATCGACCAGGACCGCCGCGCTTGCCGCGACCAGGCCGACCAGGGCCGCGGTGACCGGGGTGAAGCCGACCACGTAGATGCCGAGCACCGCGCTGGCCAGCGTGCCGACCATCGCACCGAGCACCACGCCGGTGGCGCCCCGGGGCACCTGCGGGGCAAGCCGCGGCCGGGCCACCACTGCGTCGGTGAGCCGGGCGGTCATCAGGGCGATGCCGGTGCCCGCCAGCGCCACCACGATGGTCTGGGTACCACCGAGCTGCAGCCGGCTGAGCACAATCAGGGTGGCGAAGGCGACCACTCCGACGACGATCTGCAACGTGGCGCCGAGCGACTCGGTGACCCTGGTGCGGTCGGCCGGCCGGATCAGCTGGGCGAGCACCGCGACGACGAAGCCACCTGCCGCGGCGTACCCGACCGGGGCCAGCGACGCGACGGTCGGCAGCAACGCTCCGATGTCGGCGGCGGCTGCGGCCAGCAGGCTCACCCCGCCGATGACCGGCATCGCCGGCGGCCGGATCGCCAACGTCCAGGAAATCACGAAGAGCAGCTGTACGCCGAAGACGACGATGGTGAACGGGGTCCGGGCCAGCCCTGGCCCGGCGGTCTGCCCACCGAAGATCAGTCCCAGGGCCAGCAGCACGGAGAACCCGGCCACGGTGAGCGAGATGGTCCGGCTGACCGGCACCGGCGCCGACGCGGACCGGCTGCTGACGGTTTCCTGCTCCCCGGTGCGGTCCGGCCGGTCAGCCGGCCGGCGGTCCGCCGCACCCGACGGACCGGCGGCCTCGCCGGCCCCAGCGGCCGCACCACCGGGAGCGGGCGCGTGGCCCGGGGCAGGCGCCGGAGCCCGACCAGGGGCCGGGCCGGGAGCAGGTGCCCGACCGGGTACCGGCGCGGCCGCCCGACCGGGACCGGGACCGGGTGCCCGACCGGGAGCGGGCGCCCGGCCTGGGGCCGGTGCCCGGCCCGGCACCGGTGGGCCGGGGTCCGGCGGTCCCGGGACGACGGCGCGACCGGGGCCGCCCCGCATGCCGCCGGGCCGCCCGCCGGGCGGTGGCCCGGCCGGCGACTCCCGGCTACCGTCAGGCCACTGTCCGCGACCGGTCTCGGATGGCGTGGAGGGATGCACGCCCTGATGGTGCCAGACGGGGCGGGTGGCCCGCTGGCGACGGCGCGGGGCCGTTATGGCCGAACGCACAGATGAACAGCTCACCGCCCCACTGTTTCCGGCACCTAATCGGTTAAGCTCATGGCTTAACCACCCGTCAGCGAAGCCGGGGTTCGACGCCACTGTCTGCGGTGACGGCCACGTGGCCGGCGTCCGCGGTCACCACGCGCGGCCGGGACAGGCCGCGAGGACGGAGGTGATGTGTGGAAATCCTGCTGCTGGTAACGGCCCGTGCGGGCGAGCCGTCGGCCGTACTGCCCGCACTCGACCTGCTCCCCCACTCGGTGCGGACCGCGCCCCGCGACGTCCGCACCCTGGTTTCCGGGCCGAGCCCGGACGCGGTCCTGGTCGACGCCCGGTCGGAGCTGTCCGAGGCCCGTGCGACCTGCCGGATGCTGCATGCCACTGGTCTGGGCGTCCCGCTGGTCGCGGTGGTCACCGAGGCCGGCCTGATCGCGCTGAACGCCGACTGGGGCGTCGACGACGTCATCCTGGCCAGCGCCGGCCCGGCCGAGGTGGAGGCGCGGCTGCGGTTGGCGGTAGGTCGGCTGACCAACGCCACCTCAGGCGCGGGCGGGCTGATCCGGGCCGGCGAGCTGACCATCGACCCGGACACCTACGCGGCAAAGCTCAAGGGCCGTCCGCTCGACCTGACCTACAAGGAGTTCGAGCTGCTCAAGTTTCTCGCCCAGCATCCGGGGCGGGTCTTCACCCGCGACCAGCTGCTGCGCGAGGTCTGGGGCTACGACTACTTCGGCGGTACGCGGACGGTCGACGTGCACGTGCGGCGGCTGCGGGCCAAGCTCGGCTCGGAGTACGAGTCGATGATCGGCACGGTGCGCCAGGTCGGCTACAAGTTCGTGGTGCCGCCGAGCCGCTCGTCGCTGCCGGACACCGAGCCGGCACCGCTGCCGGTGTAGCCGGCAGGTCCAGCCGGACCGGCTGTCGGTCTAGCGGATCCCGCCACCTACCGTGGCGCAACACCGAAACATCAACTGAGGCGCCATCCGGATGTGTCCGGATGGCGCCTCAGTTTTTCGTCCGAATAGATCGTTTAGATCGGTTATCAACCGTTTCATGTAATCAGCCAGCGGCAGCCTCCTAGCGTCGGGCAGACACAACCGACCGACGGTGGGAGGGCTGCAGTGACGGTGCTGGCGGGTCTACGTGGGCTGACCATCGCCGCAGTGACTGTGACGGCCGTCCTGACCTGCGCGTACCTGCTGGGTTCCAGCAGTGCGCCGGCCGAACGGGCCGACCCGGGCCCCACGCCCGCGCCGGCACCGGACCCGACCCGCAGCGGACCCGACCCCGACCTGATGCCGCCACCGACCCGTTCCACGGCGGCGCCGGCGACGCCGACCGGGACGCCGGACCCCGACCGGTCGGCGGCCCGGCTGCCGGCGTACGCCCCACTGGCCCCCGACCGCAGCGGACCGCACGGCACCCGGCGGACCAGCGGCAGCGCCGCAGTCGCCCTCACCTTCGACGACGGCCCGCACCCGGTGCACACCCAGCAGACCCTCGACGTGCTCCGCCAGTTCGGGGTGAAGGCGACCTTCTGCCTGGTCGGCCGGAACGTGATCGCCTATCCCGAGCTGGTCCGGGCCATCGCCGCCGATGGGCACACCCTGTGCAACCACTCGTGGAGCCACGACTTCGACCTCGGCAGCTACCCGACCGCCGCGATCCGCACGGATCTGATCCGCACCTCCGAGGCGATCCGGGCCGCCGCCCCCGGCCACCCCGTCTCCTACTATCGCCAACCCGGTGGCTTCTGGACTCCCGCCGTGGTCGAGGTGGCGCGGGAACTGGGCATGACCTCGATCCACTGGACCATCGACCCGGCCGACTACTTCCAGCCCGGTGCGGGCAGCATCACCGCGACGGTGACCGCGCAGGCCGTACCCGGGTCGGTCGTGCTGCTGCACGACGCCGGTGGCAACCGGACCGGTACGGTGCTGGCGCTGCGCTCGATCCTGCCGAACCTGCGGCAGCGTCTCCTGGTCGACGCGTTGCCGCCGATGGCCGAACCCGCCGATCAGCGCAGCCGCCGGCTGCACCTGCGCACCGGCCAGCTCTGACCCGCGAACCCGCCGCGCCGCGACGGGCGGACCCGGCGGGAGATACGGTGGGGCACGTGGCTGAGCGGGTGACCCAGACGACCGCGACCGTCGAGCGGTCCGACCGGCTCGACCCTACCCAGATCGACCAGGTACTGAAGCTGGCTGCGGCCGCCGCCGACACCGACGGCGCCGACCCACTGCCGGAGCAGGTCGTCATCGGACTGCGGGACGCGGCCTCCGCCCGGCACCTCACGCTGACCGCCCCGACCGGCGAGATGACCGGGTACGCGAACCTCGACCCGACCGATCCGGCCGGCCCGGTCGCCGAGCTGGTGGTCCACCCGGCACACCGGCGACGCGGGTACGGTCGTCGACTGCTCGCCGGGCTGCTCGACGCCGTCGACCCCGCCGTCCCGCTGCGCGTCTGGGCGCACGGCGACCACCCGTCGGCCGCAGCCCTCGCCCTCGACCACGACCTGGTCCGCGACCGGGTGCTGTTGCAACTGCGCCGAAAGCTGGCCGACCCACTGCCCGAGCCGGACCTGCCGACCGGGGTACGGATGCGATCGTTTGTGCCGGGTCAGGACGACGCGGCCTGGGTGGCGCTCAACGCGAAGGCGTTCGCCGACCACCCCGAGCAGGGCCGCTGGGGGTTGCCGCAGCTGCACGCCCGGATCGCGCAGCCGTGGTTCGACCCGGCCGGTTTCCTGCTCGCCGAGGATCCGGCCGGCCGGCTGCTCGGCTTCCACTGGACCAAGGTGCACACCGGGCCGGCGGTCGGCGAGGTCTACGTACTCGGAGTCGACCCGGACGCGCACGGCGGCGGTCTCGGCCGCGCGTTGACCTTGGCCGGGCTGCGGCACCTGGCCACCGCCGGGCTGCACCGGGCGATGCTCTACGTCGACGAGTCGAACACCGCCGCGGTACGGCTCTACACCCGGCTCGGCTTCCTGCGCTGGTCGGCCGACGTGACCTACCGCCGGCACTGACCGACCGGCCTCGGCCGACCGGTTGCACCGGTTGATGCGGGCGCCGGTCAGCCGAACCGGCCGGTGATGTAGTCCTCGGTCGCCTTGACCTTCGGGTTGCTGAAGATCCGCTGCGTGTCGTCCATCTCGATCAGCTTGCCGGGCTGCCCGGTGCCGGCGATGTTGAAAAAGCCGGTGCGGTCGCTGACCCGGGCCGCCTGCTGCATGTTGTGCGTAACGATGACGATGGTGAACTCGGCCTTCAGCTGGTGCATCAGGTCCTCGATGGCGAGAGTGGAGATCGGGTCCAGCGCGGAGCACGGCTCGTCCATCAGCAGCACCGCCGGCTTGACGGCGATCGCCCGGGCGATGCACAGCCGCTGCTGCTGGCCACCGGAGAGGCTGGAGCCGGGCCGGCCCAGCCGGTCCTTGACCTCCTCCCACAGGTTGGCGCCGCGCAACGTCTGCTCGACCAGTTCGTCGAGGTCGGCCTTGCGCATCCGACCGCCGTTGAGCTTCACCCCGGCCGCCACGTTGTCGTAGATCGACATCGTCGGGAACGGGTTGGGACGCTGGAACACCATGCCGACCTGCCGCCGTACCGCGACCGGGTCGACGCCGACGCCGTACAGGTCGTCGCCGTCCATCACGACCTTGCCGGTCACCCGGCCGCCGGGCACCACCTCGTGCATCCGGTTCAAGGAGCGGAGGAAGGTCGACTTGCCGCAGCCGGACGGGCCGATCAGCGCCGTCACGGAACGCGGCTCGATGGTCATGTCGACCTGCTCCACGGCCTTGAAGTTGCCGTAGAAGATGTCGAGGTCGGAGACTTCGATGCGCTTGGCCACTTGAGGGGTCCTTTCCGCGGTCAGCGGCTGGTCGGCAGGGAGAAGAAGCGGGAGATCAGCCGGGCCACCAGGTTGAGGCCCATGACGATGACGAACAGGGTGAGCGCCGCCGCCCACGCGCGTTCCACGCCGAACTCCGGCCGGGCGCCGGGGATGCTGTACGAGTAGTAGGTGAAGATCGGCAGCGAGGACATCCGGCCGTCGAACAGGTTCCAGTTGGTTGCCGTGGTGCTGCCGGTGATGATCAGCAGCGGGGCGGTCTCGCCGATCACCCGGGCGATGGCGATGGTCACGCCGGTGGCGATGCCCGGTGCGGCGGTCCGCAGCACCACCCGCAGCACAGTGCGCCACTTCGGCACGCCGAGCGCGTACGACGCTTCGCGCAGCTCGTTCGGCACCAGCTTGAGCATCTCCTCGACCGAACGGACCACCACCGGCACCATCAGCACCGACAGGGCGACGGCACCGCCGAGGCCGAACCGGATGCTCGGGCCGAAGAAGATCGCGAAGAAGGCGAACGCGAACAGACCTGCCACGATGGACGGGATACCGGTCATCACGTCGACCAGCAGGGTGACCCACCGGGCCAGCCGGCCCTTGCCGTACTCGACCAGGTAGACGGCGCACATCACGCCGACCGGTACCGAGATCAGCGCAGCCGCGCCGGTGATCATCAGGGTGCCGACGATGGCGTGCAGCGCCCCGCCGCCCTCGCCCAGCACACCCCGCATGTCGCTGCTGAGGAAGGTCCCGTCGAACCGGTGGATGCCGTTCTGCGTGACGGTGATCATCAACGACAGCAGCGGCAGCATCGCGAGGGCGAAGGCGAGGCTGACCAGTACGGTGACGAACCGGTCCTTGGCCCGGCGGCCGCCTTCGACCTGCCAGGAGACCGCCGGCAGGGCCACCATGACGAGCAGTACGCCGATGACCAGTGAGAGCGGGAGGGCGAGCCCGAGGCCGAGGCCGCCGACCAGGCCGACCGACAGGCTGCCGCTGACCACCGCCCACGGCGCCCACTTCGGCAGTACGCCGCTGGTCAGCGAGCTGGTGACGGGTGCCCGGGGCGGGGTGATGGTGGTCATGCGTTCGCTCCCGAGAAGTCGCGCCGACGGGCGACGACGGCCCGGGCGGCGAAGTTGACGACGAAGGTCAGCGCGAACAGCACCAGGCCGGTGGCGATCAGCGCGTTCACCGCCAGCCCGCTGGACTCGGGGAAGTCCAACGCGATGTTGGCGGCGATGGTGCTGCTGTTGACCGAGTCGATCAGGTTGATGGTGATCACGTCGGAGGCGGAGAGCACCATCGCGACGGCCAGGGTCTCACCGAGCGCCCGACCCAGCCCGAGCATGCTGCCGCTGATGATCCCGGACCGGCCGAACGGCAGCACGGTCATCCGGATCATCTCCCAGCGGGTGGCACCGAGCGCCAGGGAGGCTTCCTCCTGCAGCCGGGGAGTCTGCAGGAAGACCTCCCGGTTGACCGCGGTCATGATCGGCAGGATCATCACGGCCAGCACCAGACCGGCGGTCAGCATGGTCCGGCCGGTGGCCGAGGCGGGGCCGGCGAAGAACGGGATGAAGCCCAGGTACTCCTCCAGCCACTGGTAGACCGGGACGATGTTCGGGGCGAGGAAGAAGATGCCCCACAGTCCGTAGACGACGCTGGGTACGGCGGCCAGCAGATCGACCAGGTAACCCAGACCGGCGGCGACCCGGCGCGGCGCGTAGTGCGAGATGAACAGCGCGATACCGATCGCCAGCGGGGTGGCGACCACCAACGCGATCACCGCGGCGAGGACCGTGCCGAACAGCAGCGGGGTGACGTACGCGATGAATCCTTCGCCGCCGGGCAGCTCCTCGGGGTCGGCGACCAGGGCGGGGAGGCCCTCGTAGAGCAGGAAGGCCGCGACCGCGGCGAGGGTGACCAGGATGAGCACGCCGGCACCGACGGCGGTGCCGGAGAAGATCTGGTCACCGATCCGTTTGCCGGACCGGCCCCGGCGACGGCTCTCGGCGTTCGGCGGCTCGCCCGTCGACGTGCCGCGCGGCGAGTCGCCGCCGGGCGGCGGATCACTCGATGGGGTACCGCTCTGCGCGGTGGCGGGCTTTGTCACGGATTACGCCTCCTCAGGCCGTGTCGTGACGGGCGGTGCGGGGATACGCCGCAGGTCCGGACGGCCACCGGGTGACCGTCCGGACCTGGGTCGCAGGGGCTGGACGTGGTGCTGGACTCAGCCGGCGACGGTGATCGCGTCGATGGCCTGCTGCGCCTGGCTGCGCAGCGTCGCGGAGATCGGCGCGGAGCCGGCGTTCTCAGCGGCGGCCTGCTGGCCCTCCTCGCTGATCACGTAGTTGAAGAACGCCTTGACCAGGTCGACCTTCTCCTGGCTGTCGTAGTTGACGCAGGCCAGCTGGTAGGAGACCAGCACGATCGGGTAGACGCCGGCCTCGGTGGTGTCCCGGGGCAGGTCGATGGCGAAGCTGAACTCGGGGCGACCGGCCACGGTCTCGGCGGCGTCGACCACCTTGGCGGCGGCTTCGGCCGAGTACTCCACGAACTCCTCGCCCACCTGGACCGCGACGACGCCGAGGTCGGTGGCCTGGGAGGCGTCGATGTAGCCGATGGTGCCCTCACCCCCGCGCAGCGCGGCGGCCACACCCTGGGTCTGCGCGGCGGCCTCGCCACCGGTGGTCGGCCAGTCGCCGGAGACCTCGTACGGCCAGTCGGCCGGGGCGGCCTTGGCCAGGTAGTCGACGAAGTTCTCGGTGGTGCCGGACTCGTCCGAGCGGTGCACGGCGGTGATCGCCAGGTCGGGCAGCGCGGCGTCCGGGTTGAGCTCGGCGAGCGCCGGGTCGTTCCAGTTGGTGATCTTGTTGTCGAAGATCTTCGCGATCGCCGACGGCGACAGGTTCAGCGTCTCGACGCCCGGCAGGTTGTACGCCACGGCGATCGGGCTGATGTAGCCGGGGAACTCGATGAAGCCCTGCTCGCCGCAGGTCTCCAGGGCGGCGGCGACCTCTTCCTCGTCGAGGTAGGCGTCGGAGCCGGCGAAGTCGGATCCGCCGCTGGTGAACTGCTCGCGGCCACCGCCGGAGCCGATCGGGTCGTAGGTGACGGTCGCGTCCGGGGCGACGGAGGTGAATCCGGCGATCCACGCCTCCATCGCGGCGCCCTGGGAGGAGGCGCCAGCGCCAGCGAGGTCGCCGCTGACCGAGGTGTCGGAGCCGTTGTCAGACCCCGAGCCGGTGTCGCCGTCGTCGCCGCACGCGGCCACGCCGAGGGTAAGCATGACGGCGGCCGGCAGGGCGGCCAGCCGGAGGGACTTACGATTCACGGTGTGTTGCCTCTCTGAGGTCGGGTGGCGAGTCGCCGCCCAAGGGTCGCGGGGGCGAGTTCACCGTCTCGAACGCCGAGGACGGTACGAGCCGTGGCTAAACTGCCGACCGGAGCATGGTGAACAGAAGGTGAACGGGGGTTGTATGGTCGCCGTCCGAGCTGAGCCCACGCTCGACTGTGACCGGCGTCGCACCTCGGCCGACGCATTTCGCCGCCTACGTCGGTGATCGGCTTTCGGGCCGACCGCGCCGCACCAGCCGCCAGCGGCGGGCCTGCTCGGCGGGAAGCTGGTAGCCGACCGCACCGGAGCGGCCGGAACCGGTCCGGGCCATCCGCTGCAGCGGCAGCCCCCACTTCGGATAGTCGTGGTACGCCTTGACGATCCGGGTCAGTCCACCGAGCGCGCCGATCACCTTGTCGACCGGGCTGCCGAGCCGCGCCGCGAGGTCGCCGACCGACATGGTCTCACCGGGGTGCTCGGCGAGCAGGTCGAGGATCGCGAACACGGTCTGGTGGGTCCGGGACCGGCCCTGGGCGAACCGGCGCAACTCCTCGACCGGCCACTCCTTGGCGGTGCGGGCCGTGGACCGGGCCCGGCGGGCCGGCTTCGGGATCGGCCTGGGCCGTTGGTCGAGCTCCTCGATCAGCCGGGCGATGTGCGAGACGTACTCGGCGGGCACGGCAAGATGCACGAGGTCGTCGGCGTCCGTCGGCGCACCTCGCGCGGCTGAGGTCCCTGGTCGTGGAGCCATCTGTCCCGTCCGGTAGCGGTGGCGGGCGAGGACCGCCCGGCACCCTGTCGCGTTTGTGCGCGCCAAAGTATCACCGCTTGGTAACGCAAGATCATCTATCCGGATCAGGGCTTGACAACCGCAAAACTGACCGTCCCGTCCGGATCGACGTGCAGCTGAGGGGTGACCGGTACGGCCGGATCCCGGCCGGCTGCGGCGGCGAAGACGGCATCCGGGTCGGCGCAGCCGGCGACCTCGTCGAGCGTCACCCGGGTGGGTGGCAGCAGCTGCCAGTCGCCGGTCTCCGCCCGGTCCAGGGCCAGCCTCGGCCGGATCCACACCGTCTGGTCCGCCTCACCGGACACGTCCCGGGTCGCCTGCCCGATCGGCAGCCGGGCAACGAAGAAGTGGGCGTCGAACCGGCGCGGCTCGAAGTCCGGGGTGATCCACCGGCTCCACGCGGCCAGCAGGTCCGACCGCAGGGTCAGCCGCCGACGGCGCAGCAGCTCCGCGAAGCTCAACGTCCGGGCGAGCAACGCCTGCCGCTCGACCTCCCACTCCGGACCGTCCACCGCGTCGACCACAGTGGTCTCGTCCGGCCCGGCCAGCAGCACTCCCGACTCCTCGAACACCTCCCGGGCGGCGGCGCAGACCACCGCCCGTGCCTGGTCCGGCGGGCACCCCAGCCGCGCCGCCCAGTGCTCCGGATCCGGCCCGGCCCAGTCCAGCTCGCCGACGGCGTCGGACGGGTCCACCCCGCCACCGGGGAACGCGTACACCCCGCCGAAGGCGACAGCCGCCACCCGCCGGATCAGGTAGACCTCGAACCCGGTGCCGCCAGGCTCCCTCCTCGGCCCCGGATCCGTCGTCGGGCCCGGATCCGTTGTCGGCCCCGGACCCGTCGTCGGGCGCAGTAGCAGCACGGTCGCGGCGACCCGTGGTCGCACCGGTTCCCGGCCCGCCGCGTAGAACCGGCTGGCGTGCTCGACCATTGCCTCGGGCACGGCGAACAGCATTGGATCGGGTGGCGCGGCGAAAGCCGTGACGTCGTCGTCGGTGGGCACGCGCCGAGCGTAGGTCGTCACCCGGCAGACCGGCCAGCACGCCCCGCCGTCGCCGCGCACGGACTCGCTGGCTAGCGTGCCTCGCATGACTCGTTGGGGAATCCTCGCCACCGGCGGCATCGCCGCCCGCTTCGTCGAAGACCTGCAGTTGTTGCCCGACGCCGAGGTACTCGCGGTCGGTTCCCGCTCGGTGGCCAGCGCGCAGGCGTTCGCCGACCGCTACGGCATCCCCCGGGCGTACGGATCCTGGGACGAGCTCGCCGCGGACGGTGACGTCGACGTCGTCTACGTGGCGACGCCGCACTCGGCGCACCACGCCGCGACCATGACCTGCCTGGCCGCCGGCCGGGCGGTGCTGTGCGAAAAGCCGTTCACCCTTGACCTGGCCAGCAGCACCGAGCTGGTGGAGACCGCCCGGGCCCGGGACGTGTTCCTGATGGAGGCCATGTGGATGCGGTGCAACCCGACCGTACGCCGGGTGTGCGAGCTGGTCGACGACGGCGCGATCGGTGAGGTCGTCTCGGTGCACGCCGACTTCGGCCTGGCCGGGCCGTTCGCGCCGGAGAGCCGGATGCGCGACCGCGCGCTCGGCGGCGGCGCTCTGCTCGACCTGGGCATCTACCCGGTGAGCCTGGCGCATCTGGTGCTCGGCCGGCCGGACTCGGTGCACTCCTGGGCGAAACTCACCCCGGAGGGCGTGGACCAGAACACCGGCGTGCTGCTGGGCTACGAGTCGGGCGCGGTGGCCGCGTTGACCTGCGGCATCGTCGGGGCCACTCCGGTGGTGGCGACGATCACCGGCAGCACCGGCCGGATCGCGTTGCCGGATCCGTTCATCTGCCCGAGCGAGTTCACGCTCCGCCGGGGCACCGGGGACCCGGAGGTGGTGCGGGTGGTCGAGCCGGCCGGCAACGGCTACCAGTACGAGGCGGCCGAGGTGCACCGCTGCCTGGCTGCCGGCCTGCGGGAGAGTCCGCTGGTGCCGCACGCGGTGTCCCTCGAGGTCATGGAGCTGCTCGACACGATCCGCGGCCAGATCGGCGTCAGCTACGACTGATCCCGGTCGGGAGTTCGTCTGACCCGGTCTGCCGGCCGGGTCCGGACACTCGGTCGGCTTGACTCCACCAACTACCTCAGTAATCATTGAGTCAATGAACGCTGAGGTAAGTCGCCGTGCCGACGACCGGCCGACACCCGCCCGCCCGCTGGAGCGGCGCGCCGGTACGCCCGCCGGGCAACTGGAGCGACGCGCCCGGGTGCACGCCGCGCTCGGCGACCCGGCCCGGCTGGCCATGGTCGACCTGCTGCACCTCGGCGACGCCGCCCCCGGCGAGCTGGGTCGACGGCTCGGGTTGCCGAGCAACCTGGTCGCCCACCACGTCAAGGTCCTGCAGGAAGCGGGTCTGCTGCGCCGCGCCCGGTCCGAGGGCGACCGCCGCCGCAGCTACCTGCAACTGGTGCCGGACGTCCTCGCCGGGCTGGCCCCACCGCCGCTGGCCGGCGTCGACCGGGTGGTCTTCGTCTGCACCCACAACTCGGCCCGTTCCCAGCTCGCCGCAGCGCTCTGGCAACGCACCGGACCGACCCCGGCCGCCTCAGCCGGCACCCGACCGGCGACCCGGGTACACCCCCGGGCGGTGGCGCTGGCCCGCCGGCTCAACCTCGACCTCGACCCGGCCCGCACCGCACACGTGTCGGCCGTCGTCGGCGACGGCGACCTGGTCGTCGCCGTCTGCGACAACGCCCACGAGGAGCTAACCGGGGCCGGTGCGCCCGACCTGCACTGGTCGGTGCCGGACCCGGTCCGGGTGGACACCGACGCCGCTTTCGAAGCCGCGTACGCCGACCTCGCCGGCCGGGTCCACCGGCTGGCCCCCGCCATCACCAGCCGGGCCACCGCCCCCACGTCCACCGGAGCCGACCATGTCTGACGTCACCGACGCCGTCCGCCCCGACCTGTCCATCGACCAGCAGGTGGCGCTGCGTACCGCAGCGACCCGGCTGGCCCGGGAGTTCGACGGCACCTACAACACCGAGACGATCGAACGGTTCCTGGCGTCCAGCTACGACCAGTTCGCCACCGGCAGCACCATCCCCAACTATCTGCCCCTGCTCGCCGAGCGGTTCGCCCGGCAGCGGCTGCAGGCCCTGGCCCGGGTGGAGGGCCTGCACTCCGACGGCCGCCCGGTGGTGCTCTTCCTCTGCACCCACAACGCCGGCCGTAGCCAGATGGCGCTCGGGTTCCTCACCCACCTCGCCGGGGAGACGGTGGTCGCCTGGTCCGGCGGTAGCGAGCCGGGCCACGAGGTCAACCGGGCGGCGATCGCGGCGATGGCCGAACGCGGCATCGACATCTCCGGCGAGTACCCGAAGCCGTGGACCGATGAGGTGGTCCGCGCCGCCGACGTGGTGGTCACCATGGGCTGCGGTGACGCCTGCCCGGTCTTCCCCGGCACCCGGTACGAGAACTGGGAGCTGGACGACCCGGCCGGGCAGGACGTCGACGGCGTACGGCCGATTCGCGACGAGATCGAGCGCCGGGTCCGCCGGCTGCTGGACGACCTACAGAAAGTGGAGAACGCGTGAACCCGATCGCACTCTGGCGACGGCTGCTGGCCGAGTTCGCCGGCACCGCCCTGCTGGTCACCTCGGTGGTCGGTTCCGGGGTGATGGCCCAGTCGTTGTCGCCGGACGACGTCGGGCTGCAACTGCTGCAGAATTCGATCGCCACCGCCTTCGCGCTCGGCGCGCTGATCCTGATCTTCGGCCCGGTCTCCGGCGGGCACTTCAACCCGGTCGTCTCGGCCGCCGACTGGTTCCTCGGGCGACGCAGCCGCACCGGTCTGACCCTGCCGGATCTGACCGGCTACGTCGCCGCGCAGGTGGCCGGCGGCGTCGCCGGGGCGATCCTGGCCAACCTGATGTTCGCCCTGCCGGCGGTGACCTGGTCGGCCAAGGAGCGGTCGGCGGGCAATCTGTGGCTCGGTGAGGTGGTTGCCACCGCCGGTCTGGTCCTGCTGGTCTTCGCGCTGGCCCGGTCGGGCCGGGCCGGCGCGGCACCGGCCGCGGTCGGTGCCTACATCGGTGCCGCCTACTGGTTCACCTCGTCGACGTCGTTCGCCAACCCGGCGGTGACGATCGGCCGGGGCTTCACCGACACCTTCGCCGGCATCCAGCCCGCCTCGATCCCCGCGTTCCTGGTCGCCCAAGTTGTCGGGCTCGCCGTCGGAGTCGCCCTGCTGCTGGCGCTCTACCCGGGGGTGGGACGCGCCGCCGACCAGGTCGTGGTGCCGGCCGAGCCCCTGGCGACCGTCCGACGCTGACCTGCCGCCCCCACCCCTCGAAGGAGACACCGTGAGCAAGCCCAGTGTGCTGTTCGTCTGCGTACACAACGCGGGCCGGTCCCAGATGGCCGCCGGCTGGCTGCGTCACCTCGGCGGCGACGCGGTCGAGGTCCGCTCGGCCGGCTCGGCGCCGGCCGAGTCGGTCAACCCGGCGGCGGTCGAGGTGATGCGCGAGGTCGGCATCGACATCACCGACCAGACCCCGAAGCGGCTGGAGTGGTCCACCGCCGAGTCCTCGGACGTGATCGTCACGATGGGCTGCGGCGACGCCTGCCCGGTCTTCCCCGGCAAGCGGTACGAGGACTGGCAGTTGACCGACCCGGCCGGCAAGGGCGTCGAGGCGGTCCGGCCGATCCGCGACGAGATCCGCCGCCGGGTCGAGGCGCTGCTCGCCGACCTGGTGCCGGCGAGCCGGGTCAGCTGAACAGCGGGCGGACGACGAAGTACATCACCGCGCCGATGCTGCCGGCGGCTGGGAAGGTCAGGATCCAGGCACCGACGATGTTGCCGGCGACGTTCCACCGTACGGCCGACAGCCGCTTGGTCACCCCGACGCCCATGATCGCCGAGGTGATGGTGTGCGTGGTGGAGATCGGCGCGCCGAGCACCAGGGCGTTGAAGTAGAGCACCGAGCTGGCGACGGTCTCGGCGGCGAACCCCTCGGGCGGCCGCAGGTCGATGATCTTGCGACCGAGGGTACGGATGATCCGCCAGCCGCCGGCGTAGGTGCCCAGCGCCAGCACGGTCGCCGAGGTCCAGAAGACCCACTCCGGGATGGTCTCGGCGTCCGACTGGAACCCGCCGACGAACAGGGCCAGCACCACGATGCCGATGGTCTTCGCGGCGTCCTGCATGCCGTGCCCGACCGACATCGCCGCCGCCGAGACCGACTGGGCGATCCGGAAGCCCCGGTTGAGCTTGCCCGGCTGGCCGTTGCGGAAGATCCACTGCACGGCGAGCATGACCAGGAAGCCGAGAGCGAAGCCGACCAGCGGGGAGAGCACCATCGGCGCCACCACGTCGCCGGCGATGCCGCCCCACAGCACCGTGCCGGAGGCGGCGATGGTGGAGCCGACCAGGCCGCCGATCAGCGCGTGGGACGACGACGACGGCAGCCCGAAGTACCAGGTGATCAGGTTCCAGGTGATCGCGCCGACCACGCCGGCGAAGACAATGCCGAGGCTGGAGACGCCGGCCGGCAGCTCGACCAGGCCGCTGCCGACGGTCTTGGCCACCTCGGCGCCGAAGTGGGCGCCGATGAAGTTGCCGATGGCGGCCATGATCAGGGCGACCCGTGGGGTGAGTGCCCGGGTGGAGATGCTGGTGGCGATGGCGTTGGCCGCGTCGTGGAACCCGTTGGTGTAGTCGAAGACCATGGCAACGGTGATCACCGCGAGGACGGCGATGAGTTCGGCGCTCACCCGGCTCAGGACTCCTTGACCGCAATGGTCTCGACGGTGTTGGCCACGTGCTCGAAGGCGTCGCAGGCGGCCTCCAGCTCGTCGGCGACCTCCTTCATCTTCAGCACGGTGAGCGCGTCGTACTCGCCGGAGAAGAGCCGGACCAGCAGCATCCGGTACGCCCGGTCGCCCTCGTTCTCCAGCCGGTTGCACTCGATCCAGTAGTCGTCGAGGTTCTTCATCGCCCGCAGCCGGGGCATCGCGTCGGCGGTCACCCGGGCCTGCTGGTCGAGCACCGCGATCAGCTCGTGCATCTCCCGGGGCAGCGACGGCAGCTGGGTCAGACCGTAGAGGTAGAGCAGGTTGCCGACCGCTTCCAGGTGGTCCATCACGTCGTCGAGCTGGCTGCCGAGCCGGTAGATGTCCTCCCGGTCGAACGGGGTGATGAACGCCGAGTTGATCTTCTTGTAGAGGTCGTGGGTGATCTGGTCGCTGTCGTGCTCGACCTCGGTGAGCCGCTCGCTGACCGACTGGACGTCGACGCCGGGCAGGGCGAGTTCGTTGAGCAGCTCGGTGCCCCGCACGAGGTTCTGCGCGGCTTTGGTGAACAGTTCATAGAAGGCGCCCTCGACCGGGCGGAAGGAGAACTTCACAGCGCAGACCTCGTCGGAGACGGTGGGGAACAGGGGCTGGCCACGGGAAACGCCCGCGCGCTCTGCAGGGAATGCTAGGGAACAGTGAATCGCGTCTGCTCGCGGCCCACCCCTGTACACCTACGAGTCAGTCTCTGTTCATCCGCCGTTCACTTTCGGCCCGTCCCCGGCGAGCAGCCGGGCATGCTCCTTTCGCAGGTCGAACCGGGCCGGCGGGTAGCTCAGGTCCAGGTCCGCGAAGTGCTCCCGGAGCAGGTGCGCCAGCGCCCAGTCCCGGTACCACTTGCGGTCGGCCGGCACCACGAACCAGGGCGCGGCGTCCGTGGCACACCGGCTCAACGCCTCCGTGTACGCGGCCTGGTAGTCCGGCCACTTGGTACGCGCGTCCACGTCCCCCGGGTGGTACTTCCAGTGCTTGGTCGGGTCGGTCAACCGGGACAGCAGCCGCTCCCGCTGCTCCCCGTAGGAAATGTGCAGGAACACCTTGATCAGCACGAAACCCTCGTCGACCAGCCCGGCCTCGAAGGCGTTGATCTCGTCGTACCGGGCCCGCCAGGTCTCCTCCGGCACCAGCGACTCGACCCGTACCACCAGGACGTCCTCGTAGTGTGACCGATCGAACACCCCGACCTGGCCGGCGTCCGGCAACGCCCGGCGGATCCGCCACAGGAAGTGGTGCCCCAACTCCTCCTCGGTAGGCGGCCCGAAGGCCCGGATCTGCAGGCCGAGCGGATTCATCGCGCCGGCCACCCGCTTCACCGCGCCGCCCTTGCCGCCGCAGTCCATCGCCTGCAGCACCAGCAGCACCCGCCGACCGGCCGCGTCGCCGGCGACCGCCTGGGCGTGCAGCATCTCCTGCTGCTCGGCCAGTTCGTCGCCGATCCGGCGGACTTCGGCGCGGGCCCACGACTTGCGGTCCGGCCCGGTCACCGACAGCGCCGGCAGCCCCGGCGTCGACCTCGGGTCGATCGCGGACAGGTCGAGCGGCCGGCCGGCACCGACCCGTAGCAGTTCCCGGACAGGTGGCTCGTACAGGTCAGCAGTCATCCGACGATCATCACCCAGCCGGCCCCCGGCCGACCAGCCGACCGCTACCCGACCAGCCGACGGCTACCCGACCAGCCGACCGGCCGGCGAGCCGACCGGATCAGCAGACCAGCGCCAGCCACTTCCGGTAGGCCGAGGCGAACGGCTCGGTGCCGTCGCCGAGCGCGTCCTGCAGCCAGCGGGCGGCGGCCCAGGCCGACTCCACCACGTCCTCCGGGTAGCCGTACCGCACCCGGTGCTCGGCGAACTCGTCCTCGTCGCGCAGCTCCACCAGGCCGGTCGCCCGGCGCCGCACCACATCAAGATCAAGATCGATGAGGTGTACGGTGGACTCGTCCTCCCAACGGGCCGGGCTGGCGATGTCGCAGTAGACCTCACTGGTGCGCGGCGGCGGGTTGAACATGCAGGTCCACCACTGCTCACGCGGCACCAGCAAGACGAACGGGATCTGCTCCACCGACGGGCGACCGTGGTAGATCGACTCGGTGCCCCGGGGCACGCCGAGCCACACGCCGACCTCGTCCTCAGTCAACCGGCGGGCCGGATAGTCGCGGTGGGCCGAACCGTCGTACTTGCGATAGACCACCCGTACGACATCGCTCGACATGTGTCGCACCTTAACCGATGGGCGCCCACCGGAAGGCAACGTGCAGGTGACGCCCCAGTGCCGGAGCCGGCACCCGGGCGACACCGGCCGATGGGCTGTGGATGACCGCTGGGACGACGGTGGTGATCGGTACTGTCAGCGGGTGACCCCTGCGACGACCACCAGCACCGCGTCCGCTCCGGCGGCCCCGCCGCGCCCGGCCGGCCGCTCCGGCACCGGTCGGCCGAGCGCCGCCCAGTTGCTCGCCGCTGCGGTCGGCGCGGTCCCCGGCGGCGCGGCCCGGCCCGGCCAGCAGGAGATGACGGCGGCGATCGCCGACGCCATCCGCACCCGGCACCACCTGCTCGTGCAGGCCGGCACCGGCACCGGCAAGTCGCTGGCCTACCTGGCGCCCGCGCTGACCGTCGACGGCCCGGTGGTGATCTCCACCGCCACCCTGGCGCTGCAGTCTCAGCTTGTCGAGCACGACCTGCCCCGGCTCGCCGACGCGGTCGAGCCGATCCTGCGCCGCCGGCCCACCTTCGCCGTCCTCAAGGGCCGGCACCACTACCTGTGCCTGGCCCGGCTGGAGGACTCGGCCGAGGAGGAGCCGACGGACCTGTTCGACGCCGCCGGCGACAACGGCGACAGCGGCGGTGGCGGTGGCACCCGCTGGCTGGCTGCCGCCGGCCGGCTCGGCAAACAGGTGCAACGGCTGCGGGACTGGGCGATGGAGACCGACACCGGCGACCGCGACGAGCTGGACCCCGGCGTCGACGACCAGGTGTGGCGACAGGTGTCGATGCCGGCCCGGGAGTGCGTCGGCGCGGCCCGCTGCCCGTACGGCGAGGAGTGCTTCGCCGAGGCGTCCCGGTTCCGGGCCCGCGAGGCCGACGTGGTGGTCACCAACCACAGCCTGCTCGCCGTCGACATGCTCGCCGGCCGACACATCGTGCCGCCGCACAAACTGCTGATCGTCGACGAGGCCCACGAGCTGGCCGACCGGGTCTCCTCGGCCGCCCAGGCCGAGCTCACCCCGGACGTGATCGACCGGGCCGCCCGCCGGGCCCGGCCGCTGCTGCCGCCGGAAACCGCCGAGCAGCTCACCGAGGCCGGTGACGCCCTCGCCGTCGGGCTGGGTGAGTCGCCGGCCGGCCGGCTGACCAGCGGTCTGCCGCCGGCGCTGCACGAGGCGTGCACCCTGCTGGAGTCGGCGACCCGGGCCGCGCTGGACAAGATCGGCGACATCAAGGCCGACGACCCGGACCCGGTCCGCAAACAGCAGGCCAAGTCGGTGCTCGACGAGCTCTCCACCACCGCCCAGCGGCTGCTCGACGAGGCCGAACACGACGTCGCCTGGGTGGAGAAGCCGGACGGCCCGGCCGCCAACCGCCGGGCGCTGGTGGTGGCACCGCTGTCGGTGGCCGGCACCCTGTCCAGCCACCTCTACGAGGAGCGGACCGTGGTGGCCACCTCCGCCACCCTGACCCTGGGCGGCCGGTTCGACACGGTGGCCCGGTCGCTGGGTCTGGAGACCGCCACCCCGGCCACCGAGACGGCCGAGGCGGTCACGGCCGACGATCTCAGCTGGCGGTCACTCGACGTCGGTTCCCCGTTCGACTACCCCAAGCAGGGCATCCTGTACGTCGCCGCGCACCTGCCCCGGCCGACCGTCTCCGGGCTGCCCGCCCAGGCCGGCGAGGAGCTGCTGTCGCTGATCGGCACGCTCGGTGGCCGTACCCTCGGATTGTTCTCGTCCCGACGGGCCGCGCAGCAGGCCGCAGAGCTGGTCCGGGCCCGGACCGGGCTGACCGTGCACGTGCAGGGCGAGCAGGCGTTGCCGCTGCTGGTCCGCCGGTTCCGGGAGGACCAGGCGAGCTGCCTGTTCGGCGTGATGTCGCTGTGGCAGGGGGTGGACGTGCCCGGCGACGCATGCCAACTGGTGGTGATCGACCGGCTGCCGTTCCCCCGGCCGGACGAGCCACTGGCCGCCGCCCGCGCCGCCGCCGTGGACGCCGCCGGCGGCTCCGGGTTCGCGGCGGTCAGCGTGCCGATCGCGGCGGTACGCCTGGCGCAGGGCGCCGGTCGACTGATCCGGTCCACCGGTGACCGGGGGGTCGTGGCGGTGCTGGACTCCCGGCTGGAGACCGCCCGTGGCTACGGCGCGTTCCTGCGCCGTTCGTTGCCGCCGTTCTGGTACACCACCCGGCCGGAGGTGGTGCAGGGCGCGCTGCGCCGACTGGCCGCCACCTGACCCGCCACCGGTTGTCCTGCCACCAGTTGGGCGGGTCAGCCGCCGGGCGGCTGTGGTCGGGTCACGGTGGGCTGGTGCCGATCACCACGGACTCCGGCGGTGGCGGCGGCGGGACGTGCCGGCGGCGGGCCAGCCGGCGTACCGCCGTGTTCAGCACCGCGATCAGCGGTACGGCGACCAGCGCGCCGACGATGCCGGCCAGCACCACGCCGGAGGTGACCGCCAGCACCACGGCCAGCGGGTGGATCGCCACCGCCCGCCCCATGATCAGCGGTTGCAGGACGTTGCCTTCCAGCTGCTGCACCGCGATCACCGCACCCAGGATGATCAACGCGGTGACCCAGCCGCTGTCCACCAGGGCCACCAGGATGGCCACCGCGCCGGACAGCGTCGCGCCGACGATCGGGATGAACGCGCCCAGGAACACCAACGCGGCCAGCGCGAACGCGAATGGGATGTCGAACAGCACCAGGAAGATGCCGATGCCGACGGCGTCGATGAACGCCACCAGCACGGTCGCCCGGACATAGGCGACCAGAGTCATCCAGGCCGCGCTACCGGCGTCGTCGATCCGCCAGCGCGCCGCAAGCGGGAACAGGCCGACGATGAACCGCCAGATCCGCTGCCCGTCCCGGAGGAAGAAGAACGTCGAGAACAGCACCAGCAGCGCACCGGTGAACAGCTCGACGACCGTCCCGGCGGTGGAGACCGCGCCGCTGGTCAACGTCTGGGTGTTCTCGTTGATCCAGTTCTGTCCGGCCTCGACGTACTGGTCGAGCTGTCCGTCGTCGAGCTTCAGCGGACCGGTGCGCAGCCACTTCTGAATCTCCCCGATGCCGCTGGACGCCTTCTCGCTCAGGTCGGGCAGGCCGGTGATGAACTCGTTGACCACCAGGGTCAGCGTGCCGACCACCCCGGCCAGCCCGGTGATGAGCACTACCGCCGTGGCCAGGGTGCGCGGCACGTGGGCCCGCAGCAGCCAGCCGACCGCCGGGGCGAGCAGCGCGGCCAGCAGCAACGCCACCAGCACCGGGATGATGACGATCCGGACGTTGCCGATGACCCGCAGCAGCGCCCATCCGACGATGCCGATCACGATCAGCCGCCACGACCAGGCGGCGGCGATCCGTAGCGCGTGCGGCACGTCCGCGTCGTCGCGGCTCGTGGTCGACAGGTGTCCGTCGCCCGGCGGCGGGGTCTCCGCGCCCGGGTCGGCACCCGCGCCGGCCAGCTCCTCGGCGGCGCCGGCCGCAGCGGCACGGCGGGACCGTTCCCGCTCCCGGGCGGCCCGCACCGACTCCCGCCCGGCCTCGTACGCCTGGCGTAGCCGCCCTCTCATCTGTTGCAGCCGGCTCAAGCGAACCCCCGGAGTCGAGTATCGGTGCGTACACGGTAACGGGCACATGTGCGTCGTTGCTGCCGCTACCTCCCTGAACTCTCCCCGATGTGCCCCGTACGGGCGGCAGGCAACCATCCTGCCGACCCACCCGCGACCGGCCGGCACACCCACGCGGTACGGTTCGGTCGTGACCGCCGACCCACCACACGACAACGGTTTGCCGATCCGCCTGCTGCACGACCGGGTGCTGGTCAAACTCGAAGGCGGCGAGGGCGAACGCCGCTCCACCGCCGGCATCGTGATCCCGGCCACCGCGTCGGTGGGCCGGCGACTGTCCTGGGCGACCACGGTCGGGGTCGGACCCAACGTACGCTCGATCGTCACCGGCGACCGGGTGCTGTTCGACCCGGAGGACCGCTCCGAGGTCGAGCTGCACGGCCGGGGCTACGTCCTGCTCCGCGAACGCGACGTACACGCGGTGGCCGCCCAGCGGGTCGAAGAAGACTCCACCGGCCTGTACCTCTAGCTCAATAGCCCACGACGTCTCTGCACGCCAGCGGCGGGGCCCGTTGCGGTGGCATCCGACAGTAGGATCGGCGTGTGCCGCCAGACGAGACCAGTCCTGAGCCGCTGACGGCGGCACAGCGCTTGGCGGCTGCCCTGGATCAGGCGGCACCCTTGCCGCTGAGCGCGGATGAGCTTGCGAAGCTGGAAACGGCGCAGGACCGCGCGGACGCCGACGCTCAGCGGATCTGGGGTGCACCAGTGTCGGCTGCGGCACCAGACGGTACGCCCGCGACACCGTACGCATGATCACCACCAGTCGACGTCGGGCGATGGGCCAGGAGTTGGCGAAGCTCGCCGCGTTGGTGGACGGCCAGGCCGCCTGACCTGACACCGCCGCTCTGCGTTGATCCACTACGCCCCATCGACTCGACACGCCGACGCCACGTCAGATCACCCGCATCCGATCACGGGTCGACTCGCTTCCGACTGGTCAGATCGCCTTACGTGCTGCGGCTCGTTCCTGATGGGCAGGGCCTGCTCGTGATAGGTCATCGCCTGCCGCCAATCCCCCAACCCGTCATACACGCCACCGATGTTGTTCAGGGTGATCTCCTCTGCAGCACGGTCACCGGTCTCCCGCACAGCGGGGATGGCACGCGCGTAGTAGGCCAACGCCCGCGACAGATCCCCTCGCTCTTTGTGATTCTGTCTATGTCACAACAAGGATGAAGTTGATAAGGACTGACGGCTATCGGCGGTCCTGGATGGTGTCAGGGGCACGGAGTACCGTCTGGTGTGGTGGTGTGCCGGGATCGTGGGCTGGTGTGCCGCTGTCCAGACCGTTGATGGGGAAGGACTACCCGATGGCCACCATCGGCGACAACATCGCGCAGGTCAGGCGCCGGCAGTCGATCACTCAGGAGCAGCTTGCGGCGGCGGCCGGGGTGAGCACGGAGACGATCCGCAAGCTGGAGACGAATCAGCGTACGACGCCTCGAATCGCGACGTTGCATGCGATCGCGCGGGCGTTGGGCGTACCGACGACTGCGCTGCTCGGGGATGCGAGCACCGGGGCGGCCCGCCGGGAGCGCAATCATCGTCCGTTGGCGTTGCTCGATCTGCGTCGGGTGTTGATCCCTGCCCGTGGACCGGCCGGGTACATCGCTGACGAGGTGCCCGCATTGCCGGCGGCGGGCGTGCCGGGTCGGCTCGCGGAGGCGGACCGCGCATACCATCGGGGCGATTACGCCGCCGCGTTGGCGGTGCTGCCGCCGCTGATCGCCGGAGCCCGGCATGCCGCCGAGAACGCCGACGACGCCAACAGGCCGGCCGCGTACCGGACCCTGGCACGTGCCTTCGAGGTGGCCGGCAGCCTGTTGATCCAGGTACGGGCGGTCGACCTCGCCTACCAGGCGGTGACTGCCGCGTTGGACGCCGCCGCGTCCGCCGGGGACGAGCTGCTGAGTGCGGTCACGGTCAAGCGCATGACGTGGCTGCTGCTGCGCCAGGGCCGGCTTGTCGACGCGGAGCGGCTGGCGATCGCTACCGCCGACAGTGTCGAGCCACGGTTCTCCCGGGCTACTCCCGACGAGCTCGCGGTGTGGGGCTGGCTGATGATCTGTGCTGCCGCCGCTTCCGCCCGGGACAACCGGCCGGACGACGCCACCGCCCAACTCGATGCGGCGGCGGCCGCCGCTGCCCGGCTGGGCACCCGACCGGTCAGCCCTGACCATCTGCTCATCGTCGGCGGGATGCGGTCGAGCCGGGTCGACATGACGCGGGTCGAGGCAGCGGTGGTCGCTGGCGAACCGCGCCGCGCGCTCGATCTGGCTGCCGACGTACGCCGTGGCGGTGCCGCGATCACCTCTTGGCGGCGGCACCGGCTCGATGTCGCCCGTGCCCACGCCGAGTTGCGGGACTGGTCGGAGGCAACGGCGGTGCTCAGCGAGCTGGCCGCCGACGCTCCAGTGTGGCTGCGACACCAGCGCTACGCCCGCGACACCGTACGCATGATCACCACCAGTCGCCGTCGGGCGATGGGCCAGGAGCTGGCGAAGCTCGCCGCGTTGATGGACGGCCAGGGCGCCTGACCTGCACAACCGGCACCGGGAGTACCGGTTTTGGGGTCTGTCGGACAACGGGCACAACCCATGCATTCACTCTCAGTGATCAACTCGGCATCCTTCTACGTAGGACGGCGGTGCCAGGTCGCGCACCATCACACAGCGGAACACCGCCCGGCCCGCCGTCCGCTCAGCTGGGCCCGACGCCGTACCCGCGATCGCCCTTTTCGCGCGTCGGGCCCGCCCGCTGGGCGGCGGCCCGAGGTCGACACGGAGAGCCACCTCGGGTCGCCGCCCTCCACGCCCTATGCCGAGAGGGGGCCTGTGTGGTGATGGATACGCGGAGTAACGTCTGGTGTGGCGGCAAGAGCCGGAAGTATTTCGGTCGGTGCCACCCGGCAGCTGACAAGGTGGTGACGCGCATGACCCGCATCATCGACCCACGATGGCCGTCGACTTTGCGCCGGTTGCGTCAGCAGGCCGGGCTCTCGCTGCGTGATCTCGCCGCCAAGGCGCACTACGCCAAGTCGTATCTGCATGATCTGGAGACCGGTCGCAAGACACCGACGTCCGAGGTCGCCGGTCGGCTCGATGACGTGCTCGAATCCGGTGGTGCGCTCTCCGCGATGCTCACCGATGACGGCGCACACGATTCCGCCGAGCTGGCCCGCCGGGTCGCGGCCACCGACATCAGCAGCAGCACCCTCGCTGGTCTGGAAGCGGCCGTCGACGAGCTTGCCGTCGCCTACCCCGTCACCGCGTCGCACGTTCTCCTTCCACGCATCCGCCAACACCTGACCTACGTCACCACCCTGATCAGCTCCGGCCGCCGGATGACGCTGGACCAGCACCGACGGATTCTCGTCGCCGGCGGATGGCTGTCGCTGCTCACCGCTACCGTGCTTATCGACCTACGGCGGACCGGTGTCGCTGCCGGGCACCTGCACACCGCCAACGAGATGTCCGCCCACACCGAACACGCCGAGATCCGTGCGTGGTGCCTGGAAACCCGCGCTTGGGAGGCGCTCACCGCCGGCGAGCCCGCGACAGCGCTTGCCCTGGCCGAAGGGGCGCAGACCGTCGCTCCGACCGGCAGCAGCGCCAAACTGCAGGCGACCGCCCAGACCGGGCGGGCGCTGGCGCTGCTCGGCGACCGACCGGCCACCGGGCGACGACTGGCCCAGCTGGAGCGGATGGTGTCGCCGCTGAGCCAGCCGGACCGGCCTGAGCACCACTACCGCTACGACCCGGGCAAAGCCCGAGCGTACGTGGCGACCACCTTGGCGTGGGTCGGTGATCCGGCCGCCGCCACCGAGGCCGGCGATGTCCTGGCCCGGCTGCTCGCCGAGGGCAGCCGCCCCCGGCGCATCGCGTCGGCCCGGTTGGACCTCGGCCAGGCCGTACTGTCGATGGACCCGCACGAGTCGATAGCGCAGGTCACGGCGGCGGTCGCCTCGGGCCGGGTCGCGGCGTCGAACTGGTGGCGGGTCGACCGGGTACGCCGAGGTCTGGCCGAGGTAGGGGTGCCGGCCGCCGAGTTGGATGAGCTGTGCGCGACACATCAGCCGTCAATGTGACGGCGGACAGTAGCCAGCGCTGGCGGACGGCGACACTGTAGACCGTCGTACGAGCGCCGGGCAGGCTAGAACCAGGTCGCATCACCTGTGGATCAGCGACCTGCCAGCTGGGCCCGACGCCGTACCCGCGATCGCCCTTTTCGCGCGTCGGGCCCGCCCGCTGGGCGGCGGCCCGAGGTCGACACGGAGAGCCACCTCGGGTCGCCGCCCTCCACACTCGTCAAGGGGGACGTCTGTGTTCGGGAAGTGGTTTCAGCGTGCGGACATACCGGTCGACGTGGTGTATCCGGTGCCGGGTCGGCGGCGGTACGCCGACCGGACTGTGCCGCCACCGGACCGGCGGCCGGCGACGCGGACCGACCGCGCGGAGCGGCGGGGCGGCAACGCCGGCCGGCACTACCTGCGGTGAGGAAGCCCCAGGCCGGTGGCGGTGGGCCGGTGCACGAGCCGGTGCGTCCGTCGTGGTGCTGTGCGGTGTGCCCGGAGGGGACGTCGTGGCCGTGCCCACCCGGTCGGACGCAGCTGGCGGAGGCGTACGTCGGTGAGCCGCTGGCGCTTGCGGTCGACGTCGGTGAGCTGCTGACCGTCGCCGCCGAGGAGGCCGGGATCACCGACCCGGCCGAGCTGTACGAACGCTTCGTCTCCTGGACGTGGATCGACGGCGGTCCCCGGTGACTGTGGCGGTCGGGCGTCGGGTTGCCCTGTGGCGGGTGCGGCGGCGGATGACCCAGCAGGTGCTCGCCGACCGGATCGGCCGGTCGAAGAGCTGGGTGGAGAAGGTCGAGCGCGGGGTCCGCACCCTGGACCGGTTCTCGCTGATCCAGCAGGTCGCCGACGTGCTGCGGGTCGACCCGACGGAGCTGCTGGGCGACACCGGCCAGCCGCAGATCGGCGGCGCGCCGGCCGGTGTCGACGCGGTCCGGGCGGCGCTCGCGCGTTACGAGGTGTTCGCCGCCGGCCCGGCCGGGCCGGCACCCGATGCCGGGGAGGTGTCGCAGCGGGTTGAGCATGCCTGGTCGACGTACCGGCACGGGGACCATCCCCGCCTGCTGCGGACGGTGCCGGAACTGCTGGACGCCGCACGGCGGCTGCACACCGCACGGCCGGGACACGGGACGGAGCCGCTGGTGCGGGCGTACCGGGTCACCGCGCTCGTGCTCGTCAAAGTCGGCGAGGCGGAGCTTGCCTGGCTGGCCGCCGATCGGGCACTCGCGACGGCGGGCAGCGATCCGCTGCTGGCCGGGTCGGCGGCGGTGCCGCTCGCGCAGGCGCTGCGCGGGCTGGGCCAGAGCCGGCTGGCGATGACCACAGCAGTCACCGCCGCCGACCGGGTCGCCGCATCCACCGACGCGCGGGCGACACCGGGTTCCCGGGAGGTGTACGGGACGTTGCTGCTGCAGGCCGGGTTGGCCGCCGCCGGCAGTGGCGACACCGCCAACGCCAGTGAGCTGCTCGGTCGGGCTACCGGCGTCGCCGCGCGGATCAGCGACGGGCAGGACTACCGTACGGCGAGCTTCGGCCCGGCAGCCGTCGAGCTGGCGCACGTGGTGGCGGCCGTGGAGTCGGGCGAAGCCCGGCAGGCGGTACGCCGACACGAGACGGCCACCCAGCGGCAGGCATGGTGTGGGCTGCCGGCCGAACACCGGGCGGCGTACCTGGTGGACGCCGCACGGGCGTACCTCGACGTGGGCGACTTCACCGCGGCGGGACGCTGGCTCGTCGAGGCGGACCGCGTCGCACCGGCTGAAATCCGCTCCCGGCCTTCCGCCCGTACCGTCGTGGCTGAGATTTCCCGCCACGGACCGCAGGTTGCCGGCGTCGGCCGGCTGGCGACGGCGCTCGGGCTGACGAGATCCGGAAACGAGGGAACCTCCATGACCCTCATCCGGCCGGTTTGAGGGTCATGGAGGTTCCCTCGGCAGCTGCAGCCGCTGCCACCCGCTGGCTAACCCGGGGGCGGGCCGTAGCCGGGCGGCGGTGGGTTGTAGTGGCCGGGCCGGACCTGGTAGTCCGACGGCGGACGGTAGCCCGGCGGCGGCGCGCCGTAGCCCGGCGGGGGCGGTTGACCGTAGCCGGGCGGCAGCACGCCGTAGCCCGGGGGCGGGCCGTAGCCCGGCGGGGGCGGTTGACCGTACCCGGGTGGCGGAGCGCCGTAACCGGAGAACGGAGGTGGGCCGTAGCCGGGCGGGGTGCCCGGCCCGGCACCCGGCCAGCCCGGGTAGCCGGCGAACACCGGCGGCGGAGGTGGCGGTGGCGCGGTGAGCACCACCGGGATCGGCACCACCGGCTCATCCGGTGCGGGCACCTGCCGCTGGCTGCCGTCCGGGAAGGTGATCTGGTAGTCCGCCCCGTTCCACAGCGCGTGCGGCGCCTGCGGGTCCCGGCCGACGAACGCCTGCCGGTAGCCGGCCAGCGCGGTCAGCAGCCGCTGCTCCTCCTTGGCGTGCCGGGCCAGCTCCTTTGGTTTGCTCTCCAGGCCGCGCAGCAGGCCGTCGCGCAGCAGCGCCAGCTTGGTGGCGGCGGCCTGGAAGTCGCGCATCGCCCGTACGCCCGGCTCGCCGGCCACCCGGCTGGCCCAGCGGCGCGCCGAGTGCCGCCGGCCCAGGCTGCCCAACGCCGCTACCTCCGGCGGGGTGAACCAGCCGGCCCGGACGTAGTCGGGCAGCACCCGCTCGGTCAGCCGCCCTTCCCAGCTGCGCAGCCACACCGCCAGGCCCACCATGCCGAAGAAGATCGGCACCATCAGGCCGATGTAGCCGTACAGCAGGATCAGGGTCTGGCCGGTCGCCTCGACCAGCGTCGGGATCAGGTTCCAGGCCCCGTGCAGCATCATCGCCAGCAGCAGCCCGGCGGTCGGCGCGAGCACCCGGATCCGCCGGTCGGCGGTACGGGCGGCGATGCCCAGCCCCACACCGGCCATCGAGGTGAACAGGGGGTGGGCGAAACCGGTGAACAGAATCCGGACGATGAAGATGGCGAAGACGTTCTGCGCGCCGGTCGCCGGGCCGTACTGTTCGGCGCCGGCGGCGTAGCCGTATCCGCCGAGGTAGAGGATGTTCTCCACCATCGCGAAGCCGATCGCGGACATGCCGCAGTAGACGATCCCGTCGGTGATGCCGGACCATTCGCGGCGGCGGGTCAGCAGCAGCAGGATCGGGCCGAGGGTCTTGGTCAGCTCCTCGATGAACGGCGCCACCAGCACCGCCACCAGCCCCTCCGAGTAGCCCCAGCTGTCCAGCAGGTCGGCGGAGAAGTTGTTCACCACCAACGAGGCCGAGGTCGACACGAAGGCACCCCAGGCGAAGCAGAAGGCGAGATAGTGCACCGGCTCCGGCTCGTAGCGGTCCAGCCACAGGAAGCAGGCGACCAGCACCGGCACCGGCAGCACGGCGGCGATCACGCCGACGGTCAGCGCGACCGGGCCGATCGCCATCCCGAGGTAACTCAGGATCGCCACTCCGCAGCCGGCGATGAAGACCACGATGCCGACCAGGGTCAGCCAGCGCAGCCAGACGCTGCGCCGCAGCCGACCGGCCGGCACGACCCCGTCCGCCGGCTCCGCCGGAGCGGCTGCCGGTGCCACCGGCTCAGCCGTTGAAGCCGCTGCGTCTGCTGCGGTTGGTGGGGTGGCCGGAGACACCGGGTCGGCCGGCGTCTGCGGAGCTGGCTGCTCGGGCGGGGACACCGCGTCCACCGGTTCGGTCGGATCGGTCGAATCCGCCGCAGGGCGGGAGCCGGATGGACCACCGGGGACAGTGTCGGACATTGGGCTAGCGTAGCCAGCGCCGACCAACGGCGGGCAGCGTGTCGCCCGGCCGGGCCCGACCGGCGGGGGGTACGCCGCCGTCCCGACCGGCTACTCCGGGGCGTCGCGCCCGAACGCCTCGCTGACCATTCGTTCGACCGCGCCGGCCTCGGTGCCGCTGGCCCGGACCAGGTCGCTCGCGGTAGCCCTGACCTGGGCGACCACCACGCTGCCGTTGAACCCCACACCTGCGTCGTACGCCGCACCGGCGCACCTGGCGGCGTCCAACGCCCGACGCCGGGTGTGCACCGGGTCGGTGCCGGCGTCGAGCTCGTGGCGCAGGATGCGCACCGCGTCGCCGAGGTGGCAGACCGCCTCCGGCAGGGCGCGCGGCACCGGCTCGTCCTCAGTCAGGAGGGAGACCACCCGACGGGTCAGCACCCGGGAGTTGCGCAGCCCTCGGGTGACGTACTCGGCGCTCTCCGCGTACTGGGCCAGTGGGCCGCGGGCTCGCCAGCGCGCCGGGGCCAGGACCGCCGTCTCGTGTCCCGCCTCGACCGCGTCACGGAATTCGGACAGTTCCTTCTCCGCTTCGTGCAGCCGCTTCGAGGCGGCCTCGGCCCGGCGGCGGTCCCGCCCGGCCAGCGCCTTGCCGCTGAGGATCAGCATGTCGGACAGCAGGTCCAATGCCGGGTCGGCGGCGCGGCGCACGATGACCAGCGGGTTGAGCGGCAGCAGCAGGATCAGCACCACCAGCCCGATCAGCCCGCCGACCAGGGCGTCGATGAACCGGTCCGGGTAGAGGCTCTCCGTCTGCGGGGTGAGGGTGGCGACCAGCACCCCGGACGACGCGGCCTGGGTGACCAGCGCGGCACCGCTGCCCAGGAAGACGGCGACCATCACCGCGAGCGGCACGATCAGCAGCAGCTGCCAGGTGCCGGTGCCGATGGTGATGATGATCAGGTCGCCGATGGCGATTCCGACCGCGACGCCGACCACCAGTTCGGCGGCGCGTTTGAGCCGCTGCCCGATCGAGGCGCTGAGGATGATCACCGCTGAGATCGGGGCGAAGAAGGGCAGTGGGTGGCCGATCACCCGACGGGCGATGAACCAGGCCAGCGCCGCCGCCAGGCCGGCCTGCAGGGCGAGTACGAGGTTGGCGCGGACCCGTTCCGACCGCTCCCGGACCTCGATGGAGACCCGGCTACGGGTCAGGGTGAGCAGCCCGGTGAGGCGGGGTGCCGCCGCCGCGCGTGGTGGCTTCCCGGCGTCGGCCATGCGGGCAGCGTACCGAGCAATTTGCGGCTTATGGCGTTATTGCCCATCCGGTCACGCCCGAGGTGGCCGGTCCGGTGCCGCGCTGGCTAGCCTGCGAAGATGTCCGATCTCATCGAGGCCCTCCGCGCGGCGCTGCCCGACGGCGCGGTGCTCACCGACCCCGACCTGCTGCGCGGCCACCAGCGCGACGAGGCCGACCTGTGCGCCGCCGGCACCCCGGCCGTCGTGGTCCGGCCCCGGACGACCGCCGAGGTGGTCGCCACCGTCAAGGTCGCCGCGCGGTACGGCGTACCGGTGGTGCCGCAGGGGGCGCGGACCGGGCTGGCCGGCGCAGCGAACGCGGTCGACGGCGCGGTGGTGCTCTCCACCGCCGCGATGGACCGGATCGTCGACGTCGACCCGGTCAACCGCACCGCCGTCGTCCAGCCCGGCGTGGTCAACGCCACCCTGGCCGCCGAGGTGGCCCGGCACGGGCTGCGCTACCCACCGGACCCCGGCTCGTGGGAGTCGTCCACCATCGGCGGCAACGTGGCCACCAACGCCGGCGGCATGTGCTGCGTCAAGTACGGCGTGACCGGCGAGTACGTCATCGGGCTCGAAGTGGTGCTGGCCAGCGGCGAGGTGCTGCGCACCGGCCGGCGCACCGCCAAGGGGGTCGCCGGCTACGACCTGACCCGGCTCTTCGTCGGCTCCGAGGGCACCCTCGGGGTGATCACCGAGGTGACCGTCGCGTTGCGGCCGGCCGCCGACACCTCGCTCACCCTGGTCGCCGTCTTCGACTCCACCGCCGCGGCCGGCACCGCCGTCGCCGGCATCGCCTCCGGCGGGCTCAGCCCCAGCCTGCTGGAGCTGCTGGACCGCACCCACCTGCAGGCGATCGAGGCGTACCGGCCGATGGGGTTGCGCACCGACGCCGCCGCGCTGCTGCTCGCCTCGGTCGACACCGGCACCGCCGCCGGCACCGACCTGGACCGGATCGCGCAGGTGTGCACCGCCGCCGGTGCCGCCGAGGTGTACGCCGCCAGCGACGCGGTCGAGGCCGCCGCCCTGCTGCAGGCCCGCCGACTGGCCCACCCGGCGATGGAACGCCTCGCCGCGCGGGCCTTCCCCGCCGGCAACGGCGGGCTGATCATCGACGACGTGGCGGTGCCCCGCTCGACGCTGGCCCGGATGCTCGACGGCGTCGAGGCGATCGCCGCCGAACACGCCGTACCGATCGGCGTCGTCGGGCACGCCGGCGACGGCAACCTGCACCCGAACATCGTGGTCGACCGGGCCGACCCGGACAGCCTGACGCGCGGCCGGGCCGCCTTCGACGCGATCATGCGACTCGGGCTGGACCTGGGCGGCACCTGCACCGGCGAGCACGGCGTCGGCCTGCTCAAACGCGACTGGCTGGCCGAGGAGATCGGCCCGGTCGGCATGCGGGTGCACCGCGCCGTCAAGCAGGCGCTGGACCCGACCGGCCTGTTCAACCCCGGCAAACTGCTCTGACCTTCAGCCGGTCGGCAGGCCGGAGTCGGTCGGCCAGTCCACGCCCCGGTCGGCGGCGAAGCCACGGACGTCCGCCGCGCCCAGCCGCGCCGCGTCGGCGGTCGCGTCGTCCGGCATCCGCTGCGACTGCAGCTCCGCCGCCACTCGGGCCCGGTAGTGCTCCACCTCGCGACCCCGCACCGCGTCGTCCCAGCCGAGTACCCGGCCCATCACCTCGGCGGCGTGCCCGGCCGAGTCGTTGCCCCGGTGCGGCGTCTCGATCGAGATCCGGGTCCGCCGGGTCAGCACGTCGTCCAGATGCAGCGCGCCCTCGGCGCGGGCCGCGTACGCGATCTCGACGGCCAGGTACTCGGGTGCGCCGGGCACCGGACTGGCCAGCAGCGGATCGTCGTCGATCATCGCCAGCAGCTCCACCGCGAGGGTGCCGTACCGCTCCAGCAGATGCTCCAGCACTCCACCGGGTACGCCGTGCCGGCGGGCCACGTCGGCCCGGTCCCGCCACATCGCGGCGAACCCGTCGGCACCGAGCAGCGGCAGGTCGGCGGTCCGCGACGGCCGGGTCACCCCGAGCCGGGCCGCCGCCCGGTCCACCACGTCCGCGGCCATCACCCGGTACGTCGTGTACTTGCCGCCGGCCACCAACAGCAGACCCAGCATCGGCTCCACCACGGCGTGCTCGCGGGACAGCCGCGACGTCGAGTCCGCCTCGCCGGACAGCAGCGGCCGCAGCCCGGCGTACACCCCTTCGATGTCGCGCGGCGTCAACGGCCGGTCCAGCACCGTGTTCACCTGGTCGAGCAGGTAGCCGATGTCGCGCTCGGAGGCGGCCGGGTGGGCGCGGTCGAGCCGCCAGTCGGTGTCCGTGGTGCCGATGATCCAGTGCCCACCCCAGGGCAGCACGAACAGCACCGAGGTGGCGGTACGCAGGATCAGCCCGGCCTCACCGGTGATCGCCGACCGGGGCACCACCAGATGCACGCCCTTCGAGGCGCGTACCCGCAGGCCGGGCCGGACCCCGACGTCGCCGAGCATCCGCGACACGTCGTCGCTCCACACCCCGGTGGCCGCGATCACGGTGCGGGCGCGTACCTCGAACTCGGCATCCGGGTCACCGGGCCGGGCCTCCATGTCCCGGACCCGCACCCCGGTCACCTCGCGGGCCTGGCGCAGCAGGCCGACGGCGCGGGCGCTGGTCACCACGGCCGCGCCGAGGCTGGCCGCGGTCCGCGCCAGGGTGACCACCAGCCGGGCGTCGTCGACCTGACCGTCGTAGTAGCGCACGGCGCCGGCGACGACGTCCGACCGCAGGCTGGGGAAGACCCGCCGGGCGCCTTCGCGGGACAGGTGCCGGTGCAGCGGCATCCCCCGACCGCCGCCGAACACCCCGGCGAACGCGTCGTACGCGGCGACCCCGGTGCCGTAGTAGGCCCGCCGCCAGACCCGGCCGGGCAGCGCCCGTGGCCCGCTGGCACCACCCTGCGGCAGCGGAACCAGGATCGGGACCGGCCGGACCAGGTGCGGGGCGATCCGGGTGGCCAGCAGGCCACGCTCGGTCAACGCCTCGTGCACCAGCCCGAACTCGAGCTGCTCCAGATAGCGCAGCCCGCCGTGGATCAGCTTGCTGGACCGGCTGGACGTGCCGGCGGCGTAGTCGCGGGCCTCGACCAGCGCCACCTTGAGACCACGGGACGCGGCGTCGAGGGCGGCGCCGACGCCGGTCACCCCACCCCCGATCACCAGTACGTCGAACCGCTCGCCTCGGAGGCGGCGCAGATCGGCGGCGCGGCGGGTCACGGACAGCTGGCCGGCGGCGTACCGGGAGACGGCAGGGTCACGCACCTCTCCACCGTATCCGGCCGCCTAGGGTGGCGGACATGACGCAGCCGCCCGGTCATCCCGGCTATCCGTATCCCGGTCAGCCCTACCCGATGCCGCCGCCGTACCCGATGCAGCCGCCCGCTGCCGGGCCGCCGCCGGCCAGCGTGTGGCCGACGGTCGCCGCCGTGACGATCGCGATCTGGTCGGTCGGTGTGACGGTGTTCGCGCAGACCGGCGGCTGGCTGACCGACCAGGTCCTGCTGGCCAGCGGGCTGCCCACCCCGGCGGTGGTCTGGCCGCTGATCGCGTTCGGCAACGCACTGCTGGTCGGCGTGCCCACCATGCTGCTGGCGCTGGTGCCCCGGTCACCGGCGGTACGGGCGACCGGCCGGGCGTGGCTGGTCGCCGCGTTCGCACTCGGCGGTTTCGGGCTACTGCGGGCCGTACCGAACGTCCACCACGAGCTGTACCTGGCCGCGCTCACCGCGCTCGCCGCCGGCGGCGCCGCCGGGCTGCGGGCGCTGCGGCGCCGAGCCGAGCCGAGCGAGGCCGAGCCAGCTCAGGCCGAGCCGGCTCAGGCCGGCCAGGCCGAGCCTGGTCAGGTTCAGTCAGCTCAGGCCGAGCCAGCTCAGGTTCAGCCGGGCAAGGCGGACCGGATGGCCGCCGTCCTGATCGCCGTCGCGGCCGGGCTGGTCATGCTGCTGCCCTGGTTGTGGGTCGGTGCGCTGGGCGGCGCGGTGGAGACGGCACTCGCCGTCGCCGCGGCGGCCGCGATCGGCTGGTACGCCGCCGAACTGCTGCCCCGCCGGTTCTGGACGGCGATCGGCGCCGGCCCGCAGGGGCGCTCAGCGGTGCGCACCATCCTGCTCGGCGGGACGGTGGCCGGAGTCGGGCTGTTGCTGCTCGCCGCCGGCGTCGGCCAACCCGGCGGGCAGCTGGCCGCGATCCTGGTGCTGCCGCCGATCGGGTACGCGGCCGCGGCGATCGGCTGGGCCGCCGACCGGTCCAGCGCGCCGGTCGGCGTACTGGCCGGGCTGTCCGTCGCCGGACCGCTGGCCCTGCTCGACCCGGAAGAGGTCTCGCTGCTCCTGGCCATCGGCCGTGACCTCCCGTTCTGGGCGGCGGTCGGTGCCGGCGTCGGGCTGGCGCTGGCGCTCGTGTTGGGCCTCGGACTCGGCTTCGGTCTCGGTTGGCGGCGGGCGGGTCGACCGCCACGGCTGGCAGGTCGACCATTGCGGTGGGTGGCGGCGGCCACCGTCGCGGCGCTGGCGGTGGCCGGGGGCGCCGTGCACCTCGCCGTCGGGCAGCCGGGGCTGCACGGCGAACGGCTGTTCGTGATGCTGCGGGAACAGGCCGATCTGTCCGACGTGCCGCGCGGCACCGGACCGCAGGCCCGCGACGAACGGGTCCGCACGGTCTTCCAACGGCTGGTCGACACCGCCGAGGCCAGCCAGGCCGACCTGCGCGACGATCTGGACCGGTGGGGGCTGTCCTACACGCCGTACTACCTGGTCAACGCGATCGAGGTGGACGCCGGGCCGGCACTGCGGCCCTGGCTGACCCGGCGGGACGACGTCGACCGGGTGCTGATCAGTCAGCAGCTGCGACCGCTGCCGGCCGCCGTCGAGCCCGAACGGGGCGAGCAGCCCGCTCCGCGTACCCCGCCGTGGAACATCACCATGCTCGGTGCCGAACGGGTCTGGACGGAGCTCGGCGTCGACGGCGCCGGCATCGTGGTCGGCTCCTCGGACTCCGGCGTGGACGGCGACCATCCAGCCCTGTCCGACGGGTTCCGGGGCGGCGACGACTCCTGGTTCGACCCGTGGAACGACACCCGTACGCCGACCGACAACAACGGGCACGGCACCCACACGCTCGGCTCGGCGGTCGGCGACACCGACGTCGGGGTCGCCCCCGGTGCCTCCTGGGTGGGCTGTGTCAACCTGGACCGCAACCTCGGCAACCCGGCCCGCTACCTGGACTGCCTGCAGTTCATGCTGGCCCCGTTCCCGACCGGGGGCGACCCGTTCGCCGACGGGCGACCGGAGCGGGCCCCGCACGTGCTGACCAACTCGTGGGGCTGTCCCGAGCTGGAAGGCTGCGACCTCGACTCGCTGCGACCGGCAGCCGAGGCGCTGGCCGCCGCTGGGCTGATGATGGTCGCCGCCGCCGGCAACACCGGCCCGTTCTGCAGCTCGGTCGACGACCCGCCGGCCCCGTACGCGGACGTGCTGACCGTCGGCGCGGTGGACGCCGACCGGGAGGTCACCGACTTCTCCAGCCGGGGCCCGGCGCCGGACGGCACCGTCAAACCGGACCTGGTGGCACCGGGCGCCGACGTGCTGTCGGCGATGCCCGGCGGCGGGTACGCGGCGCTGGACGGTACGTCGATGGCGACCCCGCAGGTGGCCGGGGTGGTGGCGCTGCTGTGGTCGGCGCAACCGGAGCTGATCGGTGATCTGGACGGCACGGCGCGGATCCTGCGGCAGACCGCCGCCGAGGCCGGCACCGGGGGCGGTGACACCTGCGGTGATCCGGCGAACCTCACCGGCGCCGGCCTGGTCGACGCGTACGCGGCGGTGCAGGCCGCCCGGTCCGGCGGCTGATCGGCGCGGGGCCGGAGACGCCACAGGGCGGTTACCGGGAAGCTGCCCGGTAACCGCCCTGCGGTCTTGTCGCTACTGCGGCGTGGCTGGACTCAGAAGTCCATCTCGCCGCCGCCGGGCGCGCCGGCCGGGGCCGGGGTCTTCTCCGGCTTGTCCGCCACCACGGCCTCGGTGGTCAGGAACAGGGCCGCGATCGACGAGGCGTTCTGCAGCGCCGACCGGGTCACCTTGGCCGGGTCGATGATGCCCGCCTGCAGCAGGTCCACGTAGTCGCCGTTGGCGGCGTTGAGGCCGTGGCCGGCCTCCAGGTTGCGGACCTTCTCCACCACGACGCCGCCTTCGAGGCCGGCGTTGACGGCGATCTGCCGCAGCGGGGCGTCCAGCGCGATCTTCACGATCTGCGCGCCGGTCGCCTCGTCGCCGACCAGGTCGAGCTTGTCGAAGGCGGTCTTGCCGGCCTGCACCAGGGCGACGCCACCACCGGGGACGATGCCCTCCTCGACGGCCGCCTTGGCGTTGCGCACCGCGTCCTCGATGCGGTGCTTGCGCTCCTTGAGCTCCACCTCGGTGGCCGCACCGACCTTGATCACCGCGACGCCGCCGGCCAGCTTGGCCAGCCGCTCCTGCAGCTTCTCGCGGTCGTAGTCGGAGTCGCTCTTCTCGATCTCGGCCCGGATCTGGTTGACCCGGCCCTGGATCTGCTCGGCGTCGCCGGCACCGTCGACGACCGTGGTCTCGTCCTTGGTCACCTGGACCTTGCGGGCCCGGCCCAGCATGTCGATGGTCACCGCGTCGAGCTTCAGGCCGAGCTCCTCGCTGACGACCTGGCCGCCGGTGAGGATCGAGATGTCGGTCAGCATCGCCTTGCGGCGGTCACCGAAGCCGGGGGCCTTGACGGCAACCGACTTGAAGGTGCCGCGCACCTTGTTGACGATCAGGGTGGCCAGCGCCTCGCCCTCGACGTCCTCGGCGATGATCAGCAGCGGCTTGCCCGACTGCATGATCTTCTCCAGGATCGGGAGCAGGTCCTTGACCGAGGAGATCTTGCTGTTGACGATCAGGATGTAGGGGTCGTCGAGGACGGCCTCCATCCGCTCCGGGTCGGTCCAGAAGTAGGGCGAGATGTAGCCCTTGTCGAAGCGCATACCCTCGGTGAGCTCCAGCTCCAGGCCGAAGGTGTTGCTCTCCTCGACGGTGATGACGCCTTCCTTGCCGACCTTGTCCATCGCCTCGGCGATGATCTCGCCGACGCTGGAGTCACCGGCGGAGATCGACGCGGTGGACGCGATCTGCTCCTTGGTCTCCACGTCCTTGGCGAGCTTGCTCAGCTCCTCCGCGACGTTGGCGACGGCGGCCTCGATGCCCCGCTTCAGGGCCATCGGGTTCGCGCCGGCCGCGACGTTGCGCAGGCCCTCGCGGACCAGGGCCTGGGCCAGGACGGTCGCCGTCGTCGTGCCGTCACCGGCCACGTCGTCGGTCTTCTTGGCGACCTCCTTGACCAGCTCGGCGCCGATCTTCTCGTACGGGTCCTCGAGCTCGATCTCCTTGGCGATGCTCACACCATCGTTGGTGATGGTGGGAGCGCCCCACTTCTTTTCGAGCACGACGTTGCGGCCCTTCGGGCCCAGCGTCACCTTGACGGCGTCGGCGAGGGTGTTCATGCCCCGCTCGAGACCGCGGCGCGCCTCTTCGTCGAACGCGATCATCTTGGCCATACGGCGTTGTCCTCCTGGACGCTCGCAGCACCGGAGCCGGTCAGCTCCGCCATGCCGCCTGCTCTACGCACCTTCGGACGTCACTACCTGGCGACAGTGACGTCCGCCGGCCGGGCCGGATAGCCCGCGACGACCGGCCATCTCCGTCACCCCGCGAAGCGGGGACGACGGCGGTGGCCCCACCGCCCCGACCTTTGGCACTCCCGGTTGGCGAGTGCCAATCCTTGTTTAGCACTCTCCCCTGTCGAGTGCAAGCGAACAGCAACTTGCCGGCCCGACGTACCCCTTCGGGCCGTACGGCCGCAGACGGCGGTCACGGTCAAGATCGGGTGGGCAGGATCGCCGGATGGCGAGACGATGAAAGGCGCCGGCTCCACGAGGAGAACCGACGCCTTGCGGGTACGCAGACCTGTGTCGAGCTATCAGATACGTCGCCGTCCGGTCGGGCGGCCGCGCCGGCCACCGGACGCGCAGTTGGCCAGCAGGGTGACCGTGCCGGCCAGCAGTGTGACTAGGCGATGACCCGGACCCTCTCCGCCTGAGGACCCTTCTGCCCCTGAGCGATCTCGAACTCGACGCGCTGCCCGTCGTCGAGCGCCTTGTAGCCGTCCATCTCGATGGCGGAGAAGTGGACGAAGACGTCCTGACCCCCGTCGACCGCGATGAAACCGTAGCCCTTCTCGCTGTTGAACCACTTCACGGTGCCCTGCGCCACGGTGCACTTCCTCACTTCTGTCGTGCCGGGCCTCTGCCGGCCCTCTGACCGGCGTGTTCGCCGGCCGGAGCCACCGATCGGGACTCCCGTGCGGGTTGCCCGAGTACAGCAGCCGGAATCGCACGCTACACGAGGTCTGACGGCACCGCACTACCCCAAAAGGGGACATTAACCCCCAGTCAAGTCTCTCTGGCACCGCATTTCGTTGACCACGTGTGTCCCGTACACCGCAGAACGTGAAGCCCGGACGGCATCGCGCACCTGGCAGCCGGGCCGTCCGACGGTCGGACCGCACCGCGCCCCGGCCCGACCGCGTCCGCCAACGCCACCCGGCGGCCGCCGCCGTCGGGCTACTCATCGTGCTGTCGGCGTTCACCGGCGGCCTGCCCGGGGACGCCGGCAAACCACCGCCGCGCGAGCCGGGCTGGACCGTCGCCGACCAGGACCACGACCACCAGCAGCGCAGCGTGTTGCTGCGCACCGGTCCGGTGCCGACACCGACCGACGGATTCTTCTCCTGGGCGGCGCTGAACCGGCGTACCGGGCTGATCACCGGGTCGCCGAACTTCGCCGCGCAGAGCGACACCATGTCATTGATCAAGGTGTGGCTGGCCGCCGACGACCTGCGCCGCGCCGACGAACAGGGCCACATGCTCCGGACACCTCAGCTGGCCCAGCTGTCGTCGATCATCCGGGACAGCGACAATCCCGGCGCGGACGCCACCTACGACCGGGTCGGTGGCCGGGAGTCCATCGAGCGGATGGTACGGCTCTGCGGACTGACCGACTCGGCCCCGGAACGCGACCGGTGGAGCAACACGGTCGTCTCCGCCCGTGATCTGACCAGGCTGGGGCGCTGCCTCGCCGACGGGCGGGCGGCCGGGCCGCAGTGGACGCCGTGGCTGCTGTCCGAGATGCGCGCCGTCCGCGGTGAGGGCGACTTCGGCCCACGGGACGCGCTCACCCCCGAGTACGCGGCCACCATCGCCATCAAGAACGGCTGGCTGCTGCGCGACGAGGACGGGCTCTGGCACGTCAGCTGCCTCGCGATCGGGGAGACCTGGGTGATCGGCGCGCTGGCCCGCTACCCGGGGCGGCACGGGCTCGACCACGGCGTCGACTACTGCCGGCAACTCGGCACGGCTTTGCTGCTAGTCGCGTGAAGCGTCGAGTTGCCGGTCCGTGGTTCCATGAGGATGTGCACAACGACGTCGGACTTACCGCCTACCTGGTCAACGAGTCACGAGCGCGACGGGAGGATCTCGCAGCCGATCCACTGGCAAGGGAGTGGATCTCGGACGAGCAACGTGGCGCGGTTCGGGACCTGTGGGATGAGTTCGCCGAATCGGTGTACCCCCACGACGACTTGGTCGTGTCATTGCGTGGCCGGATAATCCTGGAAACCCTGGCCCAGGCCTTGGCGAAACGCAGCGACACGGTACTGGTGGTGTGCGGCGCCGGCTTCTCCTCGTACCCATGGCTGCTGCCGTTCGCCGCGGCGATGGAGGTCGACCTACCTGACATCGTGGCGGTTAAGCGGCAACGATCTGCCGAGTTGCGGGCAGCCGGGGTGCTCGATCAGCGAGTCGTCGAGCACATCGCGGCGGATCTCAACGACCCGCAGGCACGTCGCCGTCTGCTGGACCGCATTCGGCAGTTCGCCGCCGGGCGGCCTATTGCGTACGTTGCAGAGGGGTTGGTCTTCTATCTGCCCCCGGAAGGTGCCAGGGCGGTGACCGGACTGGGAGTGTCGGCGGGACCGGACGCCCTGACGGTGGTCAGCTACTGGCCCCTGTCCATGGCGGACCATCCGGTGCTGTCAGCGCAACGCCGGTGGTTCCGGAAGCGGTCGGTGCCGGAGGACGCGACCTACCTGACGACCAGCGATCTCTCGACGATCGTGGGCAGCCCGATAGAAGACCACAGCCCCGATGACCTCCAGCGCCGGTACCTAGGTGAGGTCGTCGTGCCCGAGACCGAGCTAATCCCGGAGCATGTGACGGTGGCCGGGATCTGAGATCTCCCCTGATGAAGCAGGGGATCACCCGCACAGGTTGAGCTTTTGCTTCACCAGGAGTAAACACCGATCCGGCTCAGCCGCGGATCGGCTTTCCTTGACCTGCTCCACAGGGTCCGGTTCTCGCCCATCCAAAAGATGGGACAAGGAAGGGAATCTGATGACCGATGTGCTGCACGTGCAGACCAGGGCCTACCCCCTTCATTACACGCTCGACCGTTCGGTGCGGCGGGTAGTGCTGCCGGGTCGGGGCGAGTTGCGTAGCGTCCCGGGAACGCTCACTTCGGTGGCCTACAACTCCGAAGATGCGGTCGATGTCGATCTCACCGAAATCACCAAGGCCGCAGTCAGCCTGCCCGGGGTGACGATCGTCAGTTGTCGGGGCCGGGTGCTCACCAACGGCGCAGTGTTCGTGGCATACGCCCTGCGCCACTCGACCGATCTCCGAAAGCTCGACGCACAGGGCCTAGCCGCGATGGACTCGACGGTCAACCGCAAGCTCCGCGAAGCCGACCGAGCACTACTGAGGGACGTGCTGGCCGGTGCCGAGCAGGCCGGGTTGCTCAGGAACCTGGTGATACCGCCCGGTGGCGACGAGGCCTCCGACTGGACGAAGGTCGACCCCCGCGCCGTTCGATACAACTGTCATTTCATTGCCCGCGAGCCCGGCTGGAAGCCCGATCGGCGAGTACCCAGTTTGGTCCTGGGCCCTCACTGCCAAATCCTGCTGCCCTACACGTATGCCTGGGATTATGATCCGTCCCCGGAACGCATCGAGGACATCCTGGGGATGCTGGAACCCGCCGATATCGCCGTCGCCCAGCAGTCGGTGTTGGTCGGCGCGAGCGTCGGCGGGCTACGGATCCTGACCGAACTGGCCCAGGCGGTCCCCGGACGGATCGAAGGGCCGGAGTTCCGTCGTTTCCTCGACGGCGTCTGGGCCGACTACCACCGACTCGACGCGTACCGCGTCGAGTCGGGCCAGGATCACCGTGCCACGTACCTCGCAGCTCGCGAGACCATCGGCCTCGACGGTACCCACGAACGCGCAGAGAGGCTGCTCACCCACGTGAACGCGTCGCTGCTCGCCGAGTCCTCACTGCGCAGCGAACAGCTGGACAGGCGGCTCAACCGGGTCGCAGCCGCGCTCACCGTGGTCGCATCCGCAGCGTTCACACTGGACATCGCCGCCTTTCTCCTGCCCGATGTGAGCGGGCAGGCGAAGGCGCTGGCTGTCTCCGGGGTGACGCTGCTGGCCGCCTGCCTGCTGTTCGCGACGATCTTCTGGTCTAGGAACGGGACGCCGAGGGACGGTATCCGCAACGGTCGGCACACTGCGGATAGTGTGATTGGCGATTCGAGGCAGATGCGGAAGTAGCAAACCAGTGAAGCCGGCCGGCGCTGGGTGGATGCGGACGCGTCGCAGACGGCTGCGGAACGCTCAGGACGGCCGGCCGGAAGCGGGATTCCGGTTGTCGGCCACCCCGCCGCCGGGCGAGCATGCCGACATGGAAACTGGGACCGACCCCGCTCACGTCGTACCGCCGGTGGCCGCGGTCCGGCGGATCCGGGCCGACGACGCCGCCCGGATGCGGGCGCTGCGGCTGGAGATGCTCGCCGACTCACCGCTGGCGTTCATCGAACGGCTCGCCGACGCGGCGGCCCGCCCGCTGCACGAGTACGCCGAGCGGGCGGCCCGGTCCGCCGTCGGTGACCTGATCGCCCAGTTCGTGGCCGAGACCGGGCCGGCAACGCCGGAAGCCGGGCCGCCAATGCCGGGATCCGGGCCGACAACGCCGGGATCCGAGCGGCCGACCCGGTCCGGCGAGCCGGCCGGCCGACGGTTCGTGGCGCACGCGGGAGCGCACGTCTGGCGGGACGACCCGTCGGTGTCCGTCCTGTTCGCCGTCTACATCAGCCCGGCCTGGCGCGGCCGGAACCTGCTCGCCGAGCTGGTCGACGCGGTCGCCGCCTGGTCACGTGCGGCTGGACGCCCGGAGCTGATTCTGGAGGTGGTGGTCGGCAACGACCGGGCGGTACGGGCGTACCAGCGGCTCGGCTTCGCCGACACCGGCGTACGCCTGCCGCACCCGACCCGGTCGGACCTGACCGAGTTGCAGATGCGCCGGCCGGCGTGACCGGCGGGCCGGCAGAGGCCGGCGCGGGAGCCGACCCGACACCGGGCCGGCGCGGGAGCCGACCCGGCTCCCGTGCCGGGCCGGGTCAGACGTGCCGACGGGACTGGACGATCCGGAACCGGCCGGCGACGTACGCGCCGTCGGTCAACGCCGAGTTCGCCGCGGCGTTGGCACCACTGGCGTGGAAGTCGGAGAAGGCCGCCGACTGGTTGACGAACACGCCGCCGGTGAGATTCGCCGACAGGTGCACCCCGACATCCAGCGCGGCGGCCTCCACGTCGGCGAGCACCCGCTGGTCGGTCGAGTAGACGCCGGCGGTGAGCGCGCCACGGGCTGCGACCGTACGCCGGAAGATCTCGACGCTGCGCGCGGTGGACCCGGTGGCGACCACGAAGGTGACCGGCCCGAACCACTCCCGGCCGTAGACGTCGTCGGCGTCCGCGCCGAGCTTGACGACCAGTGGGGTTCGCGCCACCGCGTCCGGGTACGCCGGGTGGCTGATCTCCCGCGACTCCAGTACCGGCTCGCCGAGCTTGGCCGCTGCGGCGAGCCGGTCGAGGACGGCGTCGTCGACGATCGCGCCGATGAGCTCGACCGCCCGCGCCGGGTCGCCGGTCAGTTTGCCGATCGCGGCGGCGATGCCAGCGGCCACCTCGTCCGGGCTCTTGCGCCCCTGATCGGTTTCGATGCCGCCGGCCGGCACCAGGATGTTCTGCGGCGTGGTGCACATCTGGCCGCTGTAGAGCGAGAGGGAAAAGGCGATGTTGCGGCACATGCCGGCGAAGTCCGCCGTGGAGTCGACGATGATCGTGTTGACACCGGCCTTCTCGGTGTAGACGGTGGCGTGCCGGGCGTTGGCCTCCAGCCAGTCGCCGTACTCGGTGGAGCCGGTGAAGTCGATGATCCGCACCTCGGGACGGCCGGCGAGGACGGTCGCCAGCCGCTCGCCCGGCGCCTCGGCGGCGAGCTGCACCAGGTTCGGGTCGAAGCCGGCCTCGCTGAGCACCTCGCGGGCGTAGCGGACGGTGATCGCCAGCGGTAGCACCGCGCCCGGGTGCGGTTTGACCAGTACCGGATTCCCGGTGACCAGGGAGGCGAACAGCCCCGGGTAGGAGTTCCAGGTCGGAAAGGTGTGGCAGCCGATCACCAGGGCGACGCCGCGCGGCACCACATGGAACGTCTTGGTCATCCGCAGCGGCTCGCCGCGGCCGGTCGGCTTCTCCCAGCCGGCGGTCCGCGGGTGGCGGGTCATCTCGGCGTACGCGTAGGCGACGGCTTCCAACGCGCGGTCCAGCGCGTGCGCCCCGCCGGCCTGGAACGCCATCACGAACGCCTGACCGGTGGTGAACTGCACCGCGTTGGCCAGCTCGAAGCTGTGCTCGTGCAGCCGGGCGAGGATCTCCAGGCAGACGCCGGCCCGGCTGCGCGGGCCGGCGTCACGCCAGGCGGGCAGCGCGGCCCGGGCGGCGGTGATCAGCTGGTCGGCGTCGGCGCGGGGGTACCGGACGCCGAGTTCGATGCCGAACGGGCTGTCGTCGGTGGCGACCGGTTCGCCGGTGCCGGTGGGCTGGTCGAGGGGGAAGTCCTTGCCCAGGTAGGCGCGGAACGCCGCCGTGCCCTCGGCGGCGGCGTGTTCGCCGTAGATCCGAGGGCTCGGCGACTCGGGGTAGGCCGACCAGTAGTCGCGTTCGGCGATCGCGGTCAGCGCGCGGGCCAGGGTGTCGGCGTGCGTGACGTACAGCGGGTGCGGGGTCTCCGTCATGCCGTCATCATGCCTCAGATGGTCTGCTGCCAGTTCTGCCAGATGTCGACCGCCCGGAAGCCGAGCGCCTCGTTGATCGCGATCATGTGCTGGTTGCTGTCGGCGTTCCAGGTGTCGATCACCCGCAGCGCCGGTTCGTGGCGCAACGTGAACCGCAGGTTCTCAATCTTGACGATGGTGCCCAGCCGGTGTCCGCGATGATCCGGGTCGACGATGGTGATCTGTTGGTAGGCGTGCCAGTCCGGTTCGGCCTGGCGGGTGATGTTGCTCCAGGCGACGATCCGGCCGCTGTCCAGATGCCGGGTCACCGTGTGGTAGCTGCGGGTACCGGCCGCCTTCCGGGCCAGATCCGCTTCGTGGATCCGGTCGGCGTCCACCTTTTCCGGCTCCCACTCCAGGTCACCCATTGGCGAGTCGGTCACCATCCGCCCGTCCAGGTAGGCGAGATCGGCGCGGTACTCCTCCGGGCAGGGTCCGACCCAGGTCAGCAGCTCGTAGCCGGGGGCGCGGCGCCAGCAGTCGGCGAGCATCACGTCGAGCGCCGGCTGGTCGACGGTGTCGATGTCGAGCCGACGGCGCACCTCGACCAGGGCCGATTTGACCCCCACGGCGTGGGCGAAGGCCGTCGAGGCCGGGTCGCGGGCGACGCCGCCGGGCATGGTGTCCGCCGAGTGCCCCATGATCCGGGTCCGGCCGGTCTCCCGGGCCCGCCGCACGGCGTACGCGTACAGCGCTCGACCGATGCCGCGCCGCCGGTGCCCGGGAGGCACCTGGATGTCCACGCCGACGTTGTCGAGGTTGTCGAGCAGCGGGAACTCCATGGCGGTCAACCCGACCGGTATGCCGTCCACACTGGCCAGCGCGGCCTCGAACCGTACGCTGTGCCGCTGATGCCGCAGCAGGGCCTCGAACCACTGCCGGGGTGTCGGCGGCATGTCCGGGACGAAGGGGGCCGACCGCCTGATCTGGTACGCCTGCTCGAAGGCGGCCTCGTCGGCCGGATCCAGCGGGGTGATGGTGATGTCCATGCCGTCGAGCCTGACGGGGCCGGGCCAGCCGCGCGACCTAATTACCGGTCGGGGGACGTTGGTCGGGAGGACGCTCGCACAGCGCCTCCGGCGCTGTTGGTCGTTGGGACCCGGGGTTGAGATTGTTGCCAAGCTCTGTCGGGGCCCTTACGGCGAGTCGTCCTCCCGCACGGAGCATCCTGCGCCGTGCAAGTGCAGTCGTCAAGACCCCACCGGCGAGTTTTCTCGACTTATGGCAAAACACTGACTACGGACCGCACATGAACATCGGCTGATCGGCGTACGCCGATCAGCCGATTCAGTGGAGGGTGTGCTGGTCAGAAGGTCATCCGAGCAGTCCGGCGTCACGAACCGAACGCAACGACGGCTTCACCCGATGAGTCGGGCCGACCTGCCCGGCGACCGCGTCGATGGTCTTCAGACCTTCGCCGGTGTTGTAGACGACCGTCTCGGCGGTCGGGTCCAGCCGTCCGCTGTCGACCAGCTTCTTCAGCACCGCCGTGGTCACCCCGCCGGCCGTCTCGGCGAACACCCCGGTGGTCCGGGCCAGCAACCGGATCCCCGCCCGGATCTCGTCGTCGTCGGCGTAGTCCATCCAGCCACCGGTGCGCCGCACCGCCTCCAACGCGTACAGGCCGGCGGCCGGGTCACCGATGTTGAGCGACTTGGCGATCCCGGTCGGCTTCACCGGCACGATCTGATCGGTGTCGCGGTGCAGCGCGGTCGCGATCGGGTTGCAGCCGGCGGACTGAGCGCCGAACACCCGCCAGCCGTTCGCCGGCGCGTCGACCAGACCGATCTCGACCAGCTCGGTGAACGCCTTGTCCACCTTGGTGAGCAGTTCCCCGCTGGCCATCGGGATCACCACCTGCTCGGGGATCCGCCAGCCGAGCTGCTCGGCCACCTCGTAGCCGAGCGTCTTGGACCCCTCCGCGTAGTACGGCCGCACGTTGACGTTGACGAACGCGGTGTCCTCGAACTCGTCGGTCTCCACCAGCTCGCTGCAGAGCCGGTTCACGTCGTCGTAGGAGCCCTCGATCGCGACCAGCTCACCGCCGTACACCGCGGTCGTGACGATCTTGCCGGGCTCCAGGTCGCCGGGGATGAAGACGATCGACGGTACGCCGGCCCGCGCGGCGTGCGCGGCGACCGAGTTGGCCAGGTTACCGGTGGAGGCGCAGGCAAACCGGGAGAAACCAAGCGTACGGGCGGCGGTGAGCGCGACCGAAACGACCCGGTCCTTGAACGAGTGGGTCGGGTTGGCGCTGTCGTCCTTGACCCACAGCGGCGCCCGGATGCCCAGCTCGGCGGCGAGCGCGGCGGCCGGGACGAGCGGGGTGAATCCGGGATCCAGGCTGACCCGGGTGGCCGGGTCCTGACCGGCGGGCAGCAGCGGGGCGTACCGCCAGATGTTGGCCGGGCCCGCCTCGATGTCGGCCCGGGTGACGCGCGCGAGAGCCGCCGGGTCGTAGCCGACCTCCAGCGGCCCGAAACACTCGTAACAGGCGTGCTGCGCGGCGAGCGGGTATTCGGCACCGCAGCCGCGACAGACCAGGACACGGGCCGGGCTGGTGGTGTTCACCGGGGCGGAGTCAGGGCTGGTGGTGCTCGCGTCGATCAGCGACGTCATGGCGGCTGTCCTCTCATCTTTCCCTGCGCCGCGCGGTGCGACGGGGACGGAATTGGCACCTGCCCCGGCTGGCCGATTGCGACCGGCGCGACGGGTGGGGTGGTTGCCGGGGCTTCATCGGGCCGTGTCCCTCTGCCCCTCTGGATGAGGTATGAAGTTGTGTTTCCAGCGAGTGTACGGGCGCTGGTCGGACCGGGCACCCGGCGATCCCAGGGTGTGAGCAAGCCCGCACCGGCCGCCACCGAACGTCGACCGGGTGCGACCGGCCGTCACACCGGGCGGGCTCGGCGCAGCCAGTCCCAGGCCTGCTGCTCCGCACCGGCGTCGAAGTGCCGCAGCTCGATCGGCGTCATCGCGTCCGAGGCCCGGGTCACCCACTCGGCCACCCGGTTGCCGCCGACCACCGCAGCCCGGTCGATGTCGGTCAGATGCTCCCGGGCGAACCGCAACCGGTCGTCGATCGCTGAAAGCTCCATACCCGGCAGTCCGTCGTCCGGTAGCCGGCCGAGGACCGAGACCGAGCCGTACTCGGCGATCGCCGCCCGCAGCTCCCGGTACAGGTCGTGGTACTCCTGCTCGGTCAGCTTCCCGGCCACCTCGTAGCCGAGCACGTTCCCTTCCTGCCCGATCTTGGTGATCATCCCGTTCCTTCCCTGCCGCCGTCCGGATCCCGGATGCCGCCCGGTCGTCGACCGGCGCGGCCGTCCACTGCCGTTCCCGGATGGCGACCCCGCACACCTGCGAGTCGCCGTCGTCAGGTGAGCCCGCCGTCGTCAGGTGAGCCCGCCGTCGTCAGCCGCCGCCCGCACCTGCGCGAGCACCTCGTCGAGCAACTGCGGAGCCGCGGCGATCGTCGCGAACGAGTCGAGGCTGTGCGGCGTACCGTCGATGTCGACGACGGCGGCGCCCGCCTCGCGGGCGATCAACGTGCCGGCGGCCATGTCCCACGGCTTGTTCGACAGGGCGATCGACACATCGGTACGGCCGTCGGCCACCCAGACCAGGTCGATCGCGGCGGAGCCGAGCATCCGCACCCGCAGCGCGCCCCGGGCCATCCGCTGGGTGAGCGCGAGCCGGGCGGCGTTACGCTCCGCGGCTTCGTCGCCGACCGCGAAGTCGCCGAGGTTGACCAACGCGTCGGGCAGCCGCGTCGTGCCCCGCACCCGGATCGGCCGGCCGTCGCGCCGCGCGCCGCCGCCGAGGGTCGCGGTGTACCGGCTGCCCAGTAGCGGCAACTCGATCACCCCGACCACCGGACGCCGGTCCTGGACCAGGGCCAACGACACCCCGCACAGCGGTACGCCGTGCGCGAAGTTGACCGTGCCGTCGACCGGATCCAGCACCCACTGGGGCCCGTCGCCGACCCCGGAAACGCCTTCCTCCTCGCCGAGGAACCCGACGTGCGGGGTGGCGTCGGCCAGGAAGGCGCGCAGCTCCCGTTCGACAGCGAGATCCACCTCGGACGCGTAGTCCCGGTCGCCCTTGCCGGCCAGGTGTCCGGGCTCACGGGTACGGATCAGCTCGGCACCGCGAGCGGTGGCCTGTGTCGCGATCGTGAGCAGGTCGTCCAGGGCAAGCGGATCGTCAGCCATGCCGCCAACCCTAGACAGGCCACCAGCCCGGCAACCCTGGACAGGCCGCCAGCCGGGACACACCACCAACCGGGACAGCCGGTCGACCGCTGGTCAGAAGCTCGACGCGTACCCGCGGCTCGACTCGATCGCGCTCTGCGCGAGGGCGGCCGCTTCGGCCAGCTTCTGCTTGGCCTGCTCGACCTTGGCGATCGTCTCGGCCACCTGCGAATGGCTGGACCCGCTGGTGATCGCCCGCAGCGCGGCCCCGCTGGTGCTCAGCGCCTCCGCACTCGCCCGGATCGCCCCCACCTGCTGGCCGAGCTCGTCACCGAACCGGGCGACCCCCGCCTTGACTTCTTCGACCGAGCTCACGCCTGAACCCTCCCCATCGGACGACCACCGGACCGGTACGACGCTACCGGATGTGAACCACTGTCAGAGTCCACCGACCCAACAAAGCAATCACGGAGAGTGGTTACAGCAAGTCAAGATGTAGCAGCGGCGGACCCGCAGTAACAGCCGGTGGGCGCTGGTCCCGGCCACCCATCGGCCCGCCGGTGCACCATTCGATGATCACCGACGGCAACGGTAGGGTAGGCCCGGCCGTGTGGGGCAGACCACGCTCAAAGGTCACACTCGAAGGTATGGAGTCGCTGTGGGACAGGGTCACAGTCAGGTATCCGCGCTGATCGAGTCGGATCACCGACGCCCGGTCGGGCCGGTCCGTCCGGTCGGGCCGGTGCTGCGCAGGCGCGACGTCGCCGCGTACACCGGGGCGACTGTCGAACACGCGCTGCGGCGGTTCATGCAGCTGGGTTCGGTCGAAGTCGACGACCACGACACCGACCCGGGACTGTCCCGGGTCGGCCGCCGCTGACGAGCGCCGGAGCCGGCCCAGACGGCCCGGCTCCGAGGCGACCGGCTTGACGGCGGCCGTCTGGGCCCGCGCGGACCTGCGCCGACGCGCCGTCCTGTTGCTGCGGTTCGGCTGGACCGAGGCGAAGTCGTGCGGCTTCGCGGTCGCGGTCTTCACCTGTCTGGCGCTGACGTCGGTGGTCCCGCTGCCGGTCCCCCGCTACGACGCGCTGCTGATCTGCATGGTCGCGCTGACGATCGGGTTGTGGCGCATCGGCTGGGAGACCGGCCGTGAGGTCGCCGTCATCGCCGGCTTCCACCTGATCGGGCTGGCCCTGGAGCTGTTCAAGGTGCAGGTCGGCTCCTGGTCGTACCCAGAGGATGCGCTGACCAAGGTCGCCGGCGTGCCGCTCTACTCCGGTTTCATGTATGCGGCGGTCGGCTCCTACATCTGTCAGGCGTGGCGCCGTTTCGACCTGCGGGTGACCCGCTACCCGGCGGTGGCGGTGACCGGGCTCGCGGTCGCCGTCTACGTCAACTTCTTCACCCACCATGTCCTGCCCGACGCCCGCTGGGTGATCGCGGTGCTGCTGCTGATCGCGCTCCGCCGGACCTGGGTGCACTACACCGTCGGCGACGCCCGGCTGCGGATGCCGCTGGCTCTGGCGTTCGTGCTGATCGGCTTCTTCCTGTGGGTCGCCGAGAACATCGCCACGTTCCTCGGCGCCTGGACCTACCCGGACCAGCAGCACGTCTGGACGTTCGTGCACGCCGGCAAGTTCGGCTCCTGGTCGCTGCTGGTGACGCTGTCGTTCGTCCTGGTCGCGTCGGTGAAGGCGACCGAGGGGCGGCTGTACGGCGACCGCCCCCGGCCCAGCGTCACGACCCGGTCGGACTGACCGGCACCCGGTCCCAGGTCACCGGCAGACCCGCCGGCATCCAACTGCCACCCGGCGAGTGTTCCCGTGCGGAACAGCATCTCCACACAGGAACACTCGCGCGGTCCGGGTCGACTACCGTGTCACTCCCAGCGGATCTTGACGCAGTTGCCGGTGGTGTAGCTGCCGTTGTCGTGCTGCGCCAGTTCGTGGGCGGAGTTCGCGATCCGGGCACACACCTTCGGCTGGTCGCCGACCGCGTTGATGAACGCCGGGTCGTCGGTCCAGACCACCGACGGCTGCTTGGCCTCGACGTACCAGAATCCCTGCTGGTTCTCGGGGACGTGGCTGCCCATGATGCTGTCCGGCGGGTTGGTGCCGTCGCTGCCGTAGATGTGCAGGTGCCATCCACCGTTGGTGGACGGCTGGTTCCCACCGAACTCCGCCTCGTACTCGACGGTCAACTTGCCGCCGGCGACCCGCGCCGAGGTGAGACAGACCCAGGTCCAGTTGCTCTTGATCTCATCGGTGCACTGCTCGTCGGCCGGGATCTGCGGAGTCTCCGGCTCCGGCTCGCCGGTCTGCTCCGGCTGCTGGTCCTGCGGCTGTTCCGCTCCGGTGTCCTGACCAGGATCGTCCACCCCGTTGGCCACCGGCTGGCCCTCGTCACCCTGCCCGCTGGTCAGTGCCCAGGTGACCCCGCCGCCGGTGAGCAGCACCACCAGCACGGCGGCGGCCACGATCAGCGGCCCACGACCACGCTTCGCCGACGATTTCTCCCCACCGCGGCGCGCCTTCGGGTCGTCGGTGCCGACGGAACCCGCCGAGGCGAACGTCTCGGTACGGGACGGGTAGCCGCCGCTGGCGTCCGCGCCGCCGCCGCGCCCGACGGAAGCGACACCGGTGACGCCGGCCGGCGGCGAAGACGTGCGGTAACCCGCCGGGGAGACGGGCGCGGTCGGCGGGACCGGTGCGGTCGGCGGCACCCGGTAGGTACCGGTCGCCGATGCCGCAGCCGGCGGAGCCGGGGTCGGCATCGGGGTCGGGCCGGCCGGCATCGTCTGCCCGGTCAGCTCGGCGGCGGCCAGCCAGGCGGCGCCGAGCGAGACCGAGTACTTGGGGTGTGCGTCGACCGCCACCGGGCGGCCCAGCTCCGAGCCGACCAGCTGGGAAACGATCGGCATCCGCGACGAGCCACCGACCAGCAGCACCGAGTGCACCTGCTCCGGCGAGCAGCCGGCGGACCGTACGGCCCGGTGCAGCGCCTCGATCGAGCCGTGCAGCACCGGGCGGACCATCGCCTCGAGCTCGGAGCGGGTGAGCCGGATCTCGGTGGAGATGTTGGGCAGCAGCACCGGAATCGAGGTGTCGGTGTCCGACGACAGCGCCTCCTTGGCCTGGATGCACTCGTCGCGCAGCCGGGCGACGGCGGCGATCGCCGCTGGGTCCTCCTCGTCGAGCTCTTCGAGTTTGCCGCCGAGCGCCGCCCGGACGTGGTTGAACACCGCGGCGTCGAAGTCGATGCCGCCGAGTCGCTCGATGCCCTCCGGCTGGCCCATGATCTCGAAGCCGGTGGGGGTCTTGCGCAGCATCGCCGCGTCGAACGTGCCGCCACCCAGGTCGTAGACGGCGACGATGGAGCCCGGCTCGATCCGCTGCTGCTCGGCGTAGTTGATCGCCGCGGCGGCGGGCTCGGTGGTGTAGGTCACCGGCACCTCGAGGTTGGCCATCCGCACCGCCTGGCGGAGCAGGTCCAGCTTGTACGGCCCCCAGTTGGCCGGGTGCGAGATGCAGATCGCCGCCGGGAAGCTGCCTTCCCGGCGGGCCACCTCTTCCACCACCGACCAGAGCAGCCGGGACATCAGGGCCTCGGCCGACTGGGGTACGCCGCCGAGCAGGATCGGGGTGGTGTCGCCGAGCCGCCGCTTGAACTCGCGGGCCACCCGGTGCGGCTCGGAGAGCCCACGGCGGTGCGCCGCCTCACCGGTGAGGAACGTCTCGTCCTGCCGTAGCAGCACCACGGATGGGATCGCGGCGCTCCGGCCGCCGAGTGAGACGGTCTCCACCCGGCCTTCCCGCCAGATCGCTGCCGCCGTGAACGTTGTGCCGAGGTCGATGCCAAGTGCGTACATCAGGGTTGCTCCGATGAAGTTTGTGGAGACAGGTATGGCCGGGTCTGGGTGGCCGACCGGCGGTGTGCCGCACACCACAGGGTCGGATCACTGCTGAAAACGGTAGTGGTACGAGGCGAGCGTCCGGTGGCACCGCTGGGCCGGGTGGCTCCGGCCGGGTACGCGGTCACCGGGGCCGCCGCTGGTCGGCGATGATGCCCTCGCAGGACCGGACCGCCACCCGGGCGGCCACCGCCAGCTCGTACGGGGTCATCGGGCTTTCGGCGCGCCGCTGCCAGCGGCCCAACGCCTCGACCGCGCTCTCGGTCACCTCGGCGGTGGTCGCGTCGGCCGGCAGCCGCAGCCGCTGGTGCGCCGCCGCGCCGGAACCGCCGATCACCTGCTCGAGCTCGGCGACGACCGGGGCCTTGCCGGTGATCCAGCCGGCGCGCAGGCTGGACAGTACGCGCAACTCGTTGAACGGGTGCGCCGAGGCGATGATCTCCTCGACCGCGCCGGCCACCTGCTCACTGCCGGGTCGGACACAGACCCGGGTGACGTCGGAGAGCGCCAGCAGTGCCGACCGGGACTTGAGCACGTCGCGGCGCTCGAAGAACAGTGAGCCGAGGACCTCGCGCAACTGGGTGAGCCCGCTGCGCTCGGTCAACTCCTGGGAGAGTTCGGTGGCGGTGGCCGCGCCGTTGTGGCGCAGCATCGCGGCGGACAGTCGCAGGCCGAACATGCCGAGCCGGGCCAGCAGCGCTTCCCGCTCGATCGTGGTCAGCCCGAGTTCGGGCATGTTCTGCACGAACCGGTCGGCGGAGAGCAGCAGCTGCTCGGCCTGGGCCACCGGCAGTTCGGCGACCCGGCGCAGCTGGGCGACCTCCACTTCGGTCAACGTGGCGGCGGTCTCGGCGAGCAGGCCGGCGACCGGGACGACCGACTGCACCAGCCGGCGCACGTTGGCGTCGGTGCTCAGTCGTTCGGCGATCCGCCGGGCGGACGCCATCGCGTCGAGCCGGCCGACGCCGATCTCGTCGGCCCGGGAGAGGATGCCGATGGCGTTGACCGGGTTGGGCCGGGACACCTCCACGTCGTGGAAGGCCCGCAGGAAGTCGACGTCGTTGGAGTGCAGGTGACGCATCAGGTAGACGACGGCGTCGGCCGGGGTCTCCTCCTCGTCCGGGACGAGCAGGTCCCAGGCGCGCCGGGAAGTCTGCTCGGAGAGCGAACCGATGCCGGGGGTGTCGATGAGCGTCACGTTGCGCAGTGCCTGCGACGGCCAGGTGATGTCCAGTTGCGCGACGTCGTCGACGGACAGATCGCCCAGGTCGACCTCGATGGCGCCGTCCTCGCGGGTGAACCGGAGCTGGCGTGGCTCGCCCTCGGTGGGCGTCGCCAGCACCCGGTAGGTATGTCCGTCCTGGTACCAGGTGACGATCCGGGTGCACTCCCCGGCGTCGGTCGGGGCCAGCCGGTCACCGACCAGCGCGTTGAGCAAGGTGGACTTGCCCGCTTTGACCCGACCGGCGATCGCCACCCGCAGCGGCTCGTCGAGCCGGTCGCGGACGGCGCTGAGCCGCCGCTCGTACGCGGTGCCCCGGTAGACCTCGACGGCGTGGCCGAGCACGCTGCGGGTCCGGTCGATCAGACTCATCCGGTCACCGCCGGTGACCGTCGTCCGGGCACACGGATACAGAACAACTCGGACTCCACATTTGTCACACCGCTACTTTCTAGTCCGCCGGGGATGTGTCGTGTTGTCTCGCTCGTCGGAGTCGGCCATCGGTACCGGACCGACCCACGGATCCACCCGGGCGACCCTGTCGATCAACGAGTTGCTGACCGGCTGAACAGCCCAGCCGGGAGGCACAGCACAGCTGACCAAGCGCACGTTCGGCGGCCGGCGGAACGCACGTACGGGATACGGCACACTCAGCGCCCAGGTCGGGCCGAGAGTACACGGTACACGCGTACGGGGTCAGGCCATGCGTCGGCCTGCGGAGCCGTCCGTACACTGCCTCACTGACGCGGGCAAGGAGGAGCTGCACCGGTGACTGTCGTGGTAGGTGTGGACGGTTCCGGGCGAACGCGGCGGCTGGGCGAGATCGCCACGGCCGCCGGCCGACCGGCCGTACGCGTGTCGCCCGCGACAACCGACGACCTGCAGGTTCTTCTCGATCAGGCCCGAGCTGACGACGCCCTGGTCCTGGTCGACGACGCACACCACCTGGAACCGGCAACCTTACGGTCACTGACCGTGGCCGCTCGCGGCGGGGTGTCGATGGCCATCGCCCGGCGTCCCACGATCACCGGCCCGGAACTCGCCGATCTGGACGAGGCGGTCTCCGGGCAGGGCCCGGTCGAGCAGCTCGGCCCACTCGCACCGGCCGCCCTGGCCGAACTGGTCAAGGCGGTCCTCGGCCGACCGGCCACATCGGAGCAGTTGGCGGCGCTCCAGGTCGCCTCCGCCGGGCTCGCCGCCGTCGCCGTCGCGGTCGCCGCCGATCCGTCCGGTACGCCGCCCGCGCTGGTCGCCCGGCTACAGCGTCGATTCGCCGCCGCCGGACGTGACGCAGCCGGACGTGCCATCGCCGGGCTGGCCGCAGTCCTGGCTCTCGACCTGGATCTGGCCGACGACGTGGTCTGCGCCGCGACCGGCCTGGACCCGGCCGAGGCGGCCGCCACGATGCGGTCGCTGCGCGACGAGGGGTTGCTCACCCCCGACGGGGAACGGATGATTCCGGCGGTCGCCCGGGCCGTGCTGTTCGACCTGCCTCCGTCGGAGCGCCGTCGGCTGCACGAGACCGTGGCCACGGCGCTGCTGGCCACCGGTGCCGACCCGGTCCGCGCGGCCGGACAGCTACGCGCCGCGCGGGCCCGGACCCCGACCGCCGCCGACGTCTACCGGCAGGCCGGCGACCGGTTGCGGTTCACCGACCCGGGCAGCGCGCTGACCTGGTACGACGACGCGCTGGACGCTGGCGCCGATCCGTCCACGGTGGCCGCCGGGCGGGCCGAGGCGGCCACCCTGCTGGGGGTGCCGGTCGACCTGGACGGCCCGGCGGCGGCAGCGGCCGACACCGGCCGGATCGCCCTGGTCGCCGGGGCGGCGGCGGCGTACGACGGCCGAGCCGGCCGAGCGGCGGAGGCGTTGCTGGGCGCCGACGCCCCCGGCCCGGTCCTCGCGGTACCGGCCCTGGTGGTCACCGGTCAGCTGGCCGCCGCGCGGACGGCGGCGACCGGATCGGCTCCGCTGCCGGTGCGGCGGCTGGCCGACGCCGCGCTGGCGATGACGGATCCGGCGGCGGCGCTGCCGTTGCTGATCGAGGCCGCCGAGAGTTTCGAAAAGGCACCGCCCCCGGTCGCCGTACCGGATCTGCCGCACGCGGTCGGAGCGCTGGTCGCGGTGGCCGCCGGTGACTCCGCGACCGCCGAGCATCTGCTGGAGCGGGCGGCGACCAGCGGGGCCGGCGGTCCCGTCGCGCTGGACCGGCACCGGACGTTGCTGGCCTGGGTCCGGATGCGCACCGGCCGGTACGACTCGGCCGTCGCCGAACTGCGCCGGCTGTCCGGTGCCATGCTGCCCGGCCGGGAACGGCTGACCTACGCCGGCCTCACCGCCGGGATCGCCCGCCGCAGCGGGGACATCGCCCAGCTGCGGGCGGCCTGGTCCGTCGCCGAGCCGGTGCTGGCCCGGCGGGCCGTGGACCTGTCCCAGCTGGAAGTGGTCGAGGAGCTGCTGGTCGCCGCCGCCCGGCTGCGCCACCACCAGCGGATCGCACCGGTCCTGGCCGACCTGGCCGGCATCATCGACCAGCTGGGTCGACCGACAGCGTGGACGGTATCGCTGAGCTGGATCCGGTTGCAGATCGCGGTCGTGGGTGAGGATCCGGCGGCGGCTGCGGCAGCGGCCGACGAGCTGGGTTCGCTCGACCCGAACGGATTCCGGCAACAGGCGCAGTGCCAGGCCGCCGGCCGGTGGGCCGCCGTACTCGCCGGCGAGGTCGACCCGGACGCGGTGTTGGCGGACGCCGCCGAACTGGCCGCCGCCGAACTGCCCTGGGAGTCATCCAGACTGATCGGTCAGGCAGCGGTCCGTACCACCGACGCGTCGGCAGCCCGCCGGCTGCTGGAACGGGCCCGGGAACTGTCCCGGATGGACCCGGTGCCGGCCGAGTCGCAGCCGGGGACCTCGCACGGTGGTCTGTCGGACCGGGAGGTCGAGGTGGCCCGGCTGGTGCTGGCCGGCCGGACCCACCGGGAGATCGGGACGCAACTCTTCCTGTCCCCCAAGACGGTCGAGCACCATGTGGCCCGGATCCGCGGCAAGTTGGGGGTTACCACCCGGGCCGAGATGGTCGCTACGCTGCGAGGTCTGCTCCCCGAGGAGTCCTGACTTGTCGGTTAGCTGACCTGAGCTTGGTGGCACCCCCCTAGACCCCCGAACCTGGCAGGGGGGAAGCCCCGATGCGAGGGGCGGGCGTCGACCCGCAGTCTTGTACCTGTCCGGCCGATCGGGACGGACCAGAACCCCTACGAACCACGAATTCAGGAGACATCATGGCCGCGGTAGAAGTCACCCCGTTGATCGTCGAGAAGGTCAAGGCGCTGTTCGAGAAGGTCTTCAGCAGCGAAGAGGAGACCGCCAAGTTCCTGGCCGACCCGGAGGGCGCGTTCGCCGCCAACGGGATCGAGGCGGAGACGCTCAACGAGCTCGACGTCGACCAGATCGTCAACGAGGCGGCGTTCGGCAGCAGCGAGGGCCCGTCCGGTGGGGGCGGCTTCGCCGGCGGGGGGCCCGGTGGGGGCGGCTTCGCTGGCGGGGGGCCCGGTGGAGGCGGCAGCGGCGGGGGCTTCGCTGGCGGGGGGGCCGGTGGAGGTGCCGGAGGGGGCGGCGGCTTCGCCGGAGGGGGCGGCGGCGCCGGTGGGGGCTTCGGTGCCGGCGCCGCCGCCAACGTGCCGCCGCCGCAGGTGGTGCAGCAGGTGACCGAGGTGACGCAGAACTTCACCAACCAGAACTTCATCGACAACTCGCAGACGTTCACCGACAACTCCACGGAGATCGACAACTCGGTCGACCTGGATGTGGACGGTCCGGTGTTCGGCGACATCGACGTCGACTCCGAGAACCTCAACCAGACCGGGGACGGCAACGTCGCCAACACCGGTGACGGGGACGTCAACGCGGCCACCGGCGACGGAGCCGTGGCGCAGCAGGGCGACGGCGACCAGGTCGCCGCGACCGGCGGGTCGGTGGCGGCCGGCGGCGACGCGTTCGGCGTCACCGGCGACAACTCGTCGCTGGAGTTCGTCGACGGAGACAAGGTGACCGCCGACGACGGCGCGGTGGTCGGCACCGGCGACGGCGACGTGCTCGGCGCGACCGGCGACGGCGCGTTCCTCGGCAACTCGGAGTCCGGCGACGTGGTCGGCAACACCGGCGACAACGCCGTCACCGCGGGCGACGACATCGACGGTGTGGTCAACACCGGCACCAACTCCGGCGTGATCGCCGACGGTGACGTCGACCGGACGGTGCTGGGCGACAACACCGGCATCGTCGCCGACGACGTGGACAAGGCCGTGGTCGGCGACAACAACCAGGCCGCCCAGTTCGACATCGACGCCAGCGGGGCGGCCGGCGGCGACGCCAGCGGCACCGGCGGTGACGGCGGTCGGGGCGGTGCCGCCAGCGCCGACGGCGGCAACGCCGGCGACGGCGGGACCGGGGCCGGCGTCGGGGCCGGGGTCGGCGTCGGGCTGCGCGGCAAGGGCGAGGGCAAGGGCGAGGGCGAGGGCGAGGGCGGCGACGGTGGCGACGGCGGCCGGGGTGGCAACGCCACCGGCGGCAGCGGCGCCGGCGGCAGCGGCAACGGCGGCGACGCCAGCGGCGGTGCCGGCGGCGAGGTCGGGCCGATCAACATCAACTTCGGGGGCGGCAGCCAGCAGAACACCACCGACTCGAAGATCGAGGACTCGTCGCTGGCCTCCGGGGGCAACTCGGCCAGCACCCAGGACTCGTTCAACGACCAGTCCACCAACGACTCGTTCAACGACCAGTCGACCGACAACTCGGTGAACACCGACGACTCGTTCAACCAGGAGGACTCGTTCAACACCGAGGACTCCTTCAACACCGAGGACTCGTTCACCACCGACGACTCGTTCAACAACAACAACACCGCTGAGGCGGACACCACTCCGGACCCGGCCCTCGGGGCGTGACCGGACAACCACAGAGCGGACCGGACGTCGCACGGCGTCCGGCCCGGTGAGCGCCAACATGGCGTGGCAGGTCCGGCCGGGGCCTGCCACGCCATGTTGGCGCTCGCACCGTTTCCCCGCTGACCACCGCCTGCTGATCACCGCCCGCCGACACCAACCTCGATCGAGGAGCGACGTTGACCGCGAAAACGACACCCCCTGACGCTGACGGCACGCTGCAACGGGCGACACAGATCGTCGATCTCGCGGCACGCGCCTGCGAGGCGTACGACCGCCCCGACCTCGGTGGTCGGCTGGCCACCATCCGGCACACCCTGTCCGACCCGGTGGTGCACGTCGTGGTCGTCGGCGAGTTCAAACAGGGCAAGAGCTCACTGGTCAACGCGCTGGTCGGGACGAAGATCTGCCCGGTCGACGACGACGTGGCCACCGTCCTGCCGACCTACATCCGGCACGGACCGCAGCCGTCGGCGCAACTGCTGTTCAGCGACGACCCCGCCCGGCGGGAGCCGCTGCCGATCGACCAGGTGCAGGACGTGGTGCTGGAACGGGCCACCGGCGACGCCACCCCGCCCGGAATCGCCGGGGTGGAGGTCCGGCTGCCGCGCAACATCCTGTCGAACGGTCTCGTCATGGTCGACACCCCGGGGGTCGGCGGTCTGGGCTCGGTCCACGCGGCGGCCAGCCTGGCCGCCGCATCGATGGCCGACGCGCTGCTGTTCGTCACCGACGCCGCCCAGGAGTTGACCCGCAGCGAGCTGGACTTCCTGCGGCAGGCCCACGAGGTGTGCCCGACGGTGGTGTGCGTGATCACCAAGACGGACTTCTACCCCCACTGGCGGAAGATCCGCGACCTGGACGAGGGCCACCTGCGTCGCGAGGTCGAAATGCCGATCATCCCGGTGTCGTCCGCGCTGCGGCTGCGGGCCGTCGCCGGCAACGACAAGGAACTCAACGCCGAGTCCGGGTTCCCGGATCTGGTCAAGTTCGTGACGCAGCGGGTGGCCGGTGGCGCGGCGACCCGGGTCGCCACACAGGCCGCCGCGTCGGTCGTCGGCATCTGTGAGCAGATGGAGAACCAGTTCAAGGCCGAGCACGCCGCGCTCGCCGACCCGGAGGCCGCCGCCACGGTGGTGGCCGAGCTCAACGCGGTGAAGCAGCGGGTCGAGTCGCTCAAGGCGGCTGCGGCGAAGTGGCAGCAGACGCTGAGCGACGGGATCTCCGACCTCAACGCCGACGTCGACTACGACCTGCGCGGCCGGCTCCGGCGCATCCTCGAGGAGGCCGACGCCGCGATCGAGGAGATCGACCCCGCTGACGCCTGGGACGAGACCGAACGCTGGCTGCAGGCCAGGGTGTCCAACGAACTGCTGGCCAACTACATGATGCTGCGTGACCGGGCGATGAGCCTGAGCGACGACGTGGCCCTGCACTTCCAGGAGGCCGCCGGCGAGGTGCTACGCCACGTCGCGATCCCCGACCCGGTCCCGTTGGTCGGCACCGCACAGGTGGACCACAAGATCGAGCTGGCCAAGATGAAGCTCGGCAAGCAGGCGATGGTGGCGCTCAAGAGCGCCTACGGCGGCGCGCTCATGTTCGTCATGCTCGGTTCGTTGACCGGGATCGCACTCGGCCCGATCGGTATCGGGATCGGGCTGGTGATGGGCCGCAAGGGCCTGCGCGAGGAGAAGAAGCGGCAACGCGTCAACCGGCAGAACCAGGCGAAGAACGCCGTCCGGCGGTACTGCGACGAGGTCAGCTTCGTGATGACCAAGGACTCCCGGGACACGCTGCGCCGGATCCAGCGCCAGCTCCGCGACCACTACAGCGCGCTGGCCGAGGAGTTGTCCCGGTCGAACGCCAAGGCGCTGTCCGCCGCGTCGGAAGCGGCCCAGCGGACCAAGGCCGAGCGGGAGAGCCGGCTCCGCGATCTGACCGCTGAGCTGGACCGGCTGCGCCAGCTGCGCGAGCACGCCACCGCGATCGTCGGCGCCTGACCGGTCAGCCGGCCCCGAGGTCGTCGATCTCCGCGGCACCGTCCACCCCGGCGGTGCCCTCGGAGATCGGCGGCATCGCCCACGGGTCACCGGACGGTAGCGGACCGTCCAGGAGATCCGCCGCGTCCGGTTGGCCGTCGTGGCTGGCCGGTTCGGCGTCATCCCCGGTCGGGCCGGCCGGGGACGGCTCGACCGTTGCCGGCGCATGATCGTCGACGGACGGGCCGTCGCCGCGGCCGAACGCCGCGTCGATCTTCGGGCCGGCCGCGAAACCCGGGTCGTCGAACCCGGGGGTATCGAACCCCGGACCGTCCGGCGGCGCGGCGTCGAGCCCGGGATCGTCAAGCTCCGGGCCGTCGAACACCGGATCATCCGGCGGCGCCGCGTCGAGCCCCGGGCCGTCCAGGTCCGGGCCGTCGAACGCCGGATCATCCGGCATCGCAGCGTCGAACGCCGGGGCCGGAGCCGTGGCGAGCAGGTCGAGCGGCGAGGCCAGATCATCCGGTACGGTGCCGTCGCCGCCGACCTGGCTGTGCGCCGTGACGAACGGGGCCAGATGCTCGGCCACCTCAGCCGGGGCGGTGTCCGCGTAGCTGACCACGGCCTGCGCCAGCAACTCCGGGGGAAGGTCCGCGTAGCCGTTGGCATCGAGCACGGCGGCGACGTCGCTGTGGGCTGCGGCGTCGCCGGGCAGCCCAGCGAAGATCTCGTGCAGGGATCGCGCCGGTGCCATGTAACCACTGTAAGAAGAGCACCACCCGGACCGGCAAGGGGGACATCCCCGCACCGCCCCCTAACCTGAGACGGTCAGGACGTCACGTCCTTGCGGGTGAACCGCCAGAACGTCAACGACAGGAAGACCGTGGCGTACGCCAGCGCCGACACGCAGCCGCGTACCACGTCGTCGGTCTGCATCGGGGTCGACAGCAGCCCCAGCCAGGCGGTGCTGAAATGGGTCGGCAGGAAGTCGCGCAGCACGCCCAGCGCGGTGATCTGGTCCAGGATGCTGGACAGGATCCACAGCAGCACCGCACCGCCGACCGCGCCGAGCGCCGCGTCGGTCGACACCGACAGCAGGAACGCCAGCGACGCCACGATCAGCAGCACCACCGCCAGGTAGCCGAGGATGCCGAGCAGCCGCAGCGTGCCCTCCCCGGCCGGGATTTCGGCGGCCACCGTCGAACGCAGCGGCGACCAGCCGTACCGCAGGGTGCCGACCAGCAGCGCGGTCGCGGCGAGGACCAGGATCGACAACCCGGAGTACGCCAGCGCGGCGGCCAGCTTCACCGCCAGCAGCCGGGCCCGGGGCACCGGCACGGCCAGCAGATAGCGCAGGCTCCCCCAGCTCGCCTCGCTGGCCACCGTGTCGCCACAGAACAACGCCACCGCCACCACCAGCAGAAATGTCGACGACACAAAGATGGTGAACAGGGCGAAGTTCAACCCGCCGGTGGTGGCCAGCTCGACCAGGCTGGCGAACTCGCCACCGCCGTTGTCGTCGTCACCGTCGTCGAACTCGAAGGCGACCAGCACGATCAACGGCAGCAGCACCATGAAGCCCAGGGTCAGCTGGGTGCGGCGGCGGGCCGCCTGGCGGCGTACCTCGGCCCAGAACGGCAAGGTGGCGCGGGCCCGGTAGCCGGCGGCGGCGCCGGACTGGTCGACCGGCCGGTCCGGCTGTCGCACGTCCGGTGATTCGACGGTAGCCATCAGCGGTCCCCGCTTCCCCGTGAGTTCTCGCCGACCAGGGCGAGGAAGGCGTCCTCCAGCCGACGGCGGGGCACCACCCGGTCCACCGCCACGCCGGCCCGGACCAGCTCCGCGACCACCTCGCTGCGCGGCGTACCGTCGACGTCGACGATCAGCCCGCCGTTGTCGGCGGCGACGGTACGCACCCCGGACAGCCGGTTCAGCACCGCTTCGGCGGCGGCCACGTCGGAGACGTCGAACTGCACGCTGGGCGAGTCACCGACGATGTCGTCGACCGGCCCGGCGGCCACGATCCGGCCCTTGTTGACCACCACCGCGTGGGTGCAGGTCTGCTCGACCTCAGCCAGCAGGTGGCTGGAGACCAGCACCGCCCGCCCGCCGGTGGCGTACCGCTTGAGCACCCGACGCATCTCGGCGATCTGCGGCGGGTCCAGCCCGTCGGTCGGTTCGTCGAGCACCAGCAGCTCCGGCAGCCCCAGCATGGCCTGGGCGATGGCCAGCCGCTGGCGCATCCCGTGGCTGTAGTTGCGGATCCTGCGGTGCACCGAATCCCCCAGCCCGGCGATCGCCAGGGCCTCGTCGAAGTGCGCGTCGGCCGCCGGGCGTCCGGTCGCCCGCCAGTACGCCCGCAGGTTGTCGATGCCGGACAGGTGCGGCAGGAAGCCGGGCCCTTCGACGAGCGACCCGATCCGGGACAGCACCGGCGAGCCGGGCACCAGCCGGTGGCCGAAGACCAGGATCTCGCCACGGGTCGGCTGGGTCAGCCCCATCAGCACCCGCAGGGTGGTGGTCTTGCCGGCCCCGTTCGGCCCGAGCAGGCCGACGACCTGGCCGCGTTCGACGGTGAAGTCGACCCGCTCGACCGCGACGAACCCGTCCGCGTACTCCTTGCGCAGGTCCCGCACGACCAGCGGGGTCTGCGCGTGCGCGGCGTCGACGGTGTGGTCGGTGCGCCGCTGCCGCAGCCGTACGACGGCGAGGACCACGACCAGTCCGACGACGATCGCGGCGACCAGCCCGGCGAGCACCCAGCGCCACAGCGCCGCCGAGGTGGCGATCGGTTCACCGGCCACCTGCGGCAGGGCGACCGGCGCACCGTCGGCGTCGGCGGCGTCGGTGCCCGCCCCACCGATGTCGGAGCCGACCGCCACCGTGTAGACGGTCGGCTCGACCGGGGTGGCGTACGCCTGGTCCGAGGTGGCGACCACGATCCGCAGCCGGTTGCCGGCCTCGAACCGGTGCACGATCGCCGGCAGGGTCACCTCAACCGGTTGCGCCTGCGCGATGTCCGCCGGCAGGCCGGTCAGCCGTACCGGCGCGACCAGCCCACCGGGCAGGCTCATCGCACCGTCCGGGTCGACGTCGTACAGCTTGACGAACAGCACCGCCTCGCCGGTCGCCGACGCGGCCCGGACGGTCACCGTCGGCGCGCCGACCACGTCGACCGGGTCGGCCAGCGGCGCCGAGTCGAAGTGGCTGTGCTGTCCGGGCAGTTCGCTGACCAGACCACCGGCCACGCCACCGAGCGCGCCGGCCAGCCCGCCGGCCATCGGCAGCGAGGAGAGCGCCGCCGGGTTGCCGGCCGGCGGGTTCACGATCGGCTGCGGCGGACCGTCGACGGTCACCGTCGTCGTTGCCGTGCCGGCGGTGCCGGGGTAGTCGGCGATCCGGTAACCGGTGGCGACCAGTCCCCGGTCCATCGCGTCGAAACCGGCGATCCGCGACCAGGTGAAGCTGCCGCCCGGGGCGTCGCCGTCCCCGGCGACGTAGTGGTCCAGCCACTGCGCGGTGAGGAACTTGACCCGGTCCTGGTCGGTCTGCGGACCGCTGCCGCCGTCGTGACCGCCGGTGTACCAGGCGACCCGCACCGGGGTGCCGTTCGCGGCGATGCCCCGGGCGTTGGCGTCGGCCTGGGCGAGCGGAAACAGCGTGTCCGACGTGCCCTGGATCAGCAGCGTCGGCGCGGTGATCCGGTCCAGTACCCGGGCCGGGCTGGACCGCTGCAGCAGTGCCACCGCCGCCGGGTCCCCCCGGCCGGTGGTGGCGATCCGCAGGTACGCGGCGCACACGTCGGCGGCGAACCGCCCGCACTGCGGGTCGAGCCCACCCGGACCGGCCGGCATTCCCGGCCCGCCGGCGGGTGCCCCGGCGCTGCCGAAGAACAGCCCTGCCCAGCCCTTCTTGAACACCCCGTCGACCGGGTCGCCGCCGGTCGACTCCGGCAGGAACGCACCGGCCAGGTCGTTCCAGGTGATCATCGGCACGATCGCGTCGACCCGGTCGTCGGCGGCCGCCAGCAGCAGCGCCAACGCGCCGCCGTACGAGCCGCCCACCACCCCGACCTGCGGGTCCCCGGCAGCGTCGGTACGCACCTCCGGGCGCTGCGCCAGCCAGTCGAGCAGCCGGGCGGCGTCGCGCACCTCGTGGTCGGGGCTGTTCAGGTGGATCTGCCCGCCGCTGGCCCCGAACCCGCGCGCCGAGTACGCCAGCACCGCGTACCCGAGAGTGGCCAACTCCTCGGCGTCGCCGGCAACCGACTGCTTCGAGCCGCCGAAACCGTGGGCGAGCAGCACCGCCGGCACCGGATCGGCCGCCGAGGCCGTCTCCGGCAGGTAGAACGTGGTGTCCAGGTCGACCGGCTGGGCACCGTCCGGACCGGAGCGGACCGTGAGCCGCTGCTCGGTCACCGCGTACGGCACCGACTCGGGCCAGACCGCCCAGGTGACCACGCCGGCGACCAGGGCGAGCGCGAGCAGCCCGCCGGTCAGCCGCCGCTGGTTCGACCCGGGCAGGACCCGGCGCAGCCGCGCGGACAAGGGAGTCGGCATGTGCCACACGGTACGGCCACCGCCCGCCGGCCAGCTGTGAACCCTCTCAGCCGCGGCGGTGGATAGGCTCGGCGGGTGGCCGACCCCGAACTGACCTTGACCGCGAGCCTGCGGCCCGCCGCGTTGGACGCCCGCCGGGGCATCGTCCGGCTGCACCCGGAGGTGCTGGCCGCGCTCGGCGTCACCGCCGGCACGCCGGTGCGGCTGACCGGGCGACGCGGCACCGCCGGGGTCGCGGCCCGCGCCGAGGCCGGCGCCAGCCGCGCCCTGCTGTACGCCGACGACCTGACCCTGGGCAACCTCGGTGTCCGCGACGGCGGCCAGGTGACCGTGGCCCCGGCGCCGGAGGTCGCCGCCCGCCGGGTGACCCTGGACGGGCCGGTGGAGATCGTCGCGGTGGTCAGCCCGGAGATGCTGCGGCTGGCCCTGCTCGGCAAGGTGGTCACCGCCGGTGACAACGTGTCGCTGCTGCCGCAGGACGTCTTCTCCGACTCGGCGCACCGTGGCCTGATGGAGGCGGCCCGGCGCAGTCTGGCCAACGTCGTCGGGTACGCCTGGACCAGCACCCTGCTGACGGTCACCGACGCCGAGCCGGCCGGCGCGGCCGGGACCGGGGACCCGGTGCTGGTCACGATGGACACCGTGGTGGCCTGGCGGCACGGGCCGGCCACCCACGGGTCGTCCGGGGAGGAGGTCCGCCCAGCCGGGCCGGTGTCGCCGGCACCGGCACCCGACTTCGTCGACGAGCCGGCGCCCAACCTGGACGACCTGCCCGGCCTACGGGCCCAGGCGCACGAGCTGACCGAGCTGCTCGACCTCGGCTTCCACCACCGGGAGGTGCTGGACCGGCTGGGCACCACCGTCTCGCTCGGGGTACTGCTCAGCGGGCCGGCCGGGTCGGGCAAGTCGGCGCTGGTCCGTGCGGTCGCCGCCAACCTGGACGCCCGGGTGGAGACGATCTGGGCACCGGAGCTCGCCGCGCTCACCAACGACGCGGCGGCACAGCGGCTGCGGCGGGCCGCCGAGTCGGTACGCCGTGGCGACGCCGCGGTGCTGCTGATCGCCGACGTCGACGCGATCGCGCCCCGCGACGAGCCGAATCCGTTGTCGACCGTGTTCCGGCAGCTGCTGGCCGAGACGGTGGCCGCCGGCGCGGCGGTGGTCTGCACCACCAGCCACCCGGAGGCGCTGGACCCCGGGCTGCGCGGCCCGGACCTGCTCGCCGTGCAGGTCGCGGTGCCGCTGCCGGACGCCGCGATGCGGCGGGAGCAGTTGGCCGTGCTGACCCGGGGCATGCCGTTGGAGGACGACGTCCGGCTCGACGACGTCGCCGGGCGTACCCCCGGGTTCGTCGCCGCCGATCTGGCCGCGCTGGCCCGCGAAGCTGGCGTACGGGCGGCGCTGCGGCAGAAGTCGGCGGAGGCGCCGATGGTGGCCGCCGCCGACTTCGAAGCCGCGCTGGAGGTGGTCCGGCCCACCTCGATGGCGACGTCCACGCTGGAGCTGGCGCGGGTGACGCTGGACGACGTCGGCGACATGGCCGAGGTCAAGCAGATGCTGACCGAATCGGTGCTCTGGCCGTTGACCTACCCGGACACCTTCGCCCGGTTGGGTGTGCAGCCGCCGCGCGGGGTGCTGCTCTACGGCCCGCCGGGCTGCGGCAAGACGTTCCTGGTGACCGCGCTGGCCGGCACCGGCAAGGCGAACGTGCTGTCGGTCAAGGGCGCCGAGCTGCTGTCGAAGTGGGTCGGGGAAAGCGAACGGGCGGTCCGCGAACTGTTCCGCCGGGCCCGCGAGGCGGCACCGACCCTGGTGTTCCTGGACGAAGTGGACGCCCTGGCCCCGGTGCGTGGGCAGGCGTCCGACGGCGGCACCACCGACCGGGTGGTGGCCGCGCTGCTCACCGAACTGGACGGCGTCGAGGCGCTGCGCAGCGTCGTGGTGATCGGTGCGACGAACCGGCCGGACCTGGTCGACCCGGCGCTGCTGCGGCCGGGCCGGCTGGAGCGACTGGTGTACGTACCGCCGCCGGACGGTGCCGCGCGCACCGAGATCCTCAAGGCGGCGGCGAAGTCGGTGCCGCTCGCCGACGACGTGGACCTGACCGAGCTCGCCGGGTCGTTGGACGGCTTCTCAGCGGCGGACTGCGCCGCGCTGGTCCGTGAGTCGGCACTGGCCGCGATGCGGGAGTCATTGGAGGCGTCATCGGTGACCGCCGCGCACGTCGCGGCGGCCCGGGACCGGATCCGGCCGTCGCTGGACCCGGCACAGGTGGCTTGGCTGGCCGCGTACGCCGAGCAGCAGTCCGCCCGGTAGGGCGGCAGACCTCCGCTCAGCCCGCCAGGTCGGTGGTGAACGCCTCGTCCAGCCAGAACCGGGCGTGCACCTGGCCCTGCTCGACCCCGATGATCGCGCCGCACCGGCGCAGCAGGTTGATCGCCGACCGGTTGGCCGGTGTGGTCCGGGCGATGACCAGGTGGGCGCCGAGCCGGACCGCTTCGTCCAGCACCGCGCGCAGTGCGGCGGAGCCGACCCCCCGCCCGCGGGCGGACCGGCCGAGCCAGATGCCGGTCTCCACGACGGAAGGGGTGTCGAGCCGGCTGAGCCGGATGCCGCCGACCACGTCCCCGCCGATGGTGATCGCGTAGACGATGGTGCCGGCGGGCCCGAACTGCCCGCCGCCGAAGTGGGACCGGTAGAACGTGCGAAAGGCGTCCCGGCGGGCGGCGGTCCAACCGGCCGGGCCGGGCACCGGCGGCATCACCTCACCCGGCTCGGCTTCGGCCACGGCGGCGGAGAGCAACGGCTCCAACAGGTCGTCGCTCATCGGGGTCAACCGCACGTCGTGCCGCACGGCGGTAGTCTCCCAGGCCGGTGCCGACTCCGCCTTACTCATTCCGCACCTCCCGTCTACCCAGCTACCGGCCCCTGGGACGGATATTTGCTCAGTTCCGGCGCTGCCGAAACGGCCTTCGGGACACCGGTCACCCGTCGGCCGGCGGCCCCGATCCAGCCCGCCAGCTGTTGTCCCAGCTCAGTACGCATCGACCGGACCGGATCAGCCGGTATCGAACAGGCAAAATATCGCCGTGGCGTCGTCGTGCCGCTTGTGACCGGTCGACCGATCCGGCTCAACGTTCTCGGCGGCCCGTACCTGGCGGATCAACTCGGCCGACCCGGCCTCGGCGAGCAGCTCCATCAGCTGCGGCCAGCCGTACAGCCCGAACCGTTCGACGGCCCGCGACGCCCCGTCGCTGAGCAACGCCGCCCGGGTGATCCGACCCGGTCCGGTCAGCGGCAGGGTGCCGCCGAGCGCCCGGTCGGCCGCGGCCGGGTCAGCGGCGGCCACCCAGTAGCCGTCCGGCTGGTTCATCCACTGCCGCTGCCACCGTACGGCCCGGCGGTATCTGTGCTGTGGGTCGTCGGTGGCCGGCGGATCGTGCTGACCGCGCAGCCTGGCCATGGTGTCGGCCAACCGGTTGTCGGCCACCACACCGACCTGCCCGGCCGCTTCGAAAACCAGTGGACTGTCGCACAGCACCAGATAGTCCAGGTGTCCACCGGACCGGCGCAGCAGGCACACCGTGGCCGACGGGGTGCCCGGGTGGTCCACGTCGCAGGTGGCCGCGTGGTCGTCGCGGACCGCCCGGATCGCCTCGGCGAGCAACCCGGCCAGCGGCGCGGCCGGCGTAGCGGCGCTGGCCAGCCCGAGCCGGGCGGCGAGCCGGCGTACGTACCAGGCCGGCCCATGGCTGCAGCCGGTGTCGAAGCCGGCGGGCGCGGTGGCACCGTCCAGCACGCCGACCAGGTCTCCGTACTGCAGGATCTGGTCCTCGTTGTCCGATTGTCCGGGCGCGGCGACCGAGCAGGCGTCGACCCGCATCGTCGGCAGGCCGGCCGGCAGGGCCGACGCCCGGCTCGTCACCGCCGGCACCGGAGTCGGTCGGGAATCACCCTGAGCATCTCTCACCAACTCTCGGAATCCAGTCCGTCACCGAAGGTAGCTTGACCGGTAGGTGGGTGTCGAGGATCGCGGGCCGCGCGGCGCACGTGACACCGGCGCCCGGGACACAGGGGGACCACAGATGTTGCGTCAACTGCACGAGAAGGGCCTGCGGGCCGAACACATGTACGCCGCCGGCATCGCCAGCATCGGGATCTCGTTCACCAGCTGGGTGCTGTCCAAGCGGTTCGAGGCGGCGGGCGTCGACCGGGCCGACCGGTGGGGCATCTTCATCGGCGAGTGGGCGCCGACGTTCATCGCGCTCGGCAACGGGCTCAAAATGTACGAGAAGTAGACCGACCCGCCGGGGGCGCACGCTGGCGCTGGTGCCGCAGTGCCGCTGGTGCCGCAGTGCCGCTGGTGCCGCCGAGTCGGGCGGCTCAGCCGCGCCGGGCCCGCGACCTGGCGGCCCGCAACCGGCGGAGCCGGGCCACCAGCACCGGTTCGACGGCCAGCGCGGCCGGGTTGTCCAGCAGCTGGTTGAGCAGCTGGTAGTAGCGGGTGGCGGAGAGACCGAAGGTGTCCCGGATCGACTGTTCCTTGGCGCCGGCGTGTTTCCACCACTGCCGTTCGAAGTCGAGGATCCGCTGCTCACGCTCGGTCAGCCCGGTCGTGGCCGGACCGGCGGCAGCCGTACCGCTGACGGTGTCGGCACCGACCGGCTCGGTGCCGGCGTCGTCGTACCCGTCGGCGTCGGCTGGCTCGGTGCGTTGCCGGGGGACGCCGGCCGTCGTCCGGGGGACCGACCCGGCGCCCGGTCCGGTCCGGGGTTCGTCAGCAGCCGGCACCTCACCAGGGTAATCGCCAACCCGGCGGGTACGCATCCGCCGGTTTGCGCGGATCCGGCGTGTCGGCCGGCGGACGCCGGCACCCCGACTCAGCTGACGTCGCGCCGCCGCACCGTCCACGCCGCGACGCCCGACACCAGCAGCACCACCGCCGCCATCAGCACGCCGGTGTGCAGCCAGGTCAGTTCGATGGTCGGCGGTACGCAGCCAGGCTGCCCGGCACAGGTTTGCCAGTCGGTCAGCTCGACCGACGAGTCCATCCAGGCGATCCAGTACATCGGCAGCAGCCACGCCTCCGGGTAGGTCGCGTCGGTCACGTCGGCGAGGAAACTCAACCCGGACTGGCCCAGCACCAGTACGGCGAGGACACCGCCGAGCGCCAACGCGGTGTGCCGGCCGATCGCGGCCAGCCCGAAGCCGACCGCAGCGGCCGCGACGACCAACACCACCACCCGCAGCTCGGTCAACGCGACGGACCGCCAGGCGCCGGCGGTCATCTCGGCGGTCGAGCCGCGCCACACGGCGGTGGCCCAGTGCGCCGCCGTCCACAGCAGCACGGCGGGCGCCGTGACCGCCAGTGCGCCGGTCAGCAGCGCGGCCAACTTGGTGAACAGGACGCGCAGCCGCCGGGGCCGCCACAGCAGCAGGTTCATCATCCCGCCGGAGGTCCACTCGGCGCCGATGAACGACGCCCCGGCCGCGAAGAAGACCAGGGTCGTCAGGGTGGCGAAGATGTACAGGGTGGTCGGGAACTCACGGTGGAAGGTGAACGTCGCCGGCAGGTACGGCTCGGCCGGGTACATGTCCCGGGTCGGTGCCACGATGTCGGCGCAGTTCGGTGGGAACCGGTTCGTATCGGCGGCGCCACCGGTCTGGCTGCGCTCACACTCGGCCCGCCACTGCTCGGCCCATTCGACCCCGGCCCGGTACTCGGCCTCGGCGGTGCGCTCGGCTTCGGCGAACGCCGCCGGGCCGATCTTCTGGTTGCCGAGGAACGTCCCGACGGCGATCGCGACCAGCACCAGCAGCGCGGCGGCCACCAGGTAGCGGACGAAACGCCGTTTGCCGAGGCGGCGCAGCTCGGCCCGGTACAGGTTCATCGCCCGGCTCCCGTCTGGTCGGCGGCAACCGTCTGGTCGACGTCGGCGTCGGCGTCGGCGTCGGCCGTCAGCTGAAGGAAGACACTTTCCAGGTCAGCGGTGACCGGGGTCAGTTCGCTGACGTACAGGCCGGCGGCGGCAAGCGTGCGGGTCACCCGAGCCGGCTGGTCGACCCCGTGCACCAGCAGGTGGTCGGCGTGCCGGGTGACGGTGACCGGTGGGCCGTCGGCGGTGGTGAGGGCCGTCTCGGCGGCCGGCAGGTCGGCGGCGGCTTCCAGGCGTACCCGCAGACCGCCGCCGGAGTGCGCGGCCAGCACCTCGGCGACCGGACCGGCGGTGACCCGGCGGCCCCGCGAGATGATCGTCACCGAGTCGCAGATCACCTGGATCTCGCCGAGGATGTGGCTGGACAGCACCACAGTGGTACCGGCGGCGACCAGGTCACGCATCAGGGTGCGCATCTCCCGGATGCCGGCCGGGTCGAGGCCATTGGCCGGCTCGTCGAGGATCAGCAGTGCCGGTTCCTTGAGCAGCGCCGACGCGACGGCCAGCCGTTGACGCATGCCGAGTGAGTAGGTGCGGACCCGCTCGCCGGCCCGGTCGGCGAGTCCGACGAGGTCCAGCACCGCCGGTATCCGGTGCGGTGCCAGGCCGCCGGCCTGGGCGAGCAGCGACAGGGTGTCCCGGGCGGTGAAGTGCGGGAAGAACTGTGGACTCTCCACGATGGCGCCGACCCGGCCGATCACCGCCGGCAACTGCTGGGGGACCGGCTGGCCGAGGATCGCCATCCGGCCGCCGTTCGGCGCGACCAGGCCGAGCAAAGTACGCAGCGTGGTGGTCTTGCCGGATCCGTTCGGGCCGAGGAAGCCGTGCACCTGGCCGGCCTCGACCCGCATGTCGAAGCCGTCGACCGCGTGTCGGACCCCACGCCGACGGCTGCGGTACGTCTTGCGCAGCCCGGATATCTCCAGTACGGCCGTCATCCGCCACCCTCCGCCGCGTACCCGCCGTCAGGACAAACGCACACCATACGGGACCGACGGCTCAGGCGGTGACCACCGTCACGCCGAGTTCACGGAAGGCGGCGACCGTGCCGGGCTCGGCACCGGAGTCGGTGATCAGGGTCTCCACCCGGTCGATCGGGCAGATCCGGGCGAAGGCGTGTCCGCCCAGCTTCGACCCGTCGGCGATGATCACCACCCGCTTGGCGCGGGCCACCATCAGCGCGTTCATCGACGCTTCGCCTTCGTGGTGGGCGGCGGCGCCGAGCTGCGGGTCGATCGCGTCGACGCCGAGCAGCGCGACGTCCAGGGTGACCTCCCGCAGCAGTGCGCCGCCGAGCGGCCCGACCAGTTCGAACGACTGCGGTCGGACCACCCCGCCGGCGACGACGATCTTCATCCGGGAGCGGACCAGCAGCTCGTTGGCGATGTTCAGCGCGTTGGTGACCACGGTCAGCTGGGCGCCGTCCGCGCTGGTGTTCAGATCCGGGCGTACGGCGAGCGCGCGGGCCACCTCGGTGGTGGTGGTGCCGCCGTTGAGTCCGACGACCATGCCGGGTTCGACGAGTGCGGCGGCGGCCGTGCCGATGCGCTGCTTCTCCGCCGAATGCTTGGCGGTCTTGTAGCGCAGCGGCAGGTCGTAGGAGACGCCGTTGGCGACCGCGCCGCCCCGGGTGCGGGTGATCATCTGCTGCTGGGCGAGCTGGTCGAAGTCGCGGCGAATGGTGGCCTGGGAGACGTCGAGGCGGGTGGCGGCGTCCTCGACGGTGATCCGGCCGCTGTCGGTGAGCAGTTCCAGCAGCGCGTTCCAGCGTGCGTACCGATCCATACCGCCCCTTCCCACGCCTCGCCGCCTACCACGCCCAGCTGCGCGGATGGTGACCAGTTTGCTGCACACTAATGCGCGAAACGCCCGGTAGGCAAAACCTCCGGCTGCGCGATCCGGTGCAGTCTCACCCCGGTTGTTGCCACCCGGTCACCAGAACGCGCACAATGACGCGCGAAAAGGTGCCAGTTCGAGCCCGAACGAGCACCGCTGCTTGTGGTCAGCGAGGAGTGTCGCGATGAGCTACGTCGACGCCGAGATCGCCAGCCAGCCGGAGTGCTGGCGCCGGGCGGCCGCACAGGCCGCCGACACCCCCGCACCGGCGCTGCCCCGCCCCGGCGAGCGGGTCGCCGTGGTCGGCTGCGGCACCTCCTGGTTCATGGCGATGGCGTACGCCGGGCTGCGCGAACGCGCCGGCCACGGTGAGACCGACGCCTTCCAGGCCTCCGAGTTCCCCGCCGGCCGGCACTACGACCGGATCATCGCGATCAGCCGCTCCGGCACCACCACCGAGATCACCGACCTGCTCGCCGCCATCGACGACCCGCAACGCACCACGGTGCTGGTCGGCGACCCCGGCTCCCCCGCCGCCCAGCTCGCCGGCCACGTCGTCGCCCTGCCGTACGCCGACGAACGGTCCGTGGTGCAGACCCGCTTCGCCACCAGCGTGCTGGCGCTGCTGCGGGCCCACCTCGGCGCGGACGTCGCGGCGATCGCCGCCGACGCCGAGGTCGCCGTCCGGGCCCGGCTGCCGATCGACCCGGCGCTGATCGACCAGGCCACCTTCCTCGGCCGGGGCTGGACCGTCGGCCTGGCCCACGAGGCGGCGCTGAAGTGCCGCGAGGCCGCCGTCTTCTGGTCCGAGGCGTACCCGGCGATGGACTACCGGCACGGGCCGATCGCGATCGCCGGGCCGGGCCGGATGGTGTGGGCGTTCGGCGAGATCCCCGACCACCTGGCCGACGACGTGGCGGCGACGGGCGCGGCGTTCGTGCACAGCCGGACCAACGGCGTGTACGCCGTCCTCGACCGGTGGGCCGCCGGACGCCGGCCGCTCGACCCGATGGCCGACCTGATCCTCGCCCAGCGGTTCGCGGTGGCCCTCGCCGCCAGCCGAGGGCTCGACCCGGACAACCCGCGCCATCTGACCCGGTCGGTCGTGCTGACGTGACGCTGCCCGGCGGAGTCGACCCGACACCGCCCGGACCGTCCGACGAGGTCGTCATCGCGTTGGACGTCGGCGGCACCGGCATCAAGAGCGCACTGGTCGGGCTGACCGACCAAGCGGTGCGGCACACCGAACGGCGACCGACCGCAGCGGCCCGGGGGCCGGCCGCCGTCGTCGACACCATCTGCGACCTCGCCGGGCAGCTCGCCGACACCGCCCGCGCCGACGGGCTCACCCCGGTCGCGGTCGGCGTCGCCGTACCCGGGGTCGTCGACGAGTCGGCTGGCGTCGCGGTCTGGTCGGCCAACGTCGGCTTCCGCGACGTACCGCTGCGTGACCGGGTGGCCGCCCGGGTCGGGCTGCCGACGGCGCTCGGCCACGACGTACGGGCCGGCGGGGTCGCCGAGGCCCGGATCGGTGCCGGCCAGGGCAGCCGGCACGTGCTGTTCGTGGCGATCGGCACCGGCATCGCGGCCGCCGCCGTCGTCGACGGGGCCGGCTACCCCGGCGCGCACGGCGCCGCCGGCGAACTCGGCCACGTGGTGGTCCGTCCCGACGGGCCGGCCTGCGGCTGCCGGCAGACCGGCTGCCTGGAGGCGGTCGCGTCGGCGTCGGCGATCACCCGCCGGTACGCCGACCAGACTGGCCACCGGCCCGGCGGCGCCGCCGAGGTGGCCCGGTTGGCCGCCGGCGGCGACCCGACCGCCGGCCGGATCTGGAGCGACGCGGTCGACGCGCTCGCCGACGGCCTGCTGATCGGGCAGGCGATGTTCGATCCCGAGCTGGTGGTGCTGGGCGGCGGGCTCGCCGAGGCCGGCGACCAACTGCTCGCCCCGCTGGACGCCGCCGTCCGCCGCCGGGCCACCTTCCACCGGCTGCCCCGGCTGGTCCGGGCCGCGCTCGGCGACGAGGCCGGCTGCCTCGGTGCCGCGCTGCTCGCGTCGGACCTGGTCGCGTCGGACCTGGTCGAGCGGGCCGCCGAGCCGGTCGAGCGGGCCGCCCGATGATGGTCGACGGCCGGCTGGTCACCCCCGACGGGGTACGCGAGCACGGCCGCCTGACCATCGACGGCGACACGATCACCGAGGTGGCGACGACCGGCGGCGGCCCGGCCGGGGTGCACGCGTCGGCGTCGGCGTCGGCGTCGGGCTGGATCGTGCCGGGCTTCGTCGACATCCACAACCACGGCGGCGGCGGACACACCTTCACCACCGGCGACCCAGACTCTGCCCGTCGGGCCGCCGCCTTCCACCTGGCCCACGGCACCACCAGCCTGCTGGCCAGCCTGGTCAGCTCGCCGGTCGAGCTGATGCGCGACGCCGTCACCCGGTTCGCCCCGCTGGTCGCCGACGGCACCCTCGCCGGACTGCACTTCGAGGGCCCTTACCTGTCGGTCGTGCGGTGCGGGGCGCAGAACCCGGCGTACCTGCGCGACCCGGAGCCGGACGAACTGGCCGGGCTGCTCGACCTCGGCGCGGGCGTGATCCGGATGGTCACCCTGGCCCCGGAACGGACCGGCGCGCTGGCCGCGATCGCCCGGCTGGTCGACGCCGGGGTGGTCGCTGCGGTCGGCCACACCGACGCCGGCTACGACCAGACCCGGGCGGCGATCGACGCCGGAGCCACCGCCGGTACGCACCTGTTCAACGGCATGCGGCCACCGCACCACCGCGAACCCGGCCCGGTGTTCGCCCTGCTCGGCGACGACCGGGTCACCTGTGAACTGATCGCCGACGGGGTGCACCTGCACGACGGCACCCTCACCTTCGCCACGTCGGTCGGCGGCCCCGGTCGGACCGCCCTGGTCACCGACGCGATGGCCGCCGCCGGCATGCCCGACGGCGCGTACGAACTCGGCGGGCAGGCGGTCACGGTGTCCGACTCCGTGGCCCGGCTGGCCCGCGACGGGTCGATCGCCGGCAGCACGCTGACCATGGACGCGGCGCTGCGCCGGGCGGTCGCCGCCGGCATCGACATCGTCGACGCCGTACGGATGGCGGCCACCACCCCGGCGGCGACGATCGGGCTGGCCGGCACGGTCGGCGCGATCGCCCCCGGTCACCGGGCCGACCTGGTCGAGCTCGACGACGACCTTCGGGTACGCCGAGTGATGCGCGCCGGCGTCTGGCAGTGAGCCACGGTCACCGGCCGGTCAGGATGCTGGTGGGCGGTAGTCGATAGCCGAGCTGCTGACCGTAGGTCATCAGGGGGCGCAGGGTCGGTAGCAGGGTGGTGGTCTCCGATCGCCAGTGGTGTCCCCGGTTGCCGTCGAGTCGGCGGTGCCGGGCGGATGTCGTCTGCCGCAGCCGTAACGCGTGCAGTCGCCGGGACGCCGTAGACCGGCCGGAACGCCAGTCGAGCCAGTGCAGCCACCAGTCACGCAGTACGTCGATGATCATTTGTCTTCTCCTTGGTCAACAGTTAGGTCGCGGTACGTTTGGGAAATCGGTAGAGTCCGTGGCGCTGGACGAAGATCTCCCGCCGTTCGGTGGCGTTGCCGTGGCGGTCCAGCACGTAGCCGGTGAGCCAGATCCAGCCGTCGTACGTCCATTTCCGATCCACCGCGATCACCCGGAATCGGATGCTGCGGTCGTCCGCGAACTGGACGCTCGCCTCCCGCCCGATCAGCAGCACATCTCTCCTGGGCTCGGTTCCGGTGTCCGCAGCAGCCGGTTGTTCACCGGGTCACCCGTCGCCACATGGCCTTTCCACGCCATCGGCGCCTCGCTCCATCGGCCAGGTGGTACGTCCGCAGTTGGGGCACCATCTGGATTTCACTCGGAACGACCACAGCCCCGCGCAGAAGCCGAGCAGCGCCGCCCCGACCATCGCGCCGATCTTCACCATCAGGCTTCCGAATTGGTTGGGTTCACAATGGACCTCCTGTGCAGAGCGCTCCCCCTGCGGGCGACAACTCGAAGCATCAAGCACTCAAATACATGTGTACACGAGTCTACGTAGGCGGTCAACGATGCTTCGAGCGACGTCCAGTTTGTACTATTAGACGGGAAGGGAGTAAAAGAGCACGAATGCAGCGCTATCCAGCACCGTGTCGCAGACCTCGACAGGCCTACCAGACGCCACCGCCGTCCGTACGAGGTGCAAAACTGGCGACCCGGCAGGCAACGCGAGAATCCTTGCCTCTTCCTCGGTGGGCATCCGTGCGGTTGTCTCCTCGTCGTACCGCTCAAAGACGAAGCCCTGGTCCTCCATGCGGGCGTAGATACCGCCAGGACCAGGGTTCGGCTCCGCGATCGGTGTACCGGCACCGATATCCGTCGGAATGTAGGACGTGGCGTACTCGATGGGTTGACCCTCGGCCAGGTACCGGCGGCGCCGGACCACCACCTCACTGCCGCGTGGGAGCCCTAGCCGATCCAGCACCTCAATCGGTGCTTGACCAGTCCCGACGTGCAGCACTTCGACACTGAACCTGCGCTGGTTCGCCTCCATATCGACGGTGAAAGCCGCTTTGCCTTCCTTCCGCCGGGCAAACCGGTCCGACGAGAGCCGCTTGACCGGCGGCCGACGCCGGACGAACCAGCCCTTACCGTGCTCGGCAACTACCAGACCGTCCGTAACGAGAACCGACAACGCCCTGCGCGCGGTCACCCTGCTGACCCCGTAGTCGTTGACCAGGGTGCTCTCCGAGGGAAGCTGTGCGCCCGGTGCGAGATCATGCCGCTCGATCGCCTCGCGGAGATGGTCCGCGATCTGCCGGTAGACCGCTCGGTCACTGGCAGGGTCGATCTTGCGGATGCTCATCGTAAACTCCACGAGGTATACATGTGTCGACAACATGTTAACCTGCGTCCATGACCGATGCCACCGGCAGCCCGAGACACTCCGTCAGCGTCGCTGCCGTGATCGTCGATTCAGCCGGGCGAGTGCTGGTGACGCAACGTCGCGACAACGCTCACTGGGAACCGCCCGGCGGGGTGCTCGAGCTTGAGGAATCCGTGCTGGACGGCGTACGCCGCGAGGTCTGGGAGGAGACAGGCCTTGTCGTCGAGCCGACTCGGCTCACCGGCGTCTACAAGAACATGCCCCGTGGCATCCTCGCGCTGATGTTCCGCGCCGAGGTCACCGGGGGAACTCTCTCGACGTCCGACGAGACGAGCCAAATCGACTGGTGGACACCCGAAACGGTGGCGGAGCGGATGGACCCCGCCTACGCAGTCCGGGTGCTCGACGCGCTGCGCGAGGACGGCCCGGCCGTCCGCGCCCATGATGGTGTTGCGTTGCTTACCGGTGTTACCGCCCTGCCCCGCTGACCCCCTGAACAGCCAGCTGCCGGCAGTGCTGCGAGAGCTCACTACATGTCGTTGGCCCCCGAGCAGGGCGATCGTCGAGGCAGCGGACGGAGCCGTGGCAGGCTGAGAGCCGTGGCAAGGACCGAGCACTTCAACAACCCGGACGCCCCCCGACCTAACTCGATCGTTGTCGCTGTCACCGCCTTCGTCCTCGACGCGGACGACCGCGTTCTCCTGGTACGCCGGACAGACAACGACCTGTGGGCGCTACCGGGCGGGGCGCAGGACTTCGGCGAGTACATCGCCGAGACAGCCGTGCGTGAGACCAAGGAGGAAGCCGGGGTTGACGTCGAGGTGACCGACATCGTCGGCCTCTACACCAACCCGAACCATGTCATCGAGTACAGCGATGGCGAGGTACGGCAGCAGTTCTCTATCTGCTTCCGGGCCCGGTACCTGTCCGGCGAACCCACCACGAGCGACGAGTCGTCCGAAGTTCGGTGGGTGGCCGAGGATGAGCTGAGCGCGCTGACAATCCATCCGTCCATGCGGCTGCGCATCGATCACGGCTACGAGGGGCGTTCGAAGCCGTACATCGGTTAGGACACCGCGAGTCGATCCGTGGTGCGCTCGATGGCTTCGAGCAGTGTCGGTCTGGCCCGTACCCAGAACCTGGTGACCAGGTGGTCAGGGCCGTAGCGTTGCTCGATCTCCGCCAGGCGGTCCAGAACGGCGACGTCGCGCCCGTCCGGGCCGGTCGTCATGTCCGCGTACCAGAGGGCATCAGCGGTCAGCGACTGTTCCTGCGGGAACTCAGCGGCCAGCTCGTCCCGGAGGCCGCGCTCCTCCGCCTCGAACAGTGCGCACGAGTGGTGAGCCACCAGAGCGGCCACGCGGTCGGATACCCCGACACGACGTAGCCACCGCCCGCCGTCAAGAGCGTGCAGGCCGGTATCGGCCACGCCGGGTGCGTACCCGACATCGTGCAGCCACGCGGCAGCGACGAGAACCTCAGCGTCCGTCGGGTCCAGGACGTGACTGACCTCGCCGGCCTTCCTGGCAACGGCCTGCACATGACGCCAACGCCGAGGCAGAGCAGCAGCTAACTGTTCCTCGGCAAGCTCAGCCGCTCGCCCCACCAGCCCCGACATACCCGGAGCGTACGGCGTCCCTAGCGAAACGGGCCGCACGCGCCGCCGCCCGGGCGCGCGGGCGCGCGGCCTGCACTCCGCTACCGCTCCGCTCCGGCCCCGCGACACGCCCGGCGGCTGGCTCGGACAGCGGACACCAACCGGGCCGCCGCCGACTGTCAGCGTTCCGAATGTGTGGTGTGGGCCGGCCGCCGGCCGGGGCGCGGCGTGGCCGAGGGGTGGATGCCCCTATCGCTTCTCGCGGTGCAGAGAGGGAGGCCCCGAGACGGTGATCTTGGCTCGTCCTCCGCAGTGGGCTACCCGGAAACCCGGTATGGAGGTGCCAAGTCGCCTGCTGCCTCGATCCAAAAGAAAACCCGGCCCCTCTAGGGGAACCGGGTGGTATATGCAGTGAACTCTAGCGCAGCCAGGTCCGACCTGCAACTGAAACTGGCGACAGGGCTCTTACCAGCCGGACGGGCGTACGTAGGTCCCGGCGGGGCTGACGACCGGGTCGCTGAGCTGGCAGGTTTGGAAGTCCGCAGCTGTGAGCTGCCTCCACCAGTGCCCGCCTACGCCCCCGCCTCGCTGTCCCTTCAACGCCCCTGCCAGGTAGTTCCGCGATGGGTTGATCGTGCCGACAGGGACCTTTGTCCTCGCGTAGGACACAGGAAACTTAAGATCACTGTCGTTGGAGAGTACGAGGGCTGCGTCTACCTGGGATGTGAGGACGTCGACCAGGAGGTGAGAAGCCACGTTGACATCGGAGCCCTTTTCCTCTCGATGGGCGTACGACACCATGAATGTCGCATCCTGTACCGGATTGCCCTGCGCGTCCTGAACCATTATCGGCCACTGGGAGGTTACGAGCTGGGGTCCAGCCCTACGACTCTGAGCCTGCACTGCCAGCGGGGCGTACTTCACGCGAGAGACGTAGCTGCCGTACTCGATAAGGTCGACGCTCGATGATGCCGTGAGGGCCTTGAGGTAGATGTCTTGATCGCGGAAGCCTGAGGGATTGCTCGCAGCATCGATTACAGCAGTGCAGTAAACGATTCGGTGAACCTGGGCACCTGCCCAGCTCGGTACGTTCGCTAGCAAGCGCTCCGCAAGAGCCCGGACGTCGAGCCAGCGCCAGCCGGGAGTTCCCTGTCCGCACAGCCCTCTTCCACCGTAGTAGAGGTTGTACCCATCGACATACACACCAACGCGCACCGGCGAACGCTACCAGTAACGAGCAAGGACTTTCGACTCTGCGGTGCCCGTTGCGTGCCCGATCGGTCGGCTGGCAGAGGTCAAGACGATGCCCCGTAGTGAAGGCGCCTACCCCGATCGTAGGCGATCAAAGACAGACAAAAGAGCCGGACGGAGTGTGCAGAGTTTGTAAAGCGAGATGTCGCCGCTTCGAGCCCGGCCAGGGGCTCCACGCGGAAGCGACAGACCCGACATACCCTGGAGCGTACGGCGTCGTCCCTAGACGTCCCCGCCAAGGTGCAGGTCAGAGCAATGTGAGGCGTGCAGCCCGCAACTCGACGCGGCACCGAACAGCGAGGGCTTACTGGTTTAGAAGAGCCCCGCGGGGCGGTCCAGGCCGCCGGGCACCCACGGCAGCCGTACGGTGTCCCACGGCACCCGCTGCAGCAGGCGCAGCAGCAGCCAGCCGAGCAGCAGCCCGGCGACCGAGTCGGTCAACCAGTGGTAGCCGAGGTAGACCGTGCTGCAGAACAGGATCGCCGCCGGCAGCAAGCGCAGCGCCAGGTATCCGGGGAACGGCCGCCGGGCCGGGACCGGCCGGCCGTACGCCCGCAGCAGACCGGTGATCAGCAGGGCGATCACCGCGTACCAGACGATCGCGTTGGTGACGTGCCCGGACGGGTACGCCATCGCCGGGGTCGCCTCGGTGAACAGCCGCTCCGGGAACGGGTCGTCGAGGTCGTGCGGGTAGCCCCGGGGCAGCAGCACCTTCATCGCGCCGACGCTGAGGTAGGTCGCCGCCACCGCGCCGAGCACCGGCAGCAGCGGGCGCACCGAACGGACCCGCCGGGCCAGCCAGAGCGCCAGCACGGTGGAGACCGGGATCAGCAGCCAGCCGCCCTGGCCGAAGAGGTTGAGCACCCGGGCGGCCCAGTAGGCCACCGGCGGCCGGTGCGCGTCGACCCAGTCCCGTACCGCCAGGTCGGTGCCGAGAAACACCCCGGCGGCGAGCGCCCCGGTCAGCCCGGCCAGCGCGGCCAGCAGCACCGCGTCGAACCACCAGCCGGCCGGCGTCGGCCCCGGCCGGCGCGGCGCGTCGGACAGCGGCGCGGACGGGCGGGTGGCGGTCGGCTCGGGCACGCCGGCCAGGTTACCGAACCGGCGCGGTGACGATGTCGTGTCGCTACGGCGACAGCTTGACGGCGGGACCACCACGAACACCCTGAATATGGATCAAATCAACAGTGTTAGCCGAGCCACGGCAGGGGGCATCGCGGCGGCGTACCCGTCATGCTTGATCCCGTGCGGATCACCTCGGCCCTTGTGGACCCGGCGCTGCTCGACCTGCCCTGGTCGACACCGCTGGAGCAGTGGCCTGCCGACCACCTGGTGGCGCTGCCGCAGGGCATCTCCCGGCACGTCGTCCGGTTCGTCAAACTCGCCGGCACCGTGTACGCCGTGAAGGAGACCGGCGAACGGGTCGCCGAACGCGAGTACGACCTGCTGCGCGCCCTGGAGCGGATCGACTTCCCGTCGGTCGAGGCGGTGGCGATCGTCGCCGACCGCACCGACGCCGACGGTGAACCGCTCGACCCGGTGCTGATCACCCGGCATCTGCAGTTCTCGCTGCCGTACCGGGCGCTGTTCTCCAACCAGCTGCGCCCGGAGACCCTGGCCCGACTGCTCGACGCGCTCGCCGCGCTGATCGTCCGGATGCACCTGACCGGCTTCTTCTGGGGTGACTGCTCGCTGTCCAACACGCTGTTCCGCCGCGACGCCGGTGCGTTCGCCGCATACCTGGTCGACGCCGAGACCGGCGCACTGCGGCCGGGCCTGTCCAACGGGCAGCGCGGCGAGGACCTGGAGATCGCCCGGGTGAACATCTTCGGCGAGGCGCTCGACCTGCAGGCCGCCGGCCTGCTGCACGAGTCGATCGACCCGGAGACCGTCGCCGACGAGGTGGTCGCCCGCTACGAACGGCTGTGGCACGAGATCACCTACGAGCAGCACATCGAACGGGAGTCCCGGCACGACATCGAACGGCGGATCCGCCGGCTCAACGAGCTCGGCTTCGACGTCGCCGAGGTGGCGATGTCGGTCGTCGACCGCGGCTCCTACCTGGTCCGGCCGAAGGTGGTCGACGCCGGCTACCACAGCCGGCGGCTGCTGCGGCTGACCGGCCTGGACGCCGAGGAGAACCAGGCCCGCCGGCTGCTCAACGACCTCGACGCGCACCGGGCGGAGAGCGACCTGACCGACGAGCAGCAGGCGGCGCACCGCTGGCTGACCGAGGTCTTCGAGCCGGTGGTCCGCGCCGTCCCGGCCCACCTGCGCCGCAAGGTCGAGCCGTCAGAGCTGTTCGCCCAGGTCATCGAGCACCGGTGGCGGCTGTCCGAGGAGGCCGGCCGGGACGTCGGGCTGGCCCCGGCGGTCCAGTCGTTCCTGGCCGACGTGCTGGTGCACTACCCGGACGAGCAGGCGGTGCTCGGCACCGAGGTGCCGGTCGCCTGACTGACCCCGGCGTCACCGGGCGGACCGGGCGCGCCCCGGTGCGACCGGGGCGCTACCCGGATCCGGTCGCCGGCTCGGCCTCGTCGACCGCTTCGGTGGCCTGCTTGAGCAGCCAGCTCAGCCCGGACCGGCGGGCCACCACGGTGATCCGGTCCCGGGCCCGCAGCCGGAAACCCGACGCCGGCAGCCAGACCGGTCCAGGCTCGCCGAACTGCGCGAACGCGATCACCCGTACGCCCGGATTGTCGCCGGCGGCAGCGAGCGACCCGCCGTCCAGCGCCGACCCGGCGGCGACGATCACCTCGGCGACCAGCAGCACGTGCCGGGCCACCGGGATGGTGGCGATCACCTCGCGGTCCATCAGCGCGGCGGCGAACGCCGGCGCCGCCAGGTACGACACGCTGCGCGAGATGCCGATGTTGAAGGTGCGCTGGATCCGGCTGGCGAAATCGCCGTCGAACAGCCGCAGCACGACATGCACGTCGCTGTGGATCTCCCGGGCGTACAGCGCCGCCTGCAGGTTCGTCACGTCGTCGGTGGAGACGATCACCAGCGCCCGGCAGGTGGCCACCGAGGCGGCGCGCAGCGTCTCCTCCTGGGAGCCGTCGCCGACGATCAACGGGACGCCCAGCTCCCGCGCGACCGAGACGCCCCGCGCGTCCGGGTCCTTGTCGACCCCGACCACCTCGACTCCGAGGTCGTGCAGCTGCCACATCACCCGGGTGCCGACGTTGCCGAGCCCGACGACCACCACATGCTCGGTGCGCTCCGGCCGGGTCTGCCGGTCGGCGATCGCCAGCCGGGCGTTCACCAGACCGTCCACCACGGCGGCGGTGAGCAGCGGGATCAACGCCAGCCCGGCCAGGCTGAGCACCACCTGCATCACCTGTACGGCGGCCGACTGGTTTGGGTCCGGATCGGCGCCGCTGAGCGTCATCACCACGGTCAGGTAGACCGCCTCGGCGACGCTCACCTCCGCGACACGCGACAGCAGCGTGCCGAAGACCACCACCACCGCCAGTACGCCGAGCGTGGCCATCCCGATCTTGCGGGTGGCGAAGGACCGCAACGCCCGTACCGGGTCCCGCCACAGCCGGGCACGCTGACGGGCGCGGACGATCCGGCGGGCCGCCCGGACCGGCGCCAGCTGGCTGCCGGCCGCCTCGGCCAGCACCAGATCGGCGGTGTGCTGGTCGGCCGGCAGCACCCGGGGGCGGCCCGCGTCGCTCAGGTCGGCCAGCCCGCAGATGACGTGCTCGGGGCGGACCTCGTCGCGCTGCGCCACGTGCAGCGTCCGGCCGCCGTGGCGGAAATGGGTCGGCGACACCACCCCGAGGGCGGCCGCGACAAACGCAGGTGCCGCCATCGACGCGTCGGACAGCACCTCGCAGTCGGCGAACAGCCGCTTCACCCGGCTGCCCAGCCGGGTGTTGAACATCCGCATCACCACCCGCAGGTCGGGCTCGACCTCCTGGGCGCACAGCGCGGCGTTGATGTTGCCGACGTCGTCCTGGTTGAGCAGCGCCAGGCCGCGCGCGCCGGCCAGCCCGGCGCTGCGGAACGTCTGCTCGGTGAGCCGGTCGGCCCGCAGCAGCCGGATCCCCTTGATCGACCGCATGTCCGGCCCGTCCGGCCGGGGCCGGGTGGGCACGATGACCGTCACCGTGGCGGCCGCCGCCACCAACTCGCCGACCAGCCGGTAGGCCAGCGGATCGTGCCCGCAGACGACGTAGTGCGGCCGGTTCTCGCCGTTGCTGCGCAGCCGCCCGCCGACGGCGCGGCGGGCGCGGTCACGCCACGGGTCGACAGCCATGACCGGATGGTAGCCATCGACGGCACGCGCGGGGTGACCGCAAAGTCGCCTCCCCGGCGGACCGGACCGGCACACTGGACCCGGCATCCGGCCCATCACCGCAGACGCAAGGAGGAGCTCTTGGGACTGTCCCGAACGGTCGGCCGGCTCTTCGGCGTACGGTCCGAGCTGGTCCGGGCTGATCCGGCCGGCACCGACCGGGTGGCCGCCGGCACCGACGCGCTGGTCGTTGGCGGCGGCATCGCCGGCATGTGCGCGGCGATCGTCCTCGCCGAACGCGGCGTACGGGTCACAGTGCTGGAAGGCGCCGCCCAGCTCGGTGGACGGCTGGCCGCCTGGCCGGAGACGCTGGCCGACGGCACGGTCCAGCCGGTCGACCACGGTTTTCACGCGTTCTTCCGCCAGTACTACAACTGGCGGGCGATCCTGCGCCGGGCCGACCCGACACTCGGCATGCTGCGCCCGGTCGACGGCTACCCGGTGTGGTCGGCGCAGTGGCCACCGGAGGAGTTCGGCCGGCTGCCGACCACCCCACCGCTGAACCTGCTGGCGCTGCTGCTGCGCAGTCCGAGCCTGCGGCTACCCGAACTGCGCGAGATGGACCGTCGGGCGGCGATGCCGCTGCTGGCCTACCATCCAGACCGGACGTACGCCGAGCTCGACCAGCGGTCCGCCGCCGAGCTGCTGGACTCGCTGCGGCTGCCGGACCGGGCCCGCGCCATGCTGTTCGAGGTCTTCTCCCACTCGTTCTTCAACCACGAGCGGGAGTTGTCGGCGGCCGAGCTGGTGGCCAACTTCCACTTCTACTTCCTGGGCAACCCGGAAGGGCTCGGCTTCGACGCGCCGGAGCAGGACTACGACGCCGCGATCTGGCAGCCGCTGCACGAGCATCTGCGCCGCCACGGTGGCCGGGTGGTCACCGGCGACGCGGTGCAGACCGTCAGCCCTCGGCGGGCCAACGGTTGGCAGGTGCGGTGCGCTTCCGGGGCGGCGCACACCGCCCGATACGTGGTGCTGGCCGTCGATCCGCCGGCGTTGCGCACGTTGCTGGCTGACTCGCCCCGGCTGGCCGAGGCCGCGCCGACGTTGGCCGAGCGGGTCGGCTCGCTGGTCGACAGCCCGCCGTATGCGGTGGCCCGGCTCTGGTTGGGCGGTGACGTCGCCCCCGACCGGCCGGTGTTCAGCGGGGTCTCCCGCCAGCCGACCCTGGACTCGGTCACCCTCTACCACCGGCTGGAGCGTCAGGCGCGGCAGTGGGCGCAGCGCAGCCGGGGCGCGGTGCTCGAACTCCACGCGTACGCCTGCCCGGAGCAGGTGTCGGCCGAGGTGCTGGCCGATCGGATGCGTGCCGAGTTGGCGGCACTGTGGCCGGAGGTGGCCGACCTGCCGGTGCTGGAGTCCCGGGCGCGGGTCGCGGCGCAGGCCCCGGCGTTCCCGCCCGGGGCGGCCGCCGGGCGGCCCGGCGTGGTCACCGACGCGGACGGTCTGTTTCTGGCCGGCGACGGGATCGACACCGACCTGCCGAGCGCACTGATGGAACGGGCGGCGGTGACCGGAATCCTGGCCGCGAACCACATCCTGCGTCGGGAGGGCGCGGCCACCGAGCCGCTGCGGACGATCCGGCGGTACGGCCTGTTGGCCCGGGAGCGACACCCGTCGACGTCGGTCAGTTCTCCGTCAGCTGGTCTGCTCGACCGCGTCGCGGATCTCGACGAGCGAACCGGCGGCTTCCTCGCCGGTGCTGAAGTAGAACACGTACATCACCAGCGCGCCGCGGCTCGCCCAGACACAGACCCCGCCGGGGATGCCTTCGAGGTCGGCGTCGCCGCACCGCGCCGACCCGCCCTTCGGACCGGCGTCGACGTCGGTGACGTTGGTCATCCCGAGCCCCGTGGCGTCGCCTTCGGTGGCGTCGGCCAACTCCTGGTCGGGGTCGGCCATCACGCCGGAGACACCGGCGATCATCACCAGGTTCTCCTGCTCGATGTCGCCGTAGAAGGCGCCGATGCTGCTGGTCGACTCGGGCACGTCGGCGGCCAGCCCGGTGGCCACCTCCTCGGCGAGTCCCTGGAAGGTCGGGTCGGTGTTCAGCTCGCGGCCGGCGAGGGTGTCCGGGGTGACCAGCCGGGTCTGGGTCGCTTCGATGACCTCACCGACGGTGTCCCGGACGAGGAAGAAGGTCACGGCCGCGCCGCCGAGGCAGAGCACCAGTACGGCGGCGATGACGATCAGGATGATCCGGCCCGCCTTGGACTTCTTGGGCGGCGGGGCCATCGGAACGCCGGGCTGGCCGGCGTAGGCCGGCCCGGGAGCGGCTCCAGCCGGCGGCACCGGCTGCCCGGCGGGCGCGCCCGGGTACTGCGGCTGAGAGGGGTCAGACATGTTCTACCTACTTCTGATGAGGGCCCCGTGACTCCTGACCGGCAGGCGGCTCGGAGCTTTCCTGGCAACCCGCTGTACGCGGGGCCGGCCGATCGTAACGGTGGGCGGCGACAACTGAGTCGCCCGACAGGAACCGACGGGGTGGAATCACCACCGAACCGTTACCCGGGGCAGGAGCCACGCCACGACGGCCGGAGCCGGCGGCTGCCGGGGGTACGCGAGCCTCGCACCCCGTCAGTCGCCAGGAGCAGCTTGATATGCACTTAGCGTCACCTCCTTGGATCGGAAGTACCGACCGAACCTGATGCCAGAGATGAATCAAGATGCACCTGTGGCATCAGACCCACGGCGGCACCCGAATCGGAGGCGACGTTGCCGCCGCAAACCGCCGTCGAACCGGCGCGCGACGCCCACCGGCCCCTCCGTGACCCGCCACAACGGCCCAGCGTTCCGTCAGAAGAACACGTCACACATCGGCCGAATGAGTGCAACGCCAGCTACTCGCGTTGCCGATTACTGACATGGGCTCGCTAGACAAGTCACACATCAGCCGGATGTAACACAACCCGGGATACAGTGACGCCCGGCAATCTGACGGACGGCGGCCGTGCCCAGCGCTGCTGTCACGGTTGCTGCCACGGCGTCCCGCCGCGCGTCGCACGGCGGGACCTGCGCGGTGGTGCTGGAGCCCCCGGCCGGGCTCGAACCGGCGACATCTCGCTTACAAGGCGAGTGCTCTGGCCAACTGAGCTACAGGGGCAGCGTTCGTTCAGCGTCAGCATAGCCACTGACGTGGCGATACCGCCGCATCGGCCGGTCTGTCCGATCGATCTTTCCCATTCTGCGTACGGGTGTCCGTCGCTCCGGCGGTCGCCGTGGACCGCCGGCCGAGGGTGACGAACAGTGGCATACCCCACCCTGGTGTCCGTTTTGGTCAGTTATCGGAGGTAGTTGCGGGCCGTCCCGGTCTTGGCAGCCAGGCAAATCCCGTTTACCGTGGCGTGACACGTGCGACACGTCGCCCTGGCGGCTGCGGGTACGCGTGGGCCGGCGCTCTGAGCGCCGGTCGCTCCTTCACTCGGATCGTCCGGCACGTTCCTGCCGGTGAAAGGAAGCACTGACCATGGCTACGGTCACCTACGACCAGGCGTCCCGCATCTACGCGGGCACCGAGCGACCCGCTGTCAACAAGCTCGACCTCGAGATCGGCGACGGCGAGTTCCTCGTACTGGTCGGCCCCTCCGGTTGCGGTAAGTCCACCAGCCTGCGGATGCTCGCCGGCCTGGAAGACGTCGACGAGGGCCGCATCCTCATCGACGACCGCGACGTCACCCACCTGCCGCCCAAGGCCCGCGACATCGCGATGGTCTTCCAGAACTACGCGCTCTACCCGCACATGACGGTGTACGAGAACATGGCCTTCGCGCTGAAGCTGCGCCGGACCTCGAAGTCGGAGATCGACCGCCGGGTCAAGGAAGCCGCCGCTCTGCTGCAGCTGGAGGAGTACCTCAACCGCAAGCCGAAGGCGCTCTCCGGTGGTCAGCGCCAGCGGGTCGCGATGGGTCGGGCGATCGTCCGGGAGCCGCAGGTCTTCCTGATGGACGAGCCGCTGTCGAACCTCGACGCGAAGCTGCGGGTGCAGACCCGTACCCAGATCGCCTCGCTGCAGGCCAAGCTGGGGGTCACCACCGTCTACGTCACCCACGACCAGGTCGAGGCGATGACGATGGGCCACCGGGTGGCGGTGCTGCTCGATGGCGTACTGCAGCAGGTCGACACCCCGCGGAACCTGTACGACGTACCGGCGAACGTCTTCGTCGCCGGCTTCATGGGCTCCCCCGCCATGAACATCAAGACCGTCCCGCTGACCGATCAGGGTGCCGTCTTCGCCGACCTGGTCGTCGAGCTGACTCGCGAGCAGATCGACGCGGCCAAGGCCAACGGTGGCGGCAACAAGGTCACCGTCGGGTTCCGTCCCGAGGACTGCGACCTGGTCGGTGCTTCCGAGGGCGGCATGCCGATGTCGGTCGAGCTGGTCGAGGACCTCGGCTCGGACGCCAACGTCTACGGCTACGCGACGCTCGACGGCAGTTCGGAGCGGTTCGTGGTGCGGACCGACCGCCGGCACATGCCGCGGATGAACGACACGGTGTTCGTCCGGCCCCGGCCGGGTCAGCACCACGCCTTCCACGCCGCCAACGGTCAGCGGCTCTGACCGAGCGCCGTCCCGGCTGACGACTCGCGACGCCTGACCCGTCGCGTAGGGCCGGTCTCCCCAGCTGGGGAGACCGGCCCTACTGCTTTCCGGTGGACGGCCCTACGACTTTCCGAGTGGACGGTCCGGTCAGTCGGCGACGCGGGTCACGGCGTCACCACTCGCCCCCCGAAGGTGACCACGAGACGACCGTCCGAGGCGAACGACCAGCCCAGCGAGCCGGAGTACGTCGAGCACCGGGACCCGTTCGAGCCGGACCAGAACTGATTCGAGCTGTCGGAGTTGCCGATGATCCGGTCGGTGGAGCCGCTGTCGCACGACGTGTTGCCACGGAACACCGAGCTGCCGCCGTCGAAGTTGAAGTTGCGCTCCTCGTTGCCGATGCTGACGTTGTTCGACACCGTCATCGCGCCGAGGTTGCGGTTGTACGTGAATCCGTGCTTGCCGTTGCCGTACGCGATGTTGCTCCGGATGGTGTGGTCGACGCCGATGTCCTCGCCACCGAGTTTGTAGCCGTTACGGTCGCCGTTACCGGCCTGGCTGCCGTCACTGAGCGTCCCGTTTTCGTACGCCAGGGAGTACTCGATGGTGACCGCCCCGATCGGCCCGGTGTCGCTCTTGGTGTAGAGGTCGTAGCCGTCGTCGATGTTGTTGTGGGCCACGGTGTAGCGGAAGACGTTGCCGGAGCCGACGGTGAGCTTCGGGGCGAAGCCGTCGGCGTCCTCACCGTCGGAATCGACATTGTCGTGCGACACCGAACTCAGCACCAGGTTGTTGGACGGCCACTGGTCCCGGGGCGCCCCGGCGATCAGTCGCGACAACTGCAGGCCCGAGTCACGGTTGTGGCGGGTCACCACCCGTTCGATGATGTTGTGGTTGCCTGCGAGCAGGATCCCGTTGTCGCCGGCCCGTTCGACGATGATGCCATGCACGTGCCAGTACGAGCCGCCGATGGCCAGCCCTCGGTTCGCCGAGTCCTCGCTCTGCGCCGAGAAGTTCAGGATCGGCGTCTCACCCGGATAGGCGTACAGCTTCTTGCGCGCGCCCGACGTGCCGTTGTTGTCCTGGCCGATGGTGATGGTCTGCGAGTAGCGGTAGGTGCCGCCGCGCAGGTAGATCGTGCCGCCGGGGGCGATCCGGGTGATCGCCGAGGTGAGGGTCGTCGGGTTCGACACCGTCCCGGACGCGCCGTCGCTACCGTTCGGTGCCACGTACAGGGTGTCACCGGACGGCGGTGGGCTGGTCGGCGGCGCGGTCGTCGGCGGGGGTGCGGTGGTCGGGGGTGCGGTGGTCGGGGGTGCGGTGGTCGGGGGTGCGGTCGTCGGCGGGGGCGTGGTGGTCGGCGGGGCCGTCGTCGGGGCGGGGGTCGTCGGGTCCGGTATGGACCCGAGGGTGTCCACCCTGACGTCGTCGTAGCTGGCCGCAGCGTAGCCGGTGACCAGGGCGATCCGGCCCGAGTCGTAGGAGGCGTCGCTGCCGGAGCCGATCTGACTGCCGTCGACGTAGCCGTGGATGGTGCTGCCACTCGATTCGATCCGCAGGGTGTACCAGGTGCCGGTGGCGACGCTCAGCGCCGTCGAGCCGAGCACGGTGATCTGGCTGCCGTTGACCACCTGCAGCTCGGCACGGTTGCTGCTGGTCAGCGCCAGCCGGTACATCTTGGTGTTGCTGGTGACCCGGGCGGCGATGCCGACGAATCGGTCGGATCCGTTGAACGACAACGGTTTGACTCTTGCCTGCATCTGGTAGTCGGTCCAGCTGGTGCTGCCGGCGAAGAACCGGGCCAGGTTGCTGCTGGTCTTGTCCTGTCGCAGCACCTGGCTGCCGTCGGAGACGACCTCCCAGCTGCCGCCGGACTTGGACCAGCCGCTGGTGCCGCCGCTTTCGAAGTCGGCCTGGAACAACGTCGCGGCATGGGCGTTGCCGCTGGTCGCCGCGAGGACCAGCGTCGCGGTGACCGCGCTCGCGCCGAGCGTGGCCAACAGGCCGCGACGGCGTCTCCTCGTTCTGCTCTGCACGTGCACTCCTTCGGTTGGCACCGCGCCAGTGGCGGTGCGCCTTAAGGGGTGGGCCGGCGGGCGTCTCGCCGACCCACCCCGCTTGCGACCCGGCCGGGCGGGTCAGTCAGACCGGCAGCCTGCCGACAGGTCAGACCGGCAGCTTTGCCGACAGGTCAGACCGGCAGCTTGCCGGCGCCGGCGGTGAGCCGGGTGTAGATCGGGACGACCGCGGCGGGCAGCACCGGCCCGTGCCGCAGGGTCGGGGTCCAGCCCGCGTCGTCGCCCAGGTCCGGGTCGTTCGCCGCGTTGTACGCGTCGAGCAGGCTGGCCGGGCGCAACGGCCGGTGGCCCTGCCCGACCCAGCTGCCCTTCTCGGTCAGCACGGTGCCGCCCCAGTCGTGCAGCAGCTCGGCGGTGTCGATCCCGGAGCTCAGCCGGAACGAGTTGTTCTCCAGGTACGGTGCGCCCTGCACGCCCACGCCGACGGCGTACTGGAAGTCGTCGCCGGACAGGTCGTAGTGGTTGTTGTAGACGTCGATCTGGCCGAACCGGATCCGGGGCAGCCGTTGCAGGCTGCCGTCGAAGACGTTGTGGTGCAGGGTGACGTTGAGCCGGCCGACGTCCGGGCCGACGGTGTTCGACGAGCCGATCAGCATGACCTTGTCCCGGCCGTCGAAGCGGTTGTAGGACACGGTCACCAGGCTGGCGGTGTGGGTGATGTCGAGCGCCCCGTCGTGCACCTGCAGTGGCCGGCCGAAGTAGACCGGTTGGGCGCTGTCCGGGTTGTCGCCGTCGGTGAAGGTGTTGTGGTCGACCCACACGTTCTCCGACCGGCGCACCGACATCAGGTCGAACTGGGAGTTCCAGTTGCCGGCGTCGCCGTCATCGGGCGACCAGGCGGGAAAGCAGTCGTACGCGTCGTCGAAGACGATGTTGCGGACGATGACGTTACGGACGCTGTCCACCATCAGGGTCAGGTTCTCCAGCCGGGCGCCGCGCAGCCCGACGATGGTGGTGTTGGCGCCGACGTTGATCTGGGTGTACCGGGTCTGATTGGTGACCGACCGGCGACGGGCGTCCTCCAGCGGTCCGCTCGGGTCGTTCTCGTATCCCCAGACGGCCGGGTCGTAGGTGACCAGGAACTCGTCGAAGTCGTATTCGGGGTCGGCGAGGTCGGCACAGCTCAACAGGTTGCCGTCCGGCCCTTCGAAGCCGTTGATCGCACCATCGACGTAGATGATCTTCGGGGTGTCGTTGTTCCGGTTGGTGGCGTTGTCGCCGCCGAGGGCGTCGATCAGTTCGGCCCGGCTGTCGACCACGTGGACGTTGTCGTGGCTGGCCGCCGACCCTCCGGTGGTGCCGGCCCCGGCGGCCGCCCAGCCGTCGCCCGGCGGCAGCGCCTGGCGGCCCAGCGACCGGGCCGTCCAGGACAGCCGATCGGAGTCGGTGTTCCGGCCGGCGGCGGCGGTCGGAGCCGGCAGTACCGCCACGAGCGCGATTCCAGCAACAGCTGCAGTCAATCTCCTCAGTCGCATTACCACACTCCGCACACATTGTTCGGATTCGATCACGTAACACTCAAGCAATCTTCCTGAACCCAAACGATAAATTTCATCACGAAATGTGTCAATGCAAATTGTTTGCAGATTGTTTGCACTGCATTTGGACGAGACCTATTTACTCGGCAACAATTTGCCGAGCGGACGACTGATCTGTCCGACTTCGCGGCACCGGCGAGGACCGTCGATTTGCAGTACGTTTTCCGCCGCCCCGGTCAGCGGCCCACCACCCCCTGCGCCAGCCGGGCCCGGTACGGCCGGACCGCCCACGGCACCTCCTGCTCGGAAAAGAGCGCCAGCTCGGCCGCGCCGCGCCGGACGACCCCGTTCACACCCTCGATCATCAGCACCCGGTCCGCACCAGCCACCCCGGTCGCGACCGTCCGGTCCGGACCGAGCAGACCCGGCTCCGGGGCGGCCTGCACCACCTCCAGCAGGGCGGTGAACGCCTCGGTCCGGGCCAGCGGGGCGATCAGCGGTACGCCGGCCGGGTCCCGCCGGTGCGCCAGCAGGTTCTCCAGCAGGCCGGTCCGCCCCGGCACCGGTCGCATCGCCGGCTCGCCGGGCAGCCGTAGCCGGTCCGTCGGATACTCCAGCACCGCCGTGCCGGCGGTACCGTGCACCAGCACCTCACCGGGAATGAACTCCTCCCCGGCCAGGGTCACCGCGACCACGATCGCCAGCCCCGAGCCCAGGGTGACCCGCATCGACGCGGTGTCGTCCACCTCGATCGGCCGCACCCGGTAGCGTTCCAGCTCGACCAGCACCGGCGGGCTGGGATCCACCGCCGCCGCCACCGCCAGGCACTGCATGATGGCGTGCGCCAACGGGTTGGCCAGCGCCCCGTCCAACGACGGCCGGCCGTCGACGGCACGCCGCCCGGCCCACGGCGACCGTTGGTAGTAGGCGTCGTCACGCTGCCAGGAGGCGACCGTCGAGATCCCGGTGACCGTGCCGAGCCGACCGCCGGTGGCCGCTGCGGTCAACTCGGCCAGCGCCGCCGACCCGAGCGCCTGGAAGCCCACCTGGCAGACCCGGCCGTGTTCGGCCAGCGCCACGGTCAGCCGCCGGTGCTCGTCGAGCGACAGCACCGGCGGCTTCTCCAGCAGCAGGTCCGCGCCGACGGCCAGCGCGTCCAACGCGATCGGCAGATGGGTGTACGGCGGCGTGCAGATCACCACCACGTCCGGCCGGGTGTCCGCCAGCATCCGCCGGTGGTCGGTGCCGACCTGCACCCCGTCCGGAATTCCGGCGTCGGGTGCCGGCTCGACCGGCCGTACGTCGACCAGGCCGACCAGGCGCAGTTCGCCGGCGGCGTGCAGCGGGGCGATCTGCCGCCGGTGCCACAGTCCGTGCCCGTTGGCACCGATCAGGGCCACCCGGGGCGGGGTGCTCGTCACGTCGGAAACCTCCACCTGTCGACGGCCGCCGTCAGCCAGCCGCGCCGGTCACCGCACCGACCACCCCGTGCCGGTCCAGCGCGGTCAGCCAGGTCGTGATCATCTCGCGGACCTCCGGATCGGCCGCCAGCTCCGGCGGGAACACCTCGGTGAGCCCGAGCAGCGCGGCCACCACCCCTGCCGGGGTGCCATTGGACCCGGCCAGCGCCGCCCGGATCTGCTCGGCGAGCGGGTCGTCCAACGGCAGCTCGGCTCCGTCGTCGGCCCGCCCCTGCACGAACCGCATCCAGGCGGCGACCACCAGCGCCGACCAGTACGGTCGGTCGCCGGCCGCCCGCCGGTCCGCGATGGTGTGCAGGACCCGCTGCGGCAGCTTCTGCGAGCCGTCCATCGCCACCTGGATGGTGCGGTGTCGGATCGCCGGGTTGGCGAACCGCTCCAGCACCGACTCGCCGTACCCGACGACCGACACCCCGTCCGGCGGGGTGAAGCTGTTCGCCACGTCCTCGGCGATCATCCGGCGCAGCACGTCGGACAGGCCGGGGATGCCGACCAGCGCCTCGGCGATGGTGTCGTGCCCGGCCAGCGCCCCGAGGTAGGCGATCGCCGAATGCACCCCGTTGAGCCCGCGCAGCTTGAGCCGCTCCCACGGGCCGGCGTCGCCGGTCAGCACCGCCCCGGCGGTCTGCCAGGCCGGCCGGCCGCCGGGGAAGTCGTCCTCGATCACCCACTGCGTGTACGGCTCCCCGGCGATCGCCACCAGGTCGGTGACGCCGAGCGCGGACCGGGCGGTGTCCAGGGTCTGCGCGGTGGCAGCCGGCACGATCCGGTCGACCATGGTGCCGGGGAAGGTGACGTTGGCGTGCACCCAGTCGGCGGTCTCGTCGGGCACCTTCGCGTACGCCAGGGCCTCGGTGACCAGACCGCGTAGCCGGCGTCCGTTCGACGGCAGGTTGTCGCAGCTGACCAGGGCGAGCGGGCCGGCGTCGGCGGCGGCACGGGCGGCCAGCCCGCGTAGCAGCAGGCCCGGCACGGTCGTCGGCGCCCGGTCGGTGGTCAGGTCGGCGGCGACCGCTTCGTCCGGCCGGAGCCGGCCGGTGACCGGGTCCAACTGGTACGCCTTCTCGGTCACGGTCAGCGTGACCACCCGGATCGCCGGGTCGGCCAGCAGGGCCACCACCGCGGCCGGATCGCTGGCGGCGTGCCGGACCCCGGTGAGCGCACCGACGACCCGGGTCCGTGCCGCAGCGGCGGACAGCGTGGTGACGCTGAACAGGCAGTCCTGGTCGGTGAGCCGCCGCACCACGTCGATGTTGCGCGGTGCGACGCCAACGATGCCCCAGTCACCGCCGGCGGTGGCGACCGCCTGCTCGGTGTAGACCGCCTGGTGGGCCCGGTGGAACGCGCCGAGGCCCAAGTGGACGATGCCGGCGTCGACGTCGCCGGGGCGGATCAGCGGTCGGCTGTCCACCGGCACCCGGTCCAGGGTCGGCAGACTCAGCAACGGCGCGTCGGCGGACGGACCCGCCGTCGCGGTGCCGCCGCTCACCGCCACACCGGCCCGTCCGGGAACGAGAACTCGGCGATCGACGCCGGTTTCATGGTGGCGCTGTAGCCGGGCTGGTCAGGCACCAGGTAGCGGCCGCCCCGGGTGCGGACCGGGTCGACGAAGTGCTCGTGCAGGTGGTCGACGTACTCGACCATCCGGCCGTCCAGCGAGGTACCGACCCGCAGGTAGTCGAAGATCGCCAGGTGCTGCACGTACTCGCAGAGGCCGACGCCGCCGGCGTGCGGGCAGATCGGCACGCCGAACTTGGCGGCCAGCAGGATCACCGACAGCACCTCGTTGACTCCGGCGATGCGGCACGCGTCGATCTGGCACACCCGGATCGCCTCGGCCTGCAGCAGCTGCTTGAAGATGACCCGGTTGGCGGCGACCTCACCGGTGGCGACCCGGCAGCGCCCGTCGGACAGTTCGGTGACGGCGGCGGCGATCCGGGCGTGGCCGAGCACGTCGTCGGCGTGCGTCGGTTCCTCGATCCAGTACGGGTCGACCTCGACCAGCCGGGTCATGTTGGCGATCGCCTCGTTGACGTCCCACACCTGGTTGGCGTCCATCATCAGCAGCGCGTCCGGGCCGATCTCGGCGCGGATGATCCGGGCCCGGCGTACGTCGTCGTCGATCGGGCCGCCGACCTTCATCTTCATCGCCCGCCACCCGTCGGCGTACGCCGCCCGGGTCAACGCCCGCACCTTGTCGTCGGGGTAACCGAGCCAGCCGACCGAAGTGGTGTACGACGGGAACCCGTCGCGCTGCAGCTCGGCGAGCCGCTCGGCCTGACCGACCAGCCCTTTGTCCAGGATCGCGGCGGCCTCGTCGGGGGTGATCGCGTCGCTGATGTGGTGGAAGTCGACGTTGGCGACGAGCTCGTCGGTCGGCATCTCGGCCAGCAGCCGCCACAGCGGCTTGCCCGCCAGCTTGGCCCGCAGGTCCCAGACGGCGTTGACCAGCGCGCCGGACGCCATGTGGATGACGCCCTTCTCCGGGCCGAGCCAACGCAGCTGCACGTCGGCGGTGAGCGAACGCCAGAAGGCGACCGGTTCGGCGACGATCTCGGCGACGGTCCGGCCGGTGACGTGGTGGGCGAGGGCGCGTACCGCCGCGCAGGTGATCTCGTTGCCGCGGCCGTTGGTGAAGGTGAAGCCGGCGCCGAAGACCCCGTCCGGCGCGTCGGTGCGCAGCTCGACGTAGGTGGCCGAGTAGTCGCCCCGGTTGACCGCGTCGGAGCCGTCGCCGGCCGCTGCGGTCGGGAACCGTACGTCGTGCACGTCGACGCCGGTGATGGTGACACTCATTGCAGCCTCTCCCCGATCTTGAAGACCCGCTTGGGTAGTCGGTACGCCAGGTCGACGATGGTCTCGGTGGCCTCGTCGAGGCCGAGCCGGTGCTCGGCGACGAGCCGGGCCAGGAAACCGGCGTCGATGCGGCGGGCCACGTCGTGGCGGGCCGGGATCGAGCAGAACGCCCGGGTGTCGTCGACGAAGCCGGCGGTGTTGTAGAACCCGGCGGTCTCGGTGACCGCCTCCCGGAACCGGCGCAGCACCTCCGGCGAGTCCAGGAACCACCAGGGCGCGCCCAGGTAGAGGGCGGCGTACCCGCCGGCCAGCGGGGCCAGCTCGCGGGTGAAGGTGTACTCGTCGAGGGTGTAGACGACGATCCGCAGCCGGGGGTCGTTGCCGTACGCGTCGAGCAGCGCGGTCAGCGCGTGCAGGTACTCGGTGGCCTGCGGGATGTCGCCGCCGACGTCGCGGCCGTGGGTGGCGTACAGCCACTTGTTGTGGTTGCGCACCGAGCCGGGGTGCAGCTGCATCACCAGGCCGTCCTCGATGGACATTCGGGCGAACTCGACCAGCATGTGGGCCCGGAACGCCTCGGCGTCCTGCGCCGTCGCCGCACCGCGCAGCCCTCGGTCGTACAGCTCGGCGGCCTCCCGCTGGTCCAGCCGCAGGGTCAGTGCGGTCGGGTGACCGTGGTCGGAGCTGGTCGCGCCGGCGGCGATGAACGCCTGCCGGCGGGCCCGCAGCGCGTCGAGGTAACCGGCGTACGTGCCGGTGTCGGCACCGGTGATCACCCCGAGAGCGGCGACGTTGTCCACCCAGCCGTCGAACTCGAAGTCGACCACGTTGTCCGGCCGAAACGTGGTGATCACCCGCCCGCCGGGCCCGCCCCAACCGTCGGCGGCGAGCTTGGCGTGCCGGGCCAGGTCGTCCAGCGGCGACTCGGTGGTGGCCAGCACCTCGATGTTGAACCGCTCGAACAGGGCCCGGGGCCGGTACGCCGGTTCGGTCAGCTTCGCCGCGATCGCGTCGTAGACGTGGTCGGCGGTGTCCGGGCCGAGGGCGGCGTCCACCTCGAACACCTCGGCGAAGGTCTTCTCCAGCCACAGCCGCGACGGGGTGCCCCGGAACAGGTGCCAGTTGGCGGCCAGCTTGCGCCAGATCGCCCGGCCGTCGGTCTCGGTGGCGTAGTCGCCGTCGCCGGCCGGCGGCCGGGGCCGGACCCCGGCACGCACGGGTACGCCGAGTTCGCCGGGCGGAATGCCCTGGCTGAGCAGCATCCGGGTCACGTAGTGGTCCGGTACGACGAGCAGCCGCGCCGGGTCCGGGAACGGCTCGTCGTCGGCCAGCAGTGCCGGGTCGACGTGGCCGTGCGGCGAGATGACCGGCAGGTCCCGGGCGTGCGCGTACAGTTCGCGGGCGATCGCCCGCTGGGTGGGTTCGGCCGGAAACAGCTGGTCGGCCCGGTCGGGTTGGGAGGACACGGAAGCAGGCTCCTCGCGGGTACGGGGTCGGGTCGCGGGTCTGGATCGGTACGTCAGTCGACGGTGAGCAGGTCGGCCACCCGGACCGGCTGACCGGTCTCGAAGGACCGATTCGCGGCCAGCCCGGTGAGCAGCGCGAGCGCACCGTCGCGGGCGGTGGCGGCCCGGCCCATCGGGTCGGTCTCGCCGCCGAACAGCACCGCGGTCATCTTGGCGTCCGCGCCGCCATGCCCGGACCGGGTGTAGCCGGCGACGGGCACCTGCCGGGGCTGCTCCCAGAACGGCCGGACGGTCAGCTTGGCCCAGCCCTCCTCGACCGCGGCCTGGACGCCGTGCAGCGCGGCGCCCTTGAGTTCCCCGGCGGCGTACGGGCTGACGAAGTCGCTCTCCACCACCTCCAGCTCGAGCCGACCCCGACTGCCATTGAACATCACCCGGTAGCCCTCCCACGGGGCGTACGCGGTGAGGTGGTACGTCATCGTGGCCCCGGTGGAGTAGCTGGCCAGCACCGACATGTCGTCCTCGATGGTCACGCCGGGGGCGAAGACGTTCTGGTCACGGTGGTAGCCGTCCTCGGCCTCGGCCTCCAGGTAGAGCGCCCGCAGCCGGGGGTGGGCGGCCAACTGCAGGGCGAACGGGTCACCGGCGGCGGCGACCTCGCCGTGTGCCCGGTCGTAGTCGCGGGCGTAGCCGTGCCGGCGGCCGGGCTCGCCGTAGAAGAACAGCCGGCCGGCCGCGTAGACCTGCACCGGGACCGCGTCCAGCCACCAGTTGACCAGGTCGAAGTGGTGGCTGGCCTTGTGCACCATCAGCCCACCGGAGTTGGCCTTGTCGCGGTGCCAGCGGCGGAAGTAGTCGGCGCCGTGGCGCACGTCGAGCAGCCACTCGAAGTGCACCGAGCCGATTTCGCCGATCTCGCCGTCGGCGAGCACCTGGCGGACCCGTTCGTGCAGTGGGTTGTACCGGTAGTTGAAGGCGACCCGTACGGTGCGCCCGGTCCGTGCCACCGCGTCGAGGATCCGCTGGCAGCGCGGCACGTCGACGGTCATCGGCTTCTCGGTGATCACGTCGCAGCCGGCGTCCAGGGCGGCGACGATGTACTCGTCGTGCACCCGGTCGACGGTGGTGACCAGGACGACGTCCGCCCGTTCCTTGCTCAGCATGGTGACGAAGTCGCTGGCCGGGTAGGTGGGCACGGCGTCGCGGCCAAGCTCCTCGAGCCAGGCGTTGTGCGCGTCCATCCGGGCCTGGTTGCTGTCGGCGAAGGCGACGAGTTCGGCGCTGTCCCGGTAGTCGAGGACCAGGGACCGGACGAACATCTCGGCGCGGGCGCCGGTGCCGACGAGCGCGTAACGCAGCCGCCGATGGGGTTCTGGGGACATCCTGCTCCGCCTCCGGGTTGGCTGCAAAGGTTTGCAGCAGAAGTTGCCACGAGACGGACACCTTCGTCAATGCCCCGAAACCATCCTGCCCGTTTTGATGATGAATGCGAGGGTTCTATCACCCGGGATGACCCTGGCCGCAACAAATCCGCAATCGAAGACCGTTGACACCTGAGCAACCGTTTGCATTAATTGGCGAACCAACGTGACCCCAGCCACACCGGTCGCCGCCCGCGCCGGACGGCGACCACATCGATGAAGGACGACGCGTGCCAGCCACCATTCGAGACGTCGCACGGGCCTGCGGAGTGCACATCTCCACCGTGTCCCGGACGTTCTCGGCACCGCATCTGGTCAACCCGGAGACCCGCAGCCGGGTGCTGGCCTGCGCGGAGCATCTCGGCTACCGCCCCAACCGGGCGGCGCGCGCACTGATCACCGGCCGGACCCACAACATCGGCCTGATCGTCGCAGACATCGCCAACCCGTTCTTCCCGCCCCTGATCAAGGCGGCGGAAAGCCAGGCCCGACACCGCGACTACCACATCTTCGTGACCGACACGAACGAGGACCCGGCAGTCGAGGAGGAGCTGGTCCACGCCCTCGCCAAGCAGGTCGACGGGGTGCTGCTGTGCAGCCCCCGGATGAGCAACAGCCTGATCGAGCAGCTCAGCCGGGACGTACCGCTGGTGGTGATCAACCGGCAGGTGACCGGCCTGCCGAACGTGGTGATCGACGTCGGCCAGGGTGCCCGACTCGCCGTCGAACACCTGATCGGCCTCGGCCACCGGCAGATCGCGCTGCTCGGCGGCCCGCGCGGGTCGTGGACCAACCGGGAGATCCGGCGCACCGCCACCTCGGCGGCCCGCTCGGCGGACGTCACGTTGACCGTGATCGGCCCCAACCCGCCCACCGAGGGCGGCGGCATCGCCGCGGCGGAACAGGTCCGCCGGGCGGAGGTGACCGCCGTGCTCGCCTACAACGACCTGATGGCGATCGGCCTGATCGAAGGGCTCGACGCACACGGGGTCGCGGTGCCCCGGGACATCAGCGTGGTCGGCATCGACGACATCGCGCTGAGCCGGCTCACCCGACCCAAACTGACGACGGTGGCCACACCGAACGCGGCCGCCGGTCGGGCGGCCGTCGACATGCTGCTCCAGCATGGCGACGACCGTCGCACCACCGCCCAGGTAACGCTCCAGACCGAGTTGGTCATCCGCGACTCGACGGGCCCGGGGCCGCACAGCCATGCGGACCCGGGCGACGCGGCTGCCGCCGCGCCGGCCGATGTCGCCTCCTAACCCCAAGGAGTGAGCGCAATGCACCCCGCAACATCACCGACGGCGAACACGCCTGCCACGCGTGCTCACCGTACCCCCTTCGGCCGGCGCCGCCTGCTGCGCGGCGTCGCCGCCACCGCCGTCGTGCCGCTGGTCCTCGGCGTCGCCGCCTGCGGCGACGAGGCGTCGAGCGACCCGGACGCGCCGGTCACCATCGAGTTCTTCTGGTGGGGCGGCGAGTCCCGCGCCGAACTCACCGAGCAGGCCCTCGACCTGTACGAGGAGAAGAACCCGAACGTCACCATCAACCCGACCTGGCAGGCGTTCACCGGCTACTACGACAAGCTGGCGACCATCTCGGCCGGCGGCAACGCCCCGGACATCTTCCAGATCGACGACAACGGCCTGGCCGAGTACGCCGGCCGCAACGTCACCCTGGATCTCACCCCGTTCGTGGAGTCCGGTGACATCGACCTGAGCAACCACCCGGAGAGCCTGACCCAGTACGGGCAGATCGACGGCAAGCAGGTCGCGGTCGCCGCCGGTGAGAACACCCCGGCCCTGGTGTACGACAAGACGAAGATCACCGAGCTCGGCCTGCCGGAGCCGGAGACCGGCTGGACCTACGACGAGTTCATCGCCTGGGGCGCCCAGGTGACCGAGGCGGCCGGCGGCGACTACTGGGGCGCGATGGACCCCAGCTCCGACTACAAGGCCCTCTGGCTGTGGCTGCGCTCGCAGGGCAAGGAGTTCTACGACGGGCCGCAGCTCGCCTTCACCGAGGCCGACCTCACCGAGTGGTTCCAGTTCTGGCTGGACGCCCGGGAGGCCGGGGCCACCCCGCCGGCCGACGTGGTGCACGAGGCGGTCGGTGGCGGCGTCTCCGACCAGCTGGTGGTGACCGGCAAGGGCGCCACCTCGTTCATGTGGTCCAACCAGCTCTCCGAGCTGGGCAAGTCGACCGAGAGCGAACTCGGCATGGTCGCCTACCCCGGTGACCCGAAGGGCCAGTGGGCGCGGGCGTCGCTGTACTGGGCCGGGTCGCGCTCCACCGAGCACCCGGAGGTCGTCGCCGACGTCATCGACTTCCTGGCCAACGACCCGGAGGCGGCGCAGATCCTCGGCGTCGACCGGGGCCTGCCGTCCAACATCGACAACCGGGAGACGGTCCAGGCCGGTCTCGACGACCCGTATATGACCGCCACGGTCGAGTTCGAGAACGCGCTGATCCCGCAGATGGGCCCGGCGCCGGCACCGCCGCCACAGGGTCACGGGCCGCTGCGGTCCACCCTGACCACGGTCGCCGAAAGCGTCACCTACGGCCAGGCCAGCCCGGCCGACGCCGCTGCCGAGTTCTTCCGACAGGCCGAAGCCACCCTCGAGTAGTCCGGGCCGGACGTTGCGCGGTCGTGGTGCCCACGGTGGATCTCCCCGTGGGCGCCACGACCCATGACACCCAGAAAGGACCCCGATCGTGGCCATGACCACGAAACCCGCTCCGGCCACGACCAGCACCACCGCCCCGGTGAGCCCGAACAGGCGGCGGGGCAGCGCCAAGGGCGGCAGCCGGCGGCACGGCGAAGGGCTGGCCGGGTACGTCTTCCTCTCCCCGTGGCTGCTGGGGCTGATGGCGATCACCGCCTTCCCCATGCTGTTCTCGCTCTACCTCAGCTTCACCAACTACGACATCCTGTCGTCCTGGGAGTTCGTCGAGTGGGTCGGCTTCGAGAACTACTGGGACCTGTTCGTCAACGACCAGACGTTCCGCCACTCGGTGCAGGTCACGCTGATCTTCGCGTTCGTCGCCGTACCGCTGAAGTTGGCCGCCGCCCTCGGCGTCGCGCTGCTGCTCAACCGCGAGACCCGCGGGGTCGGGCTGTTCCGCAGCCTGTTCTACCTGCCGTCGCTGCTCGGCGGCAGCGTCGCGCTGGCGCTGATCTGGCGGGCGATGTTCAGCGGCGACGGCGCGTTCAACGACTTCCTCGGGCTGTTCGGCATCACCGGGCAGCCGTGGGTCAACGACCCGGACTGGGCGTTGGAGACCCTGATGGTGCTGGCCATCTGGCAGTTCGGCGCGCCGATGGTGATCTTCCTGGCCGGGCTCAAGCAGGTGCCGACCGAGCTGTACGAGGCGGCCTCGGTCGACGGCGCCGGCAAGATCCGGCAGTTCTTCAACGTGACCCTGCCGATGCTCTCCCCGGTGATCTTCTTCAACCTGGTGCTGGAGACGATCAACGGGTTCCAGGGCTTCACCGCCGCGTTCGTGATCAGCAACGGCACCGGCGGCCCGGTCGACTCGACCATGCTCTACACGCTGTACCTCTACACCAAGGGCTTCACCGAGTTCCAGATGGGATACGCGTCCGCGCTGGCCTGGGTCTTCCTGATCGCGATCGGCCTGATCACGGTGCTGTTCTTCAGCACCGGCCGGTTCTGGGTGCACTACTCGGACGGAGACAACGACTGATGGCTACCGAAGCTGCTCCGATGTCCACAGCGGACGGCAGCGGCAGCGCCGCGCGCCGCCGGGCTGCCGGCGGCACCGCCCGGGGTGTCGCCCGGGTGGCGGTGCTGGTCGCCATCCTGGTCGTGGTCCTCTACCCGCTGATCTGGGTGCTGGGCTCGTCGCTCAAGTCACCGACCGAGGTGGCCAGCAACCTGTCGGTCATCCCGCGGGACCCGACCTGGGCGAACTACCCGGACGGCTGGAACTACCTGAGCAACATCTCGTTCGGCCGGTTCTTCTGGAACAGCACGGTGATCTCGATGGCGACCGTGGTCGCCAACGCGGTCTCCTGCCTGCTGGCGGCGTACGCGTTCGCCCGGCTGCGGTTCCGGGCCCGCAGGTTCTGGTTCGCCATCATGATCGGTACGCTGCTGCTGCCCAGCCACGTGCTGATCGTGCCGCAGTACATCATGTTCAACTCGTTCGGCTGGATCGACACCCCGCTGCCGTTGATCGTGCCGAAGCTGCTGGCCACCGAGGCGTTCTTCGTCTTCCTGATGGTGCAGTTCATGCGGGGCATCCCCCGTGAGCTGGACGACGCGGCCAAGATCGACGGGTGTTCGCCGTTCGGTGTCTTCCGGTACGTGATCGTGCCGCTGGCCCGACCGGCGCTGGTCACCACCGCGATCTTCTCGTTCATCTGGACCTGGAACGACTTCCTGACCCAGCTGATCTACCTGCCGAGCGTGGAGAGCTACACGGTGCCGATCGGGCTGCGGCTGTTCATCGACTCCACCGGGCAGACCTCGCTCGGCCCGATGTTCGCCATGTCGGTGCTTTCGCTGCTGCCGGTCTTCCTCTTCTTCCTGGCGTTCCAGAAGATGTTGGTACAGGGCATCAACACCAGCGGCCTCAAGGGGTGACGTCAATGGCTCCCGCAGACTGGCCGGACAACCCGGCACCGGCCCGCGCCGACTGGCGCGACACGCTGCGGGCCGCCACCGACCTGGCGCTGCTCGGCATCGTCACCGCGCTCGCGTCGGCGGCCGTACTGACCGCCGGCGCGGCGCTGGCCACCGCCAGCGCCGCGATCCACCGGTGGACGGTCGACGGCCACTGGCCGGGTCTGCGGGACCTGGCCGGCCACTTCTGGCGTGTGCTGGCACCCGGGGCCGTCGCCACCCTGGTCGCCGTGGTCGGCACGCTGCTGCTCGGCGGCAACGCGGTGCTGATCTCGGCCGGGGTGGTGCCCGGCGGCACGATCATGCTGGTCGGCACCGGGCTGCTGGCCGCGCTGGTGGCCGGCTTCGCCGGGACCGTCGTGGTCGAGGTCGGCCGGGCCGGCGGCGGCTGGCGGGCGGCGGTACGCCGTGCCTGGCGGCTGGTCGAGCAACGGCCACTGGCGATCCTGGCCGCCGCCGGGGTGGTCGGACTCGCCGCCGTACTGACCGTACTGGTCATGCCGATCCTCGCGCCGATCCTGCTCGGCTACACCCTGTTCGCCCTGCACGCCGTGCTGCGCCGGTTCAACCGGCAGTGAACCGGTGCGTGACGAACCCGTCGGCGGTCGGGCAGAAGATCACCGTACGGTCCCACGAGCAGGCCACGGTACGCACACCCTGCAGCACGCCGAGTTCGAGCAGATCGGCCGGGACGGCGGCCGGTACGCCGGCCACGCTGGCGTCCTCCGGGTAGCTGCCCGGGTTGTCGAAAAACCACAGCAGGTTGGCCCGGTCGATCCGGACCGCCACCCCGTCGCGGCTCAGCAGCTCCTCGCCGTCGGGGTCGAGCAGCAGTGACAGGTAGCCACCCGACGTACGGCGTAGCAGAATCTGCTCACCCACCGGCACGACCGCCTCGAAGTCGGCGGCCGGCACCCGCCACTGCTCGCCGCCCTCGGCCAGGTCGATCAGCACCAGCTCGTTGGTGTCGGAGCCGAAGCCGGTCGACTCCAGCAGACAGATCCGGGTGCCGCCGCACGGGGTCAGGCTCTGCAGCCGCCGCTGGTCGTCGGCCGGAGTGTAAAGATTGACCGACTCGCCGGTCGTCGACAGGTCGTACGACGCCAGCCGGTACCCGCTGCTGTCCGACGGCGCGATCACCAGCCGGCCCGCGTAAACCAGCGCCGGGTCGGTCGGCGCGGCCACGTTGGACCGTTCGCCGAGCAGTTCACCGCTACCCGCGTCGAACACCCGGGCGTGCCGGGACGAGGTGAGCTGCACGATCCGCCGATCGTCGGCCAGGTCGGGCTCGGTCGAAACACCGTCGAAGCCGGCCGGGCCGGTCAGGTCGGCGGCGCTCACCGCCGGATACACCGCGGTGTCGGTGGCGTCGTACTGGTCGGCCGGGTTGTCGTGCTTCCAGCGTTCGGTGCCGTCGAACAGGTCAAGGCCGACCAGCCGGGCGCCTTCCACATCGGACCAGACCAGGACGTCGTCGGAGACGAACAACTGGTCCTTGCCGAGGATCTCGAAGTGCCACAGCTGCCGGCCGTCGGTCGGGTCGAGCACCGCGACCGGTCGCGGATCGCCGCTGTAGGCGTCGGCGACGGCAATCACCGCGTCCGGGGTGGCCCGCAGGCCGAACCACCGGTCGGCGCGCACGGTCGTCGCCTCGTCCCACCGCTGGTCACCGGTGGCCGGGTCGACGGCGACGACACCGAGCCGGCCGTCGTCGCGGACGTAACCGCCGTACGCCTGACCGTCGACCAGCTGGGTGAAGTCGGCGTCCGCGTCCTCGGGCACCGTGATCGCCTCGCCGACCGGGCTGAACGCCCGGAACTCGATCGGTCGGGCCGGGTCGCGCACCAGGTAGACAATCACAGCGGCGGTGATCACCGCGACCAGGGCCAGGGCGGTGGCGCCGCCGACCAGCCACGGCAGCCGCCGCCCTCGTCGGCGCCCCGAGCCGGCCGCCGGACCGGCCGCTGGCATCGGCATCGGCGAGGCCTGAGCGGGCGGAGGTGATGTCGGCGGTACGGGTGACGCAGCCGGTGCGGGCGGGGGCGATGTCGGTGCCGGCGGTGCCGGCGAAACCGGCAACGTCGACGCGGGCGAGACCGGCGACGTCGGTGCGGGCAGGTCGGCCAGCGCGCCTTCGGCGACCGGCAGTTCCGGCTGCTCCAGCACGGTCGGCGCCACGCCCAGCTCGCTGTGCAGCAGCCGGGCCACCAGCGGCACCCGGGACGAGCCGCCCACCAGGAACAGTCCGGCGAGCTGGTCGACGCCGAGCCCGCAGGCCGCGATCACCCGGGCCGTCTCCCGTACGCCCCGACGGATCAGCGGGCCGGCCACCTGCTCCAACTCGTCGCGGGTCAGGTGCACCGCCCGGTCCACGCCGGGCACGGCGACCGGTGCCGACGAGGCCCGGGACAGCATCTCCTTCGCCCCGCGTACGTCGTCCCAGAACTGTCGACGGTTGCGCCACTGCGCCGGGGTGGCCGGAGCGGCCAGCTGCTGCCGTACCTGCGGGTCGAGCACTCCGCTGAGCTGCTCGACCAGTGCCGCGTCCAGGTCGAGACCGCCGAGTTCGGTGAGGCCGCCGGAGCCGATCACCGCGAATCGGGCCCGCCCGTGCGGGTCGACACCGTCGTTGCGTACCACGGCGATGTCGAGGGTGCCGCCGCCGAAGTCGAACACGGCGATGGCCTGCCCGACCGGCACCGGCCGGCGCAGCACGTCGGCGAAGTAGCGGGCCGCCGCGACCGGCTCCGGCACCAGCCGGGTCCCGGGCCCGGCAGCGGGGGATCCGACCGGCAGGCGGCCTGCGGTGGGTGGCCCGCCGGAGGTCACCGGCGGCCAGCCGGCGCGGGCCACCGCGTGCGCCAGGACCTCCCGGCGGCGGGCACCCCAGGCCGCCGGGTAGGTCAGCGCCGCCGGCGGCAGGAAGCCGACCGCCTCCACCGCCGACCGGGCTACTGCGGCGAGCACGGCTGCCAGCAGGTCCGCGGTGGGCACGTCATGGTCGCCGAGCAGCACCGTCGGCTCGTCGACCCGGCGTTTCGGGTTCGGCTCGAACCGGGCCGGGTCGGCCTGGGCGAGCCGCTGCGCGTCCCGGCCGACGTGCAGCCGGTCGCCGAGGAACACCCCGGACGGCAGGACCGGTACGCCGTCGAAGAGCAGCGGCCGGGTCCGCCCGTCCGGCCAGCGCAGCACCGCGACCGTGTTGGAGGTGCCCAGGTCGACACCGAGGGCGAAGCCCTCGTCCTGCCCTGTCATCAGCTGTTCCTCCGCCGCACCCCGAACCGACCGACACCGACCCCGGGCATGCTACGGGTGACTGACCCGCTGATCAGCGATCGGCCGGTCAGCCGACCAGGCGGCGGCGGGCGACCTCGGCGAGGGTGACCGCGGCGGCCACGCTGGCGTTGAGCGACTCGACGTCGGAGTGCATCGGGATGCGTACCCGCAGGTCGCAGGTCTCGCCGACGAGCCGGGACAGGCCGCGGCCCTCGGAGCCGACCACCACGACCAGCGGGCCGACGGCGGCCTCCAGGTCGTACAGGTCGGTCTCGCCGTCGGCGTCCAGGCCGACCACGGTGAACCCCTCGGCCTGGCACTTCTTCACCGCCCGGGTCATGTTGACCACCTGGCTGACCGGGGTCCGGGCGGCGGCACCGGCGCTGGTCCGCCACGCGGTGGCGGTCATCCCGGCGGCCCGCCGCTCCGGCACGAACACGCCGTGCGCACCGAACGCGGCCGCCGAGCGCACCACCGCGCCGAGGTTGCGCGGGTCGGTCACCCCGTCCAGGGCGACCAGCAGCGGCTCCGGCTGCTCGGCGGCGGCGGCTAGCAGGTCCTCGAACGGCTCGTACGCGTACGCCGGCACCTGCAGCCCGACGCCCTGGTGCAGCACGCCGCCGGTCATCCGGTCCAGCTCGGCCCGGGTGATCTCCAGGATCGCGATGCCCCGGTCACCGGCGGTCCGGACCAGCTCGGTGACCCGGTCGTCGACGTCGATGCCCTGGGCGACGTAGAGCGCGGTCGCCGGCACATTGGCCCGCAGCGCCTCGACCACCGGGTTGCGGCCGACCAGCAGCTCCGGGGCGTCCTTCGGCGGGTGCGCCTTGCGGCCCGGGGAGACCCGCGGCCCGGACCGGGCACCGCCCCGGGCCAACCGGCCGGTGGCCGGACCGCCCCGGCTGCGGCCACCGCCGCCCCAGGTGGTGTCCTTCGTCCCGGGTACGCCGATCTTCGGCGCGCGCCCCTCGGCGGCCGCCGCCCGGCGCTCCTTCTCCTGCTTCCAGGCGGTCTTGTTCGGCAGCTTCTCGGTGCCGGAGTAGCCCTTGTGCCACGGCCGTTCGTCGGCTGGCAGGGTGCGGCCCTTGCCGGCCAGGCCGGACCGGTTCTTGCCGCCGGTGCCGCCGGCGGCACCCTTCTTGGGGGTGACCCGCCGGCCACGTCGTTGCGAGTTGCCGGGCATCAGGTCTGCTCTCCAATGGTCCAACGGGGGCCGTGCGGGGTGTCCTCGACCGTGACGCCGGCCTGCTTGAGCTGGTCACGCACCGCGTCGGCGGCGGCCCAGTCGCGCCGGGCACGGGCCTGCGCCCGCTGGTCGAGGGCGAGGGCGATCAGTGCGTCGACCGCGCCGCGCAGCTCGTCGCGCGGGGCGACGTCGCCCCACGCCGGGTCGAGCGGGTCGAGGCCGAGCACGCCGAGCATCGCGCGGACCCGGCCCAGGCTGGCCCGCAGCGCCCGACCGGCGTCGGCGTCGGCGCCGCTCGCCCCCGCCCCAGTCAGCAGGTTGTTGCCGTCGCGGACCTCGTCGTGCAGCACGGCGAAGGCGGCCGACGTGTTCAGGTCGTCGTCCATCGCCGCCGCGAACGCCGCCGGCACCTGCGTGGCCGCGTCCGGCGTCGGGCTCGCGCCGACCTGCTCCGCCGCCCGCCGGACGAAACCCTCGATCCGGCGGTACGCGGTGGCGCTCTCCCGTAGGGCGTCGTCTGAGTAGTCGATGCGGGACCGGTAGTGCGCCGCGGTCAGGTAGTAGCGCAGCTCGGCGGGGCGCACCCCGAGCCGGGCGACGTGGTCGAGGTCGATGACGTTGCCCAGCGACTTGCTCATCTTCGCCGCGCCCAGGTTGAGTAGCCCGTGGTGTACCCAGTAGCGGGCGAACGGCAGCCCGGCCGCCTTGGACTGGGCGACCTCGTTCTCGTGGTGCGGGAAGGTCAGATCCAGCCCGCCGCCGTGGATGTCGAACTCGGGGCCGAGGTAGCGCCAGCACATCGCCGAGCACTCGATGTGCCAGCCGGGCCGGCCCGGACCCCACGGCGAGCGCCAGGCCGCGTCGGCGGGCTCGTCCGGCTTGACGCCCTTCCACAGTGCGAAGTCACGCGGGTCGCGTTTGGCCCGCTCGGCGCCGTCGCCGGCCGGCTGCATCGCGTCCAGGCGCTGGCCGGACAGCGCGCCGTAGTCGGCGTACGAGGCGACGTCAAAGTAGACGTCGCCGCTGCCGTCGGCGGCCGGGTAGGCGTGGCCGCGCTCGATCAGCCGCTCGATCAGCTGGTGCATCTCCGGGATGTGCCCGGTGGCGCGCGGCTCGTACGTCGGCGGCAGCACGTTCAGGCTGCGGTACGTGGCGGCGAGCACCAACTCGTTGGCGTACGCGATCGACCAGAACGGCTGACCGGCGGCGGCCGCCTTGTCCAGCACCTTGTCGTCGACGTCGGTGATGTTGCGGATGAAGGTGACCCGCAGCCCCAGGTGGGTCAGCCAGCGGCGGAGCACGTCGTAGTTGACGCCGGAGCGAAGGTGACCAATGTGCGGGGCGGACTGGACGGTGACGCCACACAGGTAGACGCTGACCTCGCCGGGCTGGCGGGGCACGAAGTCCCGCACGGACCTGGTCGCGGTGTCGTACAAGCGGAGCGTCACGCTACGAGGGTACCGACTGGCACCCGTCCGTACTCTGTCGGTGTGCACGCGCGAGGGGCGGAGACTGCGCAGACCCTGGACCGGGGGCTGCGTTTGCTGGGCCTGGTAGCCGAGGCGACCGGCGGGATCACCGTCACCGAGGCCGCCGGGGCGCTCGGTATCGGTCGGGCCGCCGTCTACCGGCTGGCCACCACCCTGGCCGCGCACGGCATGCTGCGCCGCGACACCGCCGGCCGGTTGCGGCTCGGTGCCGGGCTGCTGCAACTGGCCCGGCGGGCGCAGCCGCTGCTGGCCGATGCCGCGCTGCCGGCGCTGCGCCGGCTCGCCGAGGAGTCCGGCGCCACCGCCCACCTGACCGTCGCCGATGGCGCGGAGGCGGTGGCGCTGACCGTCGTCGAGCCGAGCTGGACGGCGTTCCACGTGGCGTACCGGGCCGGGTCGCGGCATCCGGTCGGTCGCGGCGCCGCCGGCCGGGCGATCCTGGCCGGCCGCGACGGTACGCCCGGACCGGTCACCAGCAGCGGCGAGCTGCAGCCCGGCGCGTACGGGGTCGCTGCCCCGGTGCTCGGCGTGCCCGGCCTGGAGGCCAGCGTCGGGGTGGTGGCGATGGGCACCCTGGACGTGCCGGCGATCAGTGCGCAGGTGCAGGCGACCGCCGAGGCGGTGTCCCGGCTGCTCGCCGGCGAACTGTGACCGCTTTGCTGTGAAGCAGCGCAGTCGGGTTCAGAACAGGTCGGCGAGGGCGTCGGGCAGCTGCGCCAAACTGGTGATCTGCGCGTCCGGGCACACCTCGGCCGGGCAGGACTCGCCGCGCCGGTTCAGCCAGACGGCCCGCAGCCCGGCCGTCTGCGGGCCGACCACGTCGTGCGGGATCGAGTCGCCGACGTAGACCACCCGGTCGGCGGCGGAGACCCCGGCGGCGGTCAGTACGGCGTCGTAGAACCGCTGGTCCGGCTTTTTCGGCAGGCCGTCGACGTGCGCGTACACCTCGAAGGCGAACTGGCCGCGCAGCCCGCACCGGTCGGCGCGGCTGTTGCCGTTGGTGGCCAGACCGACGGCGTACCGGCGGCGCAGCCGGTCCAGGGCGGGCAGCGTGTCGGCGTACGGCCGGCTGAGCGCGAACCGTCGCTCGAAGAAGATCCCGGTGATCCGGTCCAGCTGCTCGGGCATGCCGACCCGGTCCAGCGAGCGGGCCAGCGCGCTCCGGCGGATCTGCATCACCGGTGCGGACGGGTCGGCGGCGAACGCGGCGGCCCAGTCGTCGGCCATGTCGCCGAGGGTCAGCTCGGCGGCACGCGGGGTCAGCCGGCGCAGCTCGGTGAGGACGGTCTGCAACGCGCCGGTGACCGCGGGCCGCAGGTCGACGAGGGTTTCGTCGGCGTCGAACACCACGGTGGTAATCACCCCACCAGGGTATGTCGGCTCAGCTGGGCCGGGTCATCCGCAGAACGTCCAGCGCCGCGTCCAGTTCGGCGGCGGTCAGCCGGCCGGCGTCGACGTGGCCGCGTTCCAGCACGACGGCGCGGATCGACTTGTTCTCGGCGAGCGCCTGCTTGGCGATCGAGGCGGCCTCGTCGTAGCCGAGGTGGCGGTTCAGCGGGGTGACGATCGACGGCGACCCTTCGGCGTACGCCAGACAGGTCTCCGGGTCGGCTGCCAGGTCGGCGACGCAGCGCTGGGCGAGCAGTCGGCTGGCGGCGGCCAGCAGTCGGACCGCTTCGAGCAGGTTGCTGCCCATCACCGGCAGCATCACGTTCAGCTCGAAGTCGCCCTGACTGCCGGCGAACGCGATCGTCGCGTCGTTGCCGATCACCTGGGCGCAGACCTGGCGTACCGACTCGCAGACCACCGGGTTGACCTTGCCCGGCATGATCGACGACCCGGGTTGCAGGTCGGGGATGCGCAGCTCGCCGAGGCCGGCGCGCGGGCCGGAACCCATCCACCGGATGTCGTTGGCGATCTTGTAGAGGCCGACGGCGATGGTGCGCAGCTGCCCGGACGTCTCCACCAGGGCGTCGCGGGCGCCCTGGGCCTCGAAGTGGTTGCGGGCCTCGGTCAACGGCAGCCCGGTCGCGTCGGCCAGCTTGGCGATCACGGCGGCGGCGAAGCCGGGCGGGGTGTTCACCCCGGTGCCGACGGCGGTGCCGCCCAGCGGCAGCTCGGCCAGCCGGGGCAGGATCGAGCGCAGCCGTTCCTGACCGTAGCGGACCTGCGCGGCGTAGCCGGAGAACTCCTGGCCGAGGGTGACCGGGGTGGCGTCCATCAGGTGGGTACGGCCGGCCTTGACCACGGTGGCGAACTCGTCGCCCTTGCCTTCCAGCGCGGTCGCCAGCTCGTCCAGGGCCGGGATCAGCTCGTGCACCACCTGGTGTGAGGCGGCCAGGTGGATCGAGGTCGGGAAGACGTCGTTGCTCGACTGCGAGGCGTTGACATGATCGTTGGGGTGCACCGGCCGGTCCAGTTCACGGGCGGCGAGGGTGGCCAGCACCTCGTTGGTGTTCATGTTCGACGAGGTGCCGGAGCCGGTCTGGAACACGTCCACCGGGAACTGGTCGTCGTAGCCGCCGGAGGCGACGTGCGCGGCGGCGGTGACGATCGCCTCGGCGATGCCGGCCGGGATCACCCCGAGGTCCGCGTTGACCTGCGCGGCGGCCCCTTTGATCTGGGCGAGCGCGCGGATCTGGGCGGATTCGAGCGTACGGCCGGAGACCGGGAAGTTGTGCACCGCGCGTTGGGTCTGCGCCCGCCACAGCGCGTCGGCGGGGACCCGTACCTCGCCCATCGTGTCGCGTTCGATCCGGTAGCCCTCGTCGCGGACGCCGTCCTCGCCGATCCCACCGTCGCTGATGCCCTCGTCAGTCACCTTTCCCATCCTGCCCCGAGTGGCGGCACCCCGCAGATGATGTGGGCCACGTGCGGTCCGTGCCCCCGGTAATGCTCGCGGGCGGCGGGCTACACCTCGCGGGTGGTGGCGTCGCTGGTCGTGCCGCCGGCCGGCGTACCCATGCCGCCGCTGGTGGCGTCGCCGGTCGTCGTCGGCGCCACCTTGCCCCGGCCACGACCCTTCTTCCCCCGGCCAGGGTCCTTGCCCCGACCGGGGCCGGTGGCGCGGCGGGTGCTGGCCGGGCCGGCGGTGCCGCCGGTGGTGGTCAGCCCGCCACCGGAGCGGGTGGGGCCGCCGTCGCGCAGCGTCTCGGCCGGAATCGGCACGTCGGCCGGGTCGTCGAGGTCGCGCTCCTTCACCTCGCGGACCGGGTCGTTCGGCGGCGCGACGACGTCGTCCAGGATCTCCTGGCGGTACGCCGACCGCTGCTCCAGGTCGTCGACGAACGCCTGCCCGCGATCGCGCTCGGAGATCTGCTCCCGGCCCTGGTCGGCGCTGCCACTTCGTCGCCCCATGTCGTCACCCCTCCCGTCACGGCGGGTGTGCCCGGATCGGCGGCGGCGAAACCTGGAGGTGGACCGGCGCGCGGCTCACCCGGTGATCAGACTGAGCAGGCCAGGCTCAGCCGTTGGTGAGGCGTACCCGGTGGTTGTCGCCGTCGGTGAGGAACGCCGCCACGCTCTCCCCTTCCTCGGCCACGGCGGCGCGGTCGGCGCAGCTGAGGTCGCGCAGCGGGGCGATCGTGACGGTGCCGGCGTCGACGGTCCAGGTGGCGGCCACCCGCCCGTCGACCAGCACCACCCGTGCCCCCGCGACGGAGAGTCCCCGGTGGGCGTCGTCGATGACCCGGCTGCGGTCGTCGTAGCCGAGGATCACGTTGTCAAACGCCGGCAGGAACCGCACCGGGGCAGGGGTGTCCGGGTCGGGTCGTGGCGCGTCCGGCAGGTCGAGCAGCTGCCGGCCGCGCTGGTCGCGGAAGACGACCAACTCGTCGCGGATCGCGGTCACTGCGGCGGGCAGCCCGGCCAGCCCACACCAGGCGCGCAGGTCGGCGCTGGCCGCCGGCCCGTACGCGGCCAGGTAGCGCCGTACCAGCGTCTGGCCGACCAGGTCGATGCCGCCGTCCTGCGCGGCGCTTCCATCGGTCGCTGGCTGGTCGGGGTCGAGTCCCGCCCACTCCGCCAGCGGCCGGTAGCGGGCTCCGCCGGCCGTACGCCACAGCCCACGCGGCGGCAGCTGCACCATCGGGATCAGCGCCGCGACCAGCACCTCCCCCAGCGCTCTCGGGTCGCGCTGCCGCCACGGGTCGGGCAGGGCACGGGCCAGGCCGGTCATCGTCCGGGGTTCGCCGTCGGCCAGCACCGCCCGGCCAACCGCCGCGAGCGCGTCGAGGTCGACCCCGGCGAGCTCCCGGCGGTAGGCGGCGAGGACCCGTTGCCGCAGCATGGCGTCGTGGCGGGGACGCCAGGCCACGGCATCGGCGGCGGTCAGCAGATGGACGGTGCGGCGCATCAGATGGGTCCGGACCACCGCGCGGCGCAGCAGCAGGTCCGACAGCGTCGTCGGGTCGAAGCCGCGCAGCCGGCTCCACAGCCCGACGAACGGCTCCTGCGGCTCCTGCGCCTGCAGGCCGCCGAGATGGGCGACGGCGTCGTACGCCGGCAGGTCGGCGCGGTCGAGCAGCAACTGCCGGGCCAGCGTCGCGCGGTTGAGCGCCCGGGTGTCCAGCACCGTCATCGGTCGCGCTCCCGACTACCCGTTGTACGGGGCGGCGACGTCGACGACCCAGACGACGCCGAACCGGTCCCGAACCATCCCGTACGCCGGTGCCCAGGCGGCCGGGCCGAGCGGGACCACCACGGTCGCCCCGTCGACGAGCTTGTCCCAGTAGCCGGTGACCTCCTCGACCGTTTCGCCGCGTACGGAGACGAAGTAGGCGTTCTCCCCCGGCGTGTAGGCCAGTCGACCGGGCACGTCGTACGCCATGACGTGGAAGCCGTCGGCCGCGCGGACCTGACCCCACATCACCTGGTCGGCCTCGGATTCGTCCTGGACAGCGCCGGCGTCGGCGTAGGTGACGGCGACCAGGTCGCCGCCGAAGACGGACCGGTAGAACTCCAGCGCGGCGCGCGCCTCGCCCCGAAAGTTGAGATGGGTGGTGGTGGTGATCGACAAGGTCGGCCCCTCTGGCTGTGTGTTTCAGGCCCGACGGGTGTCGGGCGCAGGGGCAACATTCGCAGGGGTAGTGGCCAGGTTGTGTCCGCTACTACGGTCAGAATGGCAAACATGCCGAAAACCTCGGAGCGACTGCTGATGCTGCTGTCGCTGCTGCAGGCCCGCCGCGAGTGGCCGGGTGGGCTGCTGGCCGAGCGGTTGGCGGTCAGTCCGCGTACCGTCCGGCGCGACGTCGACCGGCTGCGCGCGCTCGGCTACCCGATCGCGGCGGTCAAGGGACCGGCCGGCGGCTACCGGCTGGACGCGGGTGCCCGGCTGCCGCCGCTGCTGTTCGACGACGAGCAGGCGGTCGCGCTCGCCATCGCGCTGCGGACCGCCACCGCCAGCGGTGCCGGCATCGGGGAGGCGGCGGCGCGGGCGCTGCACACCGTCCGGCAGGTCATGCCGCAGCGGCTGCGCCACCGGATCGACGCCGTAGCGGCAATCGAGGCGATCGGGGCCGTCACGACCGGAGCCGTCACGACCGGTCCGGCCGCCGCGCAGCCGGTCGACAGCGCGACGCTGCTGGCGGTGAGCGACGCCGTACGGGCCCGCGAGGTGCTGCGCTTCGACTACCGGTCAGCGCCCATCCCCCGGCGGGTCGAGCCGCACCACCTGGTCACCTGGCGGGGACGCTGGTACCTGGTCGGCTGGGATCTCGACCGCGACGACTGGCGGATCTTCCGCGCCGACCGGATCAGCCCGCGCTGCCCGACCGGGCCGCGCTTCACCCCGCGCGAACTGCCGGCGGACAGCGTCGCCGCGTTCGTCACCGCCAGGTTCCGGGGCGCGGACGGCACAAGCGCTGCGGCCGGCTCGGCGGGCTCAGCCGGCTCCGACGGCTCGGCGAGCTCCGGTGACTGGCCCTGCCGGGGCAAGGTGATCCTGGATCTGCCGGCCGCTGAGGTGGCTCCGTACGCCTACGGCGGCGTCGTCGAGGAGATCGGTCCACGCCGCTGCCGGCTGACCCTGGGCTCCTGGTCGTGGGTAGGTCTGGCGAGCGCCGTCGGCATGTTCGACGCCGGCATCGAGGTCGTCGGCCCGCCGGAGCTGGCCGCCGCCTTCGCCGCCCTGGCCAGCCGGTACGCCACCGCCGGGCAGCCTCCAGAGGCAGGCCACCGGCCAGTGACCGCATCATAACGCCGGGTTGCCGCCGGCCGACATCATGGGCGAGGTAGCGGTCACTGTGGTCGCCACAGGCAGGCCGAGGGCGGGGTGGCGGATTTGTCAGGTTGGCACCGGTCCGGCAGCGGCCTGTACGTCCCGGTGGGCCGGTCCGGGGCCGCCGCACCGGGCGGCGACGGCAACGATCAGCCGGGGCGGTCCGGCACCGTCGCCAGCTGGGTCCAGGCGGTCGCCGCGATCACCGCCACCGTCGTCTCCACGGTGGCGGTGATCATCGCGGTCAGCGCACTACGCGACCAGCAGCAGGTCAACGGCCTCGCCCTGGACCGGTTCGAGCGGCGGTACGCCGAGCGGGTGTCGTGGTGGGCCACCCGACGTGACCGGGGCACCGTCGTCGTCCAGAACCGCTCCCCGGTGCCCGCCCTGGACGTGACCCTGCGGATGGTGCAGGTCATCGACGTGGAGGAGCGCGAGTTCAGCGGCTCGTACCAGCGGCGGATCGGCGTACAGATCTCGGATCTGCCGCCGTGCACGATGACCGAGGTGGACCTGACCGAGCCGGCGATGGCGGCGCGGGTCGACCAGGCGTTGCTCGACCAGGCACTGCGCGACGCCGACACCTTCGCGCCGTACACCGGCGGGCACCGTCCGCCGGGCCACGGGACGGTGCTGACCTACGCGGTGCGCTTCCACGACGGCATCGCCCTGTGGGAGCGCCAGCGCGCCGGTCTGGTACGGCTGCCGGACACACTCGCCGAACGCGACCTGACCATCGTCGCCACGACCCAGTCCACGCAACCGGTCACCGACTGCGGCACCGACGGCTGACGTGATCGGCCGACCAGCCGTCGCATCTGGCCTAGGCTCTCTGGCCGTGACACGAGGTCGTCTTTCGGCAGCGTCATACGTGGGTGACGACGTCGAAGTTGCCGGCACCGACCGTCGACTCCAGGGTCCGCATGATCGCGCGGGGGTCGTCGTACGGGCCGGAGATGTAGAGCGGTTTACCGTCGCGGCCGAACTGGATCGGCGTGGGGGTGGCCGGTGCGCCGAGGTAGGGGGCCGTCGGGCCGAAGTCCGGGTGCGGTTCGAAACCCAGACCCCGGGCGTACGCGACCGCGCCGTGCACCAGATGCTGGGCCAACTCCAGCGGTGCGACCAGCGGAGACACGTCCAGGGTGCCGAAGAACTCGCGGCGGAAGTCGTCGATGGCGCCGACGCTCATCGGCAGCGGGCCGATGGCGTTCTTGACGCCGAGGCAGTAGACGTCGATCAGGAAGCCGCAGACGGTGGCCCGGCTGGCGCGCTCCTGGCGGGCGACGAGCACATGCACCAGGCCACTGGGGCCGACTTCGACGCCGGCCTGCGGGTCGGTGGCCACCCACTCGTCGGGTGCTTCGGCCAGACCGAGGCCGACGCTCCAGCCGGGATTGATCCAGCAGCCGAGCAGCGCCCGGTCGGCCGGGTCGGCGTGTGCCTGCTGGGCCGCCGCGATCTGGCGGACCAGCGGCGCGACGGCCGACGGCGCCATCCCGAGGGCCTTGGCGATCTGCTTGGGTGAGCTGCCCCGTTCCCGCAGCTCCCGGACACGGGCGAGAAGGTCCTGATCGGTCATCCGAGCGATTATGCCGCTGGTCGATTCCCCATCGGCTGGCCGCCCCGGCGATGATCGGCAGTGAACCCGATCCGGTGTTCGCGCATAGACATTGCCGAGGGGAAGCAGACCGGAGAGGGCAGACCATCGTGGGCGTACCGCCGTCGCGGGACTTCGGGTGAGGGTGAGGGGCGGTGCGGCGCCGCCGGCCGATGACGCCGCGCTCATCGGCGCATCGCTCGACGACCCGGACCGGTTCGCGCAGGTCTACGAGAAGCATGCCGGGAAGCTGTACGGCTACGCGTACCGGCGGGTGGGTCGGGAGATCGCCGAGGACGTCGTCGCGGACGCGTTCGTGGCCGCGTTCCGGGCACGGCACACCTACGACCCGGGCTATCCGAACGCGTTTCCGTGGCTGCTCGCGATCGTGCACCGTGAGCTGGCCCGTCATCACCGCGCCGAGAACGCCCGCTACCGGGCGTACCTGCGGGTGAAGCCGGACGGCGGCGAGGAGGCGTTCGCGGACCGGGTGGCGGCCTCGGCGTCCGCCCAGGCGTGGCGTCGGCCGCTGGCCGCCGCGCTCGCCCGGCTCGGCCGCAAGGAGCGGGACGTGCTCCTGCTGGTCGCCTGGGGTGACCTGAGCTACGAGGAGGTTGCCCGAGCCCTGGACATCCCGGTCGGCACCGTCCGGTCACGACTCAACCGGGCCCGGCGCAGGATGCGTGACGCGTTGGACGCCGACCCGGCCCGGAGCGGCTCGGCAGGCAACGGCATCGAGGATCGGCGGTGGAGCCTCGGCCTGGCTGGCGGGGTGTTGGCGGCGCTGCTCGTCGTGGTCACCGTCGGCGCTCTGGTACGGGATAGCTGGTCGACAGGCGGATCGGCACCGCCACCTGTCACGGCCGAGGCGGCCGACATCCTGCGTACCGCCGCGTTGGTGGCACACGAGGCGGACCTGCCCGTCCCGCGAGCCGGGCAGTTCGTGTTCACCGAGACGGTGGCGAGCCCGATCAACCAGGTGCAGCAGCCGGACGGTGGCTTCGGCACCGTTCAGGGACCTCGGGTGTTGCGGCAGAGCTGGCTCTCGGTGGACGGCACCCGGGACGGACTGGTACGCGACCGGCCGTACCGGCAGGACGGGGCCGGGTCCGACGACCTGGTGCTGCCGGCATGCCCCGCTGTTTCGTCCGCCGACGCGGCGCCGGGCCGATCGTGTACGCCGCTGCCGGGCTTCGACGCCGGCATGCCGGACAACCCGGCGGCGGTGCTCGACTGGCTCCGAGCCGGCGTGTCCTCGGCGGCAGGGCCGCAGGTCGCGTCCGCTGCCGCCCCCGGTGGCGGCGTCGCCGATGCGCTCGTCTTCCAGCGGGCCGGTGAGCTGCTGGTCGGCGGTCGGTATCTCACCTCGGGTCAGCGGAGCGCCCTGTTCGCCGCGTTGGCCTCGCTGCCGGGCGTGACCGTCCGGCAGCAGGTGCGGGACCTTGCCAACCGCCCCGGGGTGGGAGTCGGCATGGCCGACGGGACGACCCTAATCTTCGACGCGACGTCGTACGCGTTCCTCGGCACCACCAACAGCGCTCTGCTCCGCCAGGCCACCGTGGACGAGCTAGGAGACGTACCGTCCTAATCCGACGCGAGGATCTGTCGGTTGCGCTGGGATCAGCCTACGGGCGTGAGTCAGTGAGCAACTGGTCCAGGTCATGTTGGTCGAGCAGGTGCCGCATGGGGAGGAAGACTGGGTCAGGCATCGTGGGCGGGGCGATCCAGCGGAGGTCGACGAACTTGTCCGGCTCGCGGACCTGTGGACTGCCCCGTAGGTGGTCGCTGATCATCCAGATCGTCACGTAGTGCCGGGCGGCGTCGAACACGTCGTTGGTGACCGCGCCGAAGCGTACGTTGGTGATCTTGACGCCGGCCTCCTCCTCGACCTCCCGCCGCGCGGTCTGCTCGAAGCTCTCCCCCTGTTCGAGGTGGCCGCCGGGCAGCGACCAGGTGCCGGCCCCGTGGGCACCTTTGCGAAGGCCCATCAGGAAGCGACCTTCACTGAGCACGAAGACCGCCACCCCGACCCGCGGTTGCTGCACGCCGATCAGCTAACTCCGAGCCGCCCGGACCGTCAACCGCAGGCAACGCGCCACACAAGCATTGACAGACGTCGTACGTCATACCACCATGGCTATCTATATTGATGCTGGCCTACGTCCGGGCTGGCGGGCCGAATGCACCAGACCGGCCGAGACCTGCCGCCGCAGCTTCGGTCACCCTCCTGCCGAGGGTGGACGCCACGGCGGCCCTCCACTGTAGGGAGACGATCCTGTGTTACATCGCAAACGCCCGGCCCGCTGGATAGGGACGGTCATGGCCGCTATGGTCCTGGCCGCCGCCAGCGCGTATGTCGTCACGAACGTGAGAGGGCAGTTCGGAAGATTAGGTCCTTTTCGTGGTGAGAGTGAATACTCCGGGCTCGTCTTCGGTGAGGACTCGACGGATGACCATGCGTTTGAGCTTCGCGCGGGTGCCTTCGACGTGCTTCGGTGAGGGCTCGATGCCGAGTGCAAGGCAGATACCCTTCGCCCGCATCCCGGCGGGTGTGGCGGCGAGGACTTCCAGGATCTGCTGGTAGGGGGTGCTGGCGATCGTCGGGTCGTCGGCGGTGAACTCGGTGGCGGCGAGCGTGCGCAGGGTGGTGCGGGTGGTCGCCAGGGCGGCCAGTTCGCTGTCGACGCGGCCGAGTTCGGCGGTGAGTGTGGCGATCTGCTCACGGAGTTGGTCGGCTGTCTGGCGGGCGGTGGTTTCGCGGTCGGCGATCAGGTCGAGGACCGTGGTGAGGTTCACCGGTGCCGCCAGGTGGGTGTGCTGGTCCCGGTCAGCCGGCGGACCAGGTTCGCGGTGGACGCCCACCAGGTCCGTGACACGCTGGACTCCGGTCGGCTCTCGTACTCACGGACGAGGCGGCGGTGCAGCATGAGGGTGCCGAGGGTCTGTTCGACGATCCACCGTCTGCGGACCGGTACGAACCCGGGCCGGGTGTCGGAGCGTTTGACGACCTCGACGTCGACCCCGACCACGGCGCCGTGCAGCGCCATGTCCTGTTTGAACCCGGCGTCGACCCACGCGCGGGTCACGGTGGGGGCGTGCGCGACGACCTGGTCGAGCAGCCGGATGCCGATGGCATTGTCGGTGACCGACGCGGCGGTGACCACGACCGCGATGACCAGCCCCAACGCGTCCACGGCCAGGCCCCGTTTACGGCCCGGCACCTTCTTGGCGGCGTCCTTGCCGGTCGTCGCGGCGGGCACATTGTTGGCCACGCGGACCGACTGGGTGTCCAGCACCACCGCGCTCGGATCCTCGGTACGGCCGGCCTTCTCCCTGACCTGGCACCGCAGCAGGTCATGGATGACCTGGTCGGTGCCGTCGTCACGCCACCGGGCGAAGTAGTAGTACGTCGCCGACTTCGGCGGCAGGTCGTGCGGCAGGTACGCCCACTGACAACCGGTCCGGTTCTGGTAGAAGATCGCGTTCACGATCTCCCGCAGCTCGTAGCGGCCCTGATGCCCGGACACCGACGGGTGGCGGGCCTTCCACGCCTGCAGGAACGGTCCGATCACCGCCCACTGCTCGTCGGTCAGGTCACTCGGATACGCCGCGCGTTCACCCATGATCGACCCAACGCGGTCACGTCCTCACCGGTTACGACCACCGCTCACATCCGCTCGATCAGATCAACCCACAATGGACAAGTACTAGCGAACTGGCCTCTGACACCGGCGGCTGCGGCAACCACTGCCGGCTGCGGCAAGGCCCCCGGGCTGAGCAGCGGCACTCACACCATCTCCAGCGGCGGCAAGAACCGCAGCTTCATCCTCCGACTGCCCGACAGCTACGACAACACCTACCCGCACCGGCTCGCCTTCGGGTTCCACTGGTGGGGCGGCACCGCCAACGACGTCGCCTCGGGCGGAACCGACGGTTACGCCTGGGCCTACTACGGCATGCTGTCGCAGTCGAACAACACCACGATCTTCGTCGCCCCGCAGGGCATCAGCAACGGCTGGGCCAACACCAACGGCGAGGACCTGACCTTCACCGACGACATGATCCGCGTGATCGAGAACGCGCTCTGCGTCGACACGACGCAACGCTTCTCGGTCGGGTTCAGCTACGGCGGCGCGATGAGCTACTCGTTGGCGTGCTCCCGGCCGACCATGTTCCGCGCGGTCGCGGCCATCGCGGCCCCCGGCGAGATCAGCGGCTGCAGCGGCGGCACCCAGCCCGTGGCGTACCTGGGAATTCACGGAATCAACGACAACATCCAGAGCGGCCGGTCACTTCGCGACAGGTGGCTCAGGAACAACGGTTGCGCCGCGCAGAACGCTCCCGAACCCGCGCAGGGAAGCCTGACCCACATCATCACCACCTACTCGTGCCGGGCCGGCTATCCGGTGGTCTGGGCTCCGTTCGACGGCGGCCACCAGCAGGGCCCGGTGGACGGGTGCGCCGGTTGTGAGAGCGGCGCGCGCAGCTGGGTCAAGCCCGAGGTGTGGCGGTTCTTCACCCAGTTCGGGTCCAACCCACCGCCGACCAGCCCGCCGCCAAGCAACCCGCCGCCGACGACGCCGCCGCCCGGCCAGGCGAACGTGATGATCGCCGGCGGCCAGTCGAACCGCTGCGTCGACGTCCCCAACGCCAGCACGAGCAACGGCACCCGGGTGCAGCTGTGGGACTGCCACGGCAACAACAACCAGCGCTGGACCTATACCGCCGACCGTGCCCTCACCGTCTACGGCAACAAGTGCCTGGACGCCAGCGGGGCGGGCACCAGCAACGGCACCGCTGTGCTCATCTGGGACTGCCACGGCGGCGCGAACCAGCAGTGGAACATGAACAGCAACGGGACCATCACCTCCGCTCAGTCGGGACTCTGCCTGGACGCCGTCGGCGCCGGCACCGCCAACGGGACGCAACTCCACCTGTGGGCGTGCCACGGAGGCGCCAACCAACAGTGGAGCACCCGCAGCTGACGGTCCGACAACCCGGGCGCAACCGCAGCCCGGCGTCGGCGGCGGTGGCGGCCGTCTCTCTCGGCCGCCACCGCGTCGAACCGCTCGGCCCGTATCAACTCGGCACACTCGCCCAGCCCTCAGCCAGCGGACTACCTCGGGTGGTCTGTGGTGACGGTGTGGGTGCCGTCGGGGTGGAGGCGGACGGTGACGGGCTGGCCGGGTTGGGTGGCGGCTTGGCGGCGTACCTGGGTGATGCAGGTTGTGGTGTCTGCGAGGGTGCCGGCCGCCGCGGTCTGTTGTGGCACGGGGATCGGCGTGGTCGGGTCGGTGGGGATGGTGGCGCGGAGTGCGCCGTGCAGGTAGCGGTAGCAGAGTGCGACGGCTTCGGGCAGGCTGGCGCTGGTGGGCACCGGGTCGACGGTGTGCGGTGTGGCGGGGTCGACGACCCGGACCGACCAGGAGTGGCCCTGGGACAGTTCGGGTCGGCCGATGGTGTCGTGGTGGTCGACGGTGGTGACGTCCAGGGCGAGGCCGAGGCCGCGGATCAGGGCGGCGAGTTCGTCGAGGGTGGGGCCGGGCCAACCGTTGGCGAGGACCATGATCCGGGCGCCGTCGTGGGTGGCGCCGACTTCACCGAGGTACGCGTGAAGCGGGTCGCCGCCGCCGTGGGGGACCTGGCTGACACCCAGGCGTAGGTGCTGGTCGATGCTGTGTTCGCCGTCGATGTCGGTCAGGTCGGTCGGCTGCACGCCGAAGCCGGCGGCGAGCGGGCCGATCTGGTAGTGCTCGGGCAGCTGCCACACGGTGGAGCCGGACAGCCGGTCGGCGGGCACCAGGGTGGGCGGCGGCTGGTCGCTGTCGGGTCGCCAGTTGCGGTGCACGGTCCGGCCACGCAGGTCGGTGACCGTGAGCACCGCGCCGCGCCGGACCTGCCGGGTGCCGTAACAGTCCAGGCAGTACGGCGGGTCCGGTCGGTCGGCGCACCGGGTACACGGGTGGGTGGGGATCGGTTCGCCCCAGTGTTTAGGTGCCGGCGGTTCCCAGCCGCGCACGAATCGGCCGGGGGTGTCGGCGGGTCGCAGGCTGGTGTGCCACCAGTGCCGGTTACGCCAGATGGCCTGCGCGCCGCCGTGCTGCTCGGCGTCGGCGATCATGCGGCGTTCGACCTGGTCGAGGTCGTGGCCGCCGGGGTGGCCGTCCAACCCGACCGGCACCGCACGGGCGGTGAGGGCAGCCTCGGTCAGGTAGTGGGCGGGCAGCAGCGGGTTGGCGACGGTCAGGCCGGTCACCGCCCGTTCGGCGGGGATGGTGGCGAGCGCGGTCGGCAGGTCGCCGATCCACCGGTCCTGATAGTCGGGCACCGCACCGCCGGCGTGTTCGAACCGGACGTCCCAGCTCAGCCCACGCCCGATCGAGCTGGGCCGCACTTCGAGGACCAGGTCGACGTGCAGCTGGTCGGCGAGCGCGCACAACCGGCCGAGCAGCCGGCCCGGGTCGCCGGGCGGCAGCGGCTCGCTACTGCGGCCGATCAGCACCAGCCACGGCGTGACCTGCCGGTTGGTGAGCGCGACGGCTTCCCACCGCAGCCGGTCCCGCTCCGGAACGGTGGGCTGCCACTGCCGGGGCAGCGTCAACCCGGAGGACGGCAGCCGGCCGGGTTCGTCGGGGAAGTCGGGGTCACGCAGCGTCGCGGCGGCGACCCCGGCACGCTGGGCGAGGTCGGTGACGATCGGGGCGTACGGCAGCCACCACGTCCCACCCGGCGTCGGCAACGGCGTGAACGATCCCGGGACGAGACTGGTCGAGGCCACCTGCCCGGTGTCGAGGTTCGCGACGGTGAACACCCGTTGCGCCCGCCGCCGCTCCGCGCCGACCCCGACGATGTGCAGTGAGCCGGCCGGCACCTTGTTGACGCCGTTCACGCCGCCACCCCCGCCCCGAACCGGTGGGACTGCTCGAACTGCTGCGACTGCCAGTCCCGCAACGCCTGCTTGACCCGCACGTTCTCCTCCCGAGTGGAGCCAAGTTCGGCGCGCAGCGCGGTCAACTCGTCGGCCACCAGATGCAGAAACGCCCGCACCTCGACCGGGTCGCAGCCACGCCGCACCCGGTCGCCGAACCGGCGGTCGCGGACCATGCCAGGGCTGATCGACGGCCGCACCGGCCTGCCGTACAAATGACCGACCGTGTTCGGGGCACGCGTCACCGACGGACGCTGCCCGGCAGCGGCGTCGGCCGGCCGCCGATTGTGGCGGGCGATCTCAGCGAGCAACCGCCGGTTACGCCGACTCCGCACCGGAGCCCGCCGGAACAGGTCAAGAAATCCACGCACAGCAGGAACCACCTTTCACACAGTCGAAAACCTTCAGAGGAACGGATAGAGGGCGCGCGGTTCGCGTCGCAGTGCTGCTGCCGCCGCCCGGGTCAGCGGTGAGGCCGGCGCGGGCGGGGCACCCAGCGGAGACCGTCACGCTGGACGAAAATCTCCCGACGCTCACGGGCCTCACCGTCCGGCGCCAACACATACCCGGCCAACCAGACCCAGCCCTGATACGTCAGCTTCGTGTCCACAGTCGTCACCCGGAACCGGAAACCCCGCCCGGCCGCGAACTGCACACTCGCCCGACCATCGATGACCAACTCGTCACCGGGCCGGGGATCCGCCGGTGACCGGTCGGCCGGCACGCTACCGATCAGCCGCCGGCACCGTCGTCCGACCGCAGTCGGGACACCACCGCGACTTGATCTTGAAACTGAACAGCCCGACGAAGAACCCGAGCAGGATTCCGGAAGCCAGGGCACCAAGCGCCACCATGATCAACCCTTCCGATTGGGCTGGGGACGACCGGGCGAGCCGTTACCGCGACCCGCCCAGTCACCTGGGATTTCAGCGATTCGCAGCGGGAAAACGATCATGAACTCGCCGCTCTCCGCTACCCAGCAGCCGGCCAGTTGATCAACCGTCCACCTTCGATGCTTGGCCCACACTGACAGGGAAAGCGTGATCTTGCAACACCGCATCCGATAGAAAATTAGTTGGCTCAGAGACTCGTCAAACGACATACTCATGGCGCAGACTGTCTGTTGTGGCAGGAACCCCAACCGTCCAGCGACGACGGCTCGCGACCGAGCTTCGCGCACTTCGCGAGGCTGCCGGTCTGACAATTGACCAGGTCATCCAACAGGTGAAGATCAGCAAGTCGACGTTGTCCCGCGTCGAGAACGCACAGGTCTCGGTGACGACGCGGAACGTCACGAAGCTGCTGCGCCTCTACGGCGTACCCGACAAGGAGGCTGTCGGGCTCATCGAGCTCGCCCGCGACGCCCAGAAGTACAACTGGTGGGTCGACTACTCCGGCGCGATGCCGCACGGGCTCGACGGGTACATCGCCTTCGAGGACGAGGCGACCCAGCTCCGCACCTACGACGTCCAACTCGTCAACGGCCTGCTCCAGACCTCGGACTACGCCCGCGCCATCATCAGCGCGGAGTTCCCGGAGGGTCCACCGGAGAAGATTGAGGAGCGGATCGAGCTACGCCTCGCCCGCCAGCGCATCCTGGAACGACGCAAACCACCCAGGCTCTGGTTCATCTTCGACGAGGCAGTCCTGCACCGGCCGGTCGGCGGCCCGCAGGTGATGGCAGCCCAGCTGGAGCACATGATCACCATGGCACAGCGGCCGTCAATCACGGTCCAGGTGCTGCCGTTCCGCCAAGGCGCACACATGGGCATGGGCGGCCCCTTCGCGATGCTCGACTTCAGCAACCATCCGACGGTCGTCTACCAGGAAAATCTGAGTGGCGCTCTGTACCTGGACAAGGACTACCATGTGGAGATGCACGGACTGGCGTTCGACCACCTCCGTGCGACCGCGCTCTCACCCGCCGACACGCTGGCCTTTCTGCGGATGAGGGCTGAGGCGATCCTCGCGCAGGGAGCAAGGGAGAGCACCGATGACCACCACCCCCGGTGATCCGCAGCAGGCAATCTGGCGCAAGAGCACCCGCAGCAACGGGCAGGCAATGTGCGTCGAGGTCGCCACCAACGTCCCCGCCACAGTCCTCGTACGCGACAGCAAAGACCCCGCCGGCCCGGCACTCACCTTCTCCCCCGCCGGCTGGACGTCCTTCCTCTCCACCCTCACCCCCGACACCCCCCGTTGACCGACCGAACCGGAACGCCCAAGAGCGCAACGGCAGCTCAGGCCAACGCCAAGAGACCGCCAGCGGCCCTCAGCGTTCAGTGACGACTATCCGTCACTCAGGGTCGCCCTCCCGCGACTGGTCAACTATGGTCGGATGGACGGAACGTGAGTCCTGCCTCAAGAGACTCCGTAGCCGTCCATGCCAGTCAGGACTTGGGGAGGCACTGGTGGCCAGCATCCAGGAGGTCAAGGCCGGCCTCGCCCAGGCCGCTGAGCACGGCAACGCGACACAGCAGCAGATCGTCGCCGCGGTGAACGCGTTGGACAACATGCTCACGCAGCTCCGCGCGGTCGCAGCAGGCACCGGCCACCCCTTGATCGGAGAAGCCATCGCCCGCTGCGAACAGACCAAGGGTCAGCTGGAGTCCTCCGTCGGCCTCGTCCGAGCCGCAGGGGAAGCGACCCAGCGGTACGCCGGTATCCTCGGGTAGCAGCAGTGAGTGTCGACGAAGTCAAGGGCCGTCTGCGCGAGGGGACCGAGACATTGGAGTCGGCGGCGACGACCATCGGCTCCGTACGGGAGACCGTCCGGAGCTGCCATCTCGCTGCCATCGCAGTTCTCCAGGACAGCCAACACGATCACGTCACGGCCGCCCTCAGCCTGCTCCGCGAGGCCGACACCGAAGGTGAGCTGGTTCAGCGCCGGGTCCGAAACAGCAGCGACAGCGCCGGCAAGTACATGAAAGCTCTCGGGTGAGCAGCAGCGTCGGCGACGTTATCGGACAACTGCGGCAGATCCTCAGAGATCTTGACGGTGCTGCGGTCGAGGCCAGCAGCGCAGAGCAGGCAGCGGCCGAAGGACTCAAGCACTACGAGACCGCGACGGCGGGCGCCGACAACAGGCATGTCGATTCGATGCTGAGTGAAGCTGGCGAAGCCGCCGCGAAGTCCGGCAAGGTCGCCCGGCTGATCGCCAAGGCAGCCGCCGAGATCGCGAGCTACGCCGACCACATAGCCCCCGGCTCGATCCCGACCAGCAGTTCCAGTACCGGGGGGATGCCAACTGGCGAGAGCCTCGCAGTGCCGCAGTACAGCAAGTCACCCAAGGCGATCAAGGCCCTCGGCCGAATCGGGCAGGTCAGAGCCGCCGACGACGGACTTCAACACATCAAGAAGGCTGTGGACTGGTTCCATGATGCAGCGAACCCACCCGGAGGCAGCACGGTCAGCAGGCCCCCGGACTTCGCCTTTGAACCGGCGCACCAACCGAGCGGAACAGCGGGCGAAGCGCTCCTGGCCGCCCTGACTCTTGCTGCCCTCGGCGCAAAGGGGTCCGAGATAGCATCCGGAATTCGCAGGCGAGCAAGGAATCGAAAGCTAAGCAAGAAGGACGATACCGATGGATGAAGAAACCAAGTTTGTTCGCACGATCCTGATTCAAGACTGGGAATCCTACGACTCCTTCGTCCGACAGTTCGAAGAGCAGGGCAAGGGCACTCCCGTAGCCATCATCGGGTACGCCTTCTTCGTCGCTGTTCAGCGACGATTCCGCCAAAGCCTCGACCCGGGCGAGGTCATGAGGTTCGTCGCCGACGCTCGGGCCAACCTAGCCGAGGGACACCAACTGCCAGCGAAAGAAGCTGAAGCTCTCATCTTCGCCATGCTCGGCATGGATATCGCGGGCGCCGAAGAAACAGTAGACAAGCTTGACATCGGCGAAATGGCAGAAATCCAGGCCCAACTGCTGTTCAGGCTCATCGAGGACGCACAGTTGAGCGAGGAACAGCTGGACGCCTTCCTCCTGGAAGCCGAAGAGCTGCTCCACGATGCCCACCCCGAACACGGCGAAGCTTGAGGGGCACACCGAGATCCTTCTGAAGCAGGAGAATCTGAGTGGCGCTCCGTACCCAGACAAGGACTACCGTGTAGAGACACACTGGCTCGACCTCGACCACCTAACTGCTACGGAACTCTCGCCCGCCGACTCGCTGGCCTTCCTGCGGATGAGGGCCGAGGCGATGCTGGCGCAGGGAGCAAGGGAGAGCACCGAATGACTACCACCCCTCGTAGCCTGGAACAGGCGATCTGGCGCAAAAGCACCCGCAGCAACGGGCAGGGTCAGTGCGTCGAGGTGGCCACCAATGTCCCCGCCACAGTCGTCGTACGCGACAGCAAGGACCCCGCCGGCCCGGCACTCACCTTCTCCCCCGCCGGCTGGACGTCCTTCCTCTCCACCCTCACCCCCGACGCTCCTCACTGACCCGAGGCAGAGCTGTCACTCCATGCCGAGGGCAGACGACGAGGGTGACGGCATTCAGCGAGTGGATGTTCCGGCCCTCCACCGTTTAGGTGATGTCTGCCCGGCGCGCAAGTGGCGTAGCCTCGATCGTCTGTGGACTGAATGCCTGGCCTGGTCGTCGGCCGAAGCTCACCGCCACCTGTCGCCCGGCAGTGCCATCATGACCCAGTCATCCCAGTCGAATGGAGGCCATCGATGGGCACTGTCGCTGACTCGCTCGCCGACGGCGCAACCCCGATGAGTGCATACGAAGAGCAGGTGTGGGACAGGCTCAACGAGCACTGGCAGCGCCGCAACAACCGCCGTGGTCTACCGAACTGGGCGAGCGCTGCACTCGATCGCTCCGGCGAGGTCGCGCGAAACGCCGCGAGCCGGGCCACCAGGGCTGTGCCAGAGACGATCAAGGAACCAGTGCGCCGCGGAGGCGACGCGGTCGCCAGCATGGCCCTGCGACCGGCGGCCGAGGCTGCGGCAGCGCTGCTGGAGTTGGTCAACGCCTGGGCCTTGGAGCTAGACGACCCGAAGGGCGTCGAGAAGATCGCCCGCAAGCGTGGCATCGAACTCGACAGCTTCACTGAGCTGCGGCAGCAGGACCTCAAGGTGTGTGACCGGCTGCTCACCCGCAACACACTGAGGTGGCGTTCCGCCGGCGCGGTCGAAGGTGGTGCGATGGGCTTGCTGGCCCTGGTCCCCGTGGCAGGGATCCCCGCCGCAATTACTGCCGACATCCTCGTCATCCAGGTCCTGAGCACCTCGATCGCGTCGCGCATCGCGTACTCCTACGGCTACGACGCCAAAGACCCTTCGGAGCAGCCTTTCATCGAACGCCTGGTGCACCGGTCCTTCATGGCACAGGCGGCCAAGGTTGGGCCGCTGCGCGACACCGCACGAGCGGCCAACGCTCTGAAGGGACGCGTAAGATTCTCCGCCAAGCTCCGTGCGGACCATCGCCTCGTGGTCGCCCTTGAGAAGTTGCTGCAGCACCTGGGTCCGGCTGGTGCCAGGGTTCCAGTTCAAAACGTCGCCAAGGCCGTGCCTATCGTGGGCGTTCTCATCGGTGCAGGGGTAAATTCCACAGTCCTCGGCAACGTGGCCGCCGATGCCCAGCGATACTGCCAAACCCGGTTCCTGTGCGACAAGTATGGACTGCCGATGCCGGCCGCACTGGCCACCTATCAGACCGAGACCGACGCCATGTAAACCGTAGATGACCCCGAAATCGGCGAGACAGCAGAGATCCAAGCACGTCTGCAGAACTACGCGACCCGGTCCGATTAGTAGCTCGGCGCCGCCATCAGAGCCGACTTGCTGTATCAACAGCACTGGCGAGGATGGCATCAATATCGTCACTGCTAGCCCGACCTTCACCGAGCACGTGCATGATAGTTAGGCTCTGAATCTTGCCTGCCATCTCAGGATCGAAGTCGGACTCGGCATCGGGGTCGAGTGCCGCCTTCACCAGGCGCTCCGCAGCGTTGGCGTCGATTTCGCGCGGATCCACCGGAGTAGCCGCACGCAGCTCGGCAACGAACTGCACGATGTCGGCTTGGCTGGCATCCACCGGCAGCCGATGGTTGACGGCGTAGTAGAAGACTATGCCCATCAGAGTGGAGAAGTCACCCCAGCCCTTGGTGTTCAGCTGGGCTTCTAGGCGGTCATTCTCGGCGTAGTCACCCTTCAGCATAGTGCGGAAATATTCGACCAGATCAGGCTCAATCTTCATAATCTACTTCCCTTCACGGCGTTTCTTGTATTTCTTCCGCATTTCGCGACCCACTACTGCAGTGGCACCCGCAGCCATGATTCCTGCAGCCACAGGATTGTCCACACTCGGGCGATCAGCAGGAATCGGGTCCGGCGCTACCGTCGAAGCGCTCTCCGAACCCGGCTGGATCTTGAACAGGTCGAAAATTTCTTTCCCCGTCTGCATCGTCTTTTCTGCGTTCTGCAGGTGTTCCTCAGCGGAGTCGGCCTTCTGCACGAAGCGACGCGCGAACCGGTCGGCCCTGCTGCCCGCCCCCTCAGCCTCTGCCACAAGACGTTCACCTGGAACATCGATTTTAGGGCCAGCTGGAGGCGCCACGCCCGGAGCAATATAGTTGACTTACTTGACGATATGATCACAGATGTCGTTCAAAATCCCGGCGACTCGGTCGGCTTTCGCGCCAGCGATCTGCACCTCGGCGATAGCGGGTCTTGATCGACTGATCGGTGCTCCCACGAGCAGCTTCCGAGTAGTGCACGGCGGCTTGGTTGGCGTCTGCCTGTGCGCGGTTGGCGGTCACTGCTGCAGCAAGCAGCCGCTCCCGCGCGCTGTAGAGCCGCGCCACCACATCGCCGAGAGTCCCGGACATCAGAGCTTGTCCACGTACTCGTTCGCGTTCTGCACGGCAGCCTCGAACCGCCGGATCGCCAGCTCGACCTCACGTCCCAACGAGTCCAGCTTCGCCTTTGCCTTCTCGACCTCGTCGTGGGTGCTGTCATGCATAGTGGCGCGCGCCAGAGCACCCGCTTCGGTAGCCTCGGCTAGGGCCTGTTCAAGGATCTGACACCCTTGCCGGACTGCCTCGTTGCCCAGCTCGACGGTGCGCCTCACATCGTCAACGCTCATCGGCCACCGCTCCGTCGCCCTCCCGCCACCAGCCGAACCTACCCAAACCCATCACCGTCCAACAGGGCCGGATGGTGTCGGGTCCTACTCAGGAAGGCCGCGGAGCAGGGACAGTGCGGTGCGGTCGGAGCTGAGGGTGGACAGCTCGATGTTGATGAAGTTGGTGTAGCGCTGTGCCCGCGAGCCGGGGTAGCCGGCGCGTTCGGCGGCGTACCACTGGTGTAGCCACGGCTCCAGCTCCAGCAGCCCGACGAGCAGCGGCAGCAGGCGATGTGCCTCCCACGTCTCCTGACTGCGCTGATTCGGCCGGCATCTGGGGCCTACGCCAAGTCCGAGTTAGTGTGCTCGGCGTGGATGACGATCCCCAGAGCATTGTGGCTGGCCTCGCCGAGCTGGGCGACGTGACGGGGGTGTGGGAGCTCGCCGAGCAGCGTCTCCAGGCCGGCGACGCGCGCTTCGTCACGGATCTCGGCGTCGCGATCTGGCGCGAGTACGGGGGCGATCCGACAACGCCGTGGCAGTACCGCAGCGTCTTCGATCGGACGCTGCGGCTGCTGACTCTGACGCCGGGGGTAATCGACCAGGCCGTACGGTTGATCGCCGTCGCGCAGGACCGTCGCCAGATCCGGTACGCCGCTTCGCTGCTCGCTTCAGCCCATTCCGTCGCCGACCTGGCCGTCGTGTTCGATGCGGGCGGGTCGGAGGAGTTGCGGGTTTGCCTGCTGCAGGAGCTGGTGTTGCGTGGTGCCGAGGTGCATCACCCGTGGGTTGTCTCGCCGCACTGGCGCCATCACCCGCTCGGCTGGCTGCCGTTGTCGTTAACGTCGATCGAAGGGCACCCCAGCCGTCCTAGGTACCACCTCGGTGGGGGCAGCCATGACCTGCCGGTCATGGCGGCGGAGCCCGTGCACGGACACGGTCCTGTCCCCCGGTGGCAGGAGACGACAACGTCCGGCGAGGTAGCCGCGCTCAGCGCGGCGGTCGACAACTGGGCCGAGGAATCCAACGGCCGCATCGAGGCACGGACGTTCGCGTTCGACGACGACCTCCCGCCGGACGCCGTCGGCGATGCGCTGCTGAGCGTCGGCCTGGAATGCACCCAGGGCATGACAACCGGACTCGGCGCATGCTCGCCGCCGCAGGCGTGGCGGCAGTTGTTCTCGGCAGCCTCGACCGGCGGTGCGTACAACCGAGGCGAGTTCGGGGCGTACGGAAGGCTGTTGGCTTGGCGTTCGGTTGCGGCGCTGGTCGGCGCTCCCCATGGCGCGGCGGTCGGTGACGTCGAAGCGCTGGCGCATCGCTGCTCGTGGTACTCGTTTGCCGGCTCCACCGCGTGGTTCGACCGCATCGCCTGGGATATCGGTCTGGCAGTCGTGTCACCGGACCGGCGGCGACTGGCGGTACTGGCTGCCAGCGACACCGACTGATCCACCGACGAGCGCCAATCAGCCCACGTTTGAGTCGGTCCAGGATGTGGTGCTGGTTGATAGTCAGGGCCGGGTTGGCTGCGGAGGCATCAACCGGTTTGGGATCGTCGAGAAGCGCGGCGATCCGCGCTGCTGGCAGGCGAGGGCTGCTCGCCATCGCCTGCCGCACCGTAGCAACGGGGTCGTCGGCGAAGCGGTCGAGCCCATCGGTAGGAAGTTCGGCAGAGATGCGCTACGTGTTCGCGACGTTACGCGGAAGGGCTCACTCCATGTCTCGTGGCGGCGGAAAGCCTGTCCCGCACCGGGTTTGATGGAGACATCGAAACCTGGAAGGAACACCAGCGATGCCCGCACCGAAGAAGTACTCCG
>ENA-ORCZ01000059-ORCZ01000059.1-marine-metagenome-genome-assembly--contig:-NODE-59-length-159465-cov-38.009725_pt1 | contig 159465 bp, 132 predicted proteins | sample MGYA00237785_ERZ508519 | MGnify/ENA primary metagenome ERZ508519 (study PRJEB26189, sample SAMN06268790) | marine metagenome | isolation source: Bioluminescent Bay, La Paraguera, Puerto Rico | place...
CGGGAGGCGGTGGACGACGACCGGGCCGTGGTGGCGAACATCATGGGTACGGCGTCGGATGTCGACGGGGTGGCGCACTCGTACGAGGGTGGGCACTACCTGACGGTGACGGGTTACCGCGATGGTGGTGACACGGTGAAGATCGCTGACCCGTACTTCGAGGGCCAGGAGTACTGGATGGACCTCGACGCGCTGGCCGACTGGACCGCCAAGCGCGGCTACTCCGCCTGAGCCGTCCCTGAGCCACGTCCCTGAGCTCTGCCCAGGTCGAACCGATGAGGTTGCTTGACCGGTCCGCTGGCCGGGTCCCGTACGCCGGGACCCGGCCAGCGGCGTTTGGCGTGCCTGACGTTGCATTTTCGTCGGTGGCAGGGTGTACTGTGAAGCAGAGGTTAGAACGGGTGTTCGATAACAGGTAGCTCTGCTGGTTGGGTCCGCCGGTCAGCAACGGCACCACCGGAGTCGACACCCGTCCTGGCCGCCGGGAGGAGCGATTCGCGGCGCGAGTCCCGGCAGTGCGGCGCCGCGAGCCGCACGCCCCGGCACTGGACTTTCGCGGGTCCAGCGCCACCAGGCAGGACCGCTGCCCGCCGCCCCCGACCCCCGGGCGGCGGGCAGCGGACCCCGCCAGCATCGTCGGTGCGGATGCGGTGTGGGGAAGCATCCGCATCCGCACCGACGACGCCCCGCCGACGTCTTCCTCCGTGGGCGGGCACCCGAACAGGTGAAACGCGCGGAGGAGGATCCATGCCGACCACTTCGGCACCGGCCCAGGCACCCACGGTGCCGGCGCACCTGCTGCCCAACCGCACCCCGGCCCAGTTGCTCGTCCTCGCCCGGCACGGGCTGACCGAAGCGGGCAGCACCCGCCCCGACGGGCTGCGGTACGCGGCGGCCCACCTGTCCGCTCTGCGCGCCGCCGCCGCGATGCTCGCCGCCCGCGCCCGGCCCGCCCCGACCCGCCGCAACCGGGTCACCAGCGTCTGGGCCCTGCTGATGATGGTCGCTCCCGAGATGGCCGAGTGGGCCACCTTCTTCGCCGCCGGTGCCAGCAAACGGGCCGCCGCCGAAGCCGGCATCCCCCGGGTGGTCACCGCCCGGGAAGCCGACGACCTGCTGCGCTCCGCCGGGCAGTTCGTCTCCCTGGTCGAGGACACCCTCGGGCTGGCCCACCAACCTGCTCTGGACCCGGCTCTCGACGGCCTGGCCGCTGCCTGACCAACCAACCCCCGCACCGGTGTGACCTCTGTCGCCGCCGGCACTCGTGGTGCCGGCGGCGACCACGCGCGCACCAACACCAAGACCAACACCAGTGAGCGAAACCCGGGGGAGAGAAGCAGGATGGCGGGGCGAATGGTGGCCGGCACGGCGGCACTGTCCGCGGTCGCCGCCGCCAACCTGGTCCGCCCGGCCAGCGCGCTCGCCGGCGGTGCCGGCTCAGCGGCGACGGCCGGTACGCCGGACCCGACCGGCCTGCCCGGTTCGGCCGGCATCGACCAGGTGCTTCCCGTCCCGACCATGCTCACCGGCCTGCTACCCGGGCGAGGGCTGCGTCGCGGCTCCACTGTCAACGTGCTGCCCCACCGGTCGGCCCGGCTCGGCGCCACCTCGCTGCTGCTCGCCCTGCTCGCCGAGGCGTCCCGGGCCGGCCTGTGGTGTGCCGTCGTCGGAGTGCCGGCGTTGGGTGTCACCGCCGCCGCCGAGCTGGGCATCGCCCTGGACCGGCTGGCCCTGGTGCCCAACCCCGGACCGGACTGGCCGGCGGTGGTCGCCGCGCTGATCGACGGGGTGGACGTGGTGGTCGTCGCCGCCCCCGCCGCCGTGACAGCGCAGGTGACCGGCAGGCTCGCCGCCCGGGCCCGGCAGCGGGGCTGCGTGCTGGTGCCCTGCGGCCGGTGGGACGCCCCCGACGTCACCCTGCAGGTGGTGAACGGCCGCTGGGAAGGGCTCGGGCCGGGCCGGGGCCGGCTCCGCCGGCGGGAAATGGTCGTCTCCGCCCGGGGCAGGGGAGCGCTGAACCGGCCCCGGGAGATCCGGATCTGGTTGCCCGGTGGCCCGCCCCCGGCAGCCGCCGCGCCAGCCACCGGCATCATCCGCCGGGCCCGCCGCGCCGAGCTGACTTTGGTGCGGCGCGGATGAGCCGCACTGAGCTGACCCTGGTGCGGCCCGGATGAACGCGGTCACCCCGGCCGGCCGGCCCGGCTCGCCCACCCGGGCGCTGGTCGTCTGGTGCCCCGACTGGCCGGTGACCGCCGCCGAGATCATCGACGGCGTGCCGGCCACCGGGCCGGTCGCCGTGCTGCACGTCAACCGGGTGGTCGCCTGCTCCGCCGCCGCCCGCGCCGACGGCGTACACCCCGGGTTGCGCCGACGGGAGGCGCAGAGCCGCTGCCCGGGTCTTACCGTGCTCGACCACGACCCGGCCCGCGACGCCCGCGCGTTCGAGCCGGTCGTCGCCGCGATCGAACAGGTCGTCGCCGGGGTCGAGGTGCACCGCCCCGGGGCGTGCGCCGTCGCCGCCCGGGGCCCCGCCCGCTACTTCGGCGGCGAGGAGGCCGCCGCCGAGCAGATCGTCGAACACGTCGCGCAGGCCTGCGAGGTCGAAAGCCAGGTAGGTGTCGCCGACGGGTTCTTCGCCGCCGGGCTGGCCGCCCGTACCGGCCGGATCGTCCCGCCCGGCGACAGCCGCACGTTCCTGGCCGGGTTGCCGCTGCGGGTGCTCGGCCGACCCGAACTGGCCGGCCTGCTGCGCCGGCTCGGTCTGCGTACCCTCGGGGATTTCGCCGCGCTGCCGGCCCGCGACGTGCTCGCCCGGTTCGGCCCCGACGCGGCGCTGGCCCACCGGCTGGCCGCCGGGCGCGACGAACAGCCGTTCACCCCCCGACAGCCGCCGCCCGAACTGTCCGTCACCGCCGACTACGACGAACCGCTCGACCGGGTCGACGCGGCCGCGTTCGCCGCCCGCGCCCTGGCCGAGCAGCTGCACGACCAGCTCAGCGGTTACGGACTGGCCTGCACCCGGGTCGGCATCGAAGCGGTCACCGCACACGGCCAGGAACTGCACCGCGTCTGGCGGCACGACGGCATGCTCACCGCCGCGGCGATCACCGACCGGCTGCGCTGGCAGCTCGACGGCTGGCTCACCGGCGCCGCCGCCCGCCGGCCGGGTGCCGGCACCGCCGCGGCGCCGCCGGCACCCACCGCCGGGATCGTCCGGCTGCGGCTCGTCCCGGACGGGGTGCTCGCCCGGGTCGCCCTGCAGCCCGGCCTGTGGGGGGAGATCGGCGAGGAGGACGCCCGGGCCCGCCGGGCGTTGACCCGGGTGCAGGGGCTGCTCGGGCCGGACGCGGTGGTCACCGCCGTGCTCGGTGGCGGCCGGTCCCCTGTCGACCAGGTCCGACTGGTGCCGTGGGGCGACGAACGGGTGCCGGCCCGCCCCGGTCAGCCGCCGTGGCCCGGCCGGCTGCCGCCACCGGCACCGGCGGTCGTGCTGCCCGCCCCGCTGCCGGCCGAGGTGTACGACGCGGCAGGCGAACCGGTCACGGTCAGCGCCCGGCTGGTGGTCAGCGCCGCGCCGGCCAGGGTCGCCGTCGGTACGGGTGCCCCAGTCGACGTCATCGGCTGGGCCGGCCCGTGGCCGCTCGACGAACGCTGGTGGGCACCGGCCGAGGCGCGCCGCCGGGCCCGGTTCCAGGTCGCGCTCGCCGACGGCAGCGCCCTGCTGATCGCCCGCACCGACGGGCGCTGGGTGGTGGAGGCCGTCTATGACTGACGACCCGATCGTGGTCGACCCGCTCGCGGTCGACGGTGACGGCGGCGACGCGCCGGGCTGGACCCGCAAGCGGGCACCGTACACACCGCCGCCGGCACTGGCCGCACCGTCGACCGTGCCGCTGGTCACCGTCGGGGGCGGGCCGGTCACGCCGTACGCCGAACTGCACTGCCACAGCAACTTCAGTTTTCTCGACGGGGCCAGCCACCCGGAGGAACTCGTCGAGGAGGCGGTCCGGCTGGGGTTGACCGCCCTGGCCGTCACCGACCACGACGGCTGCTACGGGGTGGTCCGCTTCGCCGAGGCGGCCGCCGCGTACGGGCTGCCGACCGTGTTCGGTGCCGAACTGACCCTCAGCGCCGTGGACGCCGCAGACCGGCGGGCGGCACCGCGCACCGGGGAGCCGGATCCGGCCGGGCGGCATCTGCTGGCGTTGGCCCGTGGCCCGGCCGGGTACGCCCGGCTGGCCCGCGTCATCTCCCGGGCGCAGCTGCGCGGCGGCGAGAAGGGCCGACCCGACTACGGCAACCTGGAGCAGGTCGCCGCCGAGCTGCGTGACCACGTACTGGTGCTCACCGGCTGCCGCAAAGGGGCGGTGCCGGCGGCGCTGCGTACCGGCGGAACAGCCGCCGCCGACGCGGAGCTGGACCGGCTGGTGGCGCTGTTCGGCGCGGACGGCGTGGCGGTCGAGCTGACCGACCACGGGCATCCGGACGACGGCGACCGCAACGACGCCCTCGCCGAGCTGGCCCGCGCCCGCAGGCTGCCGACGGTGGCCAGCGGCAACGTGCACTACGCCACGCCGGCCCGGCACCGGATGGCCGCCGTGCTGGCCGCGATCCGGGCCCGGCGCGGCCTGGACGACATCGACGGCTGGCTGCCCGCCGCCGGCGCCGCCCACCTGCGCTCCGGTGCCGAGATGGCGGCCCGGTTCGCCGACTACCCGGGTGCGGTGGCCCGGGCCGCCGCGTACGGCGCCGAGCTGGCCTTCGACCTGCAGCTGGTCGCCCCCCGGTTGCCCGACCACCCGGTGCCGGCCGGGCACACCGAGATGAGCTGGCTGCGCGAGCTGACCTGGCGGGGCGCGCTGGAGCGGTACGGCCCCCGCGAGGCCCACCCGGAGGCGTACCGGCAGCTCGACCACGAACTCGACATGATCGAGCGGCTGGACTTCCCCGGCTACTTCCTGGTCGTGCACGACATCGTGGCGTTCTGCCGCGAACAGGACATCTACTGCCAGGGGCGGGGATCGGCGGCCAACTCGGCGGTCTGCTACGCGCTGCGGATCACCAACGTCGACGCGGTCCGCCACCAGCTGCTGTTCGAGCGGTTCCTCGCCCCGGAACGCGACGGCCCCCCGGACATCGACGTCGACATCGAGTCCGGCCGCCGCGAGGAGGTCATCCAGTACGTGTACCGCCGCTACGGCCGGGAACACACCGCCCAGGTGGCCAACGTGATCTCGTACCGGCCTCGGTCGGCGGTGCGCGACGTGGCCCGCGCGTTCGGGTTCTCACCCGGCCAGCAGGACGCCTGGAGCAAACAGATCGACCACTACGGCGCGGTCGCGGCGGCCGGGGAGGACATTCCGGCGCAGGTGGTGGCGTACGCCGACGAACTGCAGACCTTCCCCCGGCACCTGGGCGTGCACTCCGGCGGGATGGTGATCTGCGACCGGCCGGTGATCGAGGTGTGCCCGGTGGAGTGGGCCCGGATGCCAGGGCGCACCGTGCTGCAGTGGGACAAGGACGACTGCGCCAGCGTCGGCCTGGTCAAGTTCGACCTGCTCGGGCTCGGCATGCTGACCGCGCTGCACGACGCGCACGACCTGATCGGCTCCGAACTGGACCTCGGCGCCATGTCGCTGGACGACCCCGAGGTGTACGCGATGCTGTGCCGGGCCGACTCGGTCGGGGTGTTCCAGGTGGAGAGTCGCGCCCAGATGGCCACCCTGCCCCGGCTGAAACCGACCTGCTTCTACGACCTGGTCGTCGAGGTGGCGTTGATCCGGCCCGGCCCGATCCAGGGCGGCTCGGTGCACCCGTACATCCGTCGGCGCAACGGGCAGGACCCGGTGACCTACCCGCATCCGTTGATGCGCAACGCGCTGGAGAAGACCCTCGGGGTGCCGCTGTTCCAGGAGCAGCTGATGCAGTTGGCGATCGACCTGGCCGGTTTCGACGCCGCCGGCGCCGACCAGCTGCGCCGGGCGATGGGGTCGAAACGGTCGGCACAGCGGATGGCCGCGATCCGCGACCGGCTGTACGCCGGGATGGCCGGCCGGGGCATCACCGGTGAGCTGGCCGACGACCTGTACGTGAAGCTGAGCGCGTTCGCCAGCTTCGGTTTCCCGGAGAGTCACGCGATGAGCTTCGCCTACCTGGTGTACGCCAGCGCCTGGCTCAAGCGCTACCACCCGGCGCCGTTTCTGGCCGCGCTGCTCAACGCTCAGCCGATGGGGTTCTACTCGCCGCAGACCCTGGTCGACGACGCCCGCCGGCACGGGGTACGGGTGCACCGGCCGGACGTCAACGCCAGCGGCGCGGCGGCCACCCTGGTCGTCGACGCCCGTACCCGGTGGGGTGGCGCGCCGGGGGAGCCGCCGCACCGGTGGGGGGTCGGCGGACCGCAGGTGCGCCTCGGCCTGTCGGCGGTCCGTGGCATCGGCGACGAGCTGGCCGAGCGGATCGAGGCCGAGCGGGCCGCGCACGGGCCGTACCGGGACATGTCGGACCTGGCCCGCCGGGTCGGGCTGACCGCCGCCCAACTGGAGGCGCTGGCCACCGCCGACGCGTTCGCCTGTTTCGGGCTGACCCGCCGGCAGGCGCTGTGGGGGGCCGGGGCCGCCGCGCAGGAACGCGCCGACCGGCTGCCCGGGGTCGCCGTCGGGGTCGCCGCGCCGACCCTGCCCGGTCTGGACGAGGTCGACGCGTTGATGGCCGACGTGTGGGCCACCGGGCTGTCGCCGGACACCCATCCGGTGCGGTTCGTCCGGGACCGGCTGGCCGCCGCCGGGGCGGTGCCGATCGCCGAGCTGGGCCGGGTCGAGGCCGGCACCCGGGTCCGGGTCGGTGGCATCGTCACCCACCGGCAGCGCCCAGCGACCGCCGGCGGGGTGACGTTCGTGAACCTGGAGGACGAGACTGGGATGCTCAACGTGACCTGTTCACCGGGGCTGTGGCAGCGCTACCGGACGGTGGCCAGGTCCAGCGCCGCCCTGCTGGTGCGGGGCCGGCTGGAGAAGGCCGAAGGGGTGATCAACCTGGTCGCCGACCGGCTGGACGGGGTGACCACCCCGGTCAGCCCGACGTCCCGGGACTTCCGCTGAATACACAGTCGATGCCGCAGATCAGCTCGGCGACGGGCTGGGGACCGACGGGTCGGGTGCCGGGGTGGTGTCGGGGCTCGGGTTCAGGGCCGGCAGTTGGAACGGGTCCTGCTCGGGACAGAACGGGTAGGTGTACTGCACGTTCGAGTCGCGCAAGATGATCCGGTCGCCCATACGCGAGAGGCTCTGCCCGACCCGCAGCTGTTCCAGGCCTGGCAACTCACACCAGTTCGGGGAGCCGAGGAGGATCGGCTCGCCGTTCTCGTCGAACAGCCGGGCGCCTTCCACCAACTGCCCCTGACTGTCGTAGACATAAACGTCCAGTGGAGACGCTGGAGACGGCAACGGGGGACTGAGGTACGCCGCACCACCGTTCGACTCCATCACGACGAATGGACCTTCTTCCGCCGGCGGGAACAGTACGAACGCGGCTGAACACAGCACCACCAGGGCGCTGGCCACCATAGTCACCCGCCGGGGCCACCGGGACAGTTGCGGTCCACGGCGGCCGAGCCAGACGGAGCCGATCGTCATCACGGTGAGCACCAGCACCCCGGCCGCGACGCTGCCGCCGGGGGCGGGCAGTGGCCCGACCAGCTTGCCGGAGGCGAGGTACGCGAACAGCGTCGCCGCCAGGTAGCCGCGCAGCAGCCACCAGGCGGGGCGCAGCGACCGCAGGAACTCGCTGGCGGTGGCGTAGCCGAGGACCGGGCCGATCCGGCGGTCGATCCGGCCCAGCCGGTCGCGGGCGGCCTGCCAGGCGACGGCCGCCCGGTGGCCGACCCCCGGCGTCGCCGCCGGGGCGTCCAGTGCGGCACTGGTACGCAGTTCGGCGGCGTACTCCGTCGGGTCGCCGAGCCGGTCGACCAGCGTGCCGTCGCCTTCGGCGAGCACCTCGGCGAGGTGCTCGGGCAGATCCTCGAGCAGTTCGCCGCGGACCTGGTCCGGCAGGTCGGCCAGCGCGGACCGGACCTGCTCGACGTAGTGCGTGATCTCAGCCTGCGTCGCGGCGTTCACGCCGCCACCCCCCGATCGTCAAGTAGGTTGTCCATCGTCGTGGCGAAGCTGCGCCAGGTCTTGCCGGAGCGGGTCAACTGGTCACGCCCGGCGCCGTTGAGCGAGTAGTACTTGCGGTGCGGGCCCTCCTCGGACGGGACCACGTAGGTGGTGAGCAGACCGGCCTGGAACAGCCGGCGCAGCGTGCCGTACACCGAGGCGTCGCCGACCTCGGTCAGCCCGGCGGTGCGGAGCCGCCGCAGGATGTCGTAGCCGTAGCCGTCCTCGTGCTGCAGCACCGCGAGGACGGCCAGGTCGAGCACCCCTTTGAGAAGCTGGGTGGTATCCACGCTTCGCAGACTACTTCGCAGTGCGATATACCGTCAATCGCGGAGTACCGCGCGATTGACGGCCCGCGCACCCGGGGTGTGGGCCGCACCGGACCGAGTGGGACCGGGCCGGGCCGATAGGCTCGCGCGGGTGGAACTGACACACATTCCGGCCGGCCAGGCGGCCGGCCCGCGAACCGCCGTGGTCTGGTCCGTACTGCGTCACGAGCTGGATCGGCAGCCTGACCGCAGGCTCACCGTGGTCGACGTCGGCGGCGGCACCGGTGGCTTCGCGGTGCCGTTGGCCGAGGCCGGACACCAGGTGACCGTGGTCGACGCCAGCCCCGACGCGCTGGCCGCGCTCACCCGCCGGGCCGCCGACGCCGGGGTCGGTGACCGGATCACCGCCGCCCAGGGCGACGGCGATGCGCTCGGCGAGCTGATCGCGCCGGCCAGCGCCGATCTGGTGCTCTGCCACGCGGTGCTGGAGGTGGTCGACGAGCCGGCCCGGGTGGTGGAGTCGTTGGCCACGGTGCTGCGGCCGGGCGGGGCGGCCAGCGTACTGGTCGCCGGCCGCGCCGCAGCGGTGCTGGCCCGCGCGGTCAACGGGCATCTCGACCTCGCCGCCGCGCTGCTCGCCGACCCGCAGGGCGCCGCCGGCGCGCGGGACACGCTACGCCGCCGCTACGACGCCGACCGCGCCATCGATCTGCTCGCCGCCGCCGGGCTGCGGGTCGAGCAGATCCACGGGGTACGCGTGCTGTCCGACCTGCTGCCGGCGGCCGTCGCCGAGGGCGACCCGCAGGCCCTGCTCGCCCTGGAGCTCGCCGTCGCCGCCCAGCCGCCGTACCGGGACCTCGCCACCCAGCTGCACCTGTTCGCCCGGCGACCGCTGTGACAGCGCCGGAACCGCCGGCCGCGGAGCTGCTGCGCCCGGTGCGTCCGGAGTACGGCGCGGCCAGCCTCGCCGACGTGCTGCCCAGCGTGCTGGCGGTGCTCGGGGTGCCCGGCGCGAGTGACGTACTCGGCCTCGCCGGGCCGCTCGCCGGGGTGCGGCGCGTCGTGGTGCTGCTGGTCGACGGGCTCGGCTGGCACCAGTTGCCGGCCGCTGGCGAGCACGCCCCGACGCTGGCCGCGCTCGTCGCCGGCCGGTACGCGCGGCGGCTCACCACCGGCTTCCCGTCCACCACACCGACCAGTCTGGTCAGCTTCGGCACCGGTGCCGCGCCGGGGGCGCACGGTGTGCTCGGCTTCCGCAGTCTGGTGCCCGGCACCGACCGGGTGCTCAACCACGTCGACTGGCGGGACGACCCGGACCCGCACCGGTGGCAGCCGGTGCCGACCCAGCTGGAACGGGCGGCGGCCGCCGGGGTGACGGTCACCGTGGTCAGCCGGCCCGAGTTCGCCGGCAGCGGGCTGACGGTCGCCGCCAACCGGGGCGGCGCGTACCGGGGCGCGGCCGACGCCGACGCCCTCGCCGCCGGGCTGCTCGACGCGGTCACCGCCGGCGACGCTCCGGTGCTGGTCTCCGGCTACCACCCCGACCTGGACCGGCACGGCCACCTGTCCGGGGTCGGTTCCCCGCCCTGGCGGGCCGCCGCCGCCGACCTGGACCGGCTGCTGGACCGGGTGCTGGCCGGTCTGCCCCGGGACGCGGCGCTGCTGGTGACCGCCGACCACGGCCAGCTGAACGTGCCGGCCGACCCGCGACACCGGTTCGACCTGGACACCGACCCCCGGCTGCGGGCCGGCGTGCGGGTGGTCGCCGGGGAGCCGCGCGCCCGCTACCTGCACCCGGTGCCGGGTGCGGTGGGCGACGTCATCGCCGGGTGGCGGGCCGCCCTCGGCCCGGCGGCCCGGGTGGCCGAGCGGGACGAGTTGATCGCCGAAGGCTGGTTCGGCCCGGTGCCGTCGGATCATCTGGGCCGGATCGGTGACGTCGTGGTGATCTGTCGGGACCGGTCCGTCGTGGTGGCCACCACGACCGATCCGGTCGGCTCCGCGTTGGTCGGCTTCCACGGTGGAGTGACCGAGGTCGAGATGGCCGTTCCGCTGCTGATCGCCACCGGAGCGGGTCGCGAGTGATTTGCCCGGTTGAGTGTGCTATGAGAGTGAAACTCGCGGTGCGGTGGGCGAGAAAGATCGAGTTCCTGGTGTGACAAGGGCCGGGCAGCGGTGCACTGTCCGGTTGGGCGGCTACTCTGTTACCAGGTGATGACGTCCGCCGGACGGAAAATCAACCTAGGCGGTCCGTCGTCCGGCTTTCCGACCCGCGACCCCCCTCGTAGACTTGCGGGTAAGCAGCCGGTTGGCTGCCACGGTCTGTCGGTCCGACCGGGCTGACCAACGTGACCGGGGAGGAGTGCCGTGCCGCTCTCGGAGCACGAGCAGCGGCTGTTCGAGCAGATCGAGCGGTCGCTTGCCGAGGACCCCAAATTCGCCTCGGCCGTGCGCGCCAGCGACCCGCGTTTCCACGCGCGGCGTCGCCTGCTCGTCGCTGCCGGTGTGATCATCATTGGCCTTGCCCTGGTCGTTTACGGCACAGTGAGCAAAGTGCCGCTGCTCGGTGTGGCCGGCTTCGTGGTCATGCTCGGGGCAGCGGCGTTCGCCATGCAGTCCCAGCGCAAGTCGAACTCGCCCGATCTGCGGGTGGTCGGCGGGACCACGCGTCGGAAGACCCGCAGTGGGCGACGGTCATCGCTGATCGACCGGCTGGACGAGCGCTGGCGCCAGCGGCCGGAGGGCCACCGCTGACCTAGCCGGTGGGCATCAGCCGCCCGGTCCGGCGTGACCGGGCGGCCGCGTCGTGCCCACCTGCCGGCCCGCCACGCCGGGCAGCGGCGGTCGGCCACGGATCCCGTCGACTGACCGTGCTGCTTGACTGACCGCGTTGCGATCGAGCGTCTCGGCACGTGGGCGATTATGCCCGGTGCGCCGACCCGAGGTGGCGGTTTCGCGAAACCCCGGGACGGGTCAGCGACCCGCCCGGTTGGCCAACAGCCGGCGCGGGCTCAACCGCACCGCCGCGTCACGCCACCGGCCGACGACCGAGAAGACCCGGCTGTACGCCTCGACGACCGCGTCCCGCCAGCGCAGCAGCACCGACAGCGGCAGCAGCCGGGCCGCCAACCGGGTACGTCGACCCACCCCGGCCGCCAACGCCACCCGTACCCGCCCCAACGCCTCGACCAGCGGCTCGCCCGGCACCGGCTGACGGGCGTACCGGGCCCGCTCCTCCGCCTGGCTGAGCAGCTGAACCGCGTCGGCCGCCGCACCGTGAACCGACTCCAGAGCGGCCAGCCGCGCCGCCGTCGCCCGTGGCGTCTCCGACCGGTCGACCGGCATCCGCAGGTCGACCAGGGTGTCGACCAGTTCGCTCCAGACGGCGTGCGCGTGCTGCCGGGCGGCCCCGGCGTCGGCGCCGGTGACCGTCATCACCGGGGCAGCACCGGCCCCGCTCGGCACGGGGGAGTCGGGACGAGACGGGTCCGTCGGGTCGGTGCCCGCCGGGGTCACCGGAGCCACCACACGGGCCAGCCGCCGACGGCGTACCGACGCGCGCCGGGCCGCCGGCAGGGCCGCCAGCACGAGCACCGCGACCACACCAGCGAGGGTCCACCACGGCCAACGGGGACCGGCGGTGGAATCAGCGGCGGATCCGGCACCCAGCGCACCCGGGTCGAGCTGGCCGGGCCCGGTCTCCGGCAGCGCCGTCGTCGACGGCGCGGCGGACGGGGCCGCGCTCGGTCCGGCGCTCGGGCCGGCGTCCGGCGGGGCGTCCACATCCGGTGCCCACTCGGAGCGCACCGAGCCGGGGATGCTCGCCGCCGGGGTCGGGTCGAACGGCACCCAGCCGAGCCCGTCGAAGTAGACCTCGGTCCACGCGTGCAGGTTGAGGTTGGTCAGCGTGTACGTGTTCTCCAGCCGCCGGGAGCCGTTGGTGAAACCGAACGCCACCCGGGCCGGCACGTCCGCGGCGCGGACCAGCCACGCCATCGCGGCGGCGTACTGCTGGCAGAAACCAACCTTGTTGTCCAGGAAGTTGACGATGTCCTGGCTGGCCGTGCCGCCCTCGGTGGCCAGGCTGTAGGTGAAACCGTTGTCCCGGGAGAAGCGCTCGTAGATGGCCAGCACGCGGTCGTAGTCGCTGCGCGCGCCGGCGGTCAGCTCCCCGACCAGCTCGGTCACCTGCGGCACCTGCGGCACTGCGGTGAACGCCTGCCGCAGGTCGTCGTCGGCCGGCAGCGGCTGGGACCGGCGCAGTGCCCCCGGGGTGTAGCTGGTGCGGACGTACTCGAATCCGTAGGTCATGTTGCGGGCCCGGGACCGACCGGAGAAGACGATCTGCGCGGTGCGGTCGTACGCCCAGCTGCCATCCACGTCGCGCATCTGCACCGGCACCGCGTAGGTCGGCAGCAGCGCCATGTTGAAGTTTCCGGTGACCTCGACGGTCGCCTCGTACGCCTGGTGGCTGACCCCGGTGTTGCGGATGTCCGGGTCGGTACGCGGGTCGGGCAGCGACCGGGCCGAGTCCGGCCGCCCGCGTGGCGGGCGACTGGCGAAACCGTCCTCGCGCAGCTCATCGGCGATGCCGATCCGCAGGTACGCCGGGGCCGGGTCGTTGGTCGTCACCCGGATCATCTCGGTGACCTCGCTCTGGTTGAGTTGGCCGCTCAACGCCGCGAACAGGTTCACCTGGCCGGGCCCGTTGCCCAGCCCGTTGCCGCCGGTCCCGCCGCCGCTGAGGTTGGTCAGCAGGCCCGAGGTCATGCCGGGGATGGTCAGCGGGATCAGCACCGCGACGACCACCCCGAGCACGGCGAGTCGCCGTCCGGCGGCGGCCAGCGGCGACGGCTCCCAGACGTCGACGTCCCGGCCGTCGCCGGTGAACCGGCGGCCGAACCGGCGGACCCGGTCGACGTTGTCGGCCATCAGCAGCCACAGGTAGCCGACCGCGCCGACCACGAACGGCACCGCCGGGACGCTGTCGACGTAGATCGCCACCGGCACCGAGTAGATCGCCAGCATCGGCAGGCCGGCCAGCGCCGGCCGGCGCAGGGTCACCGTGAGCACGTCGACGACGACCGCGACCGAACCGATCCCCAGCGCGGTGATGAACAGCAGCGCGTCGCCGTCGGGCACCGGTACGCCGTACGCGTGCACGTCCTGCGCCGACTGGGCCAGCAGCGCACCGAAGTGGCCGATCGTCGCCGGCGACGGCAGCACCGCGAGGAACTCGTTGCCGCTGGGGAACAGCCAGGTCAGGGCGAGGAACAGCGCGCCGATCATGGCCACCGGGTGCAGCCATCCGGGAGCCCGCAACGAGCGGACCAGCATCCCGGCGCCACCGATCATGGTCACGGTGATCGCGCACTGCACCAGCCAGGTCCAGTCCTGGAAGATGGTGGCCATCGGCGCGGCCGCCATCAGGGTGGCTGCCGCCGCGACCAGACCGAGGTGTCTGCGGGTGGTCAATTCACTCCTCCGGCTATCGTCTCGGCCAGCGCGGCCCGCCAGGCGAAGCCCTGGGAACCCCGGGCGAGCTGCGGCCACAGCGACGGCAACTGGTCACCGTGGTTCACGCCGATCACCCGCCAGCCGCTCTGCAGCAGCGACAGCGCGGCGGCACCGTGCGCCCGGTCGGCCTCGGCCCGCTCGTCCGGGCTCAGATTCATCCAGGTCGAGCTGTCGATCAGCAGGCCGACGCAGGTCGACCGGTTGCCCCGCAGCCCGGCCAGCAGCTCCGCCTCGGTCGGGGTGAGCGCCCCGAACAACGCCACCACCAGTGAACTGTCCGAGCGGCGGCGTACCTGATCGACCAGGGTGGCGATGTCGCTGCGCTGGCTGGCGGTGACGTCGGCCAGCCGGTCGAGCAGCAGTCCGTCCCCGTCGGCCTCGGTGGCGTCGGCGTCGATGCCGGTGTCGGTGACCAGCCGCAGCCGGTAGCCGTTCGACCGGAAGTGCACGGCGATGCTCGCCGCCGCCGCCACCGCCCACTCGAAGCTCGCCGTCGGGCCCTCGCCACGGTGCGCGTACGCCCGGGTGTCGAGCACCACGGTCGCCCGGGTCTCCCACGGCTGTTCTTCCCGGCGCACCATCAGTTCACCGGTGCGGGCGGTCGACTTCCAGTGCACCCGGCGCAGGTCGTCACCGCGGCGGTACTCGCGGGTGGCGGAGTCGTCGTCGCCGTGTACCGCCACCGACCGGGCCCGACTGTCCCCGGATCCGGCGTACTCGCCGGCGAGCTGGACCGACGGCAACGCGGTGACCTGCGGGATGACCGTGAGCCGGTCGACGCTGGGGAAGGCCCGGGTCAGCTCGCACAGGCCGAACGGGTCGGTGAGCCGGACCACCAGCGGGCCGACCTCGTAGCGGCCGCGGACCTCGGCCCGCACCGTGTACGCCACCGAACTGGCCTGCTGGGCACCGAGCCGTTCCAGCACCACCCGGGGCCGGCTGCCCAGCGCGTACGGCAGCCGGTCCTCCAGCAGCAGGGTGCCGGTGGGCAGCCGGGACAGGTTCTGCAGCCGCAGCACCACCCGGGCGTTGGAGCCGACCGGCACCCGGTGCGGCTCCAGCGAGCGGGTGCAGGCCAGCTTGTACCGGCTGCGGCCCACGTACAGGGCGGCCAGCAGCGGCAGGACGGCCAGCAGGATGGCGACCCGCAGCAGGTCCTTCTCGCCGAGGATCAGCGCCGAGACGACCGCCGCCGCACCGGCGGCCAGGAACGACCGGCCGCGGGTGGTCAGGCCGCGCAGCGCCGCCCGCATCGGTCACCGCCCTCGCGGCTCGAAGGGGACCGCCGCCACCGCGCCGTCCGCCGGGCCGAACTGGCGGCCGTCGTACGCCGCAGCGGCCGGCCGTTGCCGTTCGTGGGGCAACGGCATCCGGTGCACCAGCTCGGCGATGATCGCGTCGGTGGTCCGCCGGGCCAGCTGGGCCTCGGCGGTCGGGATCAGCCGGTGGGCCAGCACCGGAACGGCGAGCGCCTGCAGGTCGTCCGGGAGCACGTAGTCGCGGCCCTCCAGCGCGGCGACCGCGCGGGCGGTACGCAGCAGCTGCAGGGTCGACCGGGGCGAGGCGCCGAGCCGCAGCTCCGGGGACTCCCGGGTCGCGGTCACCAGGTCCACCGCGTACTGCTTGACCGGGTCGGCGACGTGCACCTCCCGGACGGTGGCGATCAACCGCCGTACCCCGGCCGCGTCGGAGACCGGCTGCAACTGGTGCACCGGATCTGCCGCGCCGTGCCCGTCGAGCATGGCCAGCTCGGCGCTCGGGTCGGGGTAGCCCATCGCGATCCGGGCGGTGAACCGGTCCCGCTGCGCCTCCGGCAGCGGGTAGGTGCCCTCCATCTCGATCGGGTTCTGGGTGGCGATCACCATGAACGGCGTCCGCAGCTCGTAGGTGGTGCCGTCGACGGTGACCTGCCGCTCCTCCATGCATTCGAGCAGCGCGGCCTGAGTCTTCGGGGATGCCCGGTTGATCTCGTCGCCGACCACCAGGTTGGCGAAGACCGCGCCCGGCTTGAACTCGAAGTCGTGGTTGTCCTGGTTGTAGACGCTGACTCCGGTCACGTCGCTGGGCAGCAGGTCCGGGGTGAACTGGATCCGGCGTACGGAGCAGTCGATCGACCTGGCCAGCGTCTTGGCGAGTTTGGTCTTGCCGACTCCGGGAACGTCCTCGATCAGGAGGTGTCCCTCCGCGAGCAGGACGGCGAGTGCCAGCCGAACCGTGGCGGTCTTGCCCTCTATGACCTGCTCTATGTTGGCCACGATGGCGTCGGACACGGCGCGGAACTCGTCATGGGGCATCGGAGCACCCAGATCGTCCCAGCTGTCTTGGGTCACGATCCTCCTCCTCGTCGTACGGCGTCACGCGGGTCGGTCGGTCCGGCCGCCCGCCGTCGGTCAGGTGGGGGACCGTCGTCTCCCGCCGCAGGGACCCCACATGCCTCTCAGGCTATCCATCTTTCGCATGTCCGCCATCCACGGGATGGCGTGGTCTGCTCACCCGCCCATGCTCACCGTGGGCAACCCGGTCGTAGACGGACGGTCCGGGCACCGCGCGGGAGCGGGCAGGGCGGCACCCGCTCCCCACCGGGAGTACGGGCCGGTGACCGGTCCGGTTCAAGCGCCCGCCCGGACCACTTGCCCCGCCCCGACCGACACCACCCGCCGGGGTGAACCAGCCGGGCGGCCGGGTAGGACCGGAGTTTCCCGGGTAGTCGGCGACACCAGCGGTGACCAGGCCAGATCGTCGGGCCGGGTCGACCGGTACGTGCAACCGGAGGGAGCTGGATGTCCACAGCCGGCTACATCGTGACCGTCGTCGCCGTCTGGGTACTCTCCGGGATCGTAGCGGTGGCGGTGTTCATCACCCGGCACGGCCAACGCGCCTGGTACTGGTATCCGTTGGGCGCCGTGCTCGGCCTGCTCTTCGTCCCGATCGCGGTGGAGCGCGGATCGCGACCGACGGGGCGGTTGGAGACCCGTCCGGCTCCGGCCGGCACCGGGTCGAGCACACCCCGTGCCGGGCCCCGGGTGCTGGTCGGCCTGGACGGCTCCGCCGACTCCGAGCACGCCCTACGTACGGCACACCGGGTGCTCGCCGGTCGCGTCGGCGAGCTGATCCTGACCACCGTGGTCGACGTCGCCGCGGTCGAGCGGGGCGAACGCACCGCCGAGGAGGCCGACCAGCTGGACCGGGCGCGGGACCTGCTCACCGACCGGGCGGCCCGGCTGCGCCACACCGCCGGGCAGCCGCTGCCGAGCAGCATCGAGATCGTCACCGGCCGGCCCGCCCGGGCCCTGCTGGACGTCGCGCAGGCTCGCGACGTGGACATGATCGTGGTCGGGCGGCGGGGCCGCGGACTGTCCAACCGGCTGCTCGGCAGCGTCGCCGACCAGGTGGTCCGGGACGCCACCCGGCCGGTGCTGCTGGCCGCCAGCGAGGACGGTTGAGGTGCGACCGGCGACCGTCGACCGGTGCCGGGCCGGTCCGTACGCCCGGATCACCGCCGCGCCGAGGGGTGCCCGTTGACGATGGTCGCGGTGCTGGCCCTGCTGACCGGGCTCGCCGCCGCCGTACCACTGCTCACCCGCTCGCTCGGCCGTGACACCGGCTATCCGCTCGCGGTCGGCTACCTGATCGGGTGCGGGCTGCTCGCCTCCCGGCTGCCGGTGGTGCTGGACAACGGCGCGGTCGCGGTCTCCGCGCGCTGGCTGCCGTCGCTGGACATCGCGTTCGCGTTGCGGCTCGACGGCCTGGCGATGGTCTTCGGGCTGCTGGTGCTCGGGGTCGGCGCGCTGATCATGATGTACTGCCCGCGCTACCTCGCCCCGCACCGCCCGTGCGCCGCGCTCTACACGCTGCTGACCCTGTTCACCGTGGCGATGCTCGGCCTGGTCTTCGCCGCCGACACCGTACTGCTGTTCCTGTTCTGGGAACTGACCACGGTCTGCTCGTTTTTCCTGATCGGTCTGGCCAGTCCGGCGGCGGCCCGCCCCGCCACCCGGGCGTTGCTGGTCACCGCCGGTGGCGGCCTGGCGCTGCTGGCAGCGGTCGTGGTGATGGTGGTCGCGCTGGGCACCAGCGACCTGACCACCATCCTGGCCTACCCTGACCGGCTGCTCGGCACGCCGGTCGCCTGGGTGGTCGGCGGGCTGCTGATCGTCGCGGCGTTCACCAAGTCCGCGCAGTTCCCGTTCCACTTCTGGCTGCCCAGCGCGATGGTGGCGATCACCCCGGTCAGCGCCTACCTGCACGCGGCGACGATGGTCAAGGCCGGGATCTACCTGCTGATCCGGTTCTCGCCGATCTACGCCGACCAGGCCGCCTGGACCATCGTGCTGGTCCTCGGCGGGCTCGGCACCGCGGTCGCGGGTGCGTTCCTCGCGCTGCGCCAGCACGACCTGAAGGCCATGCTGGCCTACTCGACGGTCAGCCAGCTCGGGCTGCTCGTCGGGGTGATCGGGGTCGGCACCCCGGCGGCGCTGGCCGCGGCGGTGCTGCACACCGTCGCCCACGCGTTGTTCAAGGCCACCCTGTTCATGCTCGTCGGCATCATCGACCGCGAAGCCGGCAGCCGGGACATCCGACAGCTTTCCGGCCTGCGCCACGTGATGCCGGTGACCGCCACCCTGACCGGCCTGGCCGCGATGTCGATGGCCGGCCTGCCGCCGCTGCTCGGCTTCGTCAGCAAGGAAGCGATCTTCGACGCGCTGATCAAGACCGGCGTCGACCCGTGGCTCAGCCCGTCGGCCGAGGTGCTGGCCGTGTCGGCGTCGGCCCTCACCTTCGCGTACGGCGCCCGGATCGTCTACAAGACCTTCGCCGGACCACCACGGCAGCCGGATCTGTACGAGCCGGCGTGGACGTTTCTCACCCCGGCGGCGATCGCCGCGCTGCTGAGCCTGCTGCTCGGCCCGGCGGCGGCGCTGCTCGGCCCGTTGATCTATCAGGCGACCGAGGACGCGTCCCCCGGCGGCGACCCGCCGTACGTGGCGTTCTGGCACGGCTTCACCCCGGCGCTGGCGCTGTCGGCGCTCACCGCGCTGTCAGGTACGGCCCTGTTCGTCGCCCGCGGCCGGGTCGACCGGCTGGTGCAGACGATCCGGCTGCCACCCGCCGGGGCGGTCACCTTCGACCGCTGCTACGGCGCGCTGCTGCGACTGGGCGGTATCGTCGGCCGGCCGACCCGCTACGACTCGCCGGCCGCCCATCTGTTCCGGCCGGTACTGCTGCTGGTGCTGATCGGGGCGGCCGGCAGCACCGCGTTGGGGTCGATGCCGCCCTGGCCGGCCGCAAGCGCGGCGGCCGGCGACTGGCCGCTGCTGGTGCTGCTGGCGGTGGCCCTGGCCGGGATCGTGCTGGCCAGGTCGGCACTCGCGGCGGTCGGGCTGCTGAGCCTGGTCGGTCTGATGGTCGCCACCTGGTTCCTGCTCGCCGGCGCGCCGGACGTGGCGCTGACCCTGATGCTCGTCGAGGTATTGACCGCGGTCGTCGCGATGCTCGTCCTGCGCCGGCTGCCGGCCCGGCTGCCGGGCGCCGGCCGCCAGCCGGTCAGCTTCTTCGCCGCCGCGCTGGCCGTCGCCGCCGGTGCCGTCGCGGTGGCCGCGACGGTCGGGCTGACCGGTCGCCGTGAGCTCTCCGCCCCCGGCGGGTACTTTCTGCAAACTGCGGAACCGGCGACCGGGGGCGCCAACGTGGTCAACGTGATCCTGGTCGAGTTCCGGGCGTTCGACACCCTCGGCGAGGCGACCGTCCTCGTCGCCGTGGCGCTCGGGCTGGTCGGGCTGTTCCGTACCACCGGCCGCGGCGGCGCCACCGAGCCGGGCGGCGCCACCGAGCCGGGCGGCGCCGGCGGACGCGGCCGCGCCGGCGGTCCGGCCGTACCGGATCCAGTGTTGCAGTTCGCGTACCGACTGCTCACTCCGGTGATGCTGGTGGTGTCGGGGTGGCTGTTCCTGCGCGGCCACGACGAGCCCGGCGGCGGCTTCGTCGCCGCGCTGGTGGCCGGGATCGCGGCCGGGCTCGGCCAACTGGCGTACGCCGGCCGCCCACCGACGGCGCCCGGCCGGCTGCGGCCCCGGCCGCTGCTCGCCGCAGGGCTGCTGACCTGTCTCGGGATCGGCCTGTCCGCGCTGCTGGCCGGTGAGCCGTTCCTGACGCCGGCAGCCGCGCCGAAACTGTCGGTGCTCGGCTTCTCGGTGTCGCCGGTGACCTTCTTCGACCTCGGCGTCTATCTGATGGTGCTGGGTCTGATCACGGCGGCGGTGCGGCGGCTCGGCGCGTCCGTCCCGTCCGACACAGCGGTCCCGTCCGACACACCGGTCCCGACCGCCGAGGCGGAGGTGCGGGCACCGTGACCGTCGCGTTGGTGATCGGCCTGTTCACCGCGGCCGGCGTCTATCTGATCCTGCACCGCGGCCTGATCCGGGTCGTCATCGGCTTCGTCCTGCTCGGCCACGCCGTCAACATCCTGCTGCTCGCCTCGGGCGAGCTGTGGCGCCGGCAGCCGCCGTTCGGCGACGTCGACCCGGCGACGACGGCCGATCCACTTCCCCAGGCCTTCGCGCTCACCGCCATCGTGATCACCTTCGGCATCACGATCTTCCTGCTCGCGCTCGCGGTGGTCGACCGGCCGAGACCGGGCCGACCCGACCTTGAGCTGGGCGAGGCCGGCCCGGACAGCAGGGCCGATCCGGACAGCAGGGCCGGCCCGGACAGCGCGGCTGGCCCGGAGCCGGTGTTGACCGAGCCGCGGTCGATGTCCGACCAGGTCGCCGAACACGGTCGGACGGTGGCCGGCGGCGACACCGGGGAGCTGCCCCGATGAACACGCCGCTGCCGCTGGTCGGTCCGATCGTGCTGCCACTGGTCGTCGCCGGGTTGCTGCTGGCCGTGCCGCGTCGGTTGACACTGCACCGGATCGGCTGGCTGGGTACCGGCGTGGCGGTGCTCGCCCAGGGCGGCACGCTGCTGGTCGCGACCAGCCGAGGTGAGGTGCTGACCGAGCGGATCGGTGGCTGGCCGGCCGGCTTCGCGATCACCCTGGCGGCGGACACCTTCAGCGCGCTGATGGTCACGGTCGTGGCGCTGGTCGTGCTGCTGTGCGGGGTCTTCGCCATCGGATCCGGTGACGACCGACGACCGTACCTGGTCCCGCTGGCGCTGATGACGAGCGCCGGAGCGTTCGGAGCGTTTCTGACCGCCGACCTGTTCAACCTGTTCGTGCTGATCGAGGTCATGCTGGTGCCCTCGTACGTGCTGCTGACCGCCGGCGCAGGCCGGGAGCGGACGGCCGCCGGGCGGATCTACGTGACCGTCAATCTGCTCGCGTCCACGATCCTGCTGGCCGGAGTGGGGTTGGTCTACGCCGTCGCCGGCACCGTCGATCTCGGCGAACTGGCCGGTTCGGCCGGCCGCGACGGCGCGCTGGCCCTGGCCGGCACGGTGGTGCTGCTCGCCCTGGCGGTGAAAGCCGCGGTGGTGCCGGTGCACGGCTGGCTGCCCCGCAGCTATCCGTACGCGCCACCGGTGGTCACCGCGCTGTTCTCCGGCATCCTCACCAAGGTCGGCGGGTACGCGATCGTCCGGATCGTGGCGGTGGTCTACGACGGCGCGGTCGACTACCGGTGGGTGATCGGGCTGGCGGCCGTCGTGACCATGGTGATCGGCGTCCTTGGTGCGCTCGGCGAGACCACGATGCGTTCGGTGCTCGCGTTCCACATGGTCAGCCAGATCGGCTACCTGCTGATCGGGCTGGTGGTGTTCAGCCCGGCCGCGCTCACTGCGGCGATCTTCTTCCTGGTGCAGTACATCCTGGTCAAGGCGGCGTTGTTCCTCTGCGCCGGGGCGGTGGTGGTCGGCTACGGCACCGACCGGCTGGACCGGCTCGGCGGGCTGGCCACGGCGCACCGGCTGCTCGCCCTGGCCTTCATCGGCGCGGGGCTGTCGCTGGCCGGGATGCCGCCGTTCTCCGGATTCCTGGCCAAGTTCCTGCTGCTGCGGGCTGCGGTCGCCGACGGCAACTATCTGATTTTCGCGGTCGCGGTGCTGGTCAGCCTCGGGACACTCATCTCGATGATCAAGATCTGGGATCTGGCGTTCTGGGGCGAACCCGCGCCCGCACCCGCGGACCCGGCCGGCCACCCGCCCGCCCGTACCACCGACGACGTACCGCCGCGGATCGCCACCTGGCTGACCGGGCCGGCGGTGCTGCTCGCGGCCCTCACCTTGCTGCTGGGACCGGCCGCGCAGCCCCTGCTCGGTCTGGCGGCGACCGCAGCCGACGGACTGATCAACCCGAGTGCCTATGTGGAGGCGGTGACCGGACGGTGACCAGACGAACGCGACGGACGGAAGAGCCCCGTACCGGCCAGGTGGAGCCCCGCACCGGCCGGCGAGCCGGCGGTGGCCGGGCCGGCAGGCCGCGCCGGGGGCCGGTCCGGACGTTGCTGCACTGGCCGGTACGGACGCTGCGCCGGGCCGGGCGGGTGCTGGGCTTTGTCGGCTACTTCACCGGTCGCCTGGTGGTGGCGAACGTCGTCGTCGCCCGGGAGATCGTCACGCCGGGCAGCGGGCTGTCGCCGGGGATCGTCGAGTTCCCGCTGCGGACCCGGACCAGCACCGAGATGGTGTTGATGGCACTCGCCGTCGGGCTGACCCCGGGCACGCTCACCGTGGCGGTCCGGCCGCAACCGCCGACCCTGTTCGTGCACGGTATGCACGCCGAGGACCCGCAGCGGTTCCGCGCCGAACTCGCCCGGCTGCAGGACCACCTGCTGCCCGCCGCCCGCCCGGCCGACCGGGTCGACCGGGCTGGCCCGGCGGACCGGGACGACCCGGCCGACCAGCCGGAGGGAGCGCGCCGGTGACCGGACTCGACCTCGTTCTCGCCGTCCTGGCCCTGGCGATGGCGACGGCGATCATCCGTCTGGTGATCGGCCCGACCGACGCCGACCGCGCCGCCGCCGTCGACTTCGGCTTCTTCGTCTTCATCGCCGGGGTGGCGGTCCTCGCCGCCCGGCTGCGGATCGCCGAACTGCTCGACATCGTGCTGACCGCGACCCTGGTCGGGTTCCTCGCCACGGTCGCGCTCGCCCGCCTGGTGCATCGGAGGAGCCGGTGACCGGCTGGAACGTGCTCGCCGGGGTACTACTCGGTGCGGGCACCCTGCTGATCGGGATCACCGGGCTCGGCATGCTACGGCTGCCCGACGTCTACAACCGGATGAACGCGGTGGCGAAGGCGGCCAGCCTGGGCCTGGTGCTCATCCTGCTCGGCGTGCTGACCCTGCTGCCCAGCCCACGGACTGCGGCGGTGGTGACCCTGGCCGTACTGCTGCAGGTGGTCACCGCGCCGGTCGGCGGGTATGCGCTGGCCCGGGCGGCCTACCTGTCCGGTGCGCCGATGAGCCCGCAGAGCAGGTTCGACGCCCTCGCCGAGCAGGGCGAGACACGGCCGGGCGCGGTGCCGGAGGGATCGGGGGAGGCCAGCCGACCGTAGCCGTCGCCGTCGCCGCGGGCGGCGGTGCGGGCGGCGGTGAGGGCGGTCCACCTGGTTCTCCGACCCGGAGTACACTGGCGCCATGGCCGGCGCCTTCCTGCTCCTTCTCCGGCCGTGCTGACCCACCAGGCCGCCTGACCGGCGCAGCGGCCGTCCGGCGGCGGCAGCACGGCGACCCCTCCTGTGGAGGGGTTTTTTCATGCCCACGACCAACACATCACAGCCCACAACCGACCCTGAGGTGGCGACCGACGATGAGCGAGGCAGTCGAGACCGCGGCGGACACCCCACCGTTCCGGTACACCGCCGCGATGGCCGGCGAGATCGAGCGACGGTGGCAGCAGCGGTGGGAACGTGACGGCACGTTCCACGCGCCCAACCCGGTCGGCCCGCTGGCCGACCCGGCCCACCCGCGCGCCGACGCCGAGAAGCTCTTCCTGCTGGACATGTTCCCGTACCCGTCCGGCGCGGGCCTGCACGTCGGCCACCCGCTGGGCTTCATCGGCACCGACTGCTACGGCCGCTACCAGCGGATGGCCGGCCGCAACGTGCTGCACGCGATGGGCTTCGACGCCTTCGGCCTGCCCGCCGAGCAGTACGCGGTGCAGACCGGCCAGCACCCGCGGACCACCACCGAGGCCAACATCGAACGGTACCGGGCCCAGCTGCGGATGCTGGGGCTGGCCCACGACGACCGGCGGTCGGTGGCCACCACCGACGTGGAGTTCTACCGCTGGACCCAGTGGATCTTCCTGCAGGTCTTCAACTCGTGGTACGACACCGAGGCCGGCAAGGCCCGGCCGGTCAGTGAACTGATCGCCGGGTACGAGTCGGGTCGGCGCGCCACCCCGGACGGGCGTGCCTGGTCCGAGCTGACCGACCGGGAACGCCGCGAGCTGGTCGACGCGCACCGGCTGGCGTACGTCTCCGAGGCGCCGGTCAACTGGTGCCCCGGTCTGGGCACCGTGCTGGCCAACGAGGAGGTCACCGCCGACGGCCGGTCCGAGCGGGGCAACTTCCCGGTCTTCAAGCGCAACCTGCGGCAGTGGATGATGCGGATCACCACCTATGCCGACCGGCTGCTGACCGACCTGGACCTGCTGGACTGGCCCGAGCCGATCAAGCTGATGCAGCGCAACTGGATCGGCCGGTCCACCGGCGCGCACATCACGTTCCCGACCGACGCCGCGCCGATCGAGGTCTTCACCACCCGACCGGACACCGTCTTCGGCGCCACCTACATGGTGCTGGCTCCCGAGCATGCCCTGGTCGACGAGCTGGTGCCGGCCGCCTGGCCGGCGGGCACCCGGCCGGCGTGGACCGGCGGGCACGCCACGCCGGCCGAGGCGGTCGAGGCGTACCGCAAGCAGGCGGCCGGCCGCACCGACGCCGAGCGGCAGGCCGAGACCCGCGACAAGTCCGGCGTCTTCGTCGGCGCGTACGCCACCAACCCGGTCAACGGCGCCCGGCTGCCGATCTTCATCGCCGACTACGTGCTGGCCGGCTACGGCACCGGGGCGATCATGGCGGTGCCGGCGCAGGACGAGCGGGACTGGGACTTCGCCGAGGTGTTCGACCTGCCGATCGTGCGGACCGTGACGCCGCCGGAGGACTTCACCGGCAAGGCGTACACCGGCGACGGACCGGCGATGAACAGCGATTTCCTGAACGGCCTGGGCGTGACCGAGGCCAAGGAACGGATCATCGCCTGGCTGGAGGCGGGCGGCCACGGCCGGGGCGCGGTTACCTACCGGCTGCGGGACTGGCTGTTCAGCCGGCAGCGCTACTGGGGCGAGCCGTTCCCGATCGTCTACGACGAAACCGGGCTGCCGATCCCGCTGCCGGAGGAGATGCTGCCGCTGGAGCTGCCCGAGATCGACGACTTCTCGCCGCGTACCTTCGACCCCGACGACGCCGGGTCCGACCCGGAGACCCCGCTGTCGCGGGCCACCGACTGGGTCGAGGTGGAGCTGGACCTGACCGGGGTGCCGGGTGCGCCGGCCGGCCGGCGTCGCTACCGCCGGGAGACCAACACGATGCCGCAGTGGGCCGGCTCCTGCTGGTACGAGCTGCGCTACGCCGACCCGGCCAACAGCGACGCCTTCGTCGACCCGGCCAACGAGCGGTACTGGATGGGTCCGGCGTCGTCGGCCGACTGCGGCGGTGTCGACCTGTACGTCGGCGGGGTCGAGCACGCCGTGCTGCACCTGCTGTACGCGCGGTTCTGGCACAAGGTGCTGTTCGACCTGGGGCACGTGTCCAGCGTCGAGCCGTTCCGCCGGCTGTTCAACCAGGGCTACATCCAGGCGTACGCGTACACCGACGGGCGCGGCGCGTACGTCGACGCGGCGGCGGTGACCGAGCGCGGCGGCGGCTGGTTCCACGGCGACGTCGCGGTCAACCGCGAGTACGGCAAGATGGGCAAGAGCCTGCGCAACGTGGTCACCCCGGACGAGATGTGCGAGGCGTACGGCGCCGACACGTTCCGGGTGTACGAGATGTCGATGGGCCCGCTGGAGGTGTCCCGCCCCTGGGAGACCCGGGCGGTGGTCGGCTCGTACCGGTTCCTGCAACGGGTCTGGCGGGCCCTGGTCGACGAGCACTCCGGGGCGTCCCGGGTGACCGACGACCCGGCCGGCGACGAGCTGCGCCGGCTGACCCACCGGGTGATCGACGGCGTCCGGTCGGACATGGACGGGCTGCGGTTCAACACCGCGATCGCCAAGCTGATCGAGCTGACCAACGCGTTGACCCGGCTGTCGGCCACCCCCCGCGAGGTGGCCGAACCGCTGGTGCTGATGCTGGCCCCGTTCGCCCCGCACGTCGCCGAGGAGCTGTGGCAGCGGCTCGGTCACACCGGCTCGCTGACCTACGCCGACTTCCCGGCGGCCGACCCGGCGCTGCTGCGGGCCGCGTCGGTGACCTACCCGGTGCAGGTGGCCGGCAAGGTGCGGGGCCGCGTCGAGGTGCCGGCCGAGGCCGCCGAGGACGAGGTACGGGCCGCCGCGCTGGCCGCCGTCGCCGAGCACCTGGCCGGCCGTACGCCGCGCAAGGTGATCGTGGTCCCGGGCCGGATGGTCAGCGTGGTCCCGTGACCCGCAGCGCCGCGCGGTCCGCCCGGACCGCGCGGCGCCAGCGCAGCAGCAGGACGACGGTGGCCGCCGCACCCAGCCCGGCGGGCGCGGCGGCCAGCCAGTTGACCTCACCGGGGGCGACGACCGCCGCGCCGATCACCGCGTAGCCGACCGCGGTCGGCGCCGACGCCAGCACACTGCCGATCAGGAACGGGGCCAGCCGGGCACCGGTGGTGCCGTAGCCGTAGCTGACCATGCCGAACCCGCTGATCGGCAGCAGCCGGACCATGACCACGCCCAGCACGCTCGCAGTGGCGAACCAGCGGTCCAGCCGGGCCAGCCGCAGCCGGATCCGGTCGGTCCGCCCGGCCAGGCCGCCCGGCGGTGCCGCCATCGAGGTCCGGCTGACGACGTACTCCCGGCCGAGCCAGCGTCCGACACCGAAGCCGATCAGCGCCGCCAGCGCGGCCGCAGCGAGGCTGTAGCCGGCACCCGCCACCGGGCCGAACAGCGCTCCCCAGGTCAGGGTGATGAACGTGCGGGGGACCAGCACGGTCAGCAGCAGCGCGCCGCCGACCACGGCCAGCACCGGCCCGGCCGCTCCGAGCCGGTCGGGCAGCCCGGTCAGGGCCGCCAGATCGGGCCGGGGGACCAGCAGCACCAGCAGGGCGCAGCCACCGATCAGCGTGAGCAGGGCCGCGAACCGGGCCACCGCCGGCTCGCGCAGTGCCCGGCCCAGCCGCCTCACGTGCGGATCGCGGCCATCCGTTCGGCCCGCAGCCGGTCGGCCCAAAGGTCGTTGAGCGGTGGCAGGCTGGCCGCGCCGATCGCCCAGCGCAGCAGCAGATCGGCCAACGCGGGGTTGCGGGCCAGCGCCGGGCCGTGCGCGTAGGTGCCGAGGATGTTGCCCCGCCAGGCGCCCTCGCTGGTCCCGTCGTTGCCGACCCCGGCGGTGACCCGGGCCAGCGGCGAGACGCCGTTGCCGAGATGGGTGCGCCCGCCGTGGTTCTCGAAACCGCTCAGCGGCGGTACGCCGAGCCGCGGGTCGATGTCGCCGGCGAGTTCGCCGACCGCCCGGCTCGGTCCCCGGTCGGAGTACAGGTCCAGCAGCTCCAGGCCGGTGCACTGGGTGCCCTTGGCGAAGAACGAGGTGCCCAGCAACTGGTAGCCGGCGCACACCGCGAAGATCACCGAACCCTGGCCGACCGCGCGGTGCAGCCCGGTGTCGGCCCGTAGCCGCTGGGCGGCCAGCGCCTGCGGGCCGTCCTCGCCGCCGCCGATCAGGTAGATGTCGGCCGACTGCGGCACCGGCTGGTCGGAACGGATCTCGGTGAGCTCCACCGGGATGCCGCGCTGCTGGGCCCGCCGGGCCAGGATCAGCAGGTTGCCCCGGTCGCCGTAGGTGGACAGCAGGTCAGGGTAGATCCAGACCAGGCGGAGCACGCTTGGGCCGCCGATCGACGGGCCGATGGCCGGGAACGACTCAGTTGACACGGTCCAGCTCCGCTCGGATGTCCTGGAATGCGGTGTAGTTCGCGATGACCTCCAGCCGGCCGGGCGGCACCGAGGAGATCGCCGCGTTGAGCGACGGGACGTGCAGGAACGGCACGTCGTTGACCTCCAGCCGGACGGCGAGGTCGAAGGCGCGGTCCCCGGTGATCAGCACCTGACGGCCGCGCAACGGCGAGAAGTCGACGTCGAACAGCCAGGAGGTGTCCAACCCGTCGGGGTCGCGGGCGTTGATCGACAGCAGCGTCGGTGCCTGTTCGGCCATGTCGAACGCCTCCAGCCAACTGGCCGGGTTCTTGGCCAGCAGCAGCCGGATGGTCCGCCCGTTGCGGACCACCTGCGCGTACCGGCCGGCCACCGAGGTGACCACCGCCAGCCGGGACACCGCGTCCACCGGGCGTACCCCGAACTCGGCGGCCACCGCCAGCGCGGTGGCGGCGTTGCCGATGTTGACCTGGCCGGGCAGCTGCAGCGTCACCTTGTGCCAGGCGCCGGTCGGGTCGATGACGCCGTCCTCGTCGACCACCCACTCCGGCTCGGGCCGGCGCAGCGGGCAGCCGGCGCACCACCACTGGTCGTCGGAGCGTTCGATCGCCGAGCCGCATTCCGGGCAGACCCAGGAGTCGTCGTGCCACCGCTGCCCGGCGCTGAACCAGGAGACCGCGCCGGCGGTCGCGGCCGCCCACACCACCATCGGGTCGTCGGCGTTGGCCACCACCTTGACCTCGGGGTGCTCGGCCAGCGCCACCTGCCACAGCTGGGCCATCATCGCCACCTCCTTGGCCCGGTCCAGCTGGTCGCGGGAGAGGTTGAGCAGGGCGACCACCCGGGGGCTGGTGGCCTCCAGCACCTGAGCCAGGTAGTGTTCGTCCACTTCGAGCACCGCGTACGGCGTGGTGCCGGCCTTGGCCAGCGCGGAGGTGTGCCCGGTCGGCATGTTCGCGCCGTACGAGTTCGTCGCGACCCGGCCGAGCACGCCGACCGCCGCCGCGGCGAGCCGGGTGGTGGTGGTCTTGCCGTTGGTGCCGGAGACCAGCGCGACGGCCCGCCCGGCGGCGAGATGCGCCAGCAGCTCCGGATCGATCTTGAGGCCGATCCAACCGCCGATCACCGACCCGTCGCCCCGTCCGGCGGCCCGCGACAGCGCCGCGGCGGTGCGCGACACCGAGCTGGCCACCTTCGCCCGCAAGGGCATCTTCGCGTCCGTCACCCGAGCGAGGTTACCGGACCCTGTCCGGTGCCGATCGCCGCACGGACGCGTTGGTACGGTCGACGACCGATGAGTAGCTCAATGGTCGCTACCGCGCTGCGGGCGTTGGCCGAGCTGGCGCCCGCCGCACCCGAGCGGATGTTGGACGTGACCCGGGGCGGCCAGCCGCTGCTCTGGCTCGCCGATCCGGACCGGCACCAGCGTGATGCCGCCACCGACCGGTTGGCCGCGGTCGACCTGTTGCACCGCGACGAGCGGATCCTGCGACGCGGCCTGGGTCTGGTCGTCGGCACCGTCGAACGGGACGGGGTCCGCCGCCGGGTCCGGCTGCCGTTGCTGTCCGAACCGGTCCGGTTGGAGCGTGCGCTGCGTGGCTACCGGGTGGTGTCGGCCGGGGAGTTGGAGCTGACCTCCCTGGTCACGGATCGCGCCGCGGCGGCGAACCTGGAATCGGTGCCGGGTCTGGGCGGCCCGGGTTGGCTGACGGCGACCGGGACGCAGGCATGGCTGCGGACCGCCGCCGCGGCCGCCGGGCTGCCGTTGACCGAGGTACGGCCGGCACCGACCGGTCGGCGGCCCCGGCTGCCGGCGAGCGGGCTGACCGGCTATCTGGCCGCGGTGCTGTTCACCGTCCGGGATGTCTACGGGGTGGCGCTCGCCGACGGACTACGGGCCTGGGCCGGCCGGGACCTGACCGGCACCGCGCTGGCGGCGGTCTACCAGCCGACACCGACCGGCGCTGACGGCGCTGGCGGCGAGACAGTGGCGGGGGACGCCGCCACGCCCGGCGCCCGGTTCGACGCCGCCGCGGTCGAGTCGCCGTTGCCGCTGACCGCCGCCCAGTCGGACGTGGTCCGGCGGGTCCGGCGGGAACGGCTCACCGTCGTGTCCGGTCCGCCGGGCAACGGCAAGAGCCACGCCGTGGTGGCTGCGGCCCTGGACACGGTCGATCGGGGCGGCAGCGTCCTGGTGGTGACCCAGTCGCCGCATGCCGCAGACGTACTGGTTGATCTCCTGGCCCGCTACCGGGGGCCGACACCGGTGCTGTTCGGCGACGCCCGACGACGGGCGGAGGTCGCCGCCACTCTCGCCGCCGGTGCCGGTTCGGGGGTCCCGGCGGTGCGGGTGTCCGCCGCCGAGGACGCGGTGGCGGTGGCCCGCCGCCGGGTTGCTCGGGAGACCGGACTGATCCGGCTCGCCCTGGAGACCGAGCGGCTGGCCGCCGCCGCGACCGGGTGGGAGCCGCTGCTCGGTGCGCTGTCACTGACCGCACCGGGCGCGTTCGTACCCGGGGCCGACCTGTCCGGTGCCACGGGTGCGGTCGGGCTGGCGCGTACCCCGGGTGGCGGGAACTGGTGGACGAGGTGGCGTCGGCGGGCCGCCCGTCGCTGGCTGCGGCGTCGGCTCGGTGTCGCCGTCGACCTCGCCGGGGACACCGACGGTGCGCTGGACCAGGTCGCCGATGCGGTCGAGGCGGCCCGGGCGGTGGCGGCTCGGGCTCGGCTCGCCGCTGCGGGCGGCACTGATCTGGCGGCGTACTGGGACCGGCTCGATGAGGCCGACCGGGAGCTCGCCGAACGGGTCGCGACCGCGATGCGGGACCGCGCCGGCAGCGAGCGTCGATGGGATCCGCCGGCCCGGCGCAACGCCGGGGCGTTGGCGAGCGCGTTGCGGGCGGGGCGCAACCGGCGCCGCGAGCTGCTGACCGCCTTGGACGGTCCGGCCCTGGTCCGGGCGTTGCCGTTGTGGATCGGCACGGTGACCGACGTAGCCGAGCTGTTGCCGCCGTCGCCCGGTCTGTTCGACCTGGTCATCCTCGACGAGGCCTCGCACAGCGACCAGATCCGGGCTGCCCCGGCGCTGGCCCGGGCCCGGCGGGCGCTGGTCGTCGGTGACCCACGGCAGTTGCGCTTCGTTTCCTTCGTCGCGGACGTGGACGTGGCCGACACGCTCGACCGACACGGTCTGGACGACCGGCTCGACGTCCGCCGGGTCAGCGCCTTCGATCTCGCCGCTGCCAGCGCACCGGTAACCTGGCTCGACGAGCACTTCCGCTGCGTACCGCAGCTGATCGAGTTCTCGGCCCGGCGGTTCTACGCCGACCGGTTCGCGGTCACCACCCGCCACCCGGCGAACGAGTCGATCGACGTGATCGCGGTGCGACAGGTGGTGTCGGCGGCCACCGTGGACGGGGTGAATCAGGCGGAGGTGACCGCCACCGTCGAAGTGGTGCGGGAACTCGCCACTTCCGGCCAGTCGCAGATCAGCGTGGTCACTCCGTTCCGCGCACAGGCCGACGCGCTGGAGGCGGCACTGGTCGCGGAGTTTCCGGTGGAGCGGATCGAGGAGCTGGGGCTGCGGGTCGGCACTGTGCACGCGATCCAGGGCGGCGAGGCCGAGACGGTGGTGGCGTCGTTCGCGGTGACCGACGACGATCCGCCGGCCAGGTTACGTTTCCTGGCCGATCCGCACCTGTTCAACGTCCTGATCACGCGGGCGCGGCGGCAGTTGGTGGTGGTGACCTCGCTGACCGCCGCCGACGGCCTGGTGGGAGAGTTTCTGCGGTACGCGCGCCAACCGCCGCCTGCGGTGCCGTCCGGGGGCGTGGTGACCACCGCCGGGGTCAGCGGTTGGACTGAACAGCTCGGTGCCCGGCTGACCGAGATCGGCGGCGCGGTGCGGTTCGACTACCCGGTCGGACGGTGGACGGTGGACATCTGTCTCGGTGTCGGCGCCGACGCCGTCGGTCTCAACTGCGTAGTTCATCCGGACGGTCCGCAAGCGCACCTGGCGCGGCAGCGGGCGTTGCGCCGGGCCGGTTGGGCGTTGGTCGACGCTTTCGCCTCCCGCTGGAACGGTGATCCGGTGCGGGCGGCGCTGGAGATCCTCGCCGGGTAGCGGGCCGCCATCGGGAGCGGGAAGCCGCTGCCGCCATCGGGAGCGGGCAGCCGCTGCCGTCGTCGCTGCGGGCGGTGTCGGTGTCCGCGCCGGACGGGAGCCGGACGGGAGAGAACGATGTCGCGCTGTCGGAAAGCGGACCGGCGCCCGCCCGCCCTCCACTCGGCACCACCCCCGCTGACGTGCGGTTTTGTCGGTGAATTGGGCGTGTTTCGGTCGCGATTCTGGTTGCAGGTGGAGGGAAGTGGAGTAGAGTGGGGCGCGATGGCGGGGCCGGGAGGGCCCGCCGGCCCCGGGGGATGCGGCACCGCGAATGCCGTACAAGGGCAAGGGGGGTTGGGCCGTGTTTCTCGGCACCCATACTCCGCGCCTGGACGAAAAGGGCCGGTTGATCCTTCCAGCCAAGTTTCGGGACGAGCTGGCGGGAGGTGTCGTGATCACCAAGGGACAGGAACGCTGTCTGTACGTGTTCCCGACGCCGGAGTTCCAGCGGATCGCCGAGCAGTTGCGCGAGCAACCGATGACGCACAAGGCGGCGCGGGCCTACAGTCGGGTCTTCTTCGCCAGTGCGCATGACGAGGTGCCCGACAAGCAGGGCCGGGTGACGATCCCGGCGCATCTGCGGGAGTACGCCGGGCTCGGCCGCGACCTCGTGGTGATCGGGGCGAGCAGCCGGGTGGAAATCTGGGACAAGCAGGCATGGGAGACATACCTCTCCGATAGCGAGGACGACTTCGCGGACATCGAAGAGGGGGTGCTGCCCGGCGGACTGTAGGGCAACGGATGATCGACCGCCCGGCTTTTCGTCGGGTGTCGGTGGCTGACGCGAGAGCCGCCGGTCGGCACCGGTCGTCCGACGTACTGCGAGATCTCCAGCCGCTCCCGCACCTGGCGCCACTTCCCCGGCGCCAGGCGCGTGTTTCGAGCACCGGTCCGGCACGGGCGGTGGGCGGGAGTAGAGCGGATGGGGATCTGGCGGTACGACGAGCGGCAACGCAGCAACCGGGCACGACACGGCAGGCAGGCCACTGGGGGTCGACATGGGGGAGCTTCGCGGTACGCACGTACCGGTGCTGCTCGAGCGGTGTCTCGAGCTGCTCGCCCCCGCGCTGGACCGCGGTGACCGGCCGACCGTGCATGTCGACGCGACTCTCGGCCTGGGCGGTCACGCCCATGCGGTGCTGGCGGCGTTCCCGCTGGTCACCCTGGTAGGGCTGGACCGGGACCGGGAGGCGTTGGCACACGCCCGGGCGAGGTTGGCCGGGTTCGCCGACCGGGTCCACCTGGTCCACGCGGTCTACGACGAGTTGCCCGAGGTCCTCGACCAGCTCGAGCTGTCCGGGGTGGACAGCGTGTTGTTCGATCTGGGGGTGTCCTCACTGCAGCTCGACGCGCCCGAGCGCGGGTTCGCCTACTCCCGGGACGTCGCCCTGGACATGCGGATGGACCAGGGGCGGGGGACCACGGCCGAGGAGATCGTGAACGGCTACCCCCCGGGGGATCTGGTTCGGGTGTTGCGGGAGTACGGCGAGGAGCGGTTCGCCAGCCGGATCGTCTCGGCGATCGTGCGGGAGCGGCAGCGGCAGCCGATCACCTCGTCGACGCGATTGGCCGAACTGGTCGAGTCGGCGGTGCCGGCGGCTACTCGAAGAACTGGGGGAAACCCCGCGAAGAGGACGTTTCAGGCGTTGCGCATCGAGGTAAACGAGGAGCTGGCGGTGCTCCGCAGGGCGCTGCCGGCCGCGTTGGACGCGTTGCACGTCGGCGGCCGCATGGTGGTGCTGTCCTACCACTCGCTGGAGGACCGGATCACCAAGCAGACGTTGGCTGGCCGGGCGCGCAGCACCGCGCCGGTGGAGCTGCCGGTCGAGCTGCCGGGCACCGGCCCGACGCTGCGGCTGCTCGGCCGGGGTGCCGAGCAGGCTGGCGAGGCGGAGATCGCGGCCAACCCGCGGGCGGCGTCGGTACGGCTGCGCGCGGCGGAGCACATCGGACAGGCGGCGGTGCGCAGTGCCGGCACCGCCGGGCGGGGAAAGGGTGGGGCCGCCCGCGAACGGCCCCACCCGGGGACAGCACCACACCGGCCCGACGCGGCGGCGTCCGGGCCATCCACACCGGACGGGATAGCCGGCCGGCGGAGACGTCACGATCGGGGTCGTGACGAGAAGGAGTAGGGGGAGGGGAGATGAACGTCGAGAAGCGCGACCGCTCGGGGCAGGTCGGTCAGCGCGGCGCCCGGGTGGGCGCACCGCGGTCGGGGGGCCGGACCGCGGCGCGGCGCAGCAACCCGTCAGGGGGCTACGTGACCCAGGGCAGCGCGGCGCTGCAGGAGCAGCCCACGACTCAGGACTCGGTCCGGGTCTGGGACAGCTCGGCGGAGCCGGCGCCGCCGCGACTGCGGGTCGCACCGCCGGCACCGGTGTCGGTGCCCCGGGCACCGTTCATCGCGATGATCCTGGTGGTCGTCGTCGGTGGGGTGCTCGGTGTGCTGCTGGTCAACACCAAGATCAACGAGAACGCGGTGCGGATCGGCACGCTGCAGCAGCAGCAGTCGAACCTGGATCTGCAGGAGCAGCAGCTGGAGAAGGAGATCGCGCAGTACGAGGCGCCGAACAACCTGGCCGCTCAGGCACGCAAGCTCGGCCTGGTCGAGTCCGGTCCGCCGGCGTTCATCCGGCTGCCGGACGGACGGATCATCGGCGTACCGCAGCCGGCCACCGGTGAGCCGGCCATCACCAGCTCGCAGCAGGGGGCGGGGGAGTAAGCCGGGTGGCTGACCGTTCCGATCCGCCGCGCCGGGATCCACGTGGATCCCGGCGCGGCGGCGTCGGTGAACCCGGCCCGATCGGCGGGATCGCCGACGCCCGTGCCTACACCCCCCGGGGTCGGACGGTGCGCGAGTCGGCCGAGCAACGCCGTACCGGCCGTGCCGAACGCAGCCGGGATCCGTTCCGGCCCGCGCTGCAGGTGCTCGACGGGGGTCGGGCCACCAGCGGTCGGCCGCCGGCCCGGACCGGCTCGGCGGACCCCGGCGACCGGGGCACCGAACCGGGCACCGGACCACGTCGCGACGCCGACCGGCGGAGCACGTCGCGCCGCGACGTCGACCCGGACCGGAGGGCACGCCGCGACGTCGACCCGGACCGGGCGGCGCGGCGCGGAGCCGACTCCGACCGCCGCCGGTCGACCACCGGCCGTGCCGGGTCGGCCGGCAAGTCCCGGCAGGCGTCGTCCGGCTCCGCCCGGCGTGCCCCGGGCCCGGCCCGACAGGGCACTCGGGGCCGCCCACGGCGGCCCGCCACCCTGCCCCGGCTGGCCGACCCCCGGCGCCGGCTGCGGCTGGGCACCTTTCTCACCCTGACCATGTTCGTGGTGATCGGGATCCGGCTGATCGTGCTGCAGGTCGTCGACGCCCCGGCGTACGCCGACGGCGGCGTCTGGGACCGGGTCGGCTCGCCGGTCGTCGTGCCCGCCCCCCGGGGCAGCATCTACGACCGCACCGGCGCGGTGCTGGCGCACAGCGTCGCCGCCCGGTTCGTCTACTCGGACCCGGGTCTGGTCGAGGATCCGCAGGCGACGGCGGAGGCGCTGTCACCGCTGCTCGGCATCCCCCGCTCCACGCTGCTGGAGCGGCTGGTTCCGCAGACCCGCCCGGACGGGCAGGAGTCGCGGTTCGAGTTCCTGGCCCGCGGGGTGGACGTCGAACTCGCCGAACAGGTGATGGATCTCGAACTGGCCGGCATCGGGGTGGACTACGACGAACGGCGCGAGGTGCCCGGCAACGACCTGGCCGCGAACCTGCTCGGCTTCGTCGGCCTGGACATGAACGGGCTGGAAGGCCTCGAGGCGCGCTACGACGAGGTGCTGCGCGGGGTGAACGGGCAGCGGATCGCCGAGCAGGGCAACCGTGACCTGCGGTTGGCCGAGATTCCCGGCGGCTACCGGCAGGAGACCGAGCCGCAGCCCGGCAGTTCGCTGGTGCTCACCATCGACCGGGACCTGCAGTACGAGGTGCAACGCATCCTCAGCGCGACGCTGGAGCAGTGCACCGTCAGCGTGGCCGCCGCGGTGGTACTGGACCCGCGTACCGGGGAGGTGCTCGCCCAGGCCAGCGAGCCCACCTACAACGCCGCCGACGCGTGGTCCAGCGACCCGTCCGACCGGCAGGACATCGCCACCACCTTCACCGCCGAACCCGGCTCGGTGCACAAGCCGCTGGTGCTCGCCGCGGCCTTGGAGGAAGGGCTGATCGAGCCGGACACCACACTCGACCTCGGTCCGACGATCCGCAAGGGCGACACCACCTTCCGGGACACCCGCCCGATCGAGGCGGGTGTCGCGACCAGCCTGGCCGGCATGCTGGCCTACTCGTCGAACGTCGGCACGATCAAGATCGCCGACCAGCTCGGGCCGGAGCGGCTGCACGCGTACCAGCAGGCGTTCGGTCTGGGCAGCCCGACCGGTGTCGGACTGCCCGGCGAGGCCAGCGGCCGGGTGCTGCCGCTGGACGAGTGGAGCGCCTCGTCGTACGGGTCGGTGCCGCTCGGGCACAGCGTCGACGCCACCCCGCTGCAGATGGCCGCCGCGTACGCGGCGATCGCCAACGACGGCGTCTACATACCGCCCCGACTGGTCCGGGAGATCATCGACGAGCACGGGCAGCGCAGCCCCACCCCGGAGCCGACCGCCCGCCGGGTGCTCGGCGCCGACAACGCCGCCGCGCTGCGCAGGATCATGGAAGGCGTCACCACCATCCCCGGTGCGACCGGCACCGCGGCGGCGGTCCCCGGCTACCGGGTGGCCGGCAAGACCGGCACCGGTCGGCGGATCGTCAACGGCTCCGTCGCCCCCGGTGAGGTGACGTCGTTCATCGGCATGGCGCCGGCCGACGACCCGCGCTACGTGATCGCCGTGGTGTCGCACACCCCCGGTGGCGGCTGCGGGGACGTCGCCGCCCCGGCGTTCCGCGACATGATGCGCTTCACCCTGCTGCACTACCGGGTCCCGCCGACCGGCACCGAGCCACCCGAGTTCGTGGTGCATCCGTGACGGTCCGTCCCGGCCGACGTTCGGGACTCACCCGTACGGACGAAACGCCGCGCGATGCGGAGCGACCGGTACGCCGCTGCGCGGGCCCGGACCGCGGACCGGGTAGGGTCTAGCGCCGTGCCCGGCAATCCACGACCACGCACCAATCGTCCGATTCCGTTCGCGGAGCTCGCCGCGTCGCTGGCGGTGCCGCCACCGACCGCCGCAGCCCCGCTGATCAGCGGAATCACCCACGCCAGCGGCGACGTCCGGCCCGGTGATCTGTACGCCGCGTTGCCCGGGGCCCGCCGGCACGGCGCCGAGTTCGTCGCCGACGCCGGTGCCCGAGGCGCGGTGGCCGTGCTCACCGATCCGGCCGGTGCCGAGGCGGCTGCGGCGGCCGGGCTGCCCGCCCTGGTGGTCCCCGAGCCGAGGACCGTACTGGGCCGGGTCGCGGCGGTCGTCTACGGCGAGCCGACCCGGCACCTGGCCATGATCGGGTTGACCGGCACCGCCGGCAAGACCTCCACCGCGTACCTGGTCGAGTCGGGGCTGCGGGCCGCCGGCCAGTCGACCGGGTTGATCGGCACGGTCGAGACCCGCCTCGGCGAACTGATCGTGCCCAGCGTGCGGACCACCCCCGAGGCGACCGACCTGCACGCGATGTTGGCCGTGGCCCGCGAGCACGGCGTGGCCAGCGTGGTGATGGAGGTGTCGAGCCACGCGCTGGCCCTGGACCGGGTCGGTGGTGTGCGGTTCGCGGTCGGCGGCTACACCAACTTCGGGTCGGACCACCTCGACTTTCACGCCGACGCCGCCGACTACTTCGCCGCCAAGGCCCGGCTCTTCGACGGCCGCTGCGCGGTCGAGGTGCTCAACCACGACGACCCGGCCCTGGAACCGCTGCGTCGTCCGCACACGGTCACCTACTCGGCTGCCGGGGACGCCGCCGCCACCTGGCGGGCTGCGGCGGTCAGCGACGACGGCTACCGGCAACACTTCATCGCCCTGGGCCCGGACGGGATCTCCATCGAGGCCGCCGTCGGGCTGCCGGGGCGGCACAACGTGGCGAACGCGCTGCTGGCCATCGCGACCCTGGTCGCGCTCGGCGTCGATCCGGCCACGGCCGCCGCCGGGGTGGCCGACTGCCCCGGCGTACCCGGCCGGTTGGAACAGGTCGCCGCCCCCGGCCCGGTGCTCGGCGTGGTGGACTACGCGCACAAGCCGGACGCTATCGTCGCCGTGCTGACCGCGCTGCGCGGTCTCGCCGACTCCCGGCGGGGCCGGCTGATCTGCGTGATCGGGGCCGGCGGCGACCGGGACCGGGGCAAGCGTCCGACGATGGGCGCCGCCGCCGCCCGCGGTGCCGACCTGGTGATCGTCACCGACGACAACCCGCGGACCGAGGACCCGGCGGCGATCCGGGCCGAGGTACGCCACGGGGCCGACGGCGTCGCCGGAGCCGAGGTGGTGGAGGTCGCCGGCCGGCGGGCGGCGATCGACGAGGCGGTCCGCCTGGCCGGGCCCACCGACGTGGTCGCGCTGCTCGGCAAGGGCCACGAGCAGGGACAGGAGATCGACGGCGACGTCCAGCCGTTCGACGACCGGGTGGAGCTCGCGGCGTCACTGACCGCCCGGTTCCCGGCACTGGTGAGGCAGGCATGATCACGATGACGCTGGCCGAGGTGGCCGAGGCGGTCGGTGGGCGGCTGCGGGACGCCGATCCAGCCAGCCGGGTCACCGGCGGGGTGGAGTTCGACTCCCGCAAGATCGGGCCCGGCGGGTTGTTCGTCGCCTTCGCCGGCGAGCGGGTCGACGGGCACGACTTCGCCGGCGCGGCGCTCGCCGCCGGAGCCGTCGCGGTGCTCGGCACCCGCCCGATCGCCGTCGACGGCGGCGCCACCCCGGTGCCGATGGTGCTCGTCGACGACCCGCTCGACGCGATGGCCCGGCTGGCCCGGGCGGTCCTGGACCGACTGCCCCAGCTGACCGTGATCGGCCTGACCGGATCGTCGGGCAAGACCACGACCAAGGATCTGATCGCGCAGCTCGCCGCCGGGCTCGGCCCGACGGTGGCGCCGGCCGGCTCGTTCAACAACGAGCTCGGCCACCCGTACACCGTGCTGCAGGCCGACGCCGAGACCCGGTTTCTGGTGCTGGAGATGGGCGCCCGGGGAATCGGCCACATCCGGCATCTGTGCGAGATCGCGCCGCCCCGGATCGGCGTGGTGATCAACGTCGGGGTCGCGCACATCGGGGAGTTCGGTTCGGTCGACGCCATCGCCACCGCAAAGGGTGAGCTGGTCGAGGCGTTGCCGGCCGACGGCGTGGCGGTGCTCAACGCCGACGACCCCCGGGTACGGCGGATGGCCGACCGCACCGCCGGGCGGGTGGTGCTGGCCGGGGAGGATCCCGCGGCGACGGTGCGTGCCGAGCAGGTCACCGTGGACGCCCGGGGACGCGCGGCGTACCAGCTGGTCACCCCGGCCGGGTCGGCGCCGGTGCGGCTCGCGGTCAGCGGCCGGCATCAGGTGGGCAACAGCCTGCTCGCCGCAGCCGTGGCGATCGAACTGGGGCTGACCGACCCGGCGGAGCTGGCCGCCGCGCTCGGCCGGCTCCGGCTGGTCTCGACCCGTCGGATGGACGTGTTCGACCGGGCGGACGGGATCACCGTCATCGACGATTCCTACAACGCCAACCCCGCCTCCACGGCGGCGGCGCTGCGGGCGTTGGTCGATCTCGGCGCGGGTCGGCGGACCTTCGCAGTGCTCGGCTACCTCGCCGAGCTCGGCGAGTACGAGGAGCAGGGACACGCCGAGGTCGGCCGGTTGGCCGCCGAGCTCGGCGTGCACCGGGTGCTGGTGGTGGGTGAACAGGCCGCGCCGATCCGGCACGCGGCGGCGGCGGTTGCGACGTGGGAAGGGGAGTCGGTGCTGGTCACCGATCAACAGGCGGCGATCGACCTGCTCCGGCGGGAGCTCGCCGACGGGGACGTGGTGCTGGTGAAGGGCTCGCGGTACCGCACCTGGGAGGTCGCTGACGCGCTGCGCGACGGATCGGCCTCGGACGGTACGCCGGTCACCGGGGCCGGGGAGGCGACGGCGTGAGAGCGGTCATCGTCGCGGCGGCCGTGGCCTTCCTGGTGTCGCTGTTCGGCACCCCGGTGGCGATCAAGGTCTTCACCCGGCTCAAGGCCGGCCAGCCGATCCGGGCCGAAGGCCCGGTCATGCACCAGGGCAAGAAGGGCACGCCGACGATGGGTGGCGTGGTCTTCATCGTGGCGACGGTGATCGCGTACGTCGCGGGCCACCTCGCCCTGACCACCCTGCCCGCCCAGCAGATCGCCCAGGTCGGGCCGACCATCACCGCACTCGTCCTGCTCGGTCTGCTGGTCTTCTCCGGGGCGGTCGGCTTCGTCGACGACTTCCTCAAGGTCCGCAAGCGCAACAGCGCCGGGTTGAACAAGCGGGGCAAGCTGCTCGGTCAGATCCTGGTCGGCGCGGTGTTCGGGGTGATCGCGCTGTACTTCCCGAGCACGATGGTGGACACCACCGGCGATGCGACCAACACCGAGACGGTCGGGAGCACCACGCTGTCGTTCATCCGCGACATCGACGCCCTCGACGTCGGTAAGGCCGCGTCGGTGGTGATCTTCATCCTGGTGGTGATGGCCACGACCAACGGCGTCAACCTGACCGACGGGCTGGACGGTCTGGCCACCGGCGCGTCGGTGATGGTTCTCGCCACCTACGCGTTGATCGCGTTCTGGCAGTACCGGCACTGGTGCGCCGACCCGAACTACACCGCCGAGTACTGCTACCAGGTCCGCGACCCGTTGGAGATCGCCCTGATCGCCGGGGCGGCCGCCGGAGCCTGCGTCGGCTTCCTCTGGTGGAACACCTCGCCGGCGCGGATCTTCATGGGCGACACCGGCGCGCTCGGGCTCGGCGGGCTGATCGCCGGGATGGCGATGGCCACCCGGACCATGCTGCTGCTGCTGATCATCGGCGGGCTCTTCGTCATCATCACCATGTCGGTGGTGATCCAGATCATCTCGTTCCGCACCACCGGCAAGCGGGTGTTCCGGATGTCGCCGCTGCAGCACCACTTCGAACTGGCCGGGTGGAGCGAGGTCAACATCGTCGTCCGGTTCTGGATCATCGCCGGGATCGGCGTGGCGATCGGCCTCGGCCTGTTCTACAGCGAGTTCCTCGCGGTGATGGGCTAGCGCCCGGACCAGCCCGCGCCCGGTGGGCGGCGGCCGGCCCGACACGCCGGTGCGGTGTCGATGTCCGGCCGCCGAGGGCGGCAGCGCCGATGATGGACCGATGGCGACGACAGGTGGCGGCCCGGATGAGCGCTGACCCGGGCCGGCCCGTCACTGATCGGCCTGTCACCGCTGCGGATCGGCCGGATTCAGACCGGCCTGCCCCGGACCGCCCGGCTCCGGACCGGCCTGCCCCAGATCGCCCGGCTCCGGACCGGTCGGCCCCGGGGCAGCCTGTCCCAAATCGGCCCGGCCCCGCGGCCCGGCTGGATCCGATCGGCGGACTGGCCGCGTTGCGTGGTCTGCTGGCCCGGCCGCTCGCCTCGTACTACCTGCTGATCTTCAGCAGCGGACTGCTGCTGATGATCGGCCTGACCATGGTCTTCTCCGCGACCAGCATCAAGGCGTACATCGACGACGGCAGTGCGTTCAGCGTGCTGAGCCGGCAGGCGACCTTCGCGGTGATCGGCCTGGTCGCGTTCTGGATCTGTCAACGGCTGCCGGCGGCGACGTTCCGCACTCTGGGCATCGTGGTGCTCGGCGCGGCGGTCGCCCTGCTGCTGCTGCTCAACGGCCTGCTGCTGGTGTCCACGCTGGCGGGCTGGCCGGCCGCCCGGGTCGGTCCGGTCGAGGCGGAGCTGCTCTGGCTCTACTTCGGCTCCTTCCAGCTGCAACCCTCCGAGCTGGCCAAGCTCGGCCTGGTGCTGTGGGGTGCCGACGTCATCGCCCGCAAGGGTGCCGAGCTGGGCCACTGGCGGGAGCTGGCCATCCCGCTGTTCCCCGCCGTCGGCCTGCTGTTCCTCCTGGTCGGCTACAACGACCTGGGCACCATGCTGTGCATCCTGGCCCTGGTCGTCGGGCTGCTCTGGGCGGCCGGCGTACCGCTGCGAATCTTCGCCACGTTGGGCGCGGTCGGGCTGGTCGGCATCGGCCTGCTGATCGCCGCCGCCTGGCAGGGCGCCGGTTCCGGTGCGCAGGACGCGGACAACTACCGGCTGGCCCGGCTGACGTCGTTCTTCACTCCACCGGACCAGTGCGTCGACGACTGCTACCAGGCGCTGCAGGCGAGGTACGCGATCGCCAACGGGGGATGGTTCGGTGAAGGGCTCGGCTCCAGCCGGTTGAAGTGGGGCTACCTGCCGCAGGCCGAGGACGACTTCATCTTCGCCATCGTCGCCGAGGAACTCGGGGTGGTCGGCTGCGTCGTGGTGCTCGCCCTGTTCGCGGTCCTCGCGTACACCGCGTTGCGGATCGCCCGTCGGGTCGACGACCCGTTCCGGCGACTGGCCGCCGCAGCGGCGGCCAGCTGGCTGATCAGCCAGGCGGTGATCAACATTTCCGGGGTGATCGGGCTGCTGCCGATCACCGGTATTCCGCTGCCGTTCATCTCCGCCGGTGGCAGCGCGCTGGTGGTGACGCTCGCCGCGATCGGCATGCTGGCGTCGTTCGCCCGGGCCGAACCCGACGCCGCCCGGGCGCTCAACGCCCGTCCGCCGGCCCGCTGGGTACGGCTGGTCTGGGCTCCGCTGCCGCCGATGCCCCGCAAGCGCCACCCGGCCAAGCCGCGGATGACCGGCGTCGGACCCAGACCGGCCGGCACCGGGCAGCCCAGCCGATCGACCACCCCCGACGGCGGCGGCCGGCCGGCCGGGTCCGCTGCGTCGCGCTCGGGTGGTCGCGGTGCGTCGGGCTCGGGTGGTCGCGGTGCGTCACGGTCGGGCGGCCAGGGCGGGTCGGCGACGCCCCGCGTGCCGAGGCGACGGGACGGGCGTTAACGTACCCCCGCGAAGCGCGCATCCGGGCCGGCGGGCCCCGTACGCACCGCCCGGCGTGCCGCGTGGGCCGTCGGCGGTCCGCCGGGTCCGCCGCGCGGCCACCGAGTCGAGCGAGAGGAGTTGCTGATGGGTCCGCTGCGATCGGTGGTGCTGGCAGGTGGGGGGACCGGCGGGCACATCTACCCGCTGTTGGCATTCGCTGACTGTCTGCGCCGGCACGATCCGAGCGTGCAGATCACCTGTCTCGGTACCCCGAAAGGGCTGGAAAACGAGCTGATTCCGCCGAAAGGGTACGATCTGCGGTTGATCCCCGCACATCAGCTGCCCCGGTCGGTCAACATGGACCTCGTGCGTACGCCAGACCGGATGTTCAAGGCCGCCCGCGCCGCCGGCAAGGTCATCGACGAGGTGCGGGCCGACGTGGTGGTGGGCTTCGGCGGGTACGTGTCCGTACCGGCCTACCTGGCGGCATGGCGTCGCGAGATGCCGATCGTGGTGCACGAGGTGAACGTACCGCCGGGCGTGGCCAACCGGATGGGTATGAAGTTCACCAAGCACGTCGCGGTGGGCTTCCCGCACCAGCCGGTCCAGGCCGAGTCGCTGCGCGACGCCCGGGTGGTCGGGGTGCCGCTGCGCCGGTCCATCACCGGGCTGGACCGGGCGGCCACCCGGGAAGCCGCCCGAGCGCACTTCGGGCTGCGGCCGGATCTGCCGACGGTCTTCGTCTCCGGTGGCTCCCAGGGCGCCCGGTCGATCAACCTGGCGGTCTCCGGGGCGGCCAAGGAGCTGGCCCGGGCCGGTGTCCAGGTGCTGCACGCGATCGGTGCCCGCAACGAGCCGGTCTCGGTGCCCAGTGATCTGCCGGTGCCGTACGTGACGTTGCCGTACCTGTCGGAGATGGAGCTCGGGTACGCCGCAGCCGACCTGATGGTCTGCCGGGGGGGTGCGATGACCTGCGCCGAGGTCGCCGCGATCGGACTGCCCGCAGTCTACGTGCCCTATCCGCACAGCAACCAGGAGCAGAAGCGCAACGCGCTGCCGGTGGTCGAGGCCGGCGGCGGTCTGCTCGTCGACGACGCCGAACTGACCCCGGCCTGGGTGGAGCAGGTCGTGGTCCCGTTGGCTCGCGACCCGCAGCGGCTGGCCGCGATGGGCTCGGCGGCGGCGGGGTACGGTCGCCGCGACGGCGACGAGGCGCTGCTCGACTTCGTCTACGAGGCGGTGTCCCGATGACCCGCACGGGAAGGTGACCACGTGAACATCACCGAGTTCGCCCCCACCGGCACGCTCGCCGCCGAGGAGCTGGGGACCGTACACCTGATCGGTATCGGTGGGGTCGGGATGAGTGGCCTGGCCCGCCTGCTGCTGGCCCGGGGGATCCCGGTGACCGGCAGCGAGCTGCGGGACTGGCCGTCGCTGGCGGTGCTGCGGGCACTCGGCGGCACCATCCACATGAGCCACGAGGAGGCCAACCTCGACGGGGTGGACACGGTGGTCTACTCCACCGCCATCCCGGCCGACCACGTGGAGCTGGCGGCCGCCCGTCGGCGTGGGCTGCGGGTGCTGCACCGGTCGGAGGCCCTGGCGGCGGCGATGACCGGTCGGCGGACCATCGCGGTCGCCGGCACCCACGGCAAGACCACGACCACTTCGATGGTGACCCTGACCCTGCAGCGGGCCGGCGAGGACCCGTCGTTCGTCATCGGTGGCGAGATCTCCGAGGTGGGTTCGAACGCCCACCACGGTACGGGCGAGTACTTCGTCGTCGAGGCCGACGAGAGTGACCGTTCGTTCCTGCTCTACCGCCCGTTCGTGTCGATCATCACCAACATCGACGCGGACCACCTGAACACGTACGGTGACCTGGCCGGGCTCGCAGCGGGTTTCGCCGAGTTCGCCGGATTGACCGATCCGGACGGGTTCGTGGTGACCTGCGCGGACAACCCCGGGACCCGGCAGCTGACCGAGGCGTTGCGCGACGAGGGCCGGACCGTCCACACCTACGGGGAGTCCGCCGACGCCGATCTGCGGCTGTCCGAGATCACGTCGTCCGCGGCCGGGGTCCGCTACCTGGCCACCCTGGACGGCGCGACGCTGGGCGAGATCGCCCTGCCGGTACCCGGCCGGCATCTCGGGCTGAACAGCGCCGCCGCGGTGCTTGCCGCGCTGCGCCTCGGGCTGCCGTTGAGTGACGCGGTCGCCGCGCTGGGCGCGTTCCCCGGAGTTCGGCGACGGTTCGAACGCAAAGGCTCGGCCGGCGGCGTCACCGTCTACGACGAGTACGCCTACCACCCGACGTCGATGACCGCGGCACTGCACACCATGCGGGAGGTCGCCGGTGCTGGCCGGCTGGTGGTGGTGTTCCAGCCCTACCGGGTCTACCGGACCCGGGACCTGCAGGCCGAGCTGGCCGCCGCGCTGGCGATCGCCGACGAGGTGATCGTGATGGAGGTGTTCGGGCCGGGTGAGCTGCGGGAGCCGGGCGAGGGCGGGGTGGCGCTGACGGCGGACGTCCCGTTGCCGGACGATCGTAAGGTGTTCGTACCGTCCTGGGAGGACGTCCCACCGGAGGTGGCCCGCCGCTGCCGGCCGGGTGACCTGGTGGTCACGATGGGCGCTCCACCGATCTCGTTGCTGGGTGACGAACTGCTGTCCGCGCTCGCCGATCCGGCGGCTGGCTCAGGATGACCCCGCCTGGTCGCTCGCCGAGGCCCGGCTCGGGTCGGACCGGTTCCAGCCGCTCCGGCGCCGGTCGGGTGGGCGATGTCCGGCCGGCCGGTCGGACCGGTCGGGCCGGGGTGCCCGCCGCCCGGTCCGGGCCGGCGGGAGCGGAGACCGGGCACACCCGGCGCCAGCCGGGACGCCCGGACGGGTCGACGGGCCGCTGGCGGCTGGTCCGGGCGAGCCGGGAGGCGGTGCCGCCGTCGGTCCGGCGGTTCATGCGCCGGGCCCGGCGACGACGGTTGCGGGCCGCGCTGCCCTGGGCGGTGGCCGGTTGCCTGGCGGCCCTGGCCGCGGTCAGCTGGTGGGTGGTCTCGGCGACCTCGGTGTTCGGCGTGGACCAGGTCCGGGTCGCGGGGGCGGCGCTGGTGACCGAGTCGGACGTACGGCAGGCCGCGCAGATTCCGCCGGGGACCCCACTGGCGCGGGTGGATCTGGCTGCGGTGGCTGGCCGGGTCTCCGGCCTGGCTGCGGTGGAGCGGGCGGTGGCGAGCCGGGACTGGCCGGGTACGGTGGTGATCACCGTGGTGGAGCGGGTGCCGGCCGCCGTGGTGCCCCGGGACGACGCGTTCGTGGTGGTCGACGGGGCCGGGGTGGCCTTCCGGACACTGGCCGTGCGCCCGGACGACCTGGCGGTCGTCCGGCTGGAAACGGTCGAGTTCGATCAGGCGTTGGTCCGTGACGCGGTCGCGGTACTCGACTCGCTGACCGCCCAGCTGCGTGAGGTGCTGGTGGAGGTCGTGGTCAGCGGCCCGGCCGGGATCGAGCTGCGGATCGCCGACGACCGGGTGGTGATCTGGGGTGACGCCACGGAGAATGCGGTCAAGGCCCGGGTCGCCGACGCGTTGCTGGTCCAGGACGGCAGCGTGATCGACGTCAGCGCGCCGGACGTGGTGACCATCCGCTGATCCGGCATGTCGTCTGGGTGATTTCAGGACGGCTCGGTGTAGAAGGTACATTACGGTCTGCCGAGAATGGCTCGGCCCGGTGCGGCCTGCGACACGCCCAGCATGGTCCTTGGATCACGCGGTACGTGCGCATACGTTGCCCGGAGAGGTTCAGTGGTTGACATAACCCTAAGCCTCTAGTAGAGGGTGAGGGTTCGTCCCGCTCTCGTGTACCGACGGGTCTGTCCTCCGTGGTCCCAGTGGGCCGGGTCAGGCCGGCGCCCGCCACTCTCGAAGGGAAGGCACCCCGATGACACCTCCGCACAACTACCTGGCGGTCATCAAGGTCGTCGGCATCGGCGGAGGCGGAGTCAACGCCGTCAACCGGATGATCGAGGTTGGCCTCAAGGGCGTCGAGTTCATCGCGATCAACACCGACGCCCAGGCGTTGCTGATGAGCGACGCGGACGTCAAGCTCGACGTCGGTCGGGAGCTGACCAGGGGTCTCGGCGCCGGGGCGAACCCGGACGTCGGCAAGAATGCCGCAGAGGACCACCGCGACGAGATCGAGGAGGTGCTCAAGGGCGCCGACATGGTCTTCGTCACCTGCGGTGAGGGCGGTGGTACCGGCACCGGCGGGGCGCCGGTGGTGGCCAACATCGCCCGCAAGCTCGGCGCCCTGACGATCGGTGTGGTCACCCGGCCGTTCTCCTTCGAGGGCAAGCGACGCCAGGTGCAGGCCGAGGCCGGTATCGAGGAGCTACGCAACCAGTGCGACACGCTGATCGTCATCCCGAACGATCGGCTGCTGGCCCTCGGCGACCGGGGGATCAGCATGATGGACGCCTTCCGGCAGGCCGACCAGGTGCTGCTCTCCGGTGTCCAGGGCATCACCGACCTGATCACCACGCCCGGCCTGATCAACCTGGACTTCGCCGACGTCAAGAGCGTGATGAGCGGGGCCGGTAGCGCGTTGATGGGGATCGGCAGCGCGCGGGGCGAGAACCGGGCGGTCGAGGCGGCCGAGGCGGCGATCTCCAGCCCGCTGCTGGAGCAGAGCATGGACGGTGCCCGGGGGGTGCTGCTCTCCATCGCCGGTGGATCCGATCTCGGCCTGTTCGAGATCAACGACGCGGCGCAGCTGGTCACCGACGCCGCGCATGCCGACGCCAACATCATCTTCGGGGCGGTCATCGACGACGCGCTGGGCGACGAGGTTCGGGTCACCGTCATCGCCGCCGGCTTCGACGGCGGCGCTCCCGCGTACAAGCCGGCCGAAGGCCCGCGTAAGGTCCCGGCCGCACCGGTCTCGCCGGCCGCGCCCACTGGCCCGGCTGTCGCCCCGGCGCCTCAGACGCCGACCCAGCAGACCCGCCGGGTGCTCTTCGACGACGTCGACGTGCCGGACTTCCTGAAGAACGGTTCATGACGGTCGACACCGAACGGCGACGGGCGGAACTGGCCGACCGGCTGTCCGCCGTACGGTCCCGGCTCGCCGCCGCCACGGCGGCAGCGGGTCGGCCGGCGGACAGCGTCACTCTGATCGCGGTGACCAAGACCTATCCGGCCGCCGACGTGCGGCTGCTGGCCGAGCTCGGGGTCACCGACGTCGGTGAGAACCGGGACCAGGAGGCGGCGGCCAAGGCCGCCGAGCTGGCCCCCGGACCGTCTGGCGGACCAGGGCTGCGTTGGCATTTCGTCGGCCAACTGCAGCGCAACAAGTGCCGGTCGGTGGTGGGCTACGCGGACCTGGTGCACTCGGTCGACCGGGTGCCCCTGGCCCTGGCCCTGGCCGCCGCTGCCGGTCGACGCGGTCGGCCGCTCGACGTGCTGGTCCAGGTCAGTCTGGACGGCGTAGTGGGGCGCGGCGGCGCGCTGCCGGACTCGGCGGATGCGGTGACCGGCTTCTGGCCGGTGGTCGAGGGCGTCCTGGGCCAGTCCGATCTGCGACTCGCCGGGGTGATGGCGGTGGCTCCGCTCGACCAGCCGCCGGAGCCGGCGTTCGCCCGGCTGGCGGAGGTGTCTGCCCAGCTCAGAGTTGCCGTGCCGGAGGCATGGATGGTCTCGGCCGGGATGAGCGCCGACCTGGAGGCGGCGGTGGCCGCCGGCGCGACACATGTCCGTGTCGGAAGTGCGTTGCTCGGAAAGCGCCCAACGCTACGGTAGCCTGGCGGCGGATACCAAACTACATCAGTGTTGTTTGAGCCGGACTCCCCGTCGTCGGGGGTCGACGTCCGTGACCGCGCACCGGTCATGGCGGGGAGCCGGCTCGGACCGGTGGGCACTGCAGTGTTCACGCGCGACAGTGGCACGGCGGGGGCGCGTGCCGCACGGCGGACGGAGGGGCGCGGCATGGGTGCACTGCGCAAAGCGGGGGTCTGGCTAGGTCTGGTCGAGGAGGACGACGACCAGGGCTACGACGACGGCTACGACAAGGGTGGCTACCGAGAGTCGCGATACCGCGACAACAGGTACGCCGACGAGTTCGCCGACGACGAGGAGCCGGACGACCCGCCACCACGCGCGCGGCCACCGGTGGAGCGGTTGCGGCCGTCGGAGCGGCTGCAGGCCCGGGCTGCCGAGCGGGAGCACCGGGGTCCGGATCCCGACCGGGGTGAGCGCGCCAGTGTGCGATCGATCACCCGGGCCGGTGCCGAGGCCGCGCCGGCCAGCTACCCGACCAGGGACAATCTGGCGCTGGCGCCACAGCCTGTGGTGCGGGAGCGGATGGTCGTCGCCGAGGAGGAGCAGCGGTACCAGATCACCACGCTGCACCCGACCACCTACCGGGAGGCCCGGACGATCGGGGAGCACTTTCGCGACGGCACGCCGGTGATCATCAACCTCACCGAGATGGATGAGGCCGACGCCCGCCGTCTGGTTGATTTCGCTGCCGGTCTGGCGTTCGGTCTGCGCGGTACGATCGAACGCGTCACCAACCGGGTGTTTCTGCTCTCACCGGCCAACGTCCAGGTCACCGCGGAGGACAAGGCCAAGATAGCCGAGGGTGGATTTTTCAGCCTGGGCTAGCCCTGACCCGAGGACCTCGCCTGCCGTGTTGTCGATCTTGTTCCAAGTCCTGTATCTGCTGCTGTACGTCTTTCTGCTCACCCTGTTGGCGAGGTTTGTCCTGAGTGCGGTGCTTCAGTACGGTCGACGCTGGCAACCCGGTCGGGGTGCCGCAGCCGGATTGGAATCGGTGTGGAGCGTCACTGATCCCCCCCTTAAGGCGTTGAGGCGGGTGATCCCACCACTGCGAATTGGTACCGTGAGCTTCGACCTGGCCTCCCTTGTGCTCCTGGTTATCCTGTTCGTGCTGATCACGTTCGTGGTGGAGCCGCTGATCAGGGCAACCAACTGACCGGCGCGCTACGCGGCCGCAACTGACCCGAGGAGTTTCGATGCCGCTAACCCCGGCCGACGTCCACAACGTCGCCTTCAAAAAGCCTCCGATCGGCAAGCGGGGGTACGACGAGGAGGAGGTCGACGCCTTCCTGGACGAGGTCGAGCGTGAGCTCGCCCGTCTGATCGAGGAGAACAACGAGCTGCGCGCCCAGGTGGAGCGCGGAGGTCGTGGCGGGCCGGCGGGCCCGGGCGCCGACCCGCGTCTCGCGGCGGAGCTCAACGACATGAAGGCTCAGCTCGACCGCGTACAGCGGGACAAGGCCGCCGCCGAGCAGGCCGCCCGTGCCATGCAGGCCGAGCTGGAGCAGGTCAGGTCGGCCGGTGGCCCGGTCGTCGGTGGCGGCGGCGACGGCGAGCAGCAGGCGCTGCGGGTGCTGATGATGGCCCAGCGGACGGCGGACGACCACGTCTCCGACGCCCGCCGGGAAGCGGACAAGCTGCTTACCGACGCCCGCACCAAGGCCGAGGAGGTCACCCGCGAGGCGCGGGCCAAGGCCGACGCGCTGGAGCGGGACGCGCGGCAGCGCCACCAGGAGGCGATGGGTGGCCTGGACGCCAAGCGCACCGCCCTGCAGAAGCACATCGAGGAGCTCAAGCAGTTCGAGCGGGAGTACCGCACCCGGCTCAAGGCGTACCTGGAGAGCCAGCTGCGCGACCTGGACGGTCGCGGGCAGGGCCTCGAGGCCGAGATGGGGCGGGTCGAGGGCGGCCGCTCCGCGTCGGGTAGTGGTGGTCTGGCGACCGCCGGCCTGGCCAGCTCCTACGGCGGTGGGCGGTCCGGCGCGCTGGAGGCCGGCCGCTGAGGCCGAGCCTCTCGCGGGGGGTACGTCAGCAACGAGGCGGCGGGGGTGAGCCGTGATAGTGGCAAGTCTGGTGCTCATCCTCGTCGCCGTCACTCTGCTCGTGCTCGGCCTGGCGAGCGGGTCCAGCCTGCTGCTGGTCGGCTCGATCGTCGCCAGTCTGCTCGCGGCGGTGGCTCTCGTGGTCGGTGCTCGGCAGGCCGCTGCGGCCCGAGCCGGCAACCTGCGCACCGGCCCGTTCGACCCGGAGCCGGTTTCCCGTCCGGAGTTCGGCGTCGACCCCGATCCGGACCAGTGGGCCGGTCAACGGTCATCCGCCGCGCCGGTCGGTCGGCAGCCGACCGACCCGGCCGACGACCATCTCGGCGGCGGGGCAGCCGACGACGACCCGCCTGACGAACCGGCGGTCGAGGAGACGGGTGAGACCGATCACGCCCGGCTGGCCGGGCTCGATGCCGACGTGATCGTGGTCGACGGACGGCCCCGCTACCACCGGGCGAGCTGCCTGCACCTGGTGGCCAGGGACGGTGAGCCGCTGCCGGTGCGCGAGGCCCTGGAACTCGGATTCACCCCGTGTGGGCTCTGCCAGCCGAACCGGACCCTGCTGGCCGAGTCCGGCCGCGTCTGAACAGGCGGCGTTTTTCGTGTCCCGTGCGAGCAGTCGCCGGCCCACCCGGTCGGCCGCCGGTGCCAGCGGGCGTCCGGAGACCGACCTGGTGGTCGCCGTCCGGGTCAAGCCCGGTGCGTCCCGCGCCCGGATCGGTGGTTGTCACCCCGGCCCGCAGGGACCAGCGCTGATCGTCGCGGTCACTGCCCCGGCGGTGGACGGCCGCGCGACGGAGGCGGCCCGGCATGCGCTCGCGACAGCGCTCGAGGTGCCGCCCCGGCGGGTCACGCTACGGGCCGGTGCCGCCAGCCGGGACAAGCTGTTCACGGTGGACACCGTGTCCACCGACGAGGCCAAGGCGTTGGACGCCCGGCTGCGGCGGCTGCGGGACGGGTGAACGGTCGACTGCCGACACCCCGACCACACGTCACACTCCTCGACAAGGCGCGGCGACTGTCCTTCTTGAGTGATATGTCGGCCCGCGCCGCGCCGCCGTGTCCTTCGGCTCGATCTGGCCAGTCAAATCGGTGCATCACCGGACGAAAGCTGTGCCATTGTTGTCGGATGTCTTCACGTTCCGTATCCTTGCGAATCTCCGGAGTGTGCAACGGACCTGTTGTACGCCCGTTTTGTGCTTTGGGGGCAGCATGGCCGAGCTGACGGGAGCGAGGTGCCGGACGGGTCGGGTGACCCCGTCCACCGCGCCGCGCCGCGTACCGTCCGGCCTGCCGACGCCGGAGGATCCCGTACAGGCACTGCCGATCGCCGCGGGTGACGCGGCCGAGGGAGCGACGATGGCGAAGCCAGCCGACACGAAGACCGCCGCCCGCGGGCGAGCGGCCCGGGCACCGCGCAGCGCGGCCGAGACCACCAAGATCCAGATTGCCCTGCAGGCCCGTCGGGACGAGTTGCGAGCCGAGTATGATCAGACGCTGAGCGAGATCACCGAGCTGCAGCGGGAACGGCTGACCGACTCGGCCGGCGACGACCAGGCCGACACCGGCACCAAGACGTTCGAGCGGGAGCAGGAGATCTCCCTCGCCAAGAGCATCCTGGACCGCATCAACCAGGTCGAGCGGGCGCTGGAGCGGCTGGACGAGGGAAACTACGGCTGGTGTGAGCGGTGCGGCACGGACATTCCGGTCGAGCGGCTCGCTGCCTTCCCCTCGGCCACGCTCTGCGTGTCCTGCAAGCAGATCGAGGAGCGGCGCTAGCCGGGCAGTGACAGGCCCGACGCGGGCGAGCCGCTCCACTGAGAAGGGAGAGGCGCCTGTCCGCCGACGGCGATCCGCGTCCGGACGTTCCGAACGCCGGTGGCGACGCCCCGCCAGCACCTGAAGCGGGCGACGGCACGCCCGTCACCGGCTCGCCGGTGACGGGCACCGGCCGACGCGCGCTGTGGGTCTTCGCCCTGGTCGCGGCGGCGGCACTGCTCATCGACCTCGGCGCGAAGCAGTGGGCGATCAGCGCCCTGACCGATCGGGAACCGGTCCGCCTGCTGGGCGGTGCCCTCTACCTGACGCTGATCCGCAACAGCGGTGCGGCATTCAGCCTCGGATCCGACTACACCTGGATATTCCCGCTCGTCACCGTGGCGGTCGTCGGCTGGATCGGCTGGTTGACCAGAGGGCTGCGGTCGCTGCCCTGGGCGGTGGCGCTCGGGCTGATCCTCGGTGGGGCGCTCGGCAACTTCCTGGACCGGATGTTCCGCGCCCCCGGGCCCCTCCTCGGCCACGTGGTGGACATGTTCAGCGTCTTCCACCCGTACGGCCAGGTCTTCCCGATCTTCAACGTGGCCGACAGCGCGTTGGTCATCGGCGTACTCCTCGCCGTACTGCTGGAACTGACCGGCCGACAGCGCGACGGCCGCCGGCTGTCCGGAAAGGTGAATCAATGAACACACCTGCCCGCCAGGGGGAGCGACGGTCGCTGCCGGTGCCCGACGGGCTCGACGGTACCCGGCTCGATCAGGCCGTCTCCCGGCTGTTCGGACTGTCCCGCACCGCGGCCGCCGCGCTGGTGGAGTCCGGCGACGCCGCGGTGGACGGGGTGACCCGGCACAAGTCCGACCGGGTGACCGCCGGCGCCTGGCTGGAGGTGGTCCTGCCGGCGCCCGTCGCGGCACCGGTGGTGATCGCCCAACCGGTCGACGGGCTGCGGGTCGAGTACGCCGACGAGGACATCGTGGTGGTGGACAAGCCGGTCGGCGTGGCGGCGCACCCGAGCCCTGGATGGACCGGCCCGACCGTGCTGGCCGGTCTGGCGGCTGCCGGTCACACCATCGCGACCAGTGGCGCGGCCGAACGCCAGGGCATCGTGCACCGGCTCGACGTCGGCACCAGCGGGCTGATGGTGGTGGCCAAGAGCGAGCACGCGTACTCGGTACTCAAGCGTGCGTTCAAGGAACGCGAGGTGGACAAGCGGTACCACGCCGTCGTGCAGGGGCATCTCGACCCGTTGCGCGGGACCATTGACGCCCCGATCGACCGCCACCCCACCCACGACTACCGGTGGGCGGTGGTCTCGGGCGGCAAACCCAGCGTCACCCACTACGAGACGGTGGAGGCATTCCCCGCCGCCAGCCTGGTCGACATCCGCCTGGAAACCGGCCGTACCCACCAGATCCGGGTGCACTTCTCCGCGCTGCGGCACCCGTGCGTAGGTGACCTGACGTACGGTGCGGATCCGACACTCGCCGCCCGACTCGGACTGACCCGCCAGTGGCTGCATGCCCGTGCGCTCAGTTTCCTACACCCCCGTACGGCGGAGGAAGTTCGCTTCCACAGCGACTACCCTGACGACTTGAAGCGTGCCCTGGCCGTGCTCGGCGATTGAGAGCCGGCGAACACGCGGTCACTCAGCGTCCACCCGCCATCGGGGAAGGGGAGTCGCCCGTGCGTGCCGGCGACCTGTTGCGGCGAATCGACCGACGGCTGCTGCCGATCCTGGTGGACGCCGCCGTCCGGCTCGCGCAGCGACCGGTCCGTCCCCAGCTGCTCGTCGGGGTGGCCGGGGTGTCGATCAGCGCGGTGCTGGTCGCCGCCGTCTGGGCGGTGGATCACGACGACGGCGCCGTCCGCGCGGTGGACGACATCGTGCAGGTGGGAGTAGCCGAGGGCGAGTCCATACCGGACTATCTCCGGGCGGTACGTGGTGAGCTGGCCACCCTACCGGAGGAACCGGCCCCGGCCGGGTCGACCGGCGACAGCTACGCATTGGTGACTTTCAACGGATACCTGGCACCCGACCGGCTCGCCGCTGTCCTGTCCGGAGTGTCCGCCGTGGAGGTGTACACCCGCGTCCCGCTGGGACGGGAAAAGACCCAGGTGATCCGGATGCCGGCCTTCCAGCTGCCCGAGGACGTGCTGACCGGGATGGATCAGGTCACCGAGCGCAAGAGCAGGCAGGCGACCGACTACCGCCGCCGGGTCGCCGAACTCGGCCGGGCAGCCGACCTGGACCAGTGGCTGGCCTACGACAAGGGTGCCCGGGTGGCCACCGCCGAGGCCGCCGCCTATCGCGAGCACTGTGCCTGCGTGTTCGCGGCGGTGGTCCAGGGCGTCCCGGTAGACCTGCGCAGGCTGGCCCGGCTGGCCGAGATCCGGGCCGTCGATCCCGCGCCCGAGGTCCGCCGCCTGGACCGGGCGGTGTTCCTGCCTCCGCTACCGGAGTACGACGGGGTGGTGCCGGTTGGCGACGCCGCGCTCACCAGCAGCGGGTTGCCGTTCGATGTTCCGGCCGCCGAGCCGAGCGGGGCGGCCGACAGTGCGGTCCGCGGTGGTCCGACCGGCGTCGCTCCGGCGACCGACGGCGCCCCGCACGTGGGGCCAGGCGCGCAGACCGGGTCCGCGCCCGACCACGATTCCGCCCCGGACAGCGCCGATTCCGCCCCGGACGCCGAGGACGGCACCCGAGACGGCGCCGACACGTCGCCGCCCGGTCCTGGAAACTCGGCAGCTTCTGGAAATCCGGCAGCTTCTGGAAATCCGGCGGGTCGGGCCAATCCGTCGGCCGGGTCGGGGAGCCCGACCACGGCTCCGTCGGGCCGATCGACCAGCGGGGCGGGCCGTCCGGCCACGCCGGCTGGCTGTACCCCGTCACGGACCGGCGCGTCGCCGGCCACCGTCGGACCGTCGGGCTGCCCGGAGCACCCCACCGGTGAACCTGGTAGCGGGCCGGTATCGACCACCGGTGTCTCGGTTCCGTACGCTACCCCCGGTGCCGCCACGATCCTCGTCAGGTGACGGCTGCGGTGACCGGACTGGGGGAGTCCGGCAGAGATGGCCGGTCGGGCCGAACAACGGGCCTTTGGCGGTGTGGCCTGAACAGGTCTAGCTTCGTAGCCTGTCAGGCGGGGACCGATAGCGCTGGGAGGGCGAGCCGTGGAGGGCACCGAGTCCGGCTGGGGCCGGCCTGCCGAACCAGCGCCGCGCTGGCGTGCGCTGCTCGACCGGGCTCGACTCGGTGGCCGTACCGGTGAGCATCCCGAGGTGGCGGACCGCAACGGGGCGGCGCCCCGGCCGCGGGAGAACGGTCGCGGCACCGCCCAGGTGCCCAACGGCATCGCACAGGTGCCGGGTCACCACCCGGAGCCGGGGCATTCCACCGGTTCCAGTTGGATGGGCGACTCCGGCCATCCGGCCGATCCCGGTCACCCGCCGACCCTCGGCCACCCCGCCGATCCCGGCTATCCGGCTGATCATGGCTATCCGGCGGACCCGGGGCCGCCGGCGCCGGCCGCCGGACGGTACGCCGCCCTGGCACCGCCGCCGGGTCCGGTCGCCCCCGGCGGCTACGCACCCAGCTATCCGGTGATGCCCGGCCACCCTCCGGACCGAGGCGCTCGCCCGGTGCGTCCGAGCGTGCCGCCACCTCCGGAGCAGGGCTTCCCGGCCGGCCCCGAGGTCGGCGGCTATCCGCCGGTCGCCGAGCCGCCCCGCCGGGGCGGGCCAGGGCCGGGATACCCGCCGGGTCCGGACGGCGGCGGCGGATACCCGGCGCGGATCGAGTGGCGGGAGAGTCGGCCCGACGCGGAGGTCGACCGGGCCACCGGCATCCTGCGCCGCAACCTCGGCATACCGCGGGTGCTGGCGTTCGCGAATCCGAAGGGCGGGGTGCACAAGACGACGGCGACCGTCCTCGCCGCGGCGACGATCGGTAGCGTCCGTGGCCGTGGCGTGCTCGCCTGGGACGACAACGAGCTGCGCGGCACGCTCGGGCTGCGGGCCGGCAGCGCCCGTCACGCCCGGACGATCCGCCATCTGATCTCCGATCTGGTGGAGATCGAGGGCTCGCACGGCTACGAGTTGACCGACCGGCTCGACGACTACCTCCGGCACGCCTCCGACGGCTCGTACGATGTACTCGCCGGTGAGGAGAGCCCTCGGTTCGCGCAGCGTCTCGACCCGCACACCGTTCGGCGGGTGCTGGAGCTGCTCCGCCGGACCCACGACGTGATCTGTGTGGACACCGGCAACAACGTGGAGAGCGCCAACTGGCAGACCGTCCTGCAGGCCGCCGATCAGCTGGTGGTCACCTGCGTGCCCCGCGAGGACGCGGCGTTCACCGCGGACTGGATGCTGGACCTGCTGGACGACGTCGGCATGGGCGACCTGGTGCGCAACGCGGTGACCTTGCTGTCCTGCCCGAGCCCGGGGCCGATGCCGCTGCTCGACGACCTGCGCCGGCACTTCGCCACCCGGACCCGGGCGGTCGCCGTGGTGCCCTACGACCCGGCCCTGGAGACCGGGTCGTCGATCGAGTACGTGCAGTTGCAGCCGGAGACGCGGCAGGCGTGGCTGCAGGCGGCCTCGATGATGCTGGAGCCGTTCGTCCGCTGAGCCGGGTCTCCGTTGGTTGAGGCCGGGTCAGTCGGCCGGCACCCGGTCGGCCGTCGGCTGGCAGCCGTGCGCCACCCCCCAGCGGGAGCACCGGCCGTCCGGGTAGGGCGTCGTGTGCGCGATCCAGGCGAAGTAGCCGGCGTGGTCGGTCCGCTCGTCGGGCAGGTACCGGTCGACGGTGGCGGACCCGGCGGAGGCGAGCACGAACAGCAGCGGCACGAGCAGCAGCCCGACCGGGGCGGTCGGCCCCCGGCTGGCCGGTCCGGTGGTGCCGGTGCGGTCGCGCCAGCGTTGGACGGCGAGCAGCACCCCGAATCCGGTGAGGATCAGCAGGCAGTAGAGCACCACGGCGGTGGTCCGCGGATACAGCCGTACGGTCTGGGTCTCCCACTGTTCGCTGGCCAGCCACATCCGCAGGAACCAGGCGCTGGCCGCGCACGCGCCGAGGGCGATCACGATGCTACGCCGCCAGGCCAGCGCGAGGGCCAGCCCGAGCCCGGCCGCGAGCAGCAGGGTGAACAGCCCGACCCCGCCGAGTTCGCCGACCGGCGGCCAGACCGGGCCGACGTCGGCCGGTCGGTCGTTGCGCCACATCGCGATGTACGTCGGCTCGGTGTCGGTGTCAAAGTAGAAGTAGTCGTCGGAGGTGCCACCGGTCGGGGCGAGCAGGCCGCGTAGATGTACCCAGCCGACCAGCACGAAGCTGACCACGGTCGCGCCGCCGAGTAGCAGGACCGACCGCCAGCCGGTCCGCCACGGGGCGGTCAGCGCGACGGCCACCAGCATGCCGCCCGCACACCAGACGAACCATCCGGAGTAGAGCAGGAAGAGCAGCCCGAGGCCGACCCCGGCCAGCGTGCCGGCCAGCAGCGCCCGCCGGGCGGTCATCCGGTCCGCCCGGCGGACCGTCGAGAGGAACCTCACCAGCACCGGGATCAGCATCACCAGGGTGATCTGCGGGTACGGCTTGACCGGTTCGATCATCGGCAGCATCGCCAGCACCCCGACGGCCACCGCCCAGAGCGGACGCAGCACCAGTCGCCAGGCCAGATAGGCGGCCGGGCCGAACAGGGCGGTACCGGCCAGTTGGAGGTCCTTGAGGGCGAGGACGTGCGGCTGGTCGGTCAGCCGGGCCCAGGCCCCGATCACCCAGAAGACGACCGGTGGGTAGTGGTCGGATATCTCCTGCCCGGACCACAACGCGGCGGTCCATTCGAGGATCCACTGGTAGTCGCCGCCGCCGGCCCACAGCGGCAGCTGGGTGCCGCGCAGCGCCACCGCGATCCCACCGGCGACCAGCCCGGTGGCGAGCCCGGCGACCGCGGCGCAGCCGGCCCGGACGACGTACGGCCGGTGTGCCGGGGCGAGCAGCCGGTGCGTCAGAACCATCGCGACGACCAGCACGCCGGCCAGCACCGCGAACCGGAGCTGGAGTGCTGCCAGGCCGCTCACCTGGCCTTTCCGGTCCAGCGGATCGACATTTATGTCTTTGCTCCAGGCCAGGAACCCGAACGCGGCGCCGATGCTGACCAGCGCCTCGACGCCGATGCCGGCCAGCCTGGAGCGAAATGTGGGTCTCTGTCTGGCTGTGCTCACACAGAGACGGTAAACCCTCACTGACGGTGTTGTCGGGTGGAGCTCGTACTCTCCCGGGAGTGTCGCAAGTCGGGGCGAGTGAAAGTGGTGCCCGCCGTGCGGCTGCGGACCCGCGCGCCTCGGTGCGGCGTCGGTGGCGACACGATAGGGTTCGCTGGTCGTGCCGGGACGGGAGAAGGGGGCCGGGTCGGTGTCCGATAGTTTTGTGCACCTGCACGTGCACACAGAGTATTCGATGCTCGATGGAGCGGCCCGGTTGAAGGAACTGTTCGCCGAGGCCAACCGTCTGGAAATGCCGGCCCTGGCGATGACCGACCACGGCAATCTTTTCGGCGCTTACGATTTCTTCAAGCAGGCGACCGGTGCCGGGGTGAAACCGATCATCGGGTTGGAGGCGTATCTCACACCCGGGACGGATCGGCGGGACCGGACCAGGGTACGGTGGGCCGACGGCGGGGAGAACGACGTCTCCGGTGGTGGCGCGTACACCCACATGACGATGCTGGCGGCGGACGCGGACGGCCTGCGTAACCTGTTCCGGCTGGGCTCGCGGGCGAGCCTGGAGGGGTACTTCTACAAGCCGCGCGCGGACCGGGAACTGCTGAACGAGTACGGCAAGGGGATCATCGCGACCACGGGGTGCCCGTCCGGTGAGGTCCAGACCTGGTTGCGGATCGGTGACTTCGAGAAGGCGTGCGCGTCGGCGGCTGAATTCCGCGACATCTTCGGCGCCGACAATTTCTACCTGGAGTTGATGGATCACGGACTGGGTATCGAGACCCGGGTCCGGGATGATCTGATCCGGCTCGGTAAGCGGTTGAATCTCAAACCGGTCGCGACCAATGATCTGCACTACACGCATGAACGGGACGCGGACGCGCACGAGGTGCTGCTGTGTGTTCAGTCCGGTTCGACGATGGCGGACCCGAAGCGGTTCAAGTTCGACGCGCGTGACTTCTATCTGAAATCCGCGGCGGACATGCGAAAACTGTGGGACGCCGAGGTGCCGGGAGCATGTGACAACACCCTCGAGATCGCCGAGAAGATCGGCGACTATTCCGCGTTGTTCGCGTCCCGGGACCTGATGCCGCAGTTCCCGGTGCCGGCCGGGGAAACCGAGGAGTCGTTCCTGCGGGCCGAGGTGCTGCGTGGGCTGGAGCGCCGGTTCCCCGGTGGGGTGCCCGACGGGCACCGCCGGCAGGCCGAGTACGAGCTCGACGTGATCCTCAAGATGGGGTTCCCGGGCTACTTCCTGGTGACCGCGGACCTGGTGCACTACGCCAAGCGGGAAGGGATCCGGGTCGGTCCGGGCCGTGGTTCGGCGGCCGGGGCGCTGATCGCGTACGCCCTGGGTATCACGGAGCTGGACCCGATCCCGCACGGCCTGCTGTTCGAGCGGTTCCTGAATCCGGACCGGGTGTCGATGCCGGATATCGACATGGACTTCGACGAGCGTCGCCGCGGTGACATGATCCGGTACGCGACCGAGCGGTACGGCGAGGAACGGGTCGCCCAGATCATCACCTACGGCACGATCAAGGCGAAGGCCGCGATCAAGGACGCCGCCCGGGTGCTCGGCTATCCGTTCGCGATGGGTGACCGGATCACCAAGGCGATGCCGCCGCCGGTGATGGGCAAGGACATCCCGCTGACCGGCATCTTCGACCCGAAGCACCCGCGCTACCCGGAGGCGGTGGAGTTCCGGGCGCTGTACGAGTCCGACGGCGAGGTCCGCAAGATCGTCGACACGGCCAAGGGCCTGGAAGGGCTGAAACGGCAGTGGGGGGTGCACGCCGCCGGGGTGATCCTGTCCCGGGACCCGCTCGTCGACGTGCTGCCGATCCAGAAGCGGGAGCAGGACGGGGCGATCATCACCCAGTGGGACATGGGCGCGTGTGAGTCCATCGGCCTGCTGAAGATGGACTTCCTCGGGCTGCGCAACCTGACCGTGATGGACGACTGCCTGGCCGGGATCGCCGACAACCAGAACCTCAACCTGGTGCTCGAGGATCTGCCGCTGGACGACAAGCGCGCCTACGAGCTGCTCGCCCGTGGTGACACGCTCGGGGTGTTCCAGCTCGACGGCGGGCCGATGCGGTCACTGCTGCGCTCGATGGTGCCGGACAACTTCGAGGACATCTCCGCCGTCCTCGCCCTGTACCGGCCGGGTCCGATGGGCGCCAACGCGCACAACGAGTACGCCGACCGCAAGAACAACCGCAAACCGGTGGTGCCGATCCACCCCGAGCTGGCCGAACCCCTCGCCGACATCCTGGGCGACACCTACGGGTTGATCGTCTACCAGGAGCAGGTCATGGCGATCGCCCAGCAGCTGGCCGGCTACACGCTCGGCGCCGCCGACCTGCTGCGCCGGGCGATGGGCAAGAAGAAGAAGGAGATCCTGGACAAGGAGTACGTGCCGTTCTCGCAGGGCATGCGGGACAACGGCTACTCCGACGAGGCGATCAAGACGCTGTGGGACATCCTGGTCCCGTTCTCCGACTACGCGTTCAACAAGGCGCACACCGCCGGCTACGGCCTGGTGTCCTACTGGACGGCGTACCTGAAGGCCAACTATCCGGCCGAGTACATGGCCGCGCTGCTGACCAGTGTCGGCGACGACAAGGACAAGGCCGCCGTCTACCTGGCCGAGTGCCGGCGGATGAAGATCAAGGTGCTGCCGCCGGACGTCAACGCCTCCGGGGCCCGGTTCACCGCCGTCGGCGCCGACATCCGGTTCGGCCTGGCCGCCGTGCGTAACGTGGGCACGAACGTGGTCGACGCGATCGCCCGGTGCCGCAAGGACAAGGGCGCCTACACCGACTTCTACGACTTCCTGCGCAAGGTCGACCCGGTGGCCTGCAACAAACGCACCGTCGAGTCGTTGATCAAGGCGGGCGCGTTCGACTCCCTCGGCCACACCCGCCGGGGCCTGCTGACCGTGCACGCCGACGCGATCGACTCGTTCATGGACCTCAAACGCAACGAGGCCGTCGGCCAGTACGACCTGTTCGGCGACGCGTTCGGCGCCGCCGACCCGGCCGGCGGCGGCGCGGGCCCGATGGTGGTCACCCCACCGATCCCGGACGGCGAGTGGGACAAGACCGACCTGCTCACCTTCGAACGGGAGATGCTCGGCCTGTACGTCTCCGACCACCCACTGTTCGGCGTCGAGCACGTCCTCGCCAACGCCGCGGACATGTCCATCGCCGCCCTGGCCGAGGACGGCGCGATCGCCGACGGCACCGTGGTCAACCTGGCCGGCATCCTCTCCGGCGTGCAGCGGCGGATCACCAAGCAGGGCCGCGCCTGGGCGTCGGCCACCCTGGAGGACCTGGGCGGCGCCGTCGAGGTGCTGTTCTTCCCGAACACCTACGAACTCGTCGGCCAGTACATCGCCGAGGACGCGATCGTCGTGGTGAAGGGCCGGGTCGACCGACGCGACGACCAGCCCCGACTGATGGCGATGGACCTGTCCGTACCGGAGATCACCGCAGCGGACGAGATCAAGCCCATCGTGATCGCGCTGTCCCCGGCCCGCTGCACCCCGCCGCTGGTCGACAGCCTCCGCGACGTGCTGACCAGCCACCCCGGTTCGGCCGAGGTGCACGTCAAACTCGTCAACGGCGGCCGCGCCACCCTGCTGCGTCTCGGCCCGCACCGGGTCGCCCCGACGACCGCGTTGATGGCCGACCTCAAGGCGCTCCTCGGCCCTACCGCCGTGGCCGGCTGAGATCTGCGAGAGGATCGACGGGTGAGTTCCACCGCCGACGCCGGCCCACCCGGCGACCCGACCGGCCCGTCCGGGGCGTCGCCGGCACCCCCGCCCGACGTCGGCGCGGCGGCGTCCACCCCGACCGCCGGCCGGCGCCGGATCTGGCGGCGGCCAGGGCTGTACGTCGCCGCCGCGATCACCGTGGGCGGTGCTCCGCTCGGCGTCGCCTGGTCGCTGCTGGCCCCCTGGATCCCGGTGGTCAAGACCGAGCAGGGCGCGGCGGTACGGGGCGGCGACCCGGAGGTCTTCGTCGCCGCCGACGGCTGGTTCGCGATGCTCGGCGTCGGCTACGGGATTCTCGCCGGGATCGTCGTGTGGGCGTCGCTGCCCCGGTCCCGTGGACCGTACGGGCTGGTCGCCGTCACCGCCGGTGGGCTCGGCGCGGCGGCGCTGGCCTGGGCCCTCGGCCGGCAGATCGGCCTGGCCGGCTACCAGCGGGCGATCGAGGCGGCGGCGCTCGGTGCCCAGTTGGAGCGGCCACCGGATCTGCAGGCCGGCGACTTCGACCTGTGGTTCGGCGTGCTGCCGACGGTCACCGGCGCGTTCGGCGCTCCGGCGCTCGGCGCAGTGCTGGCGTACACCATGCTGGCCGGCTGGTCCAGCCACCCGGACCTGCGTCCGGGGCCGGACCGGGGCGAAGCCGGGCCTGACCTTCCGATCCTCCCAGCGGCCCCGGACGTGCGTCCGGCCCCGGACGTCGCCGCCGATTCGCGGATCAGTTCGGACTCGCCGGAACCGCCAACTCGGGCAACGGGACCGGCACCGCCCGCACCCGGCGCAGCAGCGCCACCTCCCGATTGAGCATCCGCAGCTCGGCCCGCAGCCGCCGGGCGGTGTCCAGCTCCGCCAGCAGCGCCTGCCGCTCGCTGATGTGCAACGCGGCGGTCGCCGCCACCAGGTGGGAGAGCACGGTCGGCGTCTCCGGCAGCTGCTCGGTGATCTCGGCCGAGTCGGTCCGGACCAGGTCGAGATACTGCCGGAACACCGCGAGCACCTGCGGGGCCAGCAGGTCGGCCAGCTCCTCGGACCCGGTCGGCTCGGGCAGCCACTGCACCGACGCGGTGAGGTACGGCGTACCTTCGGTGGCCAGGTCGGTGATCCGGAACCGGCGCCGGCCCACCGTCACGATGTCGTACCGTCCGTTCGGCAGCTCGGTGACCTGCCGCAGCTGAGCGGTGCAGCCGATCTCGTGCAGGCTCACCGAGGTGGCTGCCGGCGCGCCCGGCGGCCCGGCGCTCGGCAGCACCTCCCAGCCACGCCGGATCGCCACCACCCCGAACTCCCGGGTGACGCCCTCGGGCAGGCTGGTCAGATGCCGGACCAGTGCCCGGTAACGCTCCTCGAAGATGTGCAGAGGCAGCACCAACCCGGGGAAGAGCACCGTCCCGAGCGGAAAGACCGGTAGCCGCTGACCCACTGGTCGAGCCTAGCGTGGTCACGCTCACTGTCCCGTCCGCTGGACGGCCGGCGTCCGGCCAGTGGGAGGACGCCTAGACTCGCAAGCGTGCTGAACCGGATCGACCTGCGAGGCGGGTCACCTGACCCGCGTGGCCTGCTGCCCCGTGCCCAGCTCGACGTCTCCGTGGCGGTCGAGCGGATCCGCCCGCTGGTGGAGGCGGTCCGTGACCATGGCTACCCGGCGATCCGGGAGGCGGCCGAGCGGTTCGACGAGGTCAGCCCGCACCGGCTGCGGGTGCCCACCGAAGCGCTCGCCGCGGCCGAACGCGACCTCGATCCCGGGGTCCGGGCCGCGCTGCTGGAATGCATCGACCGGGCCCGGCGGGTGCACGCCGACCAGCGCCGGACCGACGTCACCACCCAGGTGGTGCCCGGCGGCACCGTCACCGAACGCTGGGTGCCGGTCGGCCGGGTCGGACTGTACGTGCCCGGCGGGTTGGCGGTGTACCCGTCGACGGTGGTGATGAACGTGGTCCCCGCCCAGGTCGCCGGGGTGGCGTCGCTGGTGGTGACCAGCCCGCCGCAGCGCGACAACGACGGGCTGCCCGATTCGCGGGTGCTGGCCGCCTGCTCCCTGCTCGGCGTCGACGAGGTGTACGCCGTCGGTGGCGCCCAGGCCGTCGCGATGCTCGGCTACGGTGCCGCCGTCGACCCGGACGGCACCGAGCGGTGCGCCCCGGTCGACGTGATCACCGGGCCGGGAAACATCTGGGTCACCGCCGCCAAGCGGCTGCTGCGCGGGGTGGTCGGGATCGACGCCGAGGCCGGCCCGACCGAGATCGCCATCCTCGCCGACGACACCGCGGACCCGGTGCACGTCGCCGCCGACCTGATCAGCCAGGCCGAGCACGACCCGTTGGCGGCCAGCGTGCTGGTCACCCCGTCGACCGGGCTGGCCGACGCGGTCGACCGGGAGCTGGCCCGGCAGGTGCCGGCCACCCGGCACGCCGACCGGATCGCGACCGCGCTCGGCGGCGAGCAGTCCGGCACCGTCCTGGTCGACGACCTCGACGCCGGTCTGGCCGTGGTCGACGCGTACGCCGCCGAGCACCTGGAGATCCAGACCCGGGACGCCCGGCAGTGGGCGCTGCGGGTCCGCAACGCCGGGGCGGTCTTCGTCGGCGCGTACGCCCCGGTGTCGCTGGGTGACTACTGCGCCGGCTCCAACCACGTACTGCCCACCGGCGGCTGCGCCCGGCACTCCTCGGGCCTGTCGGTGCAGTCCTTCCTGCGCGGCATCCACCTCGTCGAGTACGACGCGGACGCGTTGCGTGACGTCGCCGACCACGTGGTCACCCTGGCCGAGGCGGAGGACCTGCCTGCGCACGGGCAGGCGGTCCGGGCCCGGTTCGCCGACCCGGCCGGCATCGCCGCCCCGGCGACGAACTCACCGGCCGTTTCCCCGATCGCGGGTGGACCGGCGGTGACCAGATGACCGGCCCGGTCACCCTGGACGACCTGCCGATCCGCGACGATCTGCGCGGGCGCAGCCCGTACGGCGCACCGCAGTTGGACGTTGCGGTGCGGCTCAACACCAACGAGAACTCCTACCCGTTGCCGGACGTCGTGGTCGAGGCGATCGCCGAGGCGGTCACCGCCGAGCTGCGGCAACTCAACCGCTACCCGGACCGCGACGCGGTCGCACTGCGGGCCGACCTGGCCGGCTATCTCGGCCACGGGCTGACCACCGCCGGGGTGTGGGCGGCCAACGGCTCCAACGAGATCCAGCAGCAGTTGCTGCAGGCGTTCGCCGGTCCCGGCCGGGTGGCGCTCGGCTTCACCCCGGCGTACTCGATGCATCCGTTGCTGGCGGTGGGCACCGGCACCCGGTGGGTGGACGGCCGACGCGGACCCGACTTCGACCTGTCCGCCGACGACGCGGCCGGCCAGGTGGTCGAGCATCAGCCGGACCTGGTCTTCCTCTGCTCCCCGAACAACCCGACCGGGACCGCCCTGGACCCGGCGGTGGTGCGGGCGGTGCTGGCCGCCGCGCCGGGCATGGTCGTCGTCGACGAGGCGTACGCCGAGTTCGCCCGTCCGGGTACGGCCAGCGCGGTGCGGCTGCTGTCGACGCATCCACGGCTGGTGGTGACCCGGACGATGAGCAAGGCGTTCGGTTTCGCCGGCGGTCGACTGGGCTACCTGGCCGCGCATCCCGCGGTGGTCGACGCGGTCCAACTGGTCCGTCTGCCCTACCATCTGTCGGCGCTGACCCAGGCGGCGGCCCGGGCGGCGCTGGCGCACCGGGACACCCTGCTCGGTACGGTACGGGTGATCATGCAACAGCGGGACCGGATCGTCACCGAGCTGCGTCGGCTCGGGCTCGCCGTGGCGGACAGCGACGCCAACTTCGTGCTGTTCGGCGTCAACGGCGTCGGTGGCGGCGACGGTGGCGGTGGCGTCGGTGGCGGCGGCGACCAGCGGGCCGTCTGGCAGGCGTTGCTGGAACGTGGGGTGCTGGTCCGTGACGTCGGGCTGGCCGGCTGGCTGCGGGTGACGGCCGGGACGCCGCAGGAGACCGACGCGTTCCTCGGCGCGATGACCGAACTGGTCGCCAGGTCCGAGCCGGTCGCCGGGTCCGAACGAGCTACCAAGTCCGAGACAGCCGCGATGACCGAGTCGCGCGCCGGCCTGCGTCCGGCGCGCACCGGCGGAACGGAGTGAAGTGATGAACCGCACCGCGCGGGTCGAACGCACCACGGCCGAGACCAAGGTGCTGGTGGAGCTGGACCTCGATGGCACCGGCACCGCCGACATCGGCACCGGTGTCGGCTTCTACGACCACATGCTGCACCAGATCGCCCGGCACGGCGGCTTCGACCTGACCGTACAGACGGTCGGTGACCTGGAGATCGACGCGCATCACACGATGGAGGACACGGCGATCGCGCTGGGCACGGCGCTGCGCCAGGCGCTGGGCGACAAGGCGGGCATCCGCCGGTACGGCTCGGCCACCATCCCGATGGACGAGGTACTGGTACGGGCGGCGGTCGACCTGTCCGGCCGGCCGTACGTGGTGCACGACGAGCCGGCGCTGGCGCCGTACATCGGGCCGGTCTACCCGACCAGCATGACCCGGCACATCTGGGAGTCGCTCGGCCACTCGGCCATGATCACGCTGCACGTGTCGGTGCTGCGGGCCGCCCGCGACGGCGGCCACCCGGATGCGCACCACGTGGTCGAGGCCCAGTTCAAGGCGGTCTCCCGGGCGTTGCGCGAGGCGGTGGCGATCGATTCCCGGTCGGCCGGCTCGGTGCCCAGCACCAAAGGCGCGCTGTAACGTGGACAGCTTCCTGCCGGTGGCGCTGTTCGCGCTGGCCGGGGTGCTGGTCGGTGGTGCCTGGTCGCTGCATCGTCAGGGTGCCGGGCGCGGTGCCGTCGGCCTGGCCGCCGGTCTCGCCCTGCTGGCGGTCGCCGCCGGTGTGTTCTGGCTGCTACCCGGAGGTGACTGATGGCCACGCCACCGCCGGCCGTCGTGGTGCTCGACTACGGCTCCGGCAATCTGCGCTCCGCCGAACGCGCTTTGGCCCGGGCCGGCGCCCAGGTGACCGTGACCGCCGACCTGGCCGCGGCCGACGCCGCCGCCGGGCTGGTGGTGCCGGGCGTCGGCGCGTACGCGGCCTGCATGTCCGGTATCGACGAGCTGGGTGCGGCGCCGGTGATCGCGCGGCGGGTCGCCGAGGGCCGCCCGGTACTCGGCATCTGCGTCGGCATGCAGATCCTCTTCGAGTACGGCGAGGAGCACGGGGTGGTCACCAAAGGGCTCGGCCTGCTGCCCGGCGGGGTTCGTCGGCTGCCCGCCGAGCGGGTGCCGCACATGGGCTGGAACACCGTGGCCGCGCCGGCCGGCAGCATGCTGTTCGGCGGTCTGCCCGACGATGCCCGGTTCTACTTCGTGCACTCGTACGCGGCGCTCGCCGTCGACCAGCTGACCGCCGCCGACGTCCTGGTCACCACCACCGAACATGGGGCCGGTTTCGTGGCCGCCGCCGAACGTGGTGCGTTGTCGGCGACGCAGTTCCATCCGGAGAAGTCTGCCCAGACCGGGGCGATCCTGCTGGGCAACTGGCTGGCCACGTTGACTCCGCCGACCATGACGGGAGGGGCGGACCGGTGAGCAAGGAACGGGCCCGCCGCCGGGCCGCCCGGCTGGCCGAGGCGGAACGCGAGCGGGCCGCCCGCGCCCGGACCAGCGCCCGCCGGCAGCGGCGTCGGTCCGCGCTGCGCCGGCTCACCCCGCGTCGGCCGGGCGGGCGTACCGGGCGGCTGTTCATCCGGCGTAGCCGCGCCGAACGTGCCGGGATCGCGGTGCTGACCGTGGCGGCGCTGGCGGTCGTCTGGCTGGCCGTGCCGGACATGGCGCTGCGCCTGCTGCTGATCGCCGTACTGCTGCTCGTGGCACCCGCCGTCGTGGTGATCGCGCTCGGCCGACGGACCTGAGACCCACCATCTTCGAGGAGACGATCCGTGACCCTGACCCTGCTTCCCGCTGTCGACGTCGCCGACGGCCAGGCCGTCCGCCTGGTCCAGGGCGCGGCCGGTAGCGAAACCTCCTACGGTGATCCGCTGGAGGCGGCGCTCGCCTGGCAGCGTGACGGGGCGGAGTGGATCCACCTGGTCGACCTTGACGCCGCCTTCGGCCGGGGCAGCAACGCCCACCTGCTCGCCGAGGTGGTCCGGCAGATCGACGTGGCGGTGGAGTTGTCCGGCGGGATCCGCGACGACGAGTCGCTCGCCGCCGCGCTGGGCACCGGCGCGGCCCGGGTCAACATCGGCACCGCCGCGTTGGAGGACCCGGTCTGGTGCGACCGGATCGTCGCCGAGTACGGCGACCGGGTGGCGATCGGCCTGGACGTGCGCGGCCGCACCCTGGCCGCCCGGGGCTGGACCCGCGACGGTGGCGACCTGTTCGAGATCCTCGAACGGCTGGACAAGGCCGGTGCCGCGCGGTACGTGGTCACCGACATCACCAAGGACGGCACCATGCGGGGACCGAACCTGGACCTGCTCCGTGAGGTGTGCTCGCGAACCGACGCGCCGGTGATCGCCTCCGGCGGTGTGTCCACCCTGGATGATCTGCGGGCGCTCGCCACTCTGGAATCGGCCGGGGTGGAGGGAGTGATCGCCGGCAAGGCGTTGTACGCCGGCGCGTTCAGCGTCGCGCAGGCGCTCGCCGCGCTGCGCGACGCCGGCCGATCGGAGGTTTCCGCGTGACCGTCGCGGTCCGGGTGATCCCCTGCCTCGACGTGGACGCGGGCCGGGTGGTCAAGGGGGTCAACTTCGTCGACCTGCGCGACGCCGGGGACCCGGTCGAGTTGGCCGCAGCCTACGACGCGGCCGGCGCGGACGAGTTGACCTTCCTCGACGTCACCGCCTCCTCCGACGCCCGCGGCACCATGCTGGACGTGGTCCGCCGGACCGCCGAGTCGGTCTTCATCCCGCTCACCGTCGGCGGCGGGGTGCGGTCGGTGGAGAACGTGGACACGCTGCTGCGCGCCGGGGCGGACAAGGTCGGGGTGAACACCGCGGCGATCGCCCGACCCGATCTGATCGCCGAGATCGCCGACCGGTTCGGCCGGCAGGTGCTGGTGCTGTCCCTGGACGTGCGCCGCGCCGGGCCGCAGACGGTGGCCAGCGGTGACACGCCCAGCGGTTTCGAGGTGACCACGCACGGCGGTCGGCGGGGGACCGCGATCGACGCGGTGGCCTGGGCGCGGCGCGGCGCCGAACTGGGCGCCGGGGAGATCCTGCTCAACTCGATGGACGCCGACGGCACCAAGGCGGGCTTCGACGTCGAACTCATCGCCGCGGTACGGGCGGTGGTCGACATCCCGGTGATCGCCAGTGGCGGGGCCGGTGCCACCGCACACTTCCCGCCGGCGGTGGCCGCCGGGGCCGACGCGGTCCTCGCCGCGAGCGTGTTCCACTTCGGCGAGCTGACCATCGGCGCGGTCAAACAGGAGCTGCGCGACGCCGGCCACCCGGTGCGCTGACCGCCGTAACCGGCCCTGTCGACCCGCCCGAGGTCAGGCCCGGCCCTGCCGGGCGGCGGCAGAGTTCTCCACCGAACGCCGGGGTGCCGGCGGTAGGAAGCGCCCGGTGTATTCGAGCATCGCGGCGGCGTGGTCCTGGTCGTCCAGCTGCCACTCGGCCTCGGCGGTGGTGTACCGCTGGTCGAGCACCCCGTGCACACTGTCCACGGTGGTGGTCAGACCGCTGCGTGGCCGGTCCCGCCACAGCTGTTCACCGGCCTCGGTCACCTGGAACCAGCCGTCGCTGACCGAGACCAGCCCGGCACCGAGCAGTCGGCGTACCCCGGTCTCGATCTCTTCCCGGGTGGGGATCGCCTGGTTGAGGTGTTCGGCGGTGGTGAGCACGTCGACCAGGCGTACCCCTTCGGGCCGGCGGCTCAGCGGCGACCTGCGGTGCCGACCAACCTTGCCCGCGATGACCGTCGAGACGAAGATCCACGCGTCCGACCAAGCCCACCCCTCGTCCATCATCTGCCCATGATGCCGCGCCGGGCGCGCGGGCGGAACTCCTGTGCTTGGCTGTGGACATGCTTTTGCCGCGTCCCACCCGGCTGATCCGTGAGGCCGGGCATTTCGCCCTCGATGCGACGACCGGTGTGTTCGCGCCGGCCGGCGTCGCCGACCTGCTGCGCGAGCTGCTCACCCCGGCGACCGGGCTGCCGCTGCCGACAGCGGGGGCGCCCGGCGACGGCGTGATCAGTCTGCTGGTGCGCGACGATCCCGAGCTCGGTGCCGAGGGCTACCGGCTGCGGGTCGACCCGTCCGGGGTCCGGGCGGTGGCCGCCGCCGAGGCCGGGCTGCGCTGGGCGGTGCAGACGCTGCGTCAGTTGCTGCCCGACCAGGTGTACGCGGCCGGGCCGGTCCGCGGCGTGCCGTGGCGGCTGCCGACGGTGGAAATCGTCGACGTGCCGGCGTACCCGTGGCGGGGATCGCTGCTCGACGTGGCCCGCTGGTGCCACCCGCTGCCGTTGCTCTACCGCTATGTCGATGTGCTGGCCATGCACAAGCTCAACACCCTGCACCTGCATCTGACCGACGACCAGGGTTGGCGGTTCGAGGTGCGGCGGTACCCCCGGTTGACCGAGGTGGGCGGGTTCCGGGCGGCGTCGCCGGCCGGTCATCTTCGGGACGGCCGCAGCGACGGGGTGCCGCACGGCGGCTGGTACCGGCAGGCAGAGCTGCGTGACCTGGTGGCCTACGCGGCCCGGCGCGGCGTGCGGATCATGCCGGAGATCGACCTGCCCGGGCACGCTCAGGCGGCGATCGCGGCCTATCCCGAGTTCGGCAACGATCCGACCCGCCGGTTGGCCGTCGGGACGACCTGGGGGATCTCCACCCACGTACTCAACCTGGAACCGGCCACCCTGGCCGCCGTGCACCACATCCTCGACGAGGTGGTCGAGGTCTTCCCGTTCGAGTACGTGCACGTCGGCGGGGACGAGGTGCCGACCGCCGAGTGGGCGGCGAACCCGGCGGCCGTCGCCCGGGCCACCGAGCTCGGCCTGCCCCGGGTGGCCGACCTGCAGGGCTGGTGGACCGGGCGGCTGGCCGAGCATCTGGCCGGTCACGGTCGGCGGACCGCGGTCTGGGACGAACTGCTCGACCGGGGAGTTCCGGGCGGGTCCACCGTCTTCGCGTGGCGGGGCATCGACCGGATCGACCTGGCCCGGTCCGCCGGTCTTCCGGTGGTCGCCGCGCCGTACAGCCACACGTACTTCGACTGGGCCGAGTCCGACGATCCGGCGGAGCCGTTGGCCATCGCCGGGGTGCTGCCGCTGCGCACGGTGTACGGGTTCCAGCCCGGCGACGTGCTCGGGGTGCAGGGGCAGTTGTGGAGCGAGTACCTGCCCACCGAGCAGCGGGTGTGGTGGCGGGCTTTCCCCCGGCTGGCCGCGTTGGCGGAGGTGGGCTGGTCCGGGCCGGTGCCGACCGATGACACCGGCGCGGTGCCGCCCGGGGTGTGGGCGGAGTTCCGTGGTCGGCTGACCGGGCAGCTGCGCCGGCTGGACCGGGTCGGCGTCAGCTACCGTCCGCCGGACGACTGACCGCCGGGACCGGCTCGGGCGCGGTGGCGTCAGGCGCGGTCGGGTCAGACACGGTGAGGTCCGGTGTGGTGATGTCGGGCACGGTGTGGTCGGGCGCGGTCGCGCCGGTGGGTACGGTGCACAGCGGCAGGAAGAACTGCGCCAACGGTCCGATGCCGACCGCGTAGAGTACGGTGCCCACCCCGGCGGTGCCGCCGAGCAGCCAGCCGCACGCCAGCACGGTCACCTCGATCACGGTGCGGACCAGCCGGACCGAGCTGCGCGGGTGCCGCGCGACCCAGCCGGTCATCAGCCCGTCCCGGGGGCCGGGGCCCATCCGCGCCCCGATGTACAGGCCGGTGGCCAGTCCGTTGAGCACGATCCCGGCGACCAGGAACGTGCTCCGGACCGGCAGCTGCGTCGGTGCGGGCAGCAGCGCGAGGCCGGCGTCCACCGCGACGCCGATCACCACCACGTTGCTGACCGTGCCGAGGCCGGGCCGCTGCCGCAGCGGTATCCACAGCAGCAGCACGGCGCCGCCGACGAGCACCGTGACGGTGCCGAAGCTCAACCCGGTCAGCTGGGTCAACCCCTGGTGGAAGACGTCCCACGGGTTCAGCCCGAGATCCGACTCGATCATCAGCGCCATGCTGACGCCGTACAGGGCGAGGCCGGCGTAGAGCTGCCCGAGCCGCCGGGGCAGCCGCCGACCCGGGTGTCGGCCGGGGCGGCCACCGGGGTGGTGACCGGGGTCGGGGTCCGATCTGCGGCGGAGGCCACCGCCGTTGCCAATTTTGGTCATGCATGCCACTCTGAAGGCCAATCGGCGTTCGCGAAACGACCAATCGGAGGCAACTGGTTATGGCGGTGATTGTGCGTGGCAGCCAATTGGCCCGGCTACTCGGCCAGTGGCATGCCCTGCCCGGCCGGCGGCGCAACCCGGACTACGCCGCGTTGGCCGGGGCGGTCCGCGGCCTGCTCGCCGACGGGCGGCTGGCGCTCGGCGTACGGCTGCCGGCCGAGCGGGAACTGGCCGAGGCACTGCGGATCAGCCGGACCACCGTCACCGCCGCGTACCGCAGCCTGCGGGAGACCGGCCACCTGACCAGCCGCCGGGGGGCCGGCAGCTGGACCACGCTGCCCACCGGCCACCAGGTGGCCAGCTCCGGGCTGTGGACCGCGGAGACCGCCCCCGACATGATCGACCTGGGGTACGCGGCGCTGGCCGCCCCGCCCGAGCTGGTACCGGCGGCCCGGGCCGCCGCCGAGGACCTGCCCCGCTACCTGCAGCACGCCGGCTACTACCCGACCGGGCTGGCCGAGCTACGGGCCTCGGTCGCGCACGGCTACACCCGGCGTGGCCTGCCCACCAGCGCGGAGCAGATCATGGTGACCAGCGGCACCCAGCACGCCCTCGACCTGGTGCTACGGCTGCTGCTGCCGGCCGGCGCGCCGGTGCTGGTCGAGTCGCCCACCTACCCGAACGCGCTCGCCGCGCTCGCCGCCCGCCGGGCCCGGATCGCCACCCACGGACTGGCGACCACCGCCGGCGACGGGTGGGACGCCGACCTGCTGCTCGGCGCGATCCGGCAGGACCGGCCCCGGCTGGCCTACCTGATCCCCGAGTTCCAGAACCCGACCGGTCACCTGATGTCGGCAGCGCTGCGGGAACGGGTGGTCGCGGCGGCCCACGCCAGCGGCACCGACCTGGTGGTCGACGAGTCGTTCGTGGACCTGCCGCTGGACGGCACCCCGGTGCCGCCGCCGACCGCGGTCTTCGACCGGCATTCCCGGGTGATCTCCATCGGGGGGATGAGCAAGCCCTACTGGGGTGGGCTGCGGATCGGCTGGGTACGGGCCTCGGCGCCGTTGGTGCAGCGGCTCGCCGCCCTGCGGGTCGGGGTGGACATGGCCGGTCCGGTGCTCGACCAGCTGGTCGGGGTCCACCTGCTGGCCGCGGCGGACACCATCGTGCCGGCCCGGTTGGCGCAGCTCACCGCCCAGCGGGACGCGCTGCTCGCCGAGCTGGCCAACGTGCTGCCCGAGTGGCGGGTCAGCGTGCCGCACGGCGGGGTGACTCTCTGGGCGGAGCTGGACGGCCCGATCTCCAGCGCGCTCGCCCGAGCGGCCGAGGAGTCCGGGGTACGACTGGCCCCTGGTCCCCGGTTCGGCATCGACGGCACCCTGGAGCGGTTCCTGCGGTTGCCGTTCACCCTGCCGGTGCCGGTGCTGACCGACGCGGTACGGCGGATCGCCGCCGTGCGCTACGACCTTGACCGCACCAGCCGCCGCCAGTGGCGGGAGCCCGCCATGATCGCCTGACGGCGGCTGGTGCCCGACCCCACGGTCAGATCTCGGCGAGCTGACCGGCGTACATCCGGTCGATCTCGGCGGCGAAGTTGTTCTCCACGATCCGGCGTTTGATCTTGAGCGACGGCGTCATCTCGCCGTCCTCGATGGTCAGGTCCCGACTGAGGATAGCGAACTTCTTGATTGTCTCCCACCGGTTGAGCTTGCCGTTGAGTTCGGCGACGTAGCCCGCCACCAGAGTCTGCACCTCGGGGGAGGCGACGATCTCGGCGTACGGTCGGCCGGCCAACGGCCCGTCGGCGGCCCAGCCGGTGATGGCGTCCGGGTCCAGGGTGACCAGCATGGTGCAGTAGTTGCGGGCCTGGCCGATCACCACCGCCTGCGAGGTGTACGGGCAGACCGCCTTGAACAGGCCCTCGATGTGCGACGGTGCCACGTACTTGCCGCCGGACGTCTTGACCAGGTCCTTCTTGCGGTCGGTGATGGTCAGGAAGCCCTCGTCGTCGAGGTTGCCGATGTCGCCGGTGCGGAAGAACCCGTCGGCGGTGAACGCCTCGGCGGTCTCCGCCGGCAGGTTGTGGTAGCCACGCATCACCGGTGCGCCGCGCAGCAGCACCTCGCCGTCCTCGTCGATGCGGCACTCCAGGTCGCCCAGCGCCTGCCCGACGGTGCCGATCTTGATCTGGACCGGCCGGTTGACGAAGTTGGCCGCGCTCGCCTCGGTCAGCCCGTAGCCCTCGCAGATCGGCAGGTTGGCGGCGGCGAAGAACTCGGCGATGTCCGGGCTCAGCGGCGCCGAACCGGAGACCAGCGCGTTGATGTGCCCGCCGAGGCGGGCCTGGAGCTTGCTGAAGACCAGCTTCTCGGCGATCGCGTACTTGAGCTTCAGCCCACCCGGCACCGGCCGGCCGGCCTGTTGCCGGGCGACCCGCTGGCGACCGACGCCGACCGCCCAGTCGAAGATCCGGGCCTTGGCGCCGCCGGCCTCCTGCGCCGTGGTGACCGCCTTGTTGTAGACCTTTTCGAAGATTCGCGGGGCGGCGCACATCAGCGTGGGCCGGACCACCGACAGCATGTCGACCAGCTTGTCCACCCGGCCGTCCACGTAGGTCGGAAGTCCGACGTGGATGATGCTGCACAGCAGGGTCTTGCCGAACGAGTGCGACAGCGGCAGCCAGAGGTACTGCAGGTCGTCGGGGTTCATGATGCCCAGTTGGGACTGGGCGACGGCCTCCCAGCACCAGCCCCGGTGCAGCAGCTCGACGCCCTTGGGGCGCCCGGTGGTGCCGGAGGTGTAGATCAGGGTGGCCAGGTGCTCCGGCTCGATGGTGGTGGCGATCCGTTCGACCAGGCCGGGTTCCTCGGCGAGTGCCTGGGCGCCGCGTTCCTCCAGCTCGGCCAGGGTGAGCTGGGGGACCGTCGCGGCGGGGTCGGCCGCTCCGTCGATGAGCACCACGTGGGTCAGCGCGGGCAGGTCCGCGCCGGCCATCTTGTCGGCCTGGGCGCGGTTTTCGGCGATCAGGATCTTCGAGCCGGAGTCGCCGACGATGAACGCCGCGTCGGCCGGCTCGGTGGTGGGGTAGACCGTGGTCGTCGCGCCAGCGGCGCACATGATGCCCAGATCGGCCAGCACCCATTCGATCCGGGTGTTGGCCAGGATGGCCACCCGGTCCTCATTGCCGACGCCCAGCGCGTACAGGCCGGCGGCGATCGCCCTGGTCCGGCCGGCGACCTCGGCCCAGGTCAGCCAGGTCAGGCCGGAGTCGCCGGGGGCCGGTCCGGCGATCGCGTTCCGGTCCGGCGTGGCAGCCACCCGCTGCAGAAACATGTCGGGAATCGACCGGTATGGGACGTCGAGAGCCATCGGGTCCGTCGCCTCCGCATATGTGATAGTGAGCGCCGTCACGTAAATTCTGTGTTACCGAACAGTAGTGCCAGGGTGGGCTTTCGGCTAGCCCCAAGCATCGCCCAGCGCGGCAAACCCGGCCAGGCCTCGCGGTGCCGTTCCTCGTCAAGGACTGGTTCGGCGGTGTCCGGCGGTGTCCGGCGGCGGTGCCCGGCTTCGGGGCCGGTGGCCCGCGCCGGCGCCGGGCACCGGAAACCATGCGTCGGCGGTATAGGGATATCGGTATATAAACCTGCCTACGCTCCTGCATACGATCCCATCGATCGATATCCCGATCGCCCGCCCGCGACCGAGACGGCCACAAGCCGACGCGGGTGTCCGCATCCAGGAAGGAACAGGGATGACCGTTCTCCGTACCACCGGCCGCCGGCTGCTGCTGGCCGGCTGCGCCGCCGCCGTCGCCACCGCGCTGGTCGGCAACCCGGCAGCCGCCGCTCCGGCCGGGGAGATCAAGCTCGCCGGCGGGGCCACCGCGGTCGCGGGCAGCTACATCGTGGTGTTCACCGACGCCGCCGTCGCGGCCCGGGGTGACGCGGCCCGCGCGGCCGCTGTCGCCGACCGGGCCGACAGCCTCGCCGCGCAGTACGGCGGTGCCGTCAACCGTGTCTTCGGCGCCGCGGTCAACGGCTTCGAGGCGCGGCTGTCGGCGTCGGCCGCCCGCCGGCTCGCCGCGCACTCGTCCGTGGCGTACGTGGAGCAGAACCACACCGTGTCGCTCGCCGCCACCCAGAACAACCCGCCGTCCTGGGGTCTGGACCGGATCGACCAGCGCAACCGGCCGCTGAACAACGCCTACACCTACCCCACGACGGCCAGCAACGTCACCGCGTACATCATCGACACCGGCATCCGCACCACGCACAACGACTTCGGTGGGCGGGCCCGCGCCGGCTACGACGCGTTCGGCGGCACGTCGGCGGACTGCAACGGGCACGGCACCCACGTCGCCGGTACGGTCGGCGGCAGCTCGTACGGGGTGGCGAAGGGCGTCCGGCTGGTCGCCGTCCGGGTGCTGAACTGTTCCGGCAGCGGCACCATCGCCGGGGTCGTCGCCGGGGTCAACTGGGTCACCGCCAACGCGGTCAAGCCGGCGGTGGCGAACATGAGCCTCGGTGGCGGGGCCAGCAGCACGCTGGACAGCGCGGTGGCGAACTCCATCTCCTCCGGCGTCAGCTACGCGGTGGCGGCCGGCAACTCGAACGCCAACGCCTGCAACTACTCGCCGGCCCGGGTCTCCAGCGCGATCACCGTCGGCGCCACCACCAGCAGCGACGCCCGTGCGTCGTACTCCAACTACGGCTCCTGCCTGGACATCTTCGCGCCGGGCTCGTCGATCACCGCACCGTGGTACAACAGCAACTCCGCCACCCGGACCATCAGCGGCACCTCGATGGCTTCCCCGCACGTGGCGGGTGCCGCCGCTCTGGTGCTCGGCCGGTTCCCGTCCTACAGCCCGTCGCAGGTGGCCAGCTACCTGGTCAGCAACGCCACCACCGGCGTCGTGTCCAGCGCGGGCTCCGGCTCGCCGAACCGCCTGCTCTTCGTGGTCAACTGATCTGGTGATCAGCTGACCGATCCGACGAGTCGAGCAGCGCGCGCGGCCCCCGGGCACCCCAGCGCCCGGGGGCCGCACCCGTCGCTACCGACCGGATGGCGATGGTGCGGAGGGTAGTCGTATGCATACTGCAAGTAGTATGACCCAAGAGATATAGGAAACTGTCAATCAGCTCCGACCTACGATCGGTCCGATCGGCATCGTCGATCGTCCATCTGTCCGCAGTGGGCGTTCCGCTGTGGATCAAAGATCGAAGGAAGGACGGAGATGACACCCTTGCGCACGCACGTCCGGCGGGCCCTGGTACTGGTCGTGGCGGCGGCCGTCGCCACCATCACGGTCACCCCGCCGGCCGCGGCCGCACCCACCGGCGAGATCCGCCAGGCGGGTGGCGCCACCGCGGTGGCGGGCAGCTACATCGTCGCGTTGAAGGCCAGCGCGGTGAGCGGCTCCCGCACCATGCGGACCGCCCGGATCGCGACCCGCGCCGCCGACCTCGCCGGCACCTACGGTGGTGTGGTCAACCGGCTGTACGAGACCGCCTTCACCGGCTTCGAGATCAAACTCTCCGAGGCCGCCGCCCGTCGCCTGGCGGCGCACTCGTCCGTGGCGTACGTGGAACAGAACCACACCGTGTCGCTGGCCGGCACCCAGGTCAACCCGCCGTCCTGGGGCCTGGACCGGATCGACCAGCGCTACCTGCCGCTGGACCGCTCCTACACCTACCCGAACACCGGTTCGACGGTCACCGCGTACATCATCGACACCGGAATCCGGTTCGACCACACCGACCTCAGCCCTCGGGCCGTCCCGGGGTACGACGCGTTCGGCGGCACGTCGGCGGACTGCAACGGGCACGGCACCCACGTCGCCGGTACGGTCGGCGGCACCAGGTTCGGCGTGGCCAAGAAGGTCCGGCTGGTCGCCGTCCGGGTGCTGAACTGTTCCGGTAGCGGGACCGTCGCCGGGGTCCTCGCCGGCGTCAACTGGGTCACCACCAACGCCGCCGGCCGGCCGGCGGTGGCGAACATGAGCCTCGGCGGCGGGGCCAGCGCCACGCTGGACAGCGCCGTGACCGCCTCGATCGCCTCCGGTGTCAGCTACGCGGTGGCGGCCGGCAACTCGAACGCCGACGCCTGCAACTTCTCGCCGGCCCGGGTGCCCACCGCGATGACCGTCGGGGCCACCGACCGCAACGACAACCGGGCACCGTACTCCAACTGGGGACGCTGCCTGGACCTGTTCGCGCCCGGATCGCAGATCACCTCGGCCTGGCACACCAGCCCGACCGCGACCAACACGATCAGCGGCACCTCGATGGCCGCACCGCACGTGGCCGGCGCGGCCGCCATGGTGCTGCAGGCGTACCCGAACTACACCCCGGCGCAGGTGTCCGCGTTCATCCTGCGGATCGCCACGCCGAACGTGGTGGTCAACCCCGGGCCCGGCTCGCCGAACCTGCTGCTCTACGTCCTGTTCCGCAACGTCATCACTCCGGTACCGACGCTGACCGTCAATCCGACCGTGATCCCGACCTTCACCCCGCGGCCCACGTTGTCGCCGCGTCCGACCGTGGCTCCGTCACTGACCGCGATTCCGACCTTCACCCCGCGCCCGACGCTGACCGCGGTGCCGACGCTGACCCAGCGTCCGCCGCTGCTGCCCGCACCGATCGGCTGATCCGTCCGGCCGCCGGGACGGGCGTCACCTCGTCCCGGCGGCCGGCACGACCGGCCCGCACCGCCGCTCAGCGATCCCGGCGGTCGTCGTCCCGGTCGTCGTCCCAGCGGTCGTCGTCCCAGCGGTCGTCGTCCCAGCGGTCGTCGTCCCGGTCGTCGTCATCGTCGTCGCGGTCGACCTTGACGATGTCGCCGGTCACCCGGTCGATGTCGAGGTCCCACTCGACGCCGTCGGCTACGACCTCGACCTCCCAGATCGGCCGGCCGTCCGTGTGGTCCCGCTCGATCTCAGTGACCCGACCGCCGCCCACCTCGTCGACCGCGATCCGGGCCGCCCGGTCCAGGGTGACCTGGTCGGCGGGCCCACTGCCAGTGGCGGCCGCACCGCTCGGCCCGTCGTCGCCGCTCGGCCCGTCGTCGGCGGCCCCGTCCGCGCCGGTACGCGGCACCGACGTCGTTTCCTGTCCCGACTCGCTGGCGACCACGGCCGGGCTGGGTGACCCGGCACCGCCGGTCACGTCCTGCGCCGCCGCGCCGAGCGCGGTGCCCGCGACGGCGAGCGCGGCGACCGCACCCAGCCCGATCATCACGATCATCGGTCTGCTGGCCATCTCTAACCTCCTGTCGTCCTGGTACGACCAAAGGTTCGCCCGTCGCCGGATAGTGGCGCGCTGCGTCGTCGATAAGGCGGGGTTAAACCGAACGGGCCGGGCTGGTTCAGCCGCCGGTGGGCGGCCCGAACCACAGCGTCACCACCGCGCCGGGGAAGCCGTCGGCCAGCTCGAGCCGACCACCGCTGGCCTGCGCGGCCCGGCGGGCGATGTCCAGACCCAGACCGGTGGAGCCGGCCCCTGAGACGCCACGTAGGACCAGCCCGTGCGGCATGCCGGGGCCGTCGTCGGCGACGGACAGCACCGCGCCGCCGCCCGGCGCGCCGGTGAGCGTGACGGTGAATCCGGTGCCGTCCGGGGTGTGCGCGAAGACGTTGCCCAGCACCGCGTCGACGGCGGCGGCCAGCTCATCGGCGTCGATCCCCGCCGCCAGCGGACCGTCCGGCAGGTCGAGCCGCACCACCCGGGCGGTGTCCTCGGCCAGCACCGACCAGAACTCGACCCGGTCGCGTACCACCGCCGTGGCGTCGGCCGCCACCGGTCCGGCCGACCGGCCCGGCGCGGCGCTGCGTCGCCGGGCCTGTTCGATCAGCCCGGTCACCGCCCGCTCCAGCGAGTCGACGCCGGCGGTCACCCGGGCCGCGTCGGCCGGATCGGACAGCGTCTCGGCCTCCAGCCGCAGCGCTGTCAGCGGCGTACGCAGCCGGTGGGACAGATCCGCGACCTGCTCCCGCTCCTCGCGCAACAGCTCCTGGATCCGGCCGGCCAGGTGGTTGAGCGCACCGGCGACCTCGCGGAACTCGGCCGGACCGCTGGGCCGTGCCCGGGCCGACAGTTCGGCGTTCGCCAGTCGGTGCGACACCGCCGACAGCTCGGCGACCGGTGCCGTCAGCCGCCGGGCCAGCCGATCGGCGACGAGCACGCCGAGCAGGATCAGCACCACTCCGAGCCCGGCGAGCACCGCCCAGGCGCGGGCGACGCCCCGGTCGAGTTCGGCGGCGGACACGAAGGTCCGGATCACCGCGGTGCCGTCGTCGCGACCCTGCACCGCGACGAGAATCTCCCGCCCCTGCCCGTCGGTGGCGGTGAGGCTACGGCCGGTACTGGCCAGCCGTACCGCCGGGGTGACGTCGACCTGGTCACCGAGTACGGTGCCGTCCGGCAGGTAGACGGTGACCGGCCGGTCGGCGGTGGCGGACAGCTGGTCGACGGTCAGCCGCAGGCTGTCGGCGTCGGCGGTGCCGACCAGCGCCACGATCGACTGCACGTCGGCGGTCGCCGCGGTGATCGCCCGGTCCTGGGCGACGGTCCGCAGCAGCAGCGCCAGCGGCACCAGGAACGCCACCATCACCAGCGTCGCGGTGGCGGCGACCAGCGTGGTCAGCCGTCGTCTCACGGCACGGCGTCCGGGTCGTCCAGCCGTACGCCGACGCCGCGCACCGTGTGCAGGTAGCGCGGCGCCCCGGCGGTCTCCCCGAGCTTGCGGCGCAGCCAGGACAGATGCACGTCGACGGTCTTGTCCGCGCCGCCGTAGGGCACCTGCCAGACCTCGGTGAGCAGTTCCCGCTTGGTGACCACCTGCCCGGCCCGGGCCGCCAGGTAGTGCAGCAGGTCGAACTCGCGCGGGGTGAGCTCCAGTCCGGTCCCGGCGAGGCTGACCTGCCGGGCCCGTACATCGATGTGCAGTGCGCCGACGGTCACCGCGCTGTCCACCGGCTCGCCGGCACCGCGCCGCAGCACCGCGCGGATCCGTGCGTCGAGCTGCGCGGCGGTGAACGGTTTGACCACGTAGTCGTCCGCGCCCGCGTCCAGCCCGCGGACGATTTCGCGCTCGTCGTCGCGTGCCGTGGCGATGATCACCGGTACGCGGCTCACTGCCCGCAGCATCCGCAGCATCTCCAGGCCGTCCAGATCGGGCAACCCGAGGTCCAGCACCACCAGGTCGGGGCGGTCGTCCAGGGCATGCTGGAGTCCGTTCATCGCGGTGTGCGCGGCGGCCACGGCGTGCCCGCGTTCCCGCAACGCCCGGATCAACGGGGTACGGATCGACAGGTCGTCCTCGATCAGCAGGAGCCGGGCCACGCCCACGCACGTTACCCGTATCGGCGGGCCGGACCGCCGACGTTAACCCTTACTTAGCACCCCTCGGCGCCGCCGTTAACCCGCCGGGCGGCATAGTCGGGACATGCCGATCAACCGCCGGATGCTGCTGACCGCCGCAGGTTGGGGTCTTGTCGCCGGCCTGGCAACGCTGATCGGGGTGGCCGCGATCCGGGTGGTCGGTGAGGGCCTGACCGGCGGGCCGGCCGGGGAGGTGCTGAGCCAGGCCGAGATCGCCAGTGAGCTGGCGGCCACGTCCGGTCCCACCGTGATTGGTCCGGCGACGCCGAGTCCGGCGACGTCCAGTCCGGCGACGTCCAGTCCGGCGACGTCCAGTCCGGCGACGCCGAGTCCGGACCCGACCGGCGGGCCCGACGCCGTACGCCGGGCGGCCGCCACCCCCGGCGGGACGGTGGTCGCCGAGTGCGCCGCAGGCCGGGCCCGGCTGGTGTCCTGGGCCCCGGCGCAGGGCTACACGGCGACCAACGTGGACCGGGGGCCGGACGACGACGTCGAAGTGAGCTTCGTGGGGCCGGCGGGGGAGTACGAGGTCGACGCCGTGTGCGTCGGTGACCAGCCGGAGATCGGCTGGGAGCTGGACGACTGAATCCCGTCGAGACCGGCGGCGCGACGCCCGGTCACTGGTACCGGCTGGAGTTCACCGACCAGTCGTAGGTGCCACGGATCCAGTTTCGTCGCGTCGCGACCAGGCGGGCCACCGACGGCGGCGCGTCGGTCAGCACCTCGGCCTGCAGCCGGAGGAACAGCGCGAGACCGTCGTTGAACCGTTCGGCGGCGGTGGCCAGGGCCGCCGCCGGACCGTGTCCGGTCTCGTGGGCGATCACGGTGGCCAGGTTGTGGGGATCCTGGCCATGTTCCTTGCCGTACGAGAACAGGTCGTTGCACCAGCAGACCAGATCCGCCGCCACAGTGTTCAGTCTGGCGAGCGTCGGGTCAACTCGGTGACGGGAATGCGGCAGTCCGCTTTCGGCGAGGTCGGTGAGCGCGAAACTGGGCAGTACCGCGCCGGCGTGCCGGCGCATCTGGATGTACTCGGCGACCGCCGGCACCCGGCCCTGCTGGCGGTTGCCGGCCTCCCAGAGCAGCGCGAAGAGGTACTGGTGCAGCGAAGCGGTGAACCGCAGCAGGACCCCGGGCCGGCCCAGCCGGCGGACCCGGTGGCACAGATCCGCGAGGGTCAGCGCCAGTGGCGACCGGTCGCCCGGGTCGGTCGGTGGCGTGGCACCGGGTCCGTCGAGTGTCCGCATCAGCTGGCTGATCACCGGCGCGACCCGGCCCGGGTCGGTGCCGAGCCCGTCCTCGTCGCAGCGGTCGTCGAGGGCGAACAGCCAGGTGATCAGGTCGCTGAGCAGTTGCACGCGGACGACGTCGGCGTCGGGCGCGACCCGGGCGGCCAACTCGGCGGCGTTGGCGCGGCGCAGCCGGGCGGCACGCTGCGGATCAGCCGTCAGCCCGTGCCGGTCCGCCCAGCTCGCCGACGCCCTGGCGAGCGTCGACCGGTACGGGTTGGCGCGGGGCCGGAACGGTGGGGCGACCACGGACGTCGGTGCGAACGCGCGCATACGGCCTCCAGCCGGCCGCCCAGGGGAGGGATGGCGTACCGGTATGATCATCATCGCGGTCCGGCCGGGCCGCGACGAGGATCACCGCTAGAAGCCGAAGCGGGCGTTACGCAATCGTTCTTCGACCGCAGCGGCGCAGTCCATCTGGACCCGGGCCACCCGCTGTCGGCCGGTCAGGAAGAGCACCAGCTCCCCGGGCGGGGCGCTGATCGACACCCGGTCCCCGCCAACCCCGGTCGCCACGTCCCCGTAGCCGTCGGCGACGACGGTGACCGTGCCGGGGAACCGGCGCAGCCGCAGCCTGGTCAGCGCCGAGACGCGTTTCCACAGCGCGGCCTGCTCGCCGGGCGGCAGGTCCCGGGGCTGCCAGTCCGGCTGGGCCCGTCGGACGTCTTCGTGATGGATGAAGAACTCCATCAGGTTGACCACCTCGTCGGTGATCCGGTTGCTCACCGGACTCCACGCCGGTGGCTGCCGGACCATCCGGACCAGGTCGGGGAACGGACGGGCGGCCAGCTCGAGCCGGACCCGTTCGCTGTAGCCGCGCAGCACCGGCAGCCAGATGCCCGGTGCGGCGTCGGGCCGCTGCTCCCGGACGACCAGGTGCGCGGCGAGGTCCCGGGTGGTCCACCCGTCGTTCACCGTCGGGGCATCCGGACCAACGGCAAGGAACAGGTCGGCCAGGGCATGACGTTCCATCTGTGCGAACCGCGCCATGAACCGATCCTAGGCGGGCGACGGACGGCGCGCCGCGCGAGTCGACGTCGTGGTACCGGGTCGGGTGCCGGGACCGGGGGCGTGCTGTGGCGGTGGCCACAGTCGTCGTACCCCGCTGGCATCGTGGGTCGGTAAGGACGAGATTTGATGATCAGGACTTACAGTCGGGGGTAGCGTGGCCAATCGAACAAGCCGTGACGTCCTGCTCCGCGGCCTGTGGGTGCTCGGCCAGGGCATCCGCGAGCAGCCGGGGCTGTTCACCGTCGGCGTCGGCGGCAGCGTCGTGTTCGGGCTGCTCACCATCGCCAGCGCGTACGTGGTCGGGGCGATCGTGGGCGAGGTGGTGGTCCCGTCGATCGAGTCCGGGCGGGTGGAGACCGGCCTGCTCGGAGCCGGCGCGGCGGCCCTGCTGGCGGTGAGCGTGGTCAAGGTGGTGGGCATCTTCGGCCGGCGGCTCGGCGCCGGCTTCATGCAGTACCGTCTGCAGGCCAGCTACCGCCGCCGGGTCACCCGCCGCTACCTCGACCTGCCGATGTCCTGGCACCAGCGGCACCCCACCGGCACCCTGCTGTCGAACGCGAACTCCGACGTCGAGGCGACCTGGTTCCCGGTCGCCCCGCTGCCGTTCGCCGTCGGCACGGTGGTGATGCTGGTCACGGCGATCGCCGCGCTGTTCGCCACCGACTGGGTGCTCGCGCTGGTCGGGCTTGCGGTGTTCCCGGCGCTGTTCGCCCTCAACGTGGTCTACTCGCGCCGGATGGCCCCCCGGCAGGTCCGGGCACAGCAGCTGCGGGCCGAGGTCAGCGGGATCGCGCACGAGAGCTTCGACGGCGCCCTGGTGGTCAAGACCATGGGGCGGGAGGCCCAGGAGACCGCCCGGTTCGCCGGCCGGGCGGCCGAGCTGCGCGACGCGCTGATCTCCGTGGGCCGGCTGCGCGGGCTGTTCGACCCGTTGCTGGAGACCCTGCCCAGCCTCGGCACCCTCGCCGTACTGCTGGTCGGTGCCGCCCGGCTGCGGCAGGGCGCGGTCAGCGTGGCCGACCTGGTCAGCGTCGCGTTCCTGTTCACCGTGCTGGCCTTCCCGGTCCGGGCGATCGGCTGGGTGCTGGCCGAGCTGCCCCGCAGCGTCGCCGGCTGGGACCGGGTGCGGCACGTGCTCACCGCCACCGGCGAGATGCCGTACGGCGACACCGAACTGCCCGCCGCCGCCACCCCGGCGAGCCTGGTCTTCGACCGGGTCTGGTTCAGCTACCGGCCCCCGGTCGGCGAGCCCGCCGCGTCGGCCACGGCCGACCGGCCGGCCGGCACCGATCAGTCCGCCGCGCCGGCCCCGGCCGACCAGTCCGTCGACCCGACCGCGGTCACCGCGCCCGGCACCGACGCCGCGCTGCCGCCGGTGCTGCGTGACGTGTCGTTCACCGTGCCCGCCGGGCGGACCGTGGCCCTGGTCGGGCCGACCGGAGCTGGCAAGTCGACCATCGCCGCGTTGGCCGCCCGGCTGGTCGATCCGACCGGCGGCCGGGTCGTGCTGGACGGCGTCGAACTGCCCCGGCTGACCGCCGGCTCGCTGGCCCGCACGGTCTCCCTGGTCGCCCAGGTGCCGTTCGCCTTCGACGACACGGTCCGGGCGAACGTCACCCTGGACCGGCCCGGGCTGACCGACGAGGTGGCCTGGTCGGCGCTGCGGCTTGCCGAGGCGGACGGGTTCGTCGCGGCGCTCGACGACGGGCTGGACACCGTCGTCGGTGAGCGCGGCACCACGCTCTCCGGCGGCCAGCGGCAGCGGCTCACCCTGGCCCGCGCGTTGGCCGGGCAGCCCCGGCTGCTGGTGCTCGACGACGCGACCAGCGCCGTCGACCCCCGGGTGGAGGCGGCGATCCTGGCCGCGCTGCGCAACTCCGAGATCGCCACGTCGATCCTGATCGTCGCGTACCGGCGGGCCACCATCGCCCTCGCCGACGAGGTGGTCTACCTCGACCAGGGCCGGGTAGTGGACCACGGCACACATCAGCAACTGCTGGCCCGCTGCCCCGGCTACAACGACCTGGTGACCGCGTACGAGCAGGCGGAAGCGGAGCGGGAGCGGACCCGGTCCGGCACCGACGGCGGCGACGGCGATCCCGGTGGCGGTCCGGCGCGGGCGGCGGAGGTGGTCGCGTGAGCGCGCCCACCGTCGACCGCGCCGGCGGCGAGCGTCGGCCCGACCCCGTCGACCAGCCGGGCGGGCCGGCCGCCGGCCCACTGGCGGGCAGACCCGAGTCGACCTGGCAGACGATGCGCCGCGGGCTGGCGCTCTCCCCGGAGCTGCGGACCGGGCTGGCCGGCACCCTGCTGCTGGCGCTGGTGTCGATGATCGGCCGGGCCGCCATTCCGGTCGCGGTCCAGCAGGCGATCGACAACGGCCTACGCGCGCCGGGCGGCCCCGATCTCGAAGTGGTGGGCACGATCGTCGCGGCCACCGCCGCCGTGCTGGTCGTGACGACCGTCTGCGGCTACTTCATGGTGCGCCGGCTGTTCACGGTCAGCGAGACCGCCCTCGCCGCCGTGCGGACCCGTGCGTTCCGTCACGTGCACGACCTGTCCATGCTGCACCAGCAGTCCGAGCGGCGCGGTTCGCTGGTCAGCCGGGTCACCAGCGACGTCGACCAGATCACCCAGTTCCTGCAGTGGGGCGGGGTCATCCTGCTGATCAGCATGGGTCAGGTGGTGGTGACCGCGGTCGTGATGGCGGTCTACTCGTGGCAGCTGACCCTGGTGGTCCTCGCCGCGTTCGTCCCCGCGCTGCTGATCATCCGGGCGTTCCAGCGTCGGCTCGCGGCCGCGTACGGCGTGGTTCGTCAGCGCACCGGCGCGCTGCTCGCCGCGGTCGCGGAGAGCGTGGTCGGCGCGGCGGTGATCCGGGCGTACGGCGTGTCCCGGCGTACCGCTGGTCGGCTGGACGAGGCGATCGAAGGGCAGCGCCGCGCCCAGCAGCGGGCGTTGCGGACCAGCGTCGTCAGCTTCTCCACCGGGGAGATCGCCGCCGGTCTGGCGTTGGCCGGGGTGGTGGTGGTCGGCGTCCGGATGGGGGTGGACGGCGGGCTGACCGTCGGCCAGCTCACCGCGTTCCTGTTCCTGGTGACCCTGTTCATCCAGCCGGTCCAGATCGCCACCGAGGTGCTCAACGAGGCGCAGAACGCGATCGCCGGCTGGCGGCGGGTGCTCGACGTGCTGGACGTCGCCCCGGATGTGGCCGACCCGGGCGACGACGGGGTGCAACTGCCGGGCGGGCCGCTGGACGTGCGGTTCGAGCAGGTCTGCTTTGCCTACCCGGGCGGGCCGCAGGTGCTCTCCGAGGTGACCCTGGAGATCCCGGCGAAGACCCGGGTGGCGGTGGTCGGCGAGACCGGCAGCGGCAAGACGACCTTCGCGAAGCTGCTCACCCGGCTGATGGACCCGGTGTCCGGGCAGGTGAAGCTCTCCGGCGTACCGCTCGACCGGGTCCGGTTCGAGTCGCTGCGGTCCCGGGTGGTGATGGTTCCGCAGGACGGTTTCCTGTTCGACGCGACGGTCGCCGAGAACGTCCGGTTTGCCCGCCCGGAGCTGACCGACGGGCAGTTGTCCGCCGCCTTCGTGGAGCTGGGGCTGGCCGACTGGGTGACCGGTCTGCCGGACGGGGTGCACACCCCGGTCGGTGAGCGGGGCGAGGCGCTCAGCGTCGGTGAGCGGCAACTGGTGGCGCTGGTCCGGGCCTACGTGGCGGATCCGGATTTGCTGGTGCTCGACGAGGCGACCAGCGCGGTGGACCCGGCGACCGAGGTGCGGCTGCAGCGGACCCTGGAGGCGGTGACCCGGGGCCGGACCACGGTGGCGATCGCGCACCGGCTGTCCACCGCCCAGGCCGCCGACGAGGTGATCGTCGTGGACCGTGGCCGGGTGGTGCAGCGCGGCCCGCACGAGGAACTGCTCGCCGATCCGGAGTCGGTCTACGGTCGGCTCTTCGCCTCCTGGCTGGAGCAGACCCGGTGACCTGCGCCCGACAGGCGCAGGTCACCGGGTCCGGCGGGAGCGGCGGCCGGGGTCAGCGGGAGTAGAACTCGACGACCAGCTGCTCGTCGCAGATGACCGGCACCTCGCGGCGGGCGGGCTCGCGGACCAGGGTCGCGGTCAGTTCGGTGAGGCTGACCGACAGGTACGGCGCACCCGGCCCCTCGCCGACGTGCGCCCCTGCGGCGGCGATCTGGAACGGCGGTTTGGTCCGGCTGCGTTCCCGGACCTGGACCAGCTGACCCGGGCGCAGCCGGTACGACGGCCGGTCCACCTTGTGGCCGTCCACGGTGAAGTGGCCGTGGGCGACGAGCTGCCGCGCCTGGTAGATGGTGCGGGCCAGGCCGGCCCGGTGCACGATCGCGTCGAGGCGTCGCTCCAGCAGCGTGACCAGGGCCTCGCCGGTCTTGCCGGTGCCGCGTACCGCGTCGTCGAAGGCGCGCCGCAGTTGGGTCTCGCTGACGTTGTACTGGTGCCGTAGCCGCTGCTTCTCCAGCAGCCGTACCTGGTAGTCGGAGGGCTTTCGGCGGGCGCGGCCGTGCACGCCGGGCGGGTACGGGCGCCGCTCGAAGTACCGGGTGCACTTGCGGGTCAGCGGGATGCCGAGGGCGCGGGAGATTCGCGCCTTGGGTCGTGGGTGGTTCACGTGGACGTCTCCGGGTTCAGTAGGTTAGCCTGCCCTCACTAAGGTGAGCCTAACTGATCTCGGAGGTCCGTGTCATGCAGCCCAGCCCCGCAGAGATCGCCCGGACGATGGCATCCGGCCGGCTGCCCGGCACGGCGCACGTCGCCTGCCGCCCGGGACCGCACGCCGTACGGCACGCGACCGACCCGATGGGGCGGATCCTGCTGCTCGCCACCGGGTCCGACCTGCTCGACTGCGCGCTGCGGCCCGTCGCCGGCAGCGACGACACCGCCGTGGTGCTGGAAGTGGCCGACGTGCCGCCGGTGGCCGGTTCGCCGACGCACGGCCGGGTCTGGGTGTCCGGCTGGGTCGGCCCGCTCGACGGTGCCCCCGCCCGGATGGCCGCGCTGGACTTCGCCGACGTGCACGCCTGCCCCGACCTGCTCGACGTCGGCCGGGGTGCCACCATGTTCCGGATGGAGGTGGCCGAGGTCCGGCTGGAACGCTGCGGCGTCACCGTCGACGTCGACCCGGACGAGTACGCCGCCGCCGAGCCGGACCCGATCGGCGCCATCGAGTCGGAGCTGCTGGTCGACCTCGCCGATCACCACCGGGCCGAGATGACCGCGTTCATCCGCCGGCAGTTGCGCGACGCCGGTCACCGGTCGCTGGCCGGGGATCCGCAGGTCGTCCGGATGGACCGGTACGGGTTCGTGGTCGCGCTCGGCCCGCACGGACCGCGCGCCCGGTTGGCCTTCCCGACCCCGGTACGTGACCGCGCCGAACTCGCCCGCCTGCTGCACCCGGTGCTCTGCCGGCGCTGCGCTCCACCGGCCGCCGCCTGACGCGGCCGGCGCGGGCTCAGCCCGACGTCGTCTCGGCCGCCCCGGCCGCTGCGGTCAGCGGCCCCGTCAGGTAGCGCTGGATCGTCGGACCGACCGCTGCGGCGACCTCGTCGGCCGCCATGGTGGACAGCGGTGCCAACCGCAGGATGTACCGGACCACTAGCAGGCCGGCCATCTGCGAGGCCACCAGGGCGGACCGGACCGGCAGCTCCGCCTGGTCCAGGTCGAGTTGACCGAGCACCCGTCGGATGATCTGGGTGGTGACGAACTCGCGCATCAGCCGGGCGGTCCAGTCGTTGGTCAACGCCGACCGCAGCAGCGCCAGGGCAGCCACTCCGGCCGGCGAGTCCCAGACCCCCAGCACCAGTCGGACCAGCCGTTCGCCGACCTCCTCGGGCCCGCCCGCGAGCGCCTGCGGCAGCAGCTCGCCCGGATCCACCGGCGCGTCCATCGCGGCCAGGAACAGGTTGTCCTTGGTGCCGAAGTAGTGGTGCACCAGCGCCGGGTCCACGCCGGCCGCCGCCGCGATGGCGCGTACCGACGCCTGGTCGAAGCCGCGTTCACCGAAGACCTGCCGGGCGGCGGTCAGGATCGCCTCGCGGGTGTCCGGGTTGCCCGGTCGCCGGCCGGTGCGTCGTGCCATCGGTCGCGCTACTCCTGTCGCGTCGGGTTCAGCCGCTGCGGCGGCGCAGCGTAGCGGCGGCGAGCACCAACGCGGCCACCACCGCCCCGGCGACCACGGTCAGGTCACGCCAGAGCGTCGTGGTCGGCTCCGGATATGCCCCGACCTCGGTCAACGCCGACACGGCGTAGGACAGCGGCAGGACGTTGCTGACCGCCTCCAGCCAGCCGGCCATCTCGTCGCGGGCGACGAACAGGCCGCAGAGCAGCAGCTGTGGGATCACCACCACCGGCATGAACTGTACGGCCTGGAACTCGGTGCGGGCGAAGGCGCTGCACAGTAGGCCGAGCGCCACGCCGAGCAGGGCGTCGAGCACCGCTATCGCGATCACCAGCGCCGGGCTGCCGGCGGTGGACAGGTCGAACAGCCAGTACGCCACAGCGCTGGCCACGGTGGCCTGCACCGCCGCCGCGAGCCCGAACGCGATGCCGTAGCCGAACAGCAGATCCAGCCGGCCCAGCGGGGTGGTGAGCAGCCGTTCCAGGGTGCCGCTGGTGCGTTCGCGCAGCATCGCGATGCTGGTCACCAGGAACATGATCACGAACGGGAACACGCCGAGCATGACCAGGGCGACCCGGTCGAACAGCGCCGGCTGCCCGCCGGTGGCCGGCTGGTCGCCGTACATGTAGTAGAGCAGGGTCAGCAGCAGCGCCGGTACGACGACCAGTAGCGCGACGGTACGCCGGTCGTGGCGCAGCTGGCGCAGCACGCGGCCGACCGTGGCGGCCAGGATTCTCGGGTTCACCGGTCTGCTCCTCGGCTCGGTTCAGTCGGCTGGCGGTCGCGGATCAGCCGCAGGAACGCTTCGTCCAGGTCGTCGGTGCCGGCGGCGGCGCGCACCGCCGCAGGGGTGTCGTCGGCGACCAGCCGCCCGTCGCGGATCAGCAGCAGCCGGTCGCACCGGCCGGCCTCGTCCATCACGTGGCTGGAGACCAGCAGGGTGGTGCCGGCGGCGGCGAGAGCGTGGAACCGGGCCCACAGCTCGGCCCGCAGCACCGGGTCCTGGCCGACGGTCGGCTCGTCGAGCACGACGAGTTCGGGGCGGCCGACCAGCGCACAGGCCAGCGAAGCGCGACTGCGCTGCCCGCCGGACAGGTCGGCGACCAGCTGCCCGGCGGCGTCCGCCAGGCCGACGTCCGCCACGGCCCGGTCGGCGTCGGCCGCCGGCAGGCCGTACAGCGCGGCGAAGTACCGGGCGTTCTCCCGGACCGTGAGGTCGGCGTAGACGCTGGGCGCCTGGGTCAGATACCCGACGGTACGCCGCAGCTGCGGTGCCCCGGCCGGCTGGCCGAACACCCGGACCTGTCCGGACCGGACGGTCTGCACGCCGACGACCGCCCGCATCAGGGTGCTCTTACCGCTGCCGCTCGGGCCGAGCAGGCCGGTGACGCTGCCGCTGCCCACGGTGCACGAGATGCCGTGCAGCACGCGGCGCCGGCCGCGGTCGACCACGAGGTCGGTGACCTCGACGACAGGGTCCATGGCTGCCTCCGGATAACTCATCAGCTGTAGAACTCAACGATAGATGAATTATCTCGGCAGGTCGACCCGGCCGGGCGGGGCGGGAACCGGACCGCCCCGCCCGCAGCGGTCAGATCGCCAGCAGCCGGTCCAGGAACTCCCGGTACTGCCGCAACGCCATCCGCATCGACTCGGTGTCCGGCGTCTCGCTGTGCCGGTGCGGGTCGAGCTCGACCTGCTCGGCCAGCAGCCGCTCGGCCAGCGTACGGACGGTGTGCCCGACCAGCGACTGAGCCTGCGCCAGGGCGACCTCCGGTTCGTCGACGAACCGGGCCTTGATCTCGTGCCACTCGTCGCGCAACTCGTCGGCGGCGTCCTCGGTCCAGATGGTGATCGGTGGCAGCGTCACGTCGCCCGGTCTCGCCGGCCGGGCCACTGCCGGCTGGTCGTCGTGCCCGGCCGCCGGCCCGGTCGACTCCTCCACTGTGGTCAGCATGGCAGCCCGCTCCTCGTCGTCCTCGTCGTCCTCCGGATCTTCGCCGAAGTCCTCGTCGTCCTCATCGTCGTCGAACTCGTCGTCCTCGTCCTCGTCCTCGTCGTCGAAGTCGTCGTCGGCGGCGGCGTAGAACAGATCACCGGCGTCGCCGTGCGCGGTGACGGTCTCTTCGTCCTCGGCCGGGTCGTCGTCCGTCTCGGCTGTCGGTCCCGACCGCTCGTCGTCATCCGGGTCCGCCGCCGCGGCGGTCGGCCGGTCCGCCTCCTCCGTCCCATCCGGCTCGTCCGTCTTGTCCAGCTGGGCCGTCTCATCGGGCTCGACCGTCTGGTCCGCCGGAACATCGGTGTCGGCCGGCTCGTCGGCCGCGACGGCCTGGCCGTCCGGGCCGTCCGGGCCGGCGGTCGGATCCCCGACGCCGTTCCCGTCCTGGCCGTCAGCTGCGGCCTTCTGGTCGTCGGCTGCGGCGTCCTGCTCGACCGGCCCGGAATCCTCCCCGGTCGGTTCGGCGTCGGTCTCCGCCCGTTGCCCTGCCGACTGGCCGTCCTCCGCCTGGCCTTGCGCCTGGCCGGCTGCCGGTGTCGGCGGGACGCCCTGGGCCGGCGCTGTTGCGGCAGCCGGCCCGTCCCGGTCGTCGTCAGCGGAGTCACCGGAGTCACCGGTTGGTTCGCCGGCCGCCTCGCCGACGCCACCGAGCAGTTGCGTGGCGATCGGCGGCAACGGGCTCGGGCCGTTGCGGTGGGCCGGCTTCGGCACGATCATCGGGATCTCCGTCGTCGCCTCGTTGATCGGATTGTCGTCGAGGGCGGGTCGGGGCGTCGGTACGGGAGTGCCGTGCACGGGACCCGGACCTGTGCCGGTCTCGTCCGGCTTCACCGGCCCGGCGTGCGCAGGGGTGGGGGTGGGCTGCATTGCTGATCCTCCGTCCGCTTCGGCGGGGCGACCCGGTCCCGGGGTGACCGGAGCCGTCCGCACGGGCGTGGTGCTGGGTGGTGCGCCGACTCGCTGCGCCGGCCGCGGCCGACAGGCCCGGCGGACACACATCACCGGCTCAGGCGTGGAACCTGAGCGGAAAGGTGCGATCGGCGGGCACCGGGGTCGGGTCCGCCGAGCAGTGGGTGTGCCCGCAGACCTGGACCGTGGCGGCGCACCGCCAAGGTACTCCTGATGCCGCACCGGCACAGCCCCCGAACCGTCGATTCCGGCCGACCGCTGTCGGGCTCACGACACCGCATGCCGGACGCCGCGCCACGGCGGTCCGGGCGTACGGAACAATCGGGCACTGTGTCCGTACCAGATGAACCGGAAGCCGGCCCACCGACCACCGCCCGGCGGCCCACGCCCGGCGATCCGCCACGGCGCTCCGCGCTCGATCCGGCCGTCGCGGCCCGGCTGCGCCGCACCGCCGACGGCCTGGTCGCCGCCGTCGTGCAGCGGCACGGCACCGGCGAGGTGCTGATGATGGCGTGGATGGACGACGAGGCGCTGCACCGCACCCTCACCACCGGGCGGGCCACCTACTGGTCGCGCAGCCGGCAGGAATACTGGGTCAAGGGCGCCACCTCCGGGCACCACCAGTACGTGCGGTCGGTGCGGCTGGACTGCGACGGCGACGCGGTACTGGTCACGGTCGAGCAGGTCGGTGCCGCCTGCCACACCGGCGCCGGCAACTGTTTCTTCGACGAGCTGCCGGTGACCGGCACCATCACCGACCCCCAGGAGGATCGATGATCACCGGTACGGTCAGCCCGGACGAGCCGACCTTCCAGACTCTGGCCCGGCAGCGCCGGGTGGTGCCGGTGACCCGGCGGCTGCTGGCCGACGGCGAGACCCCGGTCGGGGTGTACCGCAAGCTCGCCGGCGGACCCGGCACCTTTCTGCTGGAGTCCGCCGAACAGGGCGCCGGGTCGGCCGGCACCGCCTGGTCGCGCTACTCGTTCATCGGGGTACGCAGCGCGGCGACGCTGACCGAGTCCGGTGGCGGTGCGCACTGGCTCGGTGACCCGCCCGACGGGCTGCCCACCGAAGGTGACCCGGTCGAGGTGCTGCGGGCGACCGTCGCCGCGTTGACCGGGCCGCCCCCGGACACCGACCCCGTCGGCGGCCTGCCGCCGCTGACCGGCGGCCTGGTCGGCTACCTCAGCTACGACTTCGTCCGCCGGCTGGAACGGATCCCCGAACACACCGAGGACGATCTCGCGCTGCCCGAGTTCGGGTTGCTGCTCGCCACCGACCTGGTGGTGCTCGACCACTTCGACGGTACGGCGATCCTGGTCGCCAACGCGGTCCTGCCGGCGGCGGCCGACCCGGTCACCACGGCGGCTGCCTACCACCACGCGATCGGCCGGCTCGACGCGATGACCACCGCCCTGTCCCGGCCCAATCCACCGATGGTGTCGATGATGGACGCGCCCGGTGCGCCCGGGCCGGCGGCCCGTAGCCGCACCGCCGCGGGCGCGTACCCCAAGGCCGTCGAGGAGGCCAAGGAGGCGATCCGGGCCGGTGAGTGCTTCCAGATCGTGCTGGCCCAGCGGTTCGAGCGGGACACCACCGCCGACCCGCTGGACGTCTACCGGGTGCTGCGGGCGACCAACCCCAGCCCGTACATGTACCTGCTGCGGTTCGACGACTTCGACGTGGTGGGCTCGTCGCCGGAGGCGCATCTCAAGGTCACCGTCACCGCTGGCGGCAGCCGGCGGGCGATGCTGCACCCGATCGCCGGCACTCGGCGGCGGGGTGCCACCCCGCAGGCCGACGCCGCCCTCGCCACCGAGCTGCTCAACGATCCGAAGGAGCGCGCTGAGCACGTGATGCTGGTCGACCTGGGCCGCAACGACCTCGGCCGGGTCTGCCGGCCGGGCACCGTCGAGGTGCCCGAGTTCGCCACCGTCGAGCGGTACAGCCACGTGATGCACATCGTGTCGACGGTGGTGGGCGAGCTGCGCGAGGACCGGACCGCGTTCGACGCGCTGGCGGCCACCTTTCCGGCCGGCACCCTGTCCGGCGCGCCGAAGGTCCGGGCGATGGAGATCATCGAGGAGCTGGAGCCGACCCGTCGGGGCCTGTACGGCGGCACCGTCGGCTACTTCGGGTTCGGCGGCGACCTGGACATGGCGATCGCGATCCGGACCGCGCTGATCCGTGGCGGCCGCGCCTACGTGCAGGCCGGTGCGGGGATCGTGGCGGACTCGGACCCGGCCGCCGAGGAACGGGAGACGCAGAGCAAGGCGGCGGCGGTGCTGGTGGCGATCGCCGCCGCCGAGACGCTGCGTCCGGCCCGGTGACCGGCCCCGGCGTGTCGGCCGCGCCGGGGCGGGCGTTGGCCGGCGCCGTCGTCACCTGTCTGGCCGGGGCCGGCCTGGTGCTGTACGCGGCCGGGCGGGACTGGGCGGTCGAGGTGACCGGGCGCCCGGCGCCGCTGCCGGCGGTCGAGGTGGCCCGCACCGGTGCCGACGTGCTGCCGTGGCTGCCGGCGGTCGCCCTGGTCGGACTGGCCGGCACCGGCGCGGTGCTGGCCACCCGAGGGCTGGCCCGGCGGCTGGTCGGCGCGCTGCTCGCGGTCCTCGGCGTGGCGATGGCGGCCGGTGGGCTGACGGTGCTGCTCACTGGCGCAGGTCCGGCCGGTCCGACGACGGACAGCACCGTGTCGGCCCCGCAGTGGCCGGCGGCGACGGTGGTCGGTGCGGTGCTGCTCGCCGCCGGTGGGTCGGTCACCGCGCTGCGCTCCCGGCACTGGCCGGCGATGGGCGCCCGGTACGAGCGGAGCCGGTCCGGTGGTGACGGGTCCGGTCCGGGCGCCGACGGCCGGGCGGCCGGTCTGGGCGGCCGGACTAGCCGATCGACGCTGGACGCGTGGAACGCTCTGGACCGGGGCGAGGACCCGACCGACGACGACCCGGTCGCCGACCGGTGACGGCTGCGGTGGCGGTGGCGGCTTCAGCGGCTGCGGTGGCGGTGGCGGCTTCAGCGATGGCGGTTGGCTCATCAGCGGCGTCGGATACCTCGACGGACCGGGCGGCGGTGAGCGTGGCCACCAGCCGGCGGATCTCGTCCCGCTGGTGGGCACGGGCCCGGTCGGCGCAGATCGCCTCCCAGGCATTGCCCTTGGCGGTACGTACCCGGTGATCGCCGATCACGGCGCGTTCCATGGTGTGCACGACCTCGGCGGCCAGCGAGACCACGGCCCGGGGGATGGCGATCAGGTCGACGTTGGCGTCCCGTGGTGTGCTGCTCATGGCGTCCCCCAGGTGGTTGCGCGGCCGGCGGCTACCGCCGACCAGTCTGCCCGAACCCCATGCTGACCGGGGGCTGTTTCACGGTGGTGACCCGCAGGTCAACTATCGCCCAACGGGGCGGGTGGCACCCGTACCGCCGGTGTTGATCTGCACCACAGCGGAGCCGGCCCCGCCGACACGATATGATCAGCGTCGATGGGGTCCGGTGCTGCCCGGGTGGCCCGGCCCGCTGGGAGCCGTTGGCACGGTGGGTGATGCTCTTCTCACAAAAGATGGGCATTATGCCCCAGCCCAGATGGTGAGGCGCGCCATACCCCCGACTCCAGCTCACCTGCGCCGCCACCTAGCATCGGGCGCATGACACCCGGAGAGGGGAGTCCGTTGGTGACTGCTGACCAGGAGGACAGCGCCGGACCGTCGGCGCCGGCGCTCGGAGTGCTCGACGAGATCATCGCCGGCGTCCGAGCCGAGGTTCAACGCCGCGAAGGGCTGGTCCCGCTGAGCCGGATCCGTGAGCTCGCCGCCGCCGCGCCACCGCCGATCGACGCCTGCGCAGCGCTGCGCAAGCCCGGGGTCGGGGTGATCGCCGAGGTCAAGCGGGCCTCGCCGTCCAAGGGTGCGCTGGCCGACATCCCGGACCCGGCCGATTTGGCCTCGGAGTACGCCGCCGGTGGCGCCCGCTGCATCAGCGTGCTGACCGAGCAGCGCTGGTTCGGTGGTTCACTGGACGACCTCACCGCCGTACGGGCCGCCGTCAACGTGCCGGTGCTGCGCAAGGACTTCATCGTCTCCAGCTACCAGGTGCACGAGGCCCGCGCCTACGGTGCCGACCTGGTCCTGCTGATGGTGGTCGCGCTGGAGCAGAACGTGCTGGTCGGGCTGCTGGAGCGGATCGAGTCGCTGGGCATGACCGCGCTGGTCGAGGTGCACACCGAGGAGGAGGCCGACCGGGCCCTCGAAGCCGGCGCCCAGGTCATCGGGGTCAACGCCCGTGACCTGCGCACCCTGGAGGTGGACCGGTCGGTGTTCGAGCGGATCGCGCCGGGGCTGCCGAACAGCGTCGTCAAGATCGCCGAGTCCGGGGTGCGTGGGCCGCACGACCTCATCCGGTACGCGTCGGCCGGCGCCGACGCCGTCCTGGTCGGTGAGGGCCTGGTGACCCAGAAGAGCCCCCGGGACGCGGTCGCCGAGCTGGTCAACGCCGGCAACCACCCGGCGACGCCGAGGCCGGTGCGATGAGCGCCCCGAACGCCACCGGCGTCGACGCGCCCGGCACCGGTGCGCGGCCCGCCGCGCTGCCCGACGACACCGGCCACTTCGGCCGCTACGGCGGACGGTTCGTGCCCGAGGCGCTGATCGCCGCCCTCGACGAGCTGGACGTCGCGTACCGCAAGGCGATGGCCGACGACGCCTTCCGGGCCGACTTCGACCGGCTGTTGCGCGACTACGCCGGCACCCCGTCGCTGCTCTACCGGGCCGAGCGGCTGTCCGCGCAGGTCGACGCGACGGTGCTGCTCAAGCGGGAGGACCTCAACCACACCGGCGCGCACAAGGTGCGCAACGTGCTCGGCCAGGCGTTGCTGACCCGGCGGATGGGCAAGCCCCGGATCATCGCCGAGACCGGCGCCGGTCAGCACGGGGTGGCCAGCGCCACCGCCGCCGCCCTGCTGGACCTCGAATGCGTGGTCTACATGGGCGAGGTGGACACCGAACGGCAGGCGCTCAACGTGGCCCGGATGCGGATGCTCGGCGCCACCGTGGTGCCGGTGACCAACGGGTCGCGCACCCTCAAGGACGCGCTCAACGAGGCGCTGCGCGACTGGGTGGCCAGCGTCGACCACACCCACTACCTGATCGGCACCGCCGCCGGCCCGCACCCGTTCCCGGCGATGGTCCGCGACTTCGTGCGCGGCATCGGTGACGAGGCCCGCGCGCAGTGCCTGGACAGCCTCGGCGCGCTCCCGGACGCGGTCACCGCCTGCGTCGGCGGCGGCTCCAACGCCATCGGCATCTTCCACGCCTTCGTCGGCGACGACCAGGTCCGGCTGTACGGCTTCGAGGCCGGCGGCGACGGGGTGGCCACCGGCCGGCACGCGGCCAGCATCACCGGCGGGGCGTCCGGGGTGCTGCACGGGGCCCGCACCTACCTGCTGCAGGACGCCGACGGGCAGACCTTGGACTCGCACTCGATCTCGGCCGGCCTGGACTACCCGGCGGTCGGTCCGGAGCACGCCTGGCTGCACGACGTCGGCCGGGCCCGCTACCAGCCGGTCACCGATGCCGAGGCGATGGCGGCGTTCCAGCTGCTCTGCCGCACCGAGGGGATCATCCCGGCGATCGAGAGCGCACACGCGCTCGCCGGCACCCTGCGGATCATCCCGGAACTCACCGCCGAGCTGGGGCGCGAGCCGACCATCGTGGTCAACCTCTCCGGCCGCGGCGACAAGGACGTGCACACCGCCGGCGCCTACTTCGGCATTCTCGACGGGCAGGCCCGATGAGCATCTCGGTGGCGTTCGACAAGGCCCGGGCCGAGGGCCGCGCCGTGCTGGTCGGCTGCATGCCGGCCGGCTTCCCCAGCGTCGACGACAGCATCGTCGCGATGCGGGCGATGGTCGACGCGGGGGTCGACGTCATCGAGGTCGAGCTGCCCTACTCCGACCCGGTGATGGACGGCCCGGTGATCCAGCGGGCCAGCGACATCGCCCTGGCCGGCGGGGTCCGCACCGCGGACGCGCTGCGGATCATCGAGGCGGTCGCCGCGACCGGCGCGCCGGTGGTCACCATGACCTACTGGAACCCGATCGAGCGGTACGGCGTGGACGCCTTCGCCCGCGACCTGGCGGCGGCCGGCGGCACCGGGCTGATCACCCCGGACCTGATTCCGGACGAGGCGGACGAGTGGCTGGCCGCCTCGGACGCGTACGGCCTGGACCGGACCTTCCTCGTCTCGCCGTCGTCGACCGACGCCCGGCTGGCGATGACCGTGCGGCACTGCCGGGGCTTCGTCTACGCCACCGCGCTGATGGGTGTCACCGGGGCCCGCGAGCAGTCCTCCGGCGCGGCGCCGACTCTGGTCGGCCGGCTGCGCCAGGTCACCGACCTGCCGGTCGGCGTCGGTCTCGGGGTGGGCAACGGCGCCCAGGCGGCCGAGGTCGGTTCGTTCGCCGACGGGGTGATCGTCGGCAGCGCGTTGATCCGGTGCCTGCTGGACGCGACCGATCTGCCCGCCGGGCTGGCCGCACTGCGTTCGCTCAGCGGTGAGCTCGCCGCCGGCGTACGCGCGGTGACCCGGTGAAGCGGCTTCGGCGGCCCGGCGCGGCAGGGCGTGGTGCCCCGGTGAGCCGGCGACACGCCTGACGCTGGCGACCGGGGGTCCCTGGTTCGGGGGTCACGACGGTAGCGTGTGCACCCGTGACACTCGCCGCGATCCCCAGCCCGGCCACCGCTGTCTGGCAACTTGGTCCAATTCCCATCCGGGCGTACGCGCTCTGCATAGTCCTCGGCATCGTGGTGGCCAGCGCGGTCACCGAGTACCGGCTCCGCCAGCGCGGGGTCCGGCCGTGGGCGGTGCTGGACATCGCCATCTGGGCGGTGCCGTTCGGCATCCTCGGTGCCCGGCTCTATCACGTCATCTCCTCACCGCAGGCGTACTTCGGCGCCAACGGCAACCCGATCGAAGCCTTCTACATCTGGCAGGGCGGTCTCGGAATCTGGGGCGCCGTCGCCGGTGGCGCGGTCGGCGCCTGGCTGGCCGCCCGCCAGCTGGGCATCCCGCTCAGCGTGGTCGCCGACGCGCTCGCCCCCGGCCTGCCGCTCGCCCAGGCCGTCGGCCGGTTCGGCAACTGGTTCAACAACGAGCTGTACGGCGGCCCGACCACGTTGCCGTGGGGCCTGCAGGTGCACCAGATGGACCGCAGCAACCCCGGTCAGGCGCTGCGCGACCCGGAGGGCAACCCGGTGCTGGAGCCGGGGCTCTACCATCCGACGTTCCTGTACGAGGCGATCTGGAACGTCGGTGTCGCCGCGCTGGTGCTGCTCGCCGAACGCCGATGGAAGCTCGGTGCCGGTCGGGCCTTCGCGGTGTACGTGGCGGGCTACACCGCCGGCCGGTTCTGGATCGAGATCATGCGTACCGATCCCGCGAACGAGTTCTTCGGCGTGCGGGTCAACGTGTTCACCTCGGTGCTGATCTTCCTCGGCGCGCTGGTCTATCTCGTCCGGGTACGCGGCCCGCAGCAGTTCCTCGTCCCGTTGGACGCCGAGGGCCGGCCGTTGCCGCCCGTCGGCGCGTCGACGCCGGCCGACGGCGGGTCGACCGACGCCGGGTCGGGCACCGCCGAGCCGACCGAAAGCGGGGCGGCCGGGTCCGGGGCAACCGGTGGGGTGTCCCAGATCGACGTCTCGGGCAAGAAACCCACCGCCGAGTTGGCCGCCGGCTACCGAGTGGTCACCGAGGAACAGTTCCGGCGGTACGAGAGCACCGGTGAGCTGCCTGCCGAGACCACCGCCGGAACCGACACCGAGACCGACACCGAGACCACCGCCGGAACCGACACCGAGACCGACACCGGAACCGACGGTGCCGCTGGAGCCGACGCCGGGACCGGAGCCGGCACCGGCACCGGTAAGACCGGAAGCTGACCGCCGGTCGGCGGGCGCCGACCGACCGGGGGAAGAGGGGGCGGGATGCGTACTGCGGTCGTGGTGGGGGCGGGCATCGGCGGTCTGGCGGTCGCCGGTGCCCTGGCCCGCACCGGTTGGCGGGTCACCCTGCTGGAACGTGAGGACCGGGTCCGGTCCGACGGCACCGCCCTGGTGCTCTGGCCCAACGGTGTCCGCGCGTTGCGGGCGTTGGGCCTCGGCGCCGGGCTGGAAGCGATCGCCACCCCGGTGTCGCACACCGGGGTACGCCGCCCCGACGGGCAGTGGCTCGTGCAGCCCCGGCCGCAGCCGGAGGACCGGGCCCCGGTGGTGGTGCACCGGGAGGATCTGCACGACGCGTTGATCGCCGGTCTCGGCGAGCAGGCCGAGATCCGCACCGGGGTGACCGTGAAGGGCCTGCGACCGGCGGTGGACCGGCCGGCGGTGACCATCGGCCGGGGCGTCGTCGAGGCCGACCTGGTGGTGGCGGCGGACGGCGTGCACAGCGCGCTGCGTCCGGCGTTGGCCCCGGGCAGTTCGGTGGTCAGCTCCGGGTGCTCGGCCTGGCGGGCGGTGATTCCCTGGTACCGGGCGCCGCAGCTGGCCGCCGGCCAGGTCGGCGGCGAGATACTCGGCGCCGGCTACCGGTTCGTCTCGGCGTCGTTGGGTGAACGGGGTTCGGCCGGGGGCTCCAGCCGGGGCGGCATCTACTGGGTGGCGACCGCCGCCGGGGCGTCCCGCCCGGAGCCGCCAGCGACCCAGCTGACCCTGCTGCGCCGCTGGTTCGCCGGCTGGCCGGCCCCGGTGGGCGAGCTGCTCGCCGCCACCGAGCCGGCCGACCTGGTCCAGCAGGAGGTCCGCGAGCTGCGGCCGCTGCCCCCGGCGTACGGGTTCCCGGTCGGGTCGGGCGGTGTGGTGCTGCTCGGCGACGCGGCGCACGCGATGCCGCATCATCTCGGGCAGGGCGCGTGCCTGGCGTTCGAGGACGCGGCGACGCTGTGCGCCCTGGTCCGGGACACCGTGCCGGGGCCGGCGCTGGCCGCGGCGGTCGACTCGTACAGCCGGTTGCGCCGGCCGCGAGCGGTGGCGATGGTGCGCCAGACCCGGCGGATGGCGGCGGTGCTGTCGGCGCGGGGCCGGCTGGCGCTGCGGGCCCGGGACGCGACGCTCGGCACGATCAGCCCTCGGCTGATGGGCAGTGTGGCCGCCACCGCCGCGCAGTGGCAGCCGCCGCCGTCCTGACCCACCCGGCTCAGTGGCCGGTCGCCCGGCTGAGTAGGCCGGTCGCCCGCGGCGAGTGGGCCGGTCAGCCGCCGGGGTGGGCGGTGGGTTCGGCGATGCAGGAGGTGCCCACTCGGCGGAAGCCGAGTCGGTGGTAGAGCATCGCCACGTCGTCGTCGCCGGCGGCCAGGAAGATCAGGTCGACGCCGGCGGCGAGCGCGTGCCGGGCCAGCGCGGCGGTGACCGCCGATGCCAGGCCCTGGCGGCGGGCCGGTGCCACGGTGCCGACACCGACGATCTCGGCGACGTCGTCGACCCGGTTGAGCGATCCGACGGCGGCCGGCTGCCCACCGGCCGGCAGCCCGGCCAGGGCGATGGTGTGGCTGCCGGCGGCGATCGCCGACCGTTCGTGGTCGACCAGAGCGTCCGGCAGGGCCGGGTCGGCGGCCGCCGCCGCGACAGGTGAGGCCGCCGGGGCTGTCGTGGCCAGCGGTTCGATGCTGTCCGGTGGGGCTGCCGGGGCGGCGGTGGCGAGCCCGCCGGATGCCGGCGCGGGCTGCCCGGCCGGGTCCGACGCACCGCCGCCGGGACCGCCATTGTCGACAGTGGGAAATGTCACTGTAACAATCTCGGGGGTGTCGGCGCCGACGGTCGGCAGTCCGGTGCCGGTGCCGCCGGACGGGGCGAACGCGGCCTGGGCGATGGTGAACCAGGTGGTGAGATCGGCCGCGAAGTCGGGTGAGTCCGGGTCGAGCAGCCGTACCGGCCGGTCGGCGAACCGGTCAACCGGGGGCAGAGCGGTCGGGTCGAGCACCATCAGCGGTGCCTGCCGCACGCCGAGCCCGGCCGACCGGGCCACCGCCAGCAGGTCGGGGTTGATCTCGTGGATCCATTCGAAGGACTCGGGAAGGCCCAGTTCGCGTTGTCGGGCGCGTACGGTGGTGATGTCGGCGGCGGCCGGCGGCGCGGTCACGCCTACCCGGGGACGGGCGTAGAACGGCCAACCCGCCTCCCCATTCCGCACGAAAAGTACATAGTCACCCAGCTCTTCGGGGCGGGCGGCAGCACGCGGTACGGCATCGCAGAACCGGTCCAGCCGGCCGAGGAGTTCGTTCTCCTGGTTGGCCACCTTGTGAGACTACACGTCCCATACAATGGACGTGTGATCAATTCGCACTGGTGATGTCCGGTGGCCCCTCACGTAGACTCAGAAAACTCTCCAGGGCCGACGTCGTCCCGAAATCTGTTCATGCGCGAGTGACGACAGGAGGCCCGGTGGTTCTTCCGTACCCGCAGGGACCGCACCCCTGCCCGCCGCAGGCATCCCAGCCGCCGGCGCAGGGTCTCTACGACCCCGCCCACGAGCACGACGCGTGTGGTGTCTCTTTCGTGGCGGACCTCAACGGCCGCCGCTCGCACGACGTGGTGGCCAAGGGCCTGGCCGCGCTGTGCCGGCTCGACCACCGTGGTGCGCGGGGTGCGGAGCAGAACACCGGTGACGGCGCCGGCATCATGATCCAGGTCCCGGACGCGTTCCTGCGGGCCGTCGTCGATTTCGACCTGCCGCCGGCCGGGCAGTACGCCACCGGCCTGGTGTTCCTGCCCGCCGACCCGGCCGACGAGGCCCGGGTCCGCCGGATCGTCGAAAAGTACGCCCTGGTCGAGGGCGCCGACGTGCTCGGCTGGCGGGACGTGCCGGTGCAGCCGGACGGGCTCGGCGAGACCGCCGACGCCGCCCGCCCCCGGATCGCGCAGCTCTTCCTGTCCGCGCAGCGGCTGACCGACTCGGCGGCCGGCCCGGCCGGCACCCCGTTGGCCGGGCTGGACCTGGACCGGGTGGCGTTCTGCGTACGCAAGCAGGCCGAGCGGGAGAGCGCCGAGCGCGGCGTGACCGCCTACTTCCCGTCGCTGTCCGGCCGGACCATGGTCTACAAGGGCATGCTCACCCCGGACCAGCTGCCGGAGTTCTACCCCGACCTGCGCGACGAGCGGGTGGCCAGCGCGATCGCCCTGGTGCACTCCCGGTTCTCCACCAACACGTTCCCGTCCTGGCCGCTGTCGCACCCGTACCGGTTCATCGCGCACAACGGCGAGATCAACACGATCCGGGGCAACAAGAACTGGATGAACGCCCGCGAGGCGCTGCTCGCCACGCCGGACATCCCCGGCAACATCCGCCGGCTGTTCCCGGTCTGCACCCCGCAGGCGTCCGACTCGGCCAACTTCGACGAGGTCCTCGAACTGCTGCACCTGGCCGGACGCAGCCTGCCGCACGCCGTACTGATGATGATCCCCGAGGCCTGGGAGAACGACCCCGGGATGGAGCCGGCGAAGCGTGACTTCTACCGCTTCCACGCCAGCCTGATGGAGCCGTGGGACGGTCCGGCCTCGGTCGCCTTCACCGACGGTGAACTGGTCGGTGCGGTGCTGGACCGCAACGGGCTGCGGCCGGGCCGCTGGTGGCGCACCAGCGACGGACTGGTGGTGCTGGGCAGCGAAGCCGGCGTGCTCGATCTCGACCCGGCGACCGTGGTCGCCAAGGGTCGGCTGCGGCCGGGCCGGATGTTCCTGGTCGACACCGCCGCCGGGCGCATCGTCGAGGACGAGGAGATCAAGGCCGAGCTGGCCGCCGCCCACCCGTACGGGGACTGGCTGCACGCCGGCCTGATCGACCTGCGGGACCTGCCGGAGCGGGACCACATCGTCTACGCGCGCGACTCGGTGCAGCGCCGCCAGCAGACCTTCGGCTACACCGAGGAGGAGCTGAAGATCCTGATCGCGCCGATGGCCCGCAAGGGCATCGAGCCGATCGGGTCGATGGGCACCGACACCCCGATCTCGCCGCTGTCCACCCGGCCCCGGCTGCTGTTCGACTACTTCCACCAGCTGTTCGCCCAGGTCACCAACCCGCCGCTGGACGCCATCCGGGAGGAGATGGTGACCAGCCTGCAGTCCACCATCGGCCCGGAGGCCAACCTGCTCGACCCGGGTCCGGCGTCCTGCCGGCAGATCGTGCTGCCGTACCCGATCATCGACAACGACGAGCTGGCCAAGATCCTGTCCATCGACGAGGACGGCGACCTGCCCGGCTTCAAGGCGGTCCGGGTCTCCGGCCTGTACCCGCTGCGTGACGGCGCCGACGGCATCAAGGCCCGGCTCACCGAGATCTGCCGGCACGTGTCCGAGGCGATCGAGGACGGCGTACGGATCTTCGTGCTGTCGGACCGGGACTCGACCGTCGACCTGGCGCCGATCCCGTCGCTGCTGCTCACCGCCGCCGTTCACCAGCACCTGGTCCGTGAGCAGACCCGCACCCAGGTGGCGCTGCTGGTCGAGTCCGGTGACTGCCGCGAGGTGCACCACGCCGCCGTGCTGATCGGCTACGGCGCCGCCGCGGTCAACCCGTACCTGGCCTTCGAGTCGGTCGAGGACCTGATCGCCACCGGCGCGCTGGCCGGCATCACCTCCACCGAGGCGATCCGCAACTACGTCAAGGCGCTCGGCAAGGGCGTGCTCAAGATCATGTCGAAGATGGGCATCTCGACCGTCTCCTCGTACTGCGGGGCCCAGGTCTTCGAAGCGGTCGGCTTGGACCCCCGGCTGGTCGAGCGCTACTTCGCCGGCACCCCGGGCACCGTCGGCGGGGTCGGGCTGTCCGGCATCCACGCCGAGGTCGCCGCCCGGCACGACCGCGCGTACCCGTCGAACAGCGCCGAACGCTCGCACCGCCGCCTCGACGTCGGTGGCGAGTACCAGTGGCGGCGTGAAGGCGAGCTGCACCTGTTCAACCCGGAGACGGTGTTTCTGCTGCAGCACGCCACCCGCTCCGGGCAGTACGACGTGTTCCGCCGCTACACCGCCACCGTCGACGGCCTGGCCGCCGAGGCCGGCTCGCTGCGCGGGCTGTTCACCCTGCGCGACGGGGTCCGCGAGCCGGTGCCGATCGACGAGGTCGAACCGGCCAGCGAGATCGTCAAGCGGTTCTCCACCGGCGCCATGAGCTACGGGTCGATCTCCGCCGAGTCGCACGAGACCCTCGCCATCGCGATGAACCGCCTCGGCGGGCGGTCCAACACCGGCGAGGGCGGCGAGGACGTCGACCGGCTCTACGACCCGGCCCGCCGCTCGGCGGTCAAGCAGATCGCCTCCGGCCGGTTCGGCGTCACCAGCGAGTACCTGGTCAACGCCGACGACCTGCAGATCAAGATGGCGCAGGGAGCCAAGCCGGGTGAGGGCGGCCAGCTGCCCGGCAACAAGGTGTGGCCGTGGATCGCCAAGACCCGCCACGCCACCCCCGGCGTCGGGCTGATCTCCCCGCCGCCGCACCACGACATCTACTCGATCGAGGACCTCGCCCAGCTGGTGCACGACCTCAAGTGCGTCAACCCGGCCGCCCGGGTGCACGTCAAGCTGGTCAGCGAGATCGGCGTCGGCACCGTCGCCGCCGGCGTCGCCAAGCTCAAGGCCGATGTCATCCTGATCTCCGGGCACGACGGCGGTACCGGCGCGTCCCCGCTGAACTCGCTCAAGCACGCCGGCACCCCGTGGGAGCTGGGCCTGGCCGAGACCCAGCAGACGCTGCTGCTGAACAAGCTGCGCGACCGGGTCACCGTCCAGGTCGACGGCCAGCTCAAGACCGGCCGGGACGTGCTGATCGCGGCGCTGCTCGGCGCCGAGGAGTACGGCTTCGCCACCGCCCCGCTGATCGTCTCCGGCTGCGTGATGATGCGCGTCTGCCACCTGGACACCTGCCCGGTCGGCATCGCCACCCAGAACCCGGTGCTGCGGGAACGCTTCACCGGCAAGCCGGAGTTCGTGGAGAACTTCTTCCTGTTCCTCGCCGAGGAGGTCCGCGGCTACCTGGCCGAGCTGGGGTTCCGGTCGATCGACGAGGCGATCGGCCGGGCCGACCTGCTGGACACCGCGCCGGCCGTGGAGCACTGGAAGGCCAAGGGCCTGGACCTGTCCGCGGTGCTGCACGTGCCGGCGCTGCCGGCCGGTGCGGCGCTGCGCGGCGTCCGCGCCCAGGACCACGGTCTGGACAAGGCGCTCGACAACGAGCTGATCACCCTGGCCGGGCCGGCGTTGACCGAGCGGACCCCGGTGCGGGCGTCGGTGCCGGTACGCAACGAGCACCGCAGCGTCGGCGCGATGCTCGGCGGTGAGGTGACCCGCCGGGTCGGCGGGGCCGGGCTGCCCGACGACACCATCGAGTTCACCCTGACCGGCACCGCCGGGCAGTCGTTCGGTGCGTTCCTGCCGCGCGGGGTGACGCTGCGGCTGGTCGGCGACGCCAACGACTACGTCGGCAAGGGCCTGTCCGGCGGCCGGCTGATCGTCCGCCCGGACCCGGCGGCCCCGTTCGCCGCGCCCGGTGGCGTCGGCGCCGAGGAGCAGATCATCGCCGGCAACACCATCCTGTACGGGGCGACCGCCGGTGAGCTGTTCCTGCGCGGGCGGGTCGGCGAACGGTTCGCGGTGCGTAACTCGGGTGCGGTCACCGTCGTCGAGGGCGTCGGCGACCACGGCTGCGAGTACATGACCGGCGGTACGGTCGTGGTGCTCGGCCCCACCGGGCGCAACTTCGCCGCCGGCATGTCCGGCGGTACGGCGTACCTGTGGCGCCTCGACGAGAATCTGGTCAACCGGGAGCTGGTGGATCTGGAGCCGGTGGCCGCCGACGCCGAGCCGATGCTGCGTGAGCTGGTCGAGCGGCACTTCGCCGAGACCGACTCGGCGGTGGCCGAGCCGCTGCTCAAGCGCTGGCCGGAGGCGGTGGAGGAGTTCACCGTGGTGGTCCCGCGTGACTACCGACGGGTGCTGGAGACGATGAGGGCCGCCGAAGCCGCCGGCCGTGACGTGGATGAGGCCGTCATGGAGGTGGCTCGTGCCTGACCCGACCGGATTCCTGCGGATCGACCGGCGGCTGCCGCACCGCCGACCCGTGCCGGTGCGGATCATGGACTGGCGGGAGGTCTACCCGCCGGCCACCGACGAGCTGATCCGCGAGCAGGCGACCCGCTGCATGGACTGCGGCATCCCGTTCTGCCACGACGGCTGTCCGCTGGGCAACCGGATCCCGGACTGGAACGACCTGGTCCGCACCGGTGGCTGGGCGGCGGCGATCGAGTCGCTGCACGCCACCAACAACTTCCCGGAGTTCACCGGCCGGCTCTGCCCGGCGCCCTGCGAGGCGGCCTGCGTGCTGGGCATCGCCGGCGGCGCGCCGGTCACCATCAAGCAGGTCGAGGTGGAGATCATCAACCGGGCGGTGGGTGCCGGGCTGGTCACCCCGCATCCGGTGCCGGAGCCGTCCGGCCGGCGGGTCGCGGTGGTCGGTTCCGGCCCGGCCGGGCTGGCCGCCGCCCAGCAGTTGGCCCGCGCCGGGCACGCGGTCACCGTCTTCGAGCGCGACGACGCCATCGGCGGCCTGATGCGGTACGGCATCCCCGACTTCAAACTGGAGAAGGAGCACATCGACCTGCGGTTGGCCCAGTTGGCGGCCGAGGGCGTGCAGTTCCGCACCGGGGTGAACGTCGGCGTCGACGTGACCGCCGAGCAGTTGCGCGCCGACCACGACGCGGTGCTGCTGGCCTGCGGGGCGCTGGCCGGCCGGGACACTCCGGCGACGCCGGGCCGGGCGCTGCGCGGGGTGCACCTGGCGATGGAGCACCTGGTCGAGTCGAACCGGGTGGTGGCGGCCGCGGCGGCACACGCCCGCACCGCCGAGGCGGCCGGGGTGGTGGCCGTCGAGCCGCCGTCGGAGACCGGGTCGTCGCACGTGGACGGCGTACCGGTGGACCGGCCGGCGATCGACGCGGCCGGCCGGCACGTGGTGATCATCGGCGGGGGTGACACCGCCGCCGACTGCCTCGGGGTGGCGCACCGGCAGGGCGCGGCCGGGGTCTACCAGCTGGACCTCTACCCGGAGCCGCCGAGCGCCCGCGACGAGGCGCGGGACCCGTGGCCGACCTGGCCGTGGGTGCTGCGCGAGTACCCGGCGCACGAGGAGGGCGGCGAGCGGGTCTTCGCCGTAGCGGTGCAGGAGTTCGTCGACGACGGCACCGGCGCGGTACGGGCGGTCCGCATCGCCGAGGTGACGGTCACCAAGCGCGACGGCGAGCGGATCCTGACCGTGGTGCCGGGCACCGAGCGGGAGCTGCCGGCGGACCTGGTGCTGCTGGCGATCGGCTTCGAGGGCACCGAGCAGCAGCCGTTGCTGGAGCAGCTGCGGCTGGTCCGCAACCGGCGCGGGGCGATCGACTCCGACGGTGACTGGCAGACCGCCACCAAGGGGGTCTTCGTCGCCGGTGACATGCACCGGGGAGCGTCGCTGATCGTGTGGGCGATCGCCGAGGGTCGGGCGGCAGCGGCCGCCATCCACTCGTACCTCGGTGGGGTGGGGGAGTTGCCGGCGCCGGTGGTGCCGACCGCGCAACCGCTCGCCGCCCGCTGACCTGGCGCCTGCCCGCTGATCCGGCGCCTGCCCGCTGATCCGGCGTTACCCGCTGCCCCGCGCCTGCCCGCTGCCCCGACGCTGTCCGTTGCCCTGGCGCGGACGGTGACTCTGCGTGACCCGGCCCGGGCGCACCCGCTCGGCAGCCCTGATGCCACAGGTGCATATTGATGCACCTGTGGCATCAAGGCTGGACGGCACAGGTGCCCGCACCTCTTTCGGGGATGCGGATGTTTCGATAGCATTACCGGCTAGTAACAACCGTTACTCCCCACGGCCACGCGCGCGGCCACGAGGATCCCCCCATCCTTGTGAGGTCCGTCCATGCCCCTCCGTCCCCTGGCCCGCGCCGCCCTCGCGCTGGCCGTCACCCTCGGCGCCACCGGCGTCGGCGTCGTCGCGGCCACCGCCCCGGCACAGGCCGCCCCCGCCGTGCACTACGTCGCCCTCGGCGACTCGTTCTCGTCCGGCGTCGGCGCCGGCCCGTACGAAACCACCTGTCTGCGCAGCGACCGCTCGTACGCGCCGCTGTGGGCGGCGGCCAACTCACCGGCCAGCTTCCGCTTCGTCGCCTGCGGCGGCGCGGTCACCGACGACGTGCTCGACAACCAACTGTCCGCACTCGACGCCGGCACCACGATGGTCACCATCACCATCGGTGGCAACGACGCCGGATTCGTCGACGTCGTGCTCAACTGCCGGCTGGGCGGCGAATCCGCCTGTGCCAGTGCGGTCGACCGGGCCGAGCGGTACGCAACCACCGAACTGCCCGGCCGGCTCGACGCCACCTACACCGCGATCCGGCAACGGGCACCGAACGCGCAGCTGATCGTGCTCGGCTACCCGCGACTGTTCGACGAGACCCGCTACTGCGGCCTGTTCAGCATGAGCCTGACCAAACGGTCCATCATCAACGACGCGGCGGACCTGCTCGCCGACGTCACCGCCGCCCGTGCGTCGGCCGCCGGCGCCACCTTCGTGGACACCCGATCGCAGTTCGCCGGCCACGGCGTCTGCGCCGGCAGCCCGTGGATCAACGACTTCTCCGCGCTGATCGCCGCGTACCACCCGAACGCCGCCGGTTACCGCGACGGATACCTGGCCGCGCTCAACACGGTCACCGGCTGACGGCTCCGCGTACCTGACGGAGTCGAGTACCTGGCGGTCCGGTCCCCGCCCGCACCACGGGGACCGGGCCGCCCGTCACTGCCCGTCGCCGTCGTCGCCGGGAGCCGGCCGGTTGCTGAGGAAGTAGGCGCCGAGCGCGCCGGCCAGGGTGCCGAAGACGACGACCGAGTACGCGGCCAGGATCAGCTCCAGGCCCTGGGCGAACGGGTCCCGCGCGGCCATCCGCTGACCGGTGATCGTGGTGAGCGTGACGTCGTGCAACGCCTGTGCGTAGCTCGAATAGGAGCCGGAGACCACGAGCAGTTGGCCGGCTGCGAGGATGAGGCTCACCGTCACCGCGAAGAGCCAGGCGAGCCGGTCGGTGAGCAGCCGGCCGGCGGAGCGCGAACCCCGTACGGCGGCGGTGATCGCCGCACCGGCGCGGGCCGTGCGCAGCGCCAACGCCACCCGGGCGAACCGCAGCACCGGTACGGCCAGGAAGAGCAGCTGCCACCAGTTGCGCCGCCAGAACCGGCCGGGGTGGTGCCGGCCCAGCCAGGCCCGCAGCGAGAACTCGGCGACGAAGACCACCCACAACGCCCAGCTGGCCGCGCCCAACACGGCGGCCGTCGGCGGATGGGTGGTGACGAACTGCCCGATCACCAGCAGCAGGAACAGCACACCGAGGACGCCGAGCGGCTTGTCGAGGCGATCGGCGAACCGGCGCAACATCTCGTCGCGCTCGGTCTCGTCGTGCTCCGTACCGTCGCGTTCGGTCCCGTCGCGGGCTTCGTGCCCGGTCTCGCGGCCGTCGGTGCCGTCGTCGGTGCCGTCGTTGTCGCCAGGTCGCATCGATCGCACTTCCGACGGTGGTCGGGACACTCCGATTACGAATATTAGGTGCATTTCGGGTGTCCAGTCGCCACTATCGCCCGGTCCGGAGTGTCGGCCCGGTCGCGACGGCCGGGTTAACAGGGGCTGCCCGATTCGGATAGTGTTCCGGTGGCTACCCGAGTGGCAGGTGGGGGTGGGATGAGCTTCGGTGCCGCGTACCGTCGGGCGGTCGCCGCCCACCGGCAGGCCGTGACCCATCTGACCACCGCCCGATCGGCCATAGCGGACAGCTCGGCACCACCGCCGCCGGACCTCGGCGACGTCACCGAACGGCTGCGCCACGTCGGCGAAACCCTCACCACCGGCGCGACCAGCGCCACCCAGGACCTGGTCGTCGGCCCGGCACCGGTGCGGGTCGGCATGGCCCGGCCGGTCGGGCTCGCCGGCACCGGCGACCCGGTCGAGTTCCCCGCGCTGGTGCCGCTCGGCGCCGGCACCCACCTGGCCATCGACGCCGACGCCCGCCAGCCACGGATCGCCGCCCTGCTGCGCAGCCTCGTCGTACGGCTGCTCGCCGCCGCCCCACCGGGGACGGTACGGGTGACCGCGCTGGACACCACCTCGATGGGCGCCACCTTCCTGCCGCTGCGCCCGCTGGTCGAAGCCGGTGTGCTGGCGGCACCGGCCGCCACCGACGCCGAAGCCAAGGAACGCCTCGACGACGCCGACCAGCACGTACGCGCCGCCCAGGCCCGCACCGGCGGGCAGCCGGGGGAGTTGCTGGTGGTGGTCGCGGCGGCGCTGCCGGACAGCCGCGCCGAGTTGATGCGCCTCGCCGCGCTCACCCACGCCGGCACCGCCGCCCGGGTCTGCGTGATCGTCGCCGGCTACCCGCCGACCGGCACCGGAGCGCAGCCGCCGACGCTCGGCCCGACCACCCAGCTGCGACTCGACGGCAACCGGGGCTGGGTCGGCGACCCGCCCGGCCAGCCGTTCAGCTCCGACGGCACCGGGCTCGCCGCCCCCGTCGCCCTCGACGGCGACCCACCGGTCCGGGTCGTGCAGGCCCTCGCCGACCGGCTCGGCGAGATCCACCGGCGCGGCTCCGCACTCGACTTCGCCGACCTGCTGCCGCCCCGGATCTGGACCGAGACCGCCGGGGCCGGCCTGCACACCGTCGTCGGCCGGGCCGGCCGGGAGCCGGCGATCCTCGCCTTCGACGACGTCACCCCGCACTGGCTGGTCGGCGGGCGCACCGGCTCCGGCAAGACCGTCTTCCTGCTCGACCTGCTGTACGGCCTGGCCGCCCGCTACCCACCCGACGAGCTGGCGCTCTACCTGCTCGACTTCAAGGAAGGCGTCAGCTTCACCGAGTTCGTGCCGACCGGCCGCGATCCGTCGTGGATCCCGCACGCCCGCGCCGTCGGCATCGAATCCGACCGGGAGTACGGCGTCGCCGTGCTGCGTGAGCTGCGCCGTGAGCTGAACCGGCGGGCGGCGGCGATGAAACGCCACGGCGTGACGAAACTGGCCGACCTGCCCCGCGACGGCGCACCGACGCCGCGGACAGTCGCGGTGATCGACGAGTTCCACGTGCTGTTCGACGGCAACGACTCGGTCGCCCGGGAAGCCGCCGCCCTGCTGGAGGAGCTGGCCCGCAAAGGCCGGTCGTACGGCGTACACCTGGTGCTGGCCAGCCAGAGCATGTCCGGCATCGAAGCCCTGTACGGCAAGACCGACTCGATCTTCGGCCAGTTCCCGCTGCGGGTGGCGCTGCCCGGCGGCAACGGCGTCCTCGACCCGCTCAACCACACCGCCGGTGGGCTGCCGGTCGGGCAGGCGATCGTCAACGCCTCGGCCGGCATCGCCGGTGCGAACACGGTCGTCCGGTTCCCGGACGCGCACGGCGGGGCCCGGCGGATCGCCGCGCTGCGCCACGAGCTGTGGCAGGCCCGCGCTGCCGGCTCCCGGCCACCGGCGATCTTCAAGGGGTACGAGGCGGCGCACCTCGACGGCGACCCGACGTACCGCTCACTGGCCCCCGGCGGGCGGCGCCCCCTCGCCCTGGTCGGCCGGCAGGTCGACGTGGACCTGACGTCGGCGGTGTTCCCGCTGGACGCCACCCCCGGCCGGCACATCGCGGTGGTCGGCACCACCGGCCACGCCGCCGACGTGCTGCACGCCGCCACGGTCAGCCTGGCCCGGCAGGAGCCGCCCGGCCACGCCCGGTTCCTGTTCGCCCCGCTGGTCGCCTCCGCCGACGAGGTCGCCGATGAAACCGCTGAGGCGCTGCACGCCTTCGGGCATTCGATCACCCGGTTGACCGCCGCCGAGCTGCGCGAGGAGCTGCGCCGACTGGCCACCCCGGACACCGCAAAGCCGGCGGCCGACGGCGGGCGGACGTACCTCGTGGTGTTCGGAATGGACGCCGCCGCCGGGGTGCTCGGCGCAAAGGACGACATGTTCAAGTCCGGGCTGGACGACCTGCAGGTGGTGCTGCGTCAGGGGCCCGGTCACGGCGTACACCTGCTGGGTTGGTGGCGTGGGCTGCGCAGGCTCGCCGACGACCTGGGCGGCTCACACAACCGCGACGACCTGGCCTGCCTGGTGGCGATGAACGTCCCCGGCGGTGAACTCGGCTCCTACCTGGGCACCCACGACGTGGCGTACCGGCCGCGGCCGAACCGGGCGCTGCTGATCGACCGGCACGACCAGCGGACCCGGCTGATCGTGCCGTTCGCGTTGCCCGGCCGCGAGCTGGACGAGGAGGGCTGACCGCGGTGAGCGACGGGTTCGACGAGTACGCCGCCCTGGCCCGGCACCTGCACGACCTGCACCGCACCGGCCAGGCCGGTGCGGCGCAGCACCAGACGCGCCGGCAGCGGCTCACCGGCTACGCCGACCAGCTCGGCCAGCGGCTGTCCGCCCAGTGGCAGCGGCTGGCGGCGATCGCCCAGGCCGCCGGTGTGCCGGCACCGCCCGCGCCGCCGCCGATCGCCGCGACCCCGGCCGCCGGCAGCGCACCGGGCCAGCAACAGTCCGGCGGGTACGGCGCCTCGCCGGCCGGTGTCCCGTGGCCACCGCCCCCGCCGCCACCGCCGGGTCGGGCGATGCCGGGTCAGGCGATGCCGGGGCCGGTCGGGCTTCCTCCGCCGCCGCGCCGCCCCGAGCTGGCCACCGGCGAGCAGCGGGTGTCGCTGCCCGCCGGGGCTTCCGGACCGCCTTCCCCGGCCGCCGGGTCGGTACAGCCGTACGGCGGCATGGGCGCGGCCGGCCCGGTCTCGGCCGCCCCGGTCTCCGGCGACCCGGCAGCGGCAGGTGGGTTCCCACCGGATCCGGAGCAGGAGCTGGAGGCGGCCCGCCGGCAGCTCGACGAGGCCGACGCCGCCGCCACCGAGGCGGAGCAGGCCGCCGGCCGTCCGCCGCTGCTGCCCGGCTGGTCACCGCTGGCCCGGGCGGTCACCGTCTACCTGGGGTTCGCCGCCGCCGTCGCCGTCCTGCAGTTCGGGTTTTTCCTGAACCCGGTGACCGCTGGCGTCGACTACAGCACCAAGTGGATCTGGTCCTGCGCCGGCTTCCCGGCGACCGGCTTCTTCGCCGCGTACTTCGTGATCAGCAAGTGGGGCACGTCCCGGCTGGAGACCGACGGCGGTCCCCGGTTCCCGAAGCTGGGGTTCCTGATCAGCTTCGCCGGTGCCGCCGTCTCGATGCTCCTGCTGCTGGTCTTTCTCCAACTCGACGAGTTCTGAGGCGATTCGGTCAGGAACTGCCATTTGCGACGGCGAGAAGGTCGTCGGGGTTCCAGACATGCTTGGCGATGGCCTGATAGAGCTTACCTCGCTCGATGATGTCGACTGCCTTGAACTCTTCGTGTGCCCTGAACGGGAGGCTACTGGACTTGATAAAGGAGAGGAAGCCAGGATTCTTGTCGTACGTTTGGGGGTCGAGGCTGGCGGCAAGCAGATTCTGGCTGTAATAGCGGGGCCGCTTCGCGGCGTACGTGTCGTCGCCGTAGCTTGCGTTGAACCGTTTGGGAAGTAGGAGCAGATCGCCGACACGGTTGCGATGGCGAGCGAAATCTGCCTCGTGGGTGAAGTCGTCAGTGTGACGCGCCGGTCGGTTGGCCCACACATGCTCGACCTCGTACATCACCTTCGCGCCGTTGGTCAACTCGATGTAATTGGATGCCTGACCTGAGCTGACTGTGATATAGTCGGTGATCCTGGCGAGAATCTTGTGGATTTGGCTGCGGTTCTGCTGGTGGACATAGAGGTCGTTATTGCTGTCGAAGGTCTCGGTGATCCCCGTCAGGTAGGCGTGCAGGGATATCCCGAGCTCCTCGATGTCCAGCCCACGGATATCGCGCATCACAGTGAACATGGCGTACTGCATCGTCGAGTAGGCGGTGGATCGGAAGTTCCAGATGCGCCAGGCGAGCAGGATGTCGGCGAACCGGCCGACCAGTTCCAGTTTGCGATCTATCGTCGTGAGGTCATCGCTGACGCGCAGTGGTGCAAGCAGTAGCTGGTCTTGGAGTGTGAATCGGTGATCGAAATTGTAGCGGATGAAGCGTAGCGGGCTGGTGGGGTCAAACGTGCCCCGGGCGGCGTCGGTGATGCGTTCGTACTGGCGGCTGTAGAAGTCAAAGTCAACGCGAACAAATTTGTAGTAGCTGTCCTTGCTTGTCAACCCGACCTGCTCGCTGTCGCCGCGTAGCCAACGGTGGAACTCGGTGCCGATCCGATCCCAGTTCTCTGGGCGGGCGTTCCTCTTGCGTTCACGGATCTTCGTCGAGTACTGGCTGCGCAGCCAGGTCTTCAGGAAGTCGGAGCTTGCATCCTCGCTCTTCTCATCGAGCTCACGCAAGCGCCTGCGCCAGAGTTCGTTGGCCTTGGCGCGGGGGTCGCCGTCCTCCATGTTGGCAAGCAGGTAGCCCTTGAGCATGTCGGCTGGGGTGAGGCGCAGACCGCGGTCGTTCATGGTCTCGAAGATCGCGTATGCGTCATCGTCGTCGTACGCCGTGATCTGGACCAGCTGCACGCGGTCCTTCAGCCAATCGACGAAGTAAGGTAAGGCTTCGCCGTGTAGCTCCTCGGGGAACAATCCTTCGAGCTCCTGGTAGCGTGCGACAAGGGTATGCACCGATGTCGGGTCGTCGGGCTTGGGATTGTAGGCGCCGTGGCCGAACAGCGCCTCCATGCAGTCGGTACGGTCATCCACGTTGAGGTTGAAAGACTTCTCGCCGTACATCTCTGAGTAAATTAGCGGGTCGACGTCGACCTTGTCGCTGCGGTCAGCCTGGAGGCGACGGAGGAAGGTGAGAAGCAGCGTGAGGCTCGTCAGTCGTTGCTGGCCATCGACGATGAATGGCCCGCTTTTCTTCTGTGAGATGATGATGGAGCCAAGGAAGTATCCGGGGTACTTTGCGACGTCTTTGCGCGTGTGACCGGCATCGTAGAGATCCAGGAACTTGGTTGTCAGGTCCGCGACAAGTTCCGTGATCTGCTTGGATTCCCACCGGTATTCGCGCTGGTAGTAGTCGATTTCGTACTTCTTGTTGGCCAGTACCTCGTTGACGGTCTTTGCTCCACCCTCGATGCTGCGGTCAACGGTAGCCACGATGTATCCTTTCGCCTTCGCCGAGACGAGGTCGTCGATCCAAACTTCCAGGTCACGACCGCCAGACGGCCGTGGTCGGCGTTCTTCGCTGCCAGATTCCACTTCAAGCGATGCGTAAAGCACCATCAGAACGTGTCACGGTCAGAGCAGGCGGGAGGTTACCTGCCGTTGTAGGTATGTATCAAGGGAGGGCTGACAGCGACGTCAGTTGGTGAGTAGGAGGTCCAGCGGTGCTGGCGGGTCGGCTGCCGAGCTGACGTGCGCCGACCGCGACGCACTGTGTCGGTCAGTGTCCTCGGGTGGTTGGTAGGATCGGCACCATGACCGAGCCCGTGCTCGCCTACCGATGGAGCCGGAGCGAGTTTCTGCGCGCCTCGGAAGCGGGGGCGTTCGACCGCCGGGTGGAGTTGATCAACGGAGCGGTCTGGCCGGTAGCGATCGGATCATGGCACGGTGACACGGTCGGTCAGCTGCTGGCGACGCTGCCGCGAGACGGGGTGCGGGTGACGACCGCGACCCTGCCGACCGGGGAGTCGCTTCCCGACCCGGATTGCTGGGTGCGTCGCGTCGACGCTGGTCCGATCGGGATGGTCGGGTCGCGGTTGTCGGTCTGGGCCGCCGTCGATGTGTTGCTCGTGGTCGAGGTCGCCGACGAAACGATGATCCAGGATCTCAACGTCAAGACCAGGCTGTACGGCCAGGCGGGCTACCCGGTCTACTGGGTGGTCACCCAGCGGGCGATCTATGAGCACACGGGGCCGATCTCGTCCGGTTACCGGACTCGGGTCGAGTACCTCCCCGGGGAGCGCATCCCGGTCCCGTACGCCGGCATTGAGCTTGCCGTCGATGACCTGATCGCGCCGCCCGCCAGCTGAGCGGATCGCTGTGGTCCGACTGGCAGACGGTGCCGTTCGGTAACGCCGTTGAAAACAACGGCCGGGACCATGGGTGAATGGCCGACGAGCCGGTGCGACTGGAGATCCGGACGCTGGGCGGGTGCCTGTTCGACTCACCGCTGGCCCGACTGCTGCTCGGGCGCAACACCAGCTGGCACTACGTCGACGAGTCCGACCGGGTGCTGCTCGACGACACCGTCGGGATGCTCACCGGCCGGGGTCTGCCCATCGACGAGCTGCCCAGCCTCGAACCGGGCGGCCCGCGACAGAAGATCTTCTTCGAGCCGGCCCGGACCCGGGTCGGGATCGTCACCTGCGGTGGGCTCTGCCCCGGCCTGAACAACGTCATCCGGGCTCTGGTGCTGGAGTTGACCACCGGCTACGGGGTGCGCCAGATCGTCGGCTTCCGCAACGGCTATCAAGGGCTGGTCGCGCGGCACGGCCACCCGGTGGTGCCGTTGACCCCGGCGGTCGTGGACCGGATCGACGAGTACGGCGGCACGATCCTCGGTACGTCGCGGGGCAACCAGGATCCGGAGGAGATCGCCGACACCCTCGACGAGCTCGGCATCGACATCCTGTTCGTGATCGGTGGCGACGGTTCGATGCGGGGCGCGTCGCGGATCACCGAGGTGCTCGCCCGGCGGGGCCGGCCGGTCGCCGTCGTCGGAGTGCCGAAGACGATCGACAACGACATCCCGTACATCGATCAGAGCTTTGGTTTTCAGACGGCGGTCGCGCGCGCCACCGAGGTGATCCGGGCCGCCCATGTGGAGGCCACCGCGTTTCCCGGCGGGATCGGGCTCGTACAGCTGATGGGCCGGCACTCGGGCTTCATCGCCTGCTACGCGGCCCTGGCCACCCACGACGCCGATTTCGTCCTGGTGCCCGAGGTACCGTTCGCCCTGGACGGCCCGGGTGGTTTCCTGGCGCACCTGCGTCGGCGGGTCGCCGACCGGGGGCATGCGACGGTCGTCGCCGCCGAGGGCGCCGGCCAGGAGCACCTGGCCGGCGAACCCGTCGGCCACGACGCCTCCGGCAATCTGCGGCTGCACGATTTCGGCCGCTACCTGCGGCAGCGGATCGTCGAGGACTTCGCCGACGCCGGGCGCGAGGCGAGTGTGAAGTACATCGACCCGAGCTACACGATCCGTGGGGTGCCGGCGAACCCGTACGACAGTGTCTACTGTATTCGGTTGGCGCACGCGGCGGTGCACGCGGCGATGGCCGGTCGGACGGACCTGGTGGTGGGTCGGTGGCGGGGCAGGTTCGTGCACGTGCCGATGCCGCTGGCGGTGAGCACCCGCAACCAGGTCGACCCGTACGGCGATCTGTGGTTGTCGGTCCTGGAGGCGACCGGTCAGCCGCCGCTGCTCACCTGATCGCCTGATCGGGCGGCCGAGTTGGCCGCCCGATCAAGTCGAGGATGCTCACCAGCAGCGGTTCACCACCATTGGCGTACGGTCACTGTCGCGGCCCCGCCGTTGTCGCTGAGGTTGTTGTCGTTGATCGTGACCTGGAACCTGCCGCCTACCTGCCCGGCTGCTTCGTAGAGCAGGCACGGCGAGGTCGACGGGGTGCCGGTGTCCCGGGTGCCGACGATCGGGAACCAGCTGCCGGCCTCGTACCATCCGCGTCCGCTGACGAAGGTCGCGCCGGCCGTCACCGAGCCGATGAGTGAGTAGGGAGGCTCACCTGGCGCCGGGTAGCCGGGTACGGCGTGCTGCCAGGAGTACCCGTGCACCGGCTTGACGTTGCCCCAGAAGTCGGTCCTGATCTCCCCGGTCGCGTCGACGCGCAGGGCGTCGCCGTTCTCCAGGCCATGCGCCGCCAACCAGGGGGTCACGTGGTTGCCGGCGGCGGACCAGGGGTCGGACGTGTGGTTCGGCGTGGTCATGGGCGGCTGGCATCTCCGCAGGGTCGACGACTCCGGGGGCAGCAGGTAGCCGGTTTCGCGGCGGTACAGGCCCCAACCGGCTGCGGGCGAGCTGTAACCCGTGACGCGGTTCCACGTCGCCAGGGCGGCGTTGTCCTCGGTGGCCGGGTTCCAGTAGCTGTAGAAGGCCATCCCGCCGCCGGCTGGTAGCGCGATCGGCACGTACCCCTCGATCCGGAACAGCGTGTACTCGTGGCCGGATGTCTTGCGGTCGCCGACGTTGCCGGCCCAGTTGGGGTCGGTGGTGAGGAAGTTGTCCGCGCGGTCGGGGCTCCACCAGTGGTAGAGCGGGGTGGTGCCGGCGGGCCGGGGGTTGTCGGGGTTGAAGACGTGCCCCTGGATGCCGACGCTGTGGTAGAGCGGGTCGGGCGCGCAGCCGGCGAGGCGGAAGTACTTGCAGGTCCACGCCGACTGGCTGGTGGTGAAGTAGTCGCCCCGGGCGGGGCTGAAGAAGGTGACGAGCGGGACCAGGGTGGGGCCGCCGGCGGTGGCCGGCGGTGCCGCGAGGGTCACCGCACCCGCCGTCGCGATCACTCCGGTGACGATCCCGGCGGCCAGCAGGCTCCGGATTCGGGCTAACGCAGTGGTGAACATCGATCATCCTCGTGGGGCTGAAGGTGGCGAAACCAGGCACAGTCCAGCACCGGATCCCGGAGGTTGGCGTGAGTAGCGCGCCGCTCAAATCCGTGCGGCGGCTACTCACCCGGCGGTCGGCCGGGGATATCCGCTGCCGGCCCACCCCTTTTCTTGTACGCTTGTACATGTACGTGTGTACAAGAACGGGAGACGATCATGGCGTACGTGTTCCTCGCTGCCGCGATCACCGCTGAGGTGATCGGGACGAGCCTGCTCAAGTCGACCCACGGGTTCACCCGGCTGTGGCCGACGCTCACCCTGGTCGCGGCGTACGTCGCCGCGTTCGCCTGCCTCGCCCAGGCGGTGAAGACGATCCCGGTCGGTGTCGCGTACGCGTTGTGGGCCGGGCTCGGCACGGCGGCCATTGCCGCGATCGGCGCGACGTTCCTGGGTGAGCCGTTGACCCTGGCGAAGGTGACCGGGATCGGGCTGGTCATCGCCGGTGTGGTGGTGCTCAACCTGGGCGGTGCCCATTGACCGCCGACCCGGGTAGCGCGGCCAGCCGGCGTCCGGCGCGGCCCCGGGACCCGGAGGGCCGGCGCCGAGCGCTGGCCGCCGCCACCCTGGAGGTGGTCGCCGAGGTCGGGATCGGGCGGACCACGCACCGGGCGGTCGCCGCCCGCGCCGGTGTCCCGCTCGGGGCGACCACCTACTACTTTCCGACCCTGGCCGACCTGATCGTGGCCGGGCTGCGGCAGGCGCAGACGGACATCGAGGCCGAGCTACGCCGCTGGTCCGATCAGCTCGGCGACGGCACCGACCTGCCGGCCCGGCTCACCGGGCTGATCGGCGAGTACCTGGCCGACCGGGGCCGGGCGCTGACCGAGCTGGAGCTGTACCTGGCCGCAGCCCGTAGCCCCGAGCTGCGGCCACTGGCCCGCGCCTGGCGGGACCGTCTCTGCGAGATCCTGACGCCGCTGACCGGCGACCGCGCGGCGTACGCGGTCGCTGTCTTCGTCGACGGTGTCCTGCTGCAACACTTCGCCATCGGTGAGCCGCTGGACACCGCCGCCGTCGAGTCGTCGATCGCCGCTCTGATCAGGGTGGATCAGCCGGCTGGTGCCCGTGGTCGTCGGGCTGCTGCTGGTCGGCCGACTGCCCGTCCGGGGTGACGGCGGCCGGCCCGTCCGGAGTGACGGCGGCCGGCTGGTCCGGCTCGGCGGCGATCATCGTGGTGGTGTCGTCGATCAGGTCGGCCAGGCCGGCCGGGCTGAGTCCTTCGTCGGTGACCAGGGCGACGACCAGCAGCGTCTGCGCGGTGATGGTCTCTGCGGTGGCGGGCAGGGTGTCGTGCTGGCCGAGGGCGGCGTACATCAGGGTTTCCGCCAGGGTCGGGTCGATGGCGGTGCCGGCCGGGTCGAAGCGTTCCCGGACGCTGGCGACGAAGCGGATCACCGCGGCCGGTTCGCCGGGCCGGAACCGTCGGTCCACGGTGAGGACGAACAGCCCGCTGAGCAGGTCGAGGTACTCCTGCCACTGGTCGTCGTCGAAGCGGGCGAGTTGGCGTTCGTGTGCGACGGTCTGCCCGGCGACCAGGTAGGTCAGGGCGGCGGTGGGTGCGCTGGTCACCGGCTCCTCCAGGTGCGGAAGGCGTCTTCCCAGATGTGGTGGCGGACGAGCTGCCAGAAGGTGCGGAACCTGACGTGGTGCCGGCCGGCGGCGACCAGCGACGCGGCGGTACGGGCGGCGAGTCCGCGTACCTCGGTCGGTGGCTGCCGCCCGGCGGAGTCGGCACCGTCGCCGGGCGGATCGCCGTCGTCGGTGTCGGTGGTGGTGGGTGGGGTGCCGGTGAGCGGTCGTCGTGCGGCCAGCCGGCGCAGCCGCTGCTGCGGCCGGTCGTAGCCGTTGGCGAGGGCGTTGAAGTAGCGGTCGATGGCGCCGGTGCCGACGCCGAGGCTGCCGCCGAGCTGGTCGAGGCGGGCCAGGGCGGTGCGCAGCCGGGCGGCGGCGGCCTGGGCGTACGGGTCGTCGCTGCGGGCCAGCCGGTCGGCGGCGGCCAGCACCCGGGGTCGGGCGTCGCCGGCGGTGCCGGCGGCGTGGGTGGCGTGTTCGCGGGCGATCCGCAGGCCGCGCATGATGCTGGCGACGCCGACCGGGCGGCTGCCCGGCAGCTGCGGCCGGGCGACGGTGACGGCGTCGAAGACTTCGCCGTACGCCTCCCACGCCTGGTACAGGGCTTCCTCGTAGCGGTCGACGGCGAGCCGGGCGTCCGGGGCGAGCGTGTGGGCGTCGCCCAGCTGCTCGGTGACGTGGGTGACGGCGGTCTCCAGGGCCAGGCAGACCGCCCGCAGTGCGCCGATCGTGTCGGCGGCGACCTGCAGGGCCGCGGCGTCGGCGGCGTACTCCTGGGTGCTCATGCCGACCTGCTCAGCCAGGAGAACCGGGGCCGGTCGGGGGTGTCGGCGACCCGGCCGGGGTCGAGCAGGGTCGCGCCGGGCCGGCGGAACGGTAGTCGGTGGTAGCGGTGCATCGTCGCTTCGGCTTCGGCGAGGTCCGCGCACGGTCCGGGCCGTCCACAGCCGAGACAACAGCCGGTGTACGCCGAGGTGGTGTGACTGTCGATGATGCGTTGCGCCTCGACGACGCGGGCGCGGGCGTACCGGGTGTAGTAGGTCGCGGATCGCTGGTCGCCGGCCGGGCGCTGCCGGGTGGGTGGTGGTGGGACGGTCGGGGTGGGGCGGGGGTCGGGTGTCACCGGACGTTGCCTCCCGTACACGTGGAGATGGCACCCGCCGCTGATGCGACTGTTGTCGCAGGTGGCGGGCAGGTTGACGCACCCGGTCGACCGACAGGCGGCGTCGGCCGACCGGGCTCCTTGCGGCGCAACTGGCTCCGGGTTTGCAGACCTGGGAGCGGGTTGCTCGGTCATCGTATATAACAAGTGATGTACGAGCAAGTCCGCAGGTCATCACTTGCCATACCCACTGATCCATGGTCGAATGTGAGGTGCAGACCTGGGAGTAGACAATGCCCGCCAAACCGAAGTGGGCGCAGATTGCCGACGGCATCCGCGCCAAGATCGCCTCCGGAGACCTCGCTCCAGGCGACAAGCTGCCATCGACCAGCGAGCTTGGCCGCGAGCACGGCGTCTCGGCCATCGTCGTCCGCCAGGCGATCAACACCCTGAAGGCCGAGCGTGTCGTCGAGGGCGTGCCGGGAGTCGGCGTCTTCGTCGCCGACCCGAACGAGGCAAAGGGCTGAACCCATGTCGATCGACGAGGCAGACGTCAGCCGTGCGTCGGAGCCTTGGACTCGATGACCGTGCATCAGTGCGGTAGCGATTGCGTTGCATTCTCAGAAGGTCGAGATTTGATTGGCATGTCCTCTCGCTGCTCGTATCCGGAGTGTGTGCAGCGACCTAGCTATTCGATTTCTTGAAGCGATTGGAATAGCTTGTGCGAGCATGAGCAATCTGCTTTGGCGTCAGGCTTTTCAGGTACTTCACGGTCTCGGATGACCACTTTACTAGCGAGGTGGAGTCGTCTCTCCAGCAGTATTTTGGCTCTTCTTTGAGCTTGTGCATGTATACGACGGCGTCAAACTCGTAGGAAGTGAGAATTCCGACTAGCTTGGGCATCAGTTCTTTCTTTCGGAAAGGGTGCGTCATATTCGGATCAATCCGACGTTGAACGATGAACGCATCGGTGTGATCCTCGGTGGTAATTCCGGCTACGATATCGGCTCTGTCGATCTTTTTTACTGAGTTTAGAGAAACGTCGAAGATGGTACACAGTCGATCTGTATCAATCCCGGAGGCATCTAGATCGCCAGTCTTCTCCTGCATCAGCATGAGGAAATCCTTGACTGCCTTGGTCTGATCAGAGGTCGAACCTTCTCCGCTCATGAATTTGACCGGATCAACCGCGCTCGACACGCTCAGTGGCAGGATGCGCCAGCCCATCTCGTCGCTGATGTCGCGGCCGAAAATCGCCACTGCTACGTCGCGAAAGTTGATGATTGCAGTTTGGGAAAGAGAGTAAATTACTGAACCGAAAGACCTGTTATTATAGAAATGAATCGCCTGATCTCGATACAATGATAGTAGTTCAATATTTGCTTCGATGCCGGCTGCGGGGATGCTTTTAGGCCAAATCGAAGAATTTGCGGCTCGCCAGAATGCATCCCGACAGGTCAGTGTTCGATATGCCTCGCCGCGTCGCTTGGGGTAGTAGATGCGACCCCCGCTCTTGGATATCGCTGCCTTCAGGAGGAGTTCCCATGCATTGATTAGCAATATGACGAATACTTCGTCGCGGTAGGCAAAGCGAGGCTTGTTATATATTTCAATTGCACCCAGCATCGCGGACATTGCGTTCGCAATCAAGCGACGCCATGAGCCCTTAACGTTCATGTGGCCTCCTCGTCGAGGGAACGAGTCAAAGCCTCGTAACGGGAACTAAAATGTGTAGGGAAACATATGGCTGGTCATCCGCGACGATCTGATTCCGCAGAGCCGTATCAATCTGATTGCTGAGAGTTCTGGCCTTGAGTGGACGAAAGGTTGAGATTGTCTACTGAGGGTGCCACCGTACCTATGAGTTCAGGCGTCGTAGACTTGGAGGACTTCGTCGCCGTAGTGATTGATTACCTTGACCGCGAACTTGCCTGACTGGGGCCGAGGGAAGGGCCGCGATCGGGTTGAGTACAGCGATGCCCATGCGGAATCGTCGACCTCTGCTCGCAGGACTTTGCGCAAGCGGGCGTACGGGTCGAGACCGTCAGGCTTGCCCTCGCTACCAGCGAAATAGATGTGCCTGACGCAGAACTCTTCCTCGTTGTAGTCGGTGTCGAGCATCCACATCGCGATGTCGTCGGTACCGCCCTCGCCGCGCAGCTCACCGGTCGTAGGGTTGTAGACGTCTACGCCGCGGATCTCGACCACTAGCCCGTCGGGAGTCTCGTGCTTGGCGACGTCCGGCTCGCCGAAGACCGTGAACAGGTTTGCGGTCCCGGTTTTCTTGAGCAAAGTGTCACCCATCGCCAGGTCGGCGTTCATCCGTACTAGGAGGATGGGCAGCCGACCGAGCTTCCGCTGCTCCGCAACCGTAGCGAAGTCGTCACTGCTCTCGGGGGTAAACTCGTTGACGGCCGAGCCGGCCAAGGCGTCAAAGCTGAACCCGCAGACAAGCAGCATGTCGAAGCCGACACCACGCAGCGATTCGCGGGCGGCCTGCTTGATCCAGTCCGCATCCACGGTGCCGTACTGCGGTCCCACACTGACCGCGATCCGAGTTGGTGTCTCCTCGCCTCCGTTGCGCTGTGCGCCTTCTGCGTGGATGAACTTCCCAGCGTGCGGAGTGAGCGAGGCGAACTCAAGCCGCTCCTTGCGCCAACCATTCTGGACGCCAGCCTTCGTCAGATTGTCAAAGATCGTCTTGAGATAGCTGTCGGCATCGGCGGTAGCAGGCTGATCAGCGCCGATGTTGAACGTGGGCGAGCGGTGCGGTGACAGACTCTCGACCGTAAACTTGCCAGCTACTCGGAGCTTCTTCTTGTCCTCGTAGGGTCGGTCGTAAAGCAGTTCCGTGTCGGCATGACGCTTGATCGCTGCGTCGATTTCTTGCCGAGTCATTCCTTCCTTAATATCCGGGTTGTTCGCTATTGACTTGAGTGTAATGTGTGGCACCCGCTCATAGACAAAGCCCTTGCGGATATCGCTGGTAGGTGGTCCGGGCGGAGCGTCGGCTCCGGATAGTTCCCGTTCCTTCGCGCGGCCCTCGTGCGAGTCTGCCAACAGATACGCGGGGTACTTCGCGCCGATGATGCGCTGCCGGGCGAGTGTGAGAGCCACCCGGGAGGTGTCGATGGTGATCCATCGCCGCCCCCACTGTTCCGCAACGAACGCTGTCGTCCCAGACCCGCACGTCGGATCGAGCACCAGATCCCCTGGATCAGTGCACATCAGCATGCATCGCTCGATGACTTTCGTGTTAGTCTGAACTACGTAGACCTTGCTTTCGGTGAAGTTTCCGGTCCCTGTATCCGCCCAGAAGTTGGTGATCGCTCTTACCGGAAAGTCGTCAGCATATCTGATGTATCGGATTGAGTTTGTTGCGATATGTATTCTATTTGCCCAACCCAGGCGGTTCATTCCATCGGGGTAGTTTGCTTTCCAGTGTGACGATTTGCCTGGCCGGTAAACCTTCCCTTTGTGTACGAATGGCTGCTCCATCGATGCGGGATTTTGTGATTGAAGATCGCCTGGTGTGTACAGGCGTGCATCTTCTGGTAATGACACCGAGCCGGAAATCTCGGCCGCAGTTAGCCCACGATACGTACCATCGGCAAACATGGCCCAACGATATGGTGCGCCGGGCTTTCGTTCTATGGGTTGCCAAAGCTGTCTGGTTTTTAGGTTTCTCAGATCTTTGGCGTACCAAAGAAGGTAGTCGCCCGCCCGCGCGAGAGTATTGGTGTCGAATCCGCTTGTAGTTGTGAACGATATGAGTGAAACAAAATTGTCCGGGCCAAATACTTCGTCGAGAAGGTTTCGGACCAGGTGAACGTTCTCGTCGCCTATCTGCACGAATATGCTACCCGAGTCGGTGAGCAGGTCGCGAGCTATTGCCATGCGATCGCGCAAATAGGAGAGGTAGGAGTGGATCTGGAGCTCCCAGGTGTCGCGGAAGGCTTTGATCTGCTCGACCTCGAGGGTGGTGTCGGACAGGTTGCCATCTCGGACGTCGGGCCTGCGGGTTGATTTCTGCCAGTTGGAGCCGAACTTGATGCCGTACGGCGGGTCCAGGTAAATCATCTGAACCTTGCCGCGCATCCGCTCCTTCTCCGCAAGCGACGCCATCACCCGCAGCGAGTCGCCGAGAATCATGCGGTTGGACCAGTCCGCTTCGTGCTGGTAGAACTCGACCGACTCCCACGAGTCGAGCCCGTCGAAGTCGCGGTAGTCGTCGGCGAACAGGTCAAGCTGCTCGGTCTCCGGCTCGGTTCGTTTCGTAGCCTGGCGCAACTCGTCGATCAGCGTGCGGGGGGCGATCTTTTCCTGGATATAGATCGGCGGGGCCTCGACGACCAGGTCCTCGGCGTCTTGGGCCTCCTTGCCGGTCCAGACGAGCTGTGGGTCGAGGCTGGGGTCCCGCTGTGCGACGTACCGCTCGATGCGGGCAGCTTCCGGTGACAGCAGGTCTTGATTGCCGGCTGTCGGGTTGTTGACCCGCTTGTCCTCGTGCCGGATCACCTGAAGCGGGGTGCCTGGCTTCGCGGTCGTTCTCTTCGCCCTCGGTGGCATCAGGCAGCCCCTTCCTCGTCGAGCATCAGATCAGTAAAAGTAGAGAGCCCGGTCCCCGCGTACAGCGCGGCGATCGCCGGAGCGAGGTCCAACTTGGCCCGTGTCGGGTCGCGCAGCTCGCAGAAGCTCCACCGGCCGAACCGGCCACTGTTGTTGACCGCCGGGACCCACATGTTGCGCGCTGCCCACGCCTTCTGCGCCGTCTGGCCTGGTGCCTTACGGCCGCCGGAGACCTCGACCAACAGGGTGCGGGTAACCCCGTCGCCTCGGTCGGCCAGCCGGACCAGGAAATCCGGGTAGAACCGGTGGGTTCGGCCGGCGTGCTCGTACGGGATCGCGAAGTCGAGGTGATCATTCTTGACGTACGCCGCGACGTCATCCATCGACTCGAGGGCCTGCGCGACCGACCGCTCCCAGGCATTACCGCCGGAGCCGTCGAGCGTGACGAAGTTGACCGGGCAGCGGTCGGGCCGGGTGACGAAGACCTCGCGGGTCGTGTGGAAGTCGACCACCGCGGTCGAGCCGACCGGGTCGGCTGAGCGCAGCACCGGCAGCACGTACTTCTCCCGGTCGCCCTGCTGACTGATCGTCTGGTAGATCTTCTCCGCAGCCTCGGCCTCGCGCAGCCTCAGCATCCCGTAGAAGGCGTCGTCGTGCAGCGTCACGCACTCTCGCATCCACTGTCGGGTGATGGTCAGCAGGTGCGGAAAGTACCACGGCTTCGGGTCCTGGTCGCTGTTGCGCAACTTGCGTTCCAACACCCGAGCTGCGAGTGCGTACGCGATCTGCTGCTCCCGCGCTTGCCGGAGCTTCTCCAAGTCGTGCTCATCGGTCTCGCCTGTCAGCCCGGAAACGACCGTGACCGTAGGGAAGTCGGCCTTGGACAGCACCATCCTGGCCTCGGGCACCGACAGATCGGCGATTAGCTTCTGATCCGGCATCTCCACGTGGTAACCGACAACCCTGGGGAAGGTGATCGTCAAGTTGGCCCGGTCCGGTTCGGCGCGAACGTGTCGGGTCGGCTTCAGTGTCAGCTCGCGGCTGGCGGCCACCGTCGGGATGAACTGGAACGGCACGCCGTAGACGTCGGCGTACTCCGGGGTGAACATGCCGTTCTCGTCGACGGCGTACGACCTGCGCCGCAGCCCTCGGCCCACTACCTGCTCGCAGATCAACTGGGTGCCGAACGCGCGGACGCCGAGGATGTGCGTGACCGTGTTGGCGTCCCAGCCTTCGGTCAGCATCGACACGCTGACCACGCAGCGCACCGGCTCCCCGAGCTTGCCCGCCTTGCCGACGGTGTTCATCACCTCGCGCAGCAGCTCCACGTCGCCGAGGTCGTCTGCGGATCGGCCAGGGAAGCGCTGCGCATACTCCTGCTTGAACTCCTCGATCTCACGACCTGCGGCGCGGCGGAACTCGTCGGACAGCTTGCCTGACTCGAACTCGGCCGCGTCGACCAGGATCGTACGTGGCCGGTGCAGCCACCGGCTGTCCTCCACGTTGGAAAACAGCGGTAGCTTGCCGGGGACCGGCACGGTGGTGTCCTGGACTTCCCGATCCCAACCGCCGATGTAGTCGTAGATCGCCTTGGAAACCGTCGTGTTGCTGCACACCACGATGAACACTGGCGGGGGCTGGCCCTGCGCTGCGGCCTGCGACGTCTCCCAGGCCCTGAAGGACTTCTCGTACGAGCCGTAGAGGCTGTGGATCGCAGCGGTCAGATGATCCGGCAGATCCTCGGCGCTGAACGGTTCCGACTTGCGGCGCCCGCCGCGCGGGAGTTGGTCGCGGATCTGTGACCACAGGTCGAGGTAGGCGACGTCGCGGGACACCCGGTCATCGTCGACCGGCACCCGGGGGATCTTGACGATCCCGGACTCAATCGCGTCGATCAGGGAGAAGTCGCTGACCACCCAAGGGAAGAGGGTGCCCTCGCGGTAGCCGGAGCCGGCCAGGAAGAAGGGCGTAGCGGACAGGTCGTATACCCGCTTGATGCCGACCTTGTCCCGGATCATCTCCAGGCCGGTGAACCAAATCCGTGCATGCTCGGCCTCCTCCTGGGCCTGCTTGCGCTCCTCGCCGGTGAGGTTGTCGATCACCGCCGCGCCGTCTTCCGGCTGGGCTGACCTGCCCCGGTAGCAGTGGTGCGCCTCGTCGTTGAGCACGACGATCTCTGAGCTGCCGGCGAGCGGCCGGAGCACCCGCGTCACCATCTGCGCAGGCGTCTCCTGGAACGGGTTGGGCCGGTCCGGGTTGAGGAAGGCTTTCGTGTTGCCGTGCAACCCTCGGCCGGCACGGGTTTCGCGCTGCTGGAACGAGTGAAAGTTGGTGATGACGATCTTCGCTTGCCCGAGGTCGGCGAGGTATTCAGCGGGCACCAGATCCCGCAGCTTGTAGTAGTTCTCCGGATCCTCTGGAAGCAGCACCCGCAACCGGTCACGGATGGTCAGGCCAGGCGTGACGACCAGAAAGCGCTTGGCGTAACTGCGATCGTACGGCGCGTTGACCTTGTTGATGGTGTGCCAGGCGATCAGCATCGCCATCACCACCGTCTTGCCGGAACCGGTCGCCATCTTTAGCGCCAGCCGGGGCAGGCCGTTGTTGTGCTCGGCGTTGACCGCGTCCAAGTCGTTGTTGACCCAGGCGCCGCTCCACTTCGACGCTGCCTCGGCCAGGAAGATCGCTGTCTCGGCGGCTTCCCGTTGACAGAAGAGGATCTTGTTGTCCCGATCCGGATCGGCCCAGTGCTCCAGCAGCCGGCGGGTTACTGGTGTGACGCCTGGCCAGCCGTCCCGCCGCCAGTTGTCCACCCGCGCCCGAATCTCGTTGACCTGCTTGTTCTCCCTGATGTCGTCGTAGGTGACGACCTGCGGGATCTCCAGTTGCCGGGCACCCTTGCGGGGCCGGGGGACCGGCACGAAGTAGCTCGACTTACGGCGCTCCGGGACGATCTCGCTGGTGATGCCGTCCCTGTCGAATGCGAAATGTCGGGTTGGTGGAACATATGGTGAGTTGATGATCGGGTTGTCGATCACTGCCTCGCCCATCGTGACCTCCCCGCAGCCGTACGCCACCGCTAAAGCCTCACAGGCTATCTCTTCAGCGTTCGTCGATCGCAGGAGGTAACCCGGTCAGTTGCGGACCGAAGGCCATCCTGCATCGATCCGCTGTGACGGCTCACGCGGCCAGGATGTCGCGAAGCTCCTTCGTAATGGCTTCAAGCTCCTCGACCTTGGTGGCCAGGTCTTCGAGCTTCTCCTCGTTCTTGCGGTCGGTCTTGAGAGTGTCGGAGGTGTTGACCTTGCGAAGGGCTCGTTCGGCAGCCTCACTGCTCGAGCCGTTGCGCACCGCGTTGACGATGTGCGCCGCGTCGCTCGAGGCTCTATAGACGACAACGTGCGCGTGCTGGCTGCGGGGCAGGTCCGGTGGCAGGTGGGCTAGACCTACGTCTAGGAGCGCCTCACTGATCCCGGCTACAACGTGGACCTTGAGTCGGTCCTTGCCGGTAATCTGCCTCAGGCTCAGCATGCTCACGCGCAACACGCCGCTGTGGGCGTCGACAGCACGTCGAAGATCCTGCCACGACTCAAAGATCTCCTCGTACTCGTCGCTGACGTCTGCCACGGGGTTCTTCCTCGCTTCTAGTGTTTAAGAGAGACTCAAGGTAGCTTAAAAATCTAGATCAGGCAAGCTTGATTTTAAATTGTAGGTTTTGGCTGCTAGATCGAGGTGTGGCGGCGCAGCGTCGCCCGGAGCCAACCGGCTGACAGCCGAGAGTGCACCTTGCCGGCACGGGGTGCTCGCGGTTGGATCAGGCTGACGCTCCAGCGGGCCGGCTCGTCGATGACGGGCACGCCAGCGAGCTCGGCGCGAACTTTCTCGGAGAGGTGGGACGGGTGCGGGAACTGCCGGCGTTCGGAGTGCAGTTGGCGCTGCTGGCCGGGCGGCGCGGCCTCGATGCTGGCGATCTTGCGCGCAGTACGGGCACCGCCGACACCGTGATCGCGTCGGTGCTCGACGGTGGCGAGCCGGACCCGGCGCTGCTTCGTCGGCTCGGACCCGTCCTCGGCCTACATCGGAGCGACCTGTTCGTGATCGCCGGTCAGCCGGTGCCGGACGATCTCACCCCGCTGGACGCCACCGCGTCGAGCACGCTCGGATCGCTGGCCTGGTCGCTGACGTACCTGCCGGGTGCCGTACCGGAACTGCACCAGCTTGTACGCGGGATGCCGCAGCAACCCCGCCCGGCCTCGCCGCCAGCGGTGCCACCGCGACACCGGCGCCTGCGCGGTGCCGGTGGCCTGGTGGTGCGGCTGCTGCACAACCGGAACCTGAATCTGCACGGCTCCGCCAAGTACCTGTTCGGCATCGGCAACGGTCCGGCGCTGTCGGGGTCGACGATCGGCTTGATCGGCGGTGCCGAGAAGGTGTTGACACCCGAGCTGCTGGCCGGGTTCGCCGCGTTCCTCGACATTCCCCGGGACGACCTCAGCGCGTTGACCGGGATCGACCTGGCCGGGGTCGACCAGCCGGCCCACCCGGACGCGGCCGAGGCCGCCGACCTGATCTGGGCGGCCCGCCGGCTGACCGCCGACCAACTACGACAGGTCAGCCGTAACGCCCACGCCATCCGCCATCAGCGCCCCGACGAACGTGAACCATGGCTTCGGTGCAGCCGCCCCAACCCCGCCTGACGCCAGGCCCGATGGGACGGACACGTGCAACTACCGTGGCGTCGTGACGGACGTGAGGCATCCCCAGCTGTCCGGGCTGGGGAGGAACCCGGCGACCCCGGACGATCTCCTGGTACGCCTGGCAGCCCATGCTGCTGGTCGGCATGGGATATCGCTGCGGCGAGGTCGGCTGGCAGACGCCGTCGTGGAAGCTCTGCTGGAGCACGGCGGCAGCGAGTCGGCCATCCACCTCAACGGCGAGCGCATCTCCACCCGGGTGCGGAAGGTGATCGCCGAGCATCCTGATCCTGCCATCCGACACGCCCACGCCAACTTCGTCCGGGACCTGGTGGACCTGAACTCGTCGCTGGGTATCGAGTCGCTCGAGGAAGCCTTCGGGGAGAGCCGGTTCAGCTTGGTCGAGTCGTTGGATCCGAAACTGCGGGCGGCAGTTGCGGATACCTGGGCTGATCGGCCACTCGCGGTGCACCTGCGGTTGCTCGCCGACCCCGATCCCTTGGTACGTGCTGCGGCGACCCTGCACCGCCACCCAGGGGTACCCGCCGAGTGGCGGGAGAGGTGCCTCACCGACCCGGCTACCCGGGTCAACGTCGCGCGCTATGTGCCGTTGACCGTCAAGCAGGCGACCGACCTGATCAGCAGTGGGGATCTTGAAGCGTGTCGGGCGGTGGCAGCCAATCCTGAGCTGCCTGCTGAGGCGGTCGAGCTGCTGATCGAGTCGGACGATCCGCAGGTGCGGGTGGCAGTCGCGTACAGCCGGCACCTTGACGCCGACACGAGAGACCGGCTGTTCGCGCTGGTGGCGGCCGAGGCCGACGCTGGCAGCATCGCCGCCTACGTTGCGTTGAGCTGGAACTTCGACGAACCGGGCTGGCTTCGTGAGGTGCCGCTTACCGAGCGGCTGGCGTACCTGGACCGCCCGCATCCGCCGTTCCGTCGGGTGCTGGCGAGCTGCCGCGACCTGCCGGACGCCGCCTGGGAACGGCTCGACAACGACCCGGACCTGCGGGTACGCCGGTACGCCGCCGCCCGGCCGGACGCCCCCGCCGCCGTCCTTGAACGACTCGTGCGTACGGGTGGCGCGATGTTCCATATCCGGCCGCCGATCGTCGAGCACCCGAACTTTCCACGCCACCGGCTGCGGGCCTTCGCCGACGATCCGGACCCTCATATCCGGTACATCGCCCTTGAGGATCCTGACCTGCCGACAGCGGTGCTGGAACGGCTTGCCGCCGACTCCGAGGCGTTCATCCGGCGCGGAGCGGCGCGGCACGCCCATGGCACCCCGGCCCTGTTGGAGCAGTTGCTCGCCGATGCTGATCCCGAGGTCGTCGACGAAGCCGCCGCCAACCCGCAGCTTCCCCTCGGGTCCATGCGCCGCATCCTCGACGAGCCGGCGTTGTAGTCGTTGCGCGACAGACCGATCGGTTTGGCGGGACGCGACGTGGCACGCACGGACGACGCCGGTGGTTCCTGGGCCCCGGTTCGTGTGCGGAGGTGTCGTTCGGAAGGTAAAGTCACGGCAGGTCGTTGCGGCTTCGACAATCGGTGTCGGTACAGGTTTGTAGAAACCACGCAGGCGCCTCTCGGAGCGAAGAGTTCGCTGTTACATCGTCGGCGCCCCTGGCCCTACGGCTTCACGGATCAGCTGAGCCCGTTTCACAAGGGGATCCCTATGAGCTCGTCCACACGCCTGTTGTTTCTGCACGGATACTGGCACGGCTCCTGGTGCTGGAGCGAAGTCACCGCCCGCGTCGCGGCAGCCGGCCGGGACAGTGTCGCAGTGGACATGGCCGGGCATGGCCTACGGGCCCGGCGTCCCCGCTCGGTCTACGCGCGCCCGTTCAACCCGCAGGCGATCGCCACCGAGGTCTCACCGGTGGCTGACGTCGACCTCGACCAGGCCGGGGACCTGCTCGTCTCGCAGATCAAGCAGGTCGGCCGGGGTGGCCCGGTGACGGTGGTGGCGCACAGCATGGGCGGCGCGGTGCTGACCCGGGCGACCGAGCAGACACCCGAGCTGATCGACCATGCGGTGTACCTGACGGCGTTCATGCCGGCGTCGAACCTGCCCGCGATCACCTACATCGACATGCCGGAGAACGCTGGCGAACTGATCGGGCCGTCACTGTGCGCAGACCCCGCCACGATCGGGGCGCTTCGACTGGATGTCGTGTCCGTCGAGCCCAGCTACCGTCAGCAGCTTCGAAGTGCGTTCTTCGGCGACGTCGCCCCGGTCGTTGCCGATGCGGCCATCGCACTGCTGACACCCGACGCCCCCGCCGGTATCGCTCTCGGTAACACCGCCCTGACCCGGTCCGGCTGGGGTTCCATCCCCCGCACCTACGTCACCTGCGCCCAGGACATGGCCATCAGGCCCGCCCTCCAGCAGAAGTTCATCGCCGACGCGGACGCCGCGTTCCCCGCCAACCCGACATCCGTTGTGGCGCTCGACGCGTCCCACGCGCCCTTCCTGTCCATGCCTCAGCAGGTCGCCGACATCGTCACCGCAGCGGGCTGACGGACCCGGTCTCCGGGGACAGTGGTCGCTCGACGACGCGACGTGATCGGCGCGGGCGGTTGACGGCAGTGGTTAGCGTCGGCGCATGATCAGTGGGCTTCTTCGGCGGATCTCGGCCGTCCTCGGTGCTGCGGCAGTCGGCGCGGCCGCCACCGTCACGGCGGCAGCGCCGGCTGCGGCGGATGTCACCCCGGCGGTGACCGGGTACGTGTGGGCCAGCAACCCCAGCACCGCCAGTCACACGGTGCCGATGTGGACCTCCGGCGGGCACACCTACTACTCGTACGCGAAGAATCCCGGCGGCGGGCCGATCACCGTGACCAGGTCCGGTGCCGGCGTTTACCAGGTGCGCTTCGGTGGGCTCGGGTCGCTGGTGACCGGCGGCGGGGGAGTGGTGCACGCCCAGGCGTACGGGGCGGCGGCCCGGTTCTGCACCGTCGGCTCCTGGTATCCGTCCGGCACAGATCTGCTGGTCAACGTCTACTGCTTCGGGTCCAGCGGTGCCCGGCAGGACGCGACCTTCGTGGCGAACTTCGTCGAAGCCACCGGCTCCACGCTGGCCGCCGACGGGGTGTCGTACCTCTGGTCGAATGATCCGACCTCGCCGATGTACACCCCGAGCAGCTGGTACCGCCACGACGCCGGCGGCGGCACACCGTGGGTGGCGCGGGACGCGCCCGGCTCGTACGCGGTGGAGCTGCCCGCCTCGGCCGCGCAGACGCAGACCACGTTCTATCAGATCACCGCCTACACGTCGGCTGCCGTGAAGTGCAAGGTGGACTCGTACCTCGCGGGCGGGATCGCCCGGGTGCGGTGCCGGGACGCTTCCGGGGCGTTCGTCGACTCCCGGTTCACGATCACCTGGACCGTGCACAACCTGTTGCAGCAGATCGCGCCGACGGCGTTGGCGACGGTCGGCGACACGTACCCGTCGGGTGGGTCGGCACCGGCGATCACCTGGACCAACGACAGCTCGGTGAGCGGCGACTACGCCGTGACCCGGACCGGGACCGGACGGTACGCGGTGTTCTTCCCGCAGATCATCGACTACTCCGGCCACGCCGTGGCCCACGCGTTGGGCTATCAGGAGGCGCACTGCCACGTGCAGTTCTGGCACCCGGTCGGCACCACCGACATGAAGGTCGGCGTGACCTGCGTGAACAGCGCCGGTGCCCCGGTCAACACCCCGTTCACGGTCGGCTTCACCTGGTAGTGCGGACCTGGCAGGAAAGTGTGCCGTTTCGGTGGGACCTGGTCACGCCGGACCACCTTGGAACGTTGCTCGATGGTGCCGTACCGCCGGATCTGTGGTTCCTCGATGAGCTCGTCACGTGCGCGGGGAAGGTGCTGGCCCGCAGCGGAAACGGTGACCTGTACTTCGTCGGCAGATCGTTGGACTCGATGTTCGACCTGCTCGGCGGAGTCCTCGCCGGACCCGTCGGCGTCCAGCGACTTCATCGGCTGCCGCTGTCGTTCCAGCGTCCGGCAGTGAGGTCCGGGAGCCGCCGGTGGCGGCGGCGTCCGTTGACCCGCGCCGAGGTGACCCAGGGGCGACGGTTCCTCGACGCGGTCGGGCTGACGCCACATGCGCTGGCCCGACGGGACCGACCAGCGGTCCTGGTCGACGTCGTGCACCGGGGTGGGACGTTCACCGAACTGTTCACCCTGCTGCGCGACTGGATCGACGCCGAACGCGAACCCTGGCCGGTCATCCGCCGCAAGCTGCGCTTCGTCGGCGTCACCAGCCGGACCAGGACCAGCCCGAACACGTACCGCTGGCAGCAGCACGCCACCTGGACCCGGACGCTGCCAGCCTCCGCCGTGACCAACGTGTCGTTGGACCCGTGGGTCTGGTCGCACTTCGGTGACCGTCAGGTGAAGCTGACCCGCTCGTTCTACCCCGACCGGTGGCTGGCCGAAGACACCGGACCCGGCCGCGACGAACGCACCCGACAGGCCCTCGCCGAGGCCGCCGCGCTGGTGGCGTACGGACGCAGTCGGGCCGGCCGCCACGCCGTCGCCCGCGCCGTGGGACGCGACCACGCACTCGCTCAGCCCTGGCTACGCACCCTCGTCACGAACCTCACGAAGAGCTGACCGACAGCCTCAGGCGGGCATCGCCGGCGACTGGGCCTTCGCCGTGCTCGACTGTGTCACCGGCAAGGTGGCCAGCGCCGAGAACCCGCGGCTGTGGCGGGACATGCTGACCGTACCCGTACCCGTACTCCGTGATTCAGCGCGTGCGGCGGTAGTGCATGGCCACCGCGCCGTTGCGCAGCGGCTGCGCCGACAGCAGTTCGAGCTGGCGGGTGCCGGGCAGCCCGCCCTGGAACAGCGTCGGGCCGTGGCCGGCGATCCTGGGATGGACGAGCAGCTGGTACTCGTCGATCAGGTCCAGCCGGTCGAGCTCGGTCGCGAGGGTGCCGCTGCCGAGGAGGACCCCGGCCGGGGTCGCGTCCTTGAGCCGCTGCACGCCCTCGCGCAGATCGCCGGCGATGTGGTGGCTGTTGGTCCATGGGAAGTCGATACGCGTCGACGACACCACGTACTTGGGTTTGGTCTCCAGCTTGACCGCCCATTCGCGGATTGCCGGCGGCGCCTCCTGGTCGCTGCGGGCGACGGCCGGCCAGTAGCTCTCCATCAACTCGTAGGTGACGCGACCCCACAGCATGGCCCCGGCCTCGTCCATGAGGCGGGTGAAGAGGGCGTGCGTTTCGTCGTCAGCGATCCCCTCCCGGTGGTCGACGCAACCGTCCAGGGTGACGTTGAGGCTGAAGGTGAGCAGGCCCATGGCCGGCGAGTCTAACGCCACGACAGTGGCGCGCCCTGCGATTCTGACCACGGGATGCAACTGGAGGACGCTGGGACCATCGCTCGTGCGACGGGACGTGCCCCACATCGAGGGCTGCGGACGGTTGCAGTTGATCCGACAGACGCCCAGGCGGGTGTCAGGACTTCCGGAGTTGACGTAGCCACTCGACACCGAGTCGGTGGCCGTCGAACTGGTCGGGGTGGGCAGGTCGACCGGCGCATTCCGGCATGCAGACGTCCGAGCGCCTCCAGCGCGGCCACCGGGCCACCGGGCTGCCGACCTCGAACAGTCGCTGAGCGGTGTCCACTTCACGCTTGGCGCACTGGTGCGCCGCCGGTGCCACCTGCGGCTGCCTGCGTTGCCCGCTGGGTCGCCTCCGCCTGCATGGGACCACCGTAGATCAGCGTTCTCGGTGCAGCGGCCGCACGTTCCGGTCTCCCGTGTGTCAGGGAACCAACCTGAATTGCTCTTGTCGGCAACCTGATAGATCGTCGCCATGTTGTCGAAACCAGAATTAATCGATGATCGGCCATCATGCCTGATGGCTGGCGGGTTGGACCTCGAAGTGCCCGTGATCGAGATCGAAGTGGCTCGGACCGGAGCCTGACATCCTGGTACCTTCGGTCAAGTCGATCTTTCCGGGTGGACGGCAACTGAGCCTGATCTCTTGATCCTGGAGTGTCTCGTCCGGCTCTAATCTGGCCGTCCTTCGTGTAGTCACCGACCTTGGGACGCTTTCATGATCGATAGTACGGAGACCGATGGATCGAAGCCGGGAGAGCAGCCTGTCCCGTTCTTCTACACGCCAACGCCTCCCCAGCCTCCGCCCACGTTCAGCACGATCACCCGGATGCTGTGCAGCGCGGCCTATCTCAACAACGACTTCGCGCGTACTGTGATCGACGAGGTGGTCGGAGACGAGCAACGGGCCGTCGCGAACTCTGTCGATTTCGACCTCGACCCGGTGGTCCGGCACTCCTTCCAGGCCCGGAAGATGTTGTTCATCAGGGATTCCGTCCTGACTGGGCTGCTGCTGGTCGGCCTCATTACCTTCCCGTTCGTGACGCTCGCCTGGATTCTGGTGGCGGCGGGGCTCCTCCACCGGAGCAAGTACCGCGGCGCCCCCAAGTACACGAGGGGGCCTCGTGGCACGGCGTACTTCGTCGCAGCGGCCATCGTCTTCTGCTGCCTCGGCATCTACTCGCCGCTCCTGCTCCTGTTCGCCAGTCTGGCGCCCGAAAACAACGATCCGACGGGGCTGGCCGGCGATGACCCGTTAAGTGGTGCCCTGCCGGTGATCGACGCGTTCTTCACGTTCGCGCTGGCCCTGCCGCTGACGTTCGCCATCGGCACCCTGGCCGCCCTCGCCGTGCACCGGATGATGGCCTTCCGGGCAATTCTGCAAGCGTTCGGCGCGGATGTGCCGGGCAGCGCTCCGCAGCTGCCGAACGAGCGGATCGCCCAGCGGCTGCACTGGGTACGCGGGACCCAGAACGGCAACGTCACCGTGCACGCCCGTAACCCGCTACTCGGAGCGGGCGCCGCGGTCGGCAACGCCTCGTGGACGATGGCCTTGAGCCTGCGGACCGACCCGACCCTGCTGCCCCCACGGATTCGACGCCCCAGCCCCGGGTGAGCGTTCACGACTCGGTCGATCCGTACGAGATCCACGTCGCGATCCGCAAGCGGGTCTGGGCGCTCACCGATCCTGCGCTGCCCGAGCACCAGCGGGTGCCCGGCGTACGGGTAGCGGACCACATCGTCGCCGACGGCGAGCGCCGCGAGGGCGACCCGCTCCTGGACCCGGCCCGCCGGCCGCACTCGGTGGCCTCACCCGAAGCCATCGCCGCGATCATCCGCCACCCGCAGGGCGGACTGCGCTACTACCAGCGGATCACCATCGGTGTCGAGGGCAAACCGGTCGTTGCCGGCGACGGACGCCTGGTGCTGCCGGCGCAGAACCAGGAAGTCGTCATATCCGCCTTCGTTCATGTGGCGGTCGAAGGTGGCCGACTGTACGCCGAGTTCCTCGGCATGATGTTGCCGCCGATACTTGAGGAGTACCACGTCGCCGACCGCCTGCGGAAGTCGGCGGCGCTGCGGCTCGGTGAGGCGGTGTCGAGCGCGGTGCGATTGTGGCCCGAAACGATCAAGGCGCCACTGCACGCGGCGCGGTCACTCTGGCAGATCATGACGCTGTCGAACCGGATGGACCGGGCACGTGAGGACAGTCAGCAGAACCTCATCCACGACTACGGTGCGCGGATCAGCGTGCGAGAACTGGCGAGCGAGGAGACGCCGCAGAAGTTCCTTCAGTCCCTGGACGCCGAGAAGTACTTGAAGCTGGTCGAGAAGGCGGTGTCCGAGGCGCTGATCGACTACCTCGAGGAACACCACGTCGACACCTCCGAGTACCGGACCCGGATGACCTACATCCAGAACAACAGCACGACGATCTCGGAGAGCACGTTCGTCAACAGTGCCGTGGCCGTCGGCTCCCACTCGTCGGCAAGCAACTGAGAGGTGTGGCCGAACAATGGGCGGTGACAACTTCAACATCAGCAACATGAACGTCGACGAGTCGGCGGTGGCCATCGGCAACAACGCGAAGGCCGAAAGAAGCGCGGCGAAGGCCGAAAGGAACGCGCCATCCGGCGTAGGCCAGTCGCCGTCCGCGCCGACCGACGCGGTGCCCACGGCCGGTTCCCCGCAATCGGCCGGATCGCTCCGAATCCTGTACCTGACCGCTGCTCCGCACGGCGACCTGCGGGTGGACCAGGACCTCCGGATCGTCCGGGAAGCGGTGCGGGCAGCCACGTACCGGGAGCTGGTCGCCGTCGAACCGATGGCCGCCGCCACCGACACCGATCTGCTGGACGGCCTGGCGCGCTGTCGCCCGCACGTCGTCCACTTCTCCGGGCATGGCAGCAGATCCATGCTGGAATTCGACGGCGGCAGCGGCTCATCTGCCTCCAGCTCGGCGATGAGCGCCAGGACGTTCCTGAACGCACTGAACGCCGTCGACCGGCCGCCCCGCCTGGTGGTGCTGAACTCGTGCCACTCGGCGGCGCAACTGGAAGTGCTGACGACGGTGGTCTCCGCCGCCGTCGGGATGAGCGATCGGATCAGCGACAAAGCGGCGATCGCGTTCGCCGCCCGCTTCTACGCCGCCTTGGCCGAAGGCCAGTCGGTCGCCAGCGCTCTGGCGCTGTCCAGAGTCGGTCTTGAGATGAGCGGGTTTCCCGACGCGGAGCTGCTGACTCTCCGCACCGCACCCGGCGTCGACGCGGCGAGCCTGTTCCTGGTCGACGCAGGTCGATAGTCCAGGCGGGAGGAGCTGACCAGGCGGGACCCGACTCGGGTTCCGCCTGGTCAGGGATTCGAGGCCACCGTCCCGGCGAGGTGCCGGATCCGCCACGGCGTCAGCGCGTACGCGGCAAGACCGGCCACGCACAGCCCGACCGCCAGCAGCAGGCTCGGCAGATGGCCAGCCGGCTGGACGGTGAACTCCCACCAGCGGTAGCCGCCGCTGGCACCGTGCCCCCAGTAGAGGATCGCGCAGACCGCTACCCAGGGCGGGATCCACGAGTACGCGCCGCCGAGCACCCAGCCGCGCAGCCGGTGGTACGCCGCCCCGCCGGCCGCCTCCAGCGCGTGCATCGGGCTGGCCAGGGTGAGCACGGGCAGCGTGCCCGAACCGACCCCCAGCAGCCGCCAAAACTCGACGTTCGCGCCGCCGCTGTCGGTGGCGGCCGGGACGACGGTCGCGTACGCGCCCCAGCCGACGGCGACGGCGGCGATCAGCACGATCACGGCCAGCAGCCACCACGCCTTGCGTACCTGCAAGAAGACGACGACCACCTGCAGCCGCGACCAACGGTCATGCTCATCCGGCACAGCGGTGGTGTTCCTTCACCTCGGCGATGAGAGTCGACGCCCAGGCCGCCCCCACCGGCCAGCCGCCATTCGAGCCAGGCGTGGAGCCGGACAGCGCGTAGTCGACGACCCGTGGCCGCAGTCGTCACGAACGCGACCGCCGCAACCAGCAGGTAGGGCGCGACCAGCCAGGACAGGGCCGCCGCGAACCGGGTCAGCTCGATGGTTACCGGTCGGATCGCGGCGGCGGCCTCCTGCTCGTGCAGCCCGCGCAGCTCGACGGCAGCGGCGACCCAGGCCGCGAGCCCGGCGGCGAAGACGCTGACGAAGAAGGCACTGATCTGCGCAGCGGCACCAGTCTCCGGCCAGATCCCGATCCAGAATCTGCTGCGTCCGAACAGGATGGCGAGCCCCAGGACGAGCAGTGGAGCGAAACCCCACCGGGCGACGCTGGTCCGCAATTGCAGCCACAGCGCGCTCACCGCGTCCCGACCTCATCCTGTGGCAGCAGACCCAGGTATGCCTGTTCCAGCGGAGTATGGCCCGGCAGGGACTCGTCGGCGGTGGCCTTGAGTTCGTCGGTGGAGCCGGCGAAGCGGATCCGACCTGCATGCATGACCACGACCCGGTCGCAGATGGCGTCCACGTCGTCGATGAGGATGGGTGCTGAGTAGCACCGTGGTGTCGGTCAACCCGGCGATGATGTCGCGGAACCGCACCCGTTGCTGCGGATCAAGGCCCACGGTCGGCTCGTCGGGCAGGACGACGCGCGGCTGGCCCACGATCGCCCAGGCGATTGTGGCCCGCTGACGCATGCCGCCGGACAGCCGCCCCAGCTTGGTACGGGTCTCGCCGCTCAGGGCCACATGGTCGAGGGCAACCCGGGCCGCGTCGGCCCATTCGCGGGGCGGCAGGCCGCGCGGTCACCCCAGGACGAAGCTCCAGGTCAAGTCCCTCAAACACGGTACGGCGTCCATAGCCCTGGCTGAGTCGCGTGGCGGAAATCAAACGTGCACCCTTCGAATTCGCGGCCGGCGTCCGCCGGAGCTGCTAACTGGCCGGGTCCGTTATACAGGTGAAGCTGACCTGCTCGCTGTACCCCGACCGGTGGCTGACCGAAGCCGCCGCGCTGGTGGCGTACGGACGTAGTCGGGCAGCCCTGGTTACGCACCCTCGTCACGAATCTCACGAAGAGCTGAACGACGGCTTCCAGATACGTCTTGATGATCTATAGGGGATTGTGACGGCTGTCACAGATCTGGGGTGGTAAGTGGGAGCCTTACAAGGGTGCCACCTGCGCGTCCACAGCTGACTCCAACATCATCCGGTAGTTGCCTGGTGACCCAGGGTTGACGGACTCAAATAGGTCGTTGACTATGGCAAGGGCGGTTCAACAAGCAGGGTGTGGGCCAACCGGCCGCGCCGAGTCGCCGTTGTCATTGCTGCCGTTCCCGCAGCACCAGCCTCCGTCCTCGCCATTCCGAGACCCGGAAATGACGCGTGGATTCGAAAGCAACCTGGATGGTTGCTCGACAAAGAGGAGTTAGCCGTATGGGTGTGCCTGGCAGAACCCGTATTACCCGGGGTGCTCGACGCCTCGGTGTCATCGCGCTGGCCGTGGCCGTCGCGCCAGTCCTGTCCGCCACCGGGGCCACTGCAGGTCCGGCCGAGGTGGAGACCAAGCCGACCCGGGTCGCCGGCTCCGATCTGAGCACCAGCAGCTCGCTCGCGCCGGTGCAGCTGCCGGGTGACAAGACCGCCCGCACCTATTCACCCGCGCAGCTCAAGGCGTTCGAGCGCACCGGCGGAGACCCCGACGTGCTGGCGTACTGGACACCGGAGCGGATGAAGGCGGCCAAGCCGCTGGACGCACCCGGCGACGCCGTGTGGGTCGAGAACACCGCGCGGGCCATCGCCAGCAAGACGCCCACGGTCGTGACCAAGCCGGTGGCCGCCACCGTCGCGACGAAAGAGATCGCTGCCCCGGATCCGGTGACGAACTTCTCGATCACCAACGGCAAACTGTTCATCGGCGGCTACGAGAGCGGCTCGTGGTGCTCCGCCTCGGCGGTCGCCACCTCGTCCAAGCGGGTGTTGATCACCGCCGGCCACTGTGTCCACAGCGGCCAGGGCGGTGACTGGCTGAGTAACCTCGTCTTCGTGCCGAAGTACAACGCCTTCAACGCCGACCACGACCCGGTCGGCCGGTTCCAGGCATACCGGTTGCGGACGTTCAACGAATGGATGAACAACAGCAACCTCAACCGGGATGTCGGCTGGGTGACCACGTTCTCCGGTGGTGACTGGAACACGACGGTCGTCGACACCGTCGGCGGGCATGGCCTCGCCTACAACGGTGGCACCGAGTTCGATGTGTCAATTTTCGGATACCCGAGCAACCGCGACGGCGGGGACAAGATGTGGGCCTGCTGGGGCACCGCCGTCGACAACAGCATTCTCGACAACCGTTCGAAGATCACCTGCAACTTCGGTGGCGGTTCCTCGGGCGGTCCATGGATCTGGAATTACAGCAACGCCAACGGTCTCGGACATGTCCGATCGGTCATGTCCACCGTTGACGGCAGCGGAGTGAACCGGGGGCCGTATTTCGACACGGCGGTCCTCGACGGCACGAACGCCGCCAACGGCGACTGGTAATCTGAGTCGATGCTGACGCGACGACCGCCCCGACTGACAGCCGTACTGCTGGTCGGGGCGGTCGTCGCGCTGAGCGCCTGCGGCCCGGCAGCCGAGCCGGGCGACGACGGCGACGGCACCACCGCCACCCGGGCACCGGACGCCGCAACGAGCCCGGGGGCGCTGCCGGTCCGCGACGACCTGGTTGACCCGCACGTCGTCGCCTGGCGCCGCTGGCGCGCCGTCGACGACCGTACGCTCGAATTCACCGTGACCGCCGGTCCCGCCGACTGCTACGGCGCCGAGCCGCAGGTGCAGGAGAGCGAGACAGCGGTGCGCGTCCAGATCCGGGTGGGCCGGCTGCCTGAAGCGGCCGACGAGGAATGCCCAGCGATCGCCCTGGAATCGGCTGTCCTGGTACGCCTGGCCGCGCCGCTGGGCGACCGCGAGGTCGAGCAGTTGAACTGACCCCGTCCCGTGCCCGGGTCGTCGTGCATGGCGGCACGGCCGGGTCGAAGGCCGCGCCTACCATCGGAGCCATGGCACTGACGGCGGACGACGTCGACCGGTTCGAGGCGGCCCGGCCACGCCTGGCGGCGATCGCCTACCGCCTGCTCGGCTCCGCCAGTGAGGCCGAGGACGCCGTACAGGAGACGTTCCTGCGCTGGCAGGCCGCCGACGTCGACCGGATCGACGTCCCCGAAGCCTGGCTGACCAAGGTCCTCACCAACCTGTGTCTCAGCCAGTTGACCTCCGCGCGGGCCCGCCGCGAGACGTACGTCGGCCAGTGGCTGCCCGAGCCGCTGCTCGCCGGCGACCCGATGCTCGGCCCGGCCGACACCGCCGAGCAGCGCGAATCCGTCTCGTACGCCGTCCTCGCCCTGATGGAACGCCTGACCCCGCACGAGCGGGCCGTGTACGTCCTGCGGGAGGCGTTCGGCTACCCGCACCGCGACATCGCCGGCATCCTCGGCGTCTCCGAGGCGGCCAGCCAGCAGATCCTGCACCGGGCCCGGCGGCACCTCGCCGACGGGCGGGCCCGCACCGAGGTCGACCGGGTCGCCGCCCGGCGGGTCGTCGAGGAGTTCCTGGCCGCCGCCACCAGCGGTCGGATCGAGCCGCTGGTACGCCTGCTCACCGGCGACGCCGTCTCGATCGGCGACGGCGGCGGGCACGTCCCGGCCCGCGCCACGCCGGTCGTCGGTGCCGTCGCGGTCGCGAAGTTCCTGCGCGGCCTGTTCACCCCGGGGGCGGCCAAACGCGCCCTGCTCGGCGGCTCACCCGAGGTGTACGCCTGGACCGCCAACGGTGACCCGGCGGTCGTGGTCGTCATCGACGGCCGGGTCATCGGCGTCATGTGCCTGCAGGTCACCGCCGACGGCGTCGCCGTGGTCCGCAGCCAGGTCAACCCCGACAAGCTGCACCGGGCCACCACGTCCTGGGCCGCCGCCGACCACGGGGAACCGCTGTTCATCGCCTTCTGACCCCACCGTGTGAGCTGCTTCACGCCGCTGTCGCGTCAGCAAACGCGGGGCTGCCCGGTTCAGGTGGCGTCACACCCCGTGCAGACAGACAGGAGCAGGACATGCGGCACCGCATCATCGTCCTCGGCGCCGGCTACGCCGGAGCCACCGCCGCCGGCCGCCTCGCCCGGCGGCTCAACCCCGCAGACGTCACCATCACCGTCGTCAACGCCGAACCCGACTTCGTCGAACGCGTACGGATGCACCAGCTGGCGACCGGCCAGGACCTCAAGCCCCGGCCGTTGCGGGAGATGTTCGCCGGCACCGGCGTCGAGCTGCGGATCGCCACGGTCACCGGTGTCGACGTCGACGCCAGGACCGTCACGGTCGCGGACGCGGCCAGCGACGGCCCCGACGGCAGCGGAGCCGACACCCTCGGCTACGACACGCTCGTCTACGCCCTCGGCAGCGGCTGGAACCCCGGAGCCGTCCCCGGCGTCGTCGAACACGCCGACGAGATCGCCAGCCGGCCCGGCGCGCTGCGGTCGCGGGACCGGCTGGCCCGGCTCGCCGCCGGGCAACCCGTCGTCGTGGTCGGCGGCGGCCTGACCGGACTGGAAGCCGCGACCGAGATCGCCGAGGCCCGCCCGGATCTCGATGTCGCCCTCGCCGTGCGCGGCGGCCTCGGCGACACCCTGTCGCCGAAGGGCCGGGCGCATCTGCGCAAGGTCCTCGCCGGGCTCACCATCACCGTGTACGAGCACACCGCCGTTACCGGCGTCGCCGCCGACCGGGTCACCACCGCCGACGGCGGCACCATCCCGGCCGCCGTCACCATCTGGACCGCCGGGTTCGCCGTCCACCCGATCGCGCGTACCACCGGATTGCAGCTTGCTGACAGCGGCCAGATCGTCGTCGACGGCACCATGCGCTCGGTGTCGCATCCGGACGTGTACGCCGTCGGCGACGCGGCCCGGGCGATCGGCCCCGGCGGCAAGCCGCTGCGGATGTCGTGCGCCTCGGGCACCCCGATGGCGTGGCAGGCCGCCGACTCGATCGCGGCCCGGCTGACCGGCGGGAAACTGCCGAACGCACCCCTGCGCTACTTCAACCAGTGCATCTCGCTGGGCCGTCGTGAGGGCCTGATCCAGTACGTCACCGCCGACGACCGCGCCAAGCCGGCGGTGCTGACCGGACGGCTCGCCGCCGGCTACAAGGAGCTGGTCTGCAAAGGCGCCGCCTGGGGCGTCGCCAACCCGACCCTGCGGCTGCCGACCCGCCGCCGCCGCGTAACCCGCAGCGCCGCCCACACGGGCACCGCAGCCGGCTGACCCTCAGCCGTCGAGCGACACTAGCCGGCCTGGTAGACGTAGGTGGGGCTGCCGGGCGCGGTGACGTGGAGGTCGCGGCGGACCTGATGACCACCGACGAAACTCGACCGTACGGCGTCCCCGCGGCCGCCCCACGTGAGGTCACCCGGCCGGGATTCTGGTCCGGGTGAACTGCTCCGAGACCTGCCACATCCGAGCGGCGTCCTCGGTGAGCAGCGGGGAGAAGGTCCGGTGCTCGACCGGCGGGCCGCCCAGGTTGCCGAGGCCGCTGGGACCGTACAGCACACCGCCTTTCGCGTCCGGGGCCGTCGCGGCGAGCAGCGCCGGCAGGGCCGCCGTCTCGACGGTGCCGAGCAGGATGCCCCGGGCGGACAGGGCACGGATCAGCCGTACCTGCGGGGTGTCCTTGCTGCGGCCGACCTCCGGGCGGGCGGCGAGCAGGCTGGTCGGGGCCACCCCGGGGTGGGACAGGTTGCTGGTGATGCCCCAGCCCTCGGCCTGGCTGCGGCGGTCCAGCTCCAGCCCGAACAACCCGAACGCGATCTTGGATTGACTGTAGGCGCGCTGCCCGTGGTAGCCGCGTTCCCAGCCCAGGTCGTCCCAGTTGATGGTGCCGCTGCGGGCCGCGATGCTGATCTGCGAGGTCACCCGGGCCCGCCCGGCGCGCAGCAGCGGCAGCAGGTTGCCGACCAGCGCGAAGTGCCCGAGATGGTTCGTGCCGAACTGCAGCTCGTGCCCGTCCGCCGTCGTCTGACGCTGCGGTGGGGTCATCACCCCGGCGTTGTTGATCAGGATGTGGATCGGCCGGTCCTGCGCGAGCAGGGTCTCGCTGAGGGCGGTGACCGACGCCAGGCTGGACAGGTCGAGGTCGCGCAGCGAGACGTCCGCGCGCGGGGCCGCCGACCGGACAACTCCCATCGCGTGTTCGCCTTTACGCCGGTTGCGTACCGGTAGGACCACCTCCGCCCCGGCGGCGGCCAGTCGGGTGGCGATCACCAGGCCCATTCCGTCGCTGGCGCCGGTGACCAGCGCTCGTTTTCCGGACAGGTCGGGAATCGTGATGTCGATCGTTCGCCGTGCCATGGTGCGTCTCCTTCGTCGGGTACCCCACCGATCCTCAGGCGTCGCCGGCACCGCAACCACGGCCTGCCGATCCCCGGCTCCGGCCGGCCCCCCATCGGTCCGGCGGCGTCCCCGCCGGTCCGTCCCGTCGCAGGGGCGGATCGGCGATCCGTGGTTACCGCTGGCCACGGACGGTAGAAACGAGGCAGGACCGCGAAGGAGACACCCCGATGATCGACCGCGCAGGGCTGGCCGAGTTCCTCCGCAGCCGCCGCGAGGCGCTGCAACCGGAGGACGTCGGCCTGCCGCGCGGCCCCCGCCGACGCACCAGCGGGCTGCGGCGCGAGGAGGTCGCCGCCCTGTGCCACATGTCGACCGACTACTACTCCCGGCTGGAGCGCGAACGCGGGCCGCAGCCGTCGAGCCAGATGCTCGCCTCGATCGCCCAGGGCCTGCACCTGTCCCTCGACGAACGGGACCACCTGTTCCGCCTCGCCGGGCACCAGCCGCCGGCCCGTGGCGGCGGCGGCGTCACCGAACACATCAGCCCCGGCCTGCTGCGGGTCCTCGACCGGCTCACCGACACCCCGGCCGAGATCGTCACCGAGCTCGGCGAGACGCTGCGGCAGACCCCGCTGGGGGTCGCCCTCACCGGCGACACCACCCGGTTCACCGGGCCGGCCCGCAGCGTCGGCTACCGGTGGTTCACCGACCCGAGCGCCCGGGACCGCTACGCCCCGCAGGAACATCCGTTCCTCACCCGGATGTACGCCTCCGGTCTGCGCCAGATCGTCACCCTGCGCGGCCCCGACTCCCGGGCCGCGCGGCTGGCCGACCTGCTCCTCGCCGGTAGTGAGGAGTTCCGCCGGGCGTGGGACAACTACGAGATCGGCGTCCGCCCGCACGACGTCAAACACTTCGTTCACCCGCAGGTCGGCGCCCTGGAGCTGACCTGTCAACAACTGGTCGACCCCGGCCAGGCCCACTCACTGCTGGTCTACACCGCCATCCCGGGCAGCGAAAGCCACGACAAGCTGCACCTGCTGTCCGTCATCGGCGCCCAGCCGCTGCGCTGACCGGCGCGGCCGCCCGCCGCGCCTGACGACGCGGCGGGCGGATGACCTCAGGTGGTCGTGCAGACCAGGTCGGTCGGTGGGTTGTTCGTCCCACCGACGCTGGCGAGAAACCCGAAGGTGGTCGAGCCGCCGGCCGGCAGCGACCCGTTGTAGGACACGTTGGTGACCCGTACGTTCGCGCCGCTCTGCGTGTGGGCACCGCTCCACATCTGGGTGATGACCTGCCCGTTGGGGAAGGTCCAGGTGACGGCCCAGTCCTGGATCGGTGCGGCGCCGGCGGTCACGGTCACCTCGCCCTGGAAACCGCCGGGCCACGACCCGGTGACCGCGTACGTCGCCCGGGCCCCGGACGGCGGGGGAGAGCTGCTCGGACTCGGGGTCGGGGACAGCGACGGACTCGGCGAGACCGACGGGGACGGGCTCGCCGACAGGGTCGGCGTCGGTGTCGGTGACACGCCGGGGCGGGCGAGCCGGTAGGTGCTTCCGGCGCGGACGGCGAACTGGACGACGTCGGTCTCCGGCTGGGTGCTGCCCGGCGTACTGCCGTCGTCGAGGTCGGTCAGGGTGAAGGCCGCGGTGAACAGCCGGGCCCGCAGCCGTACGGTGCCGTCGCGGTCGGCACGGACGTGGAACTCGTCGGCCCGGCCGTCGCGCCACACCATCGCGACGGTGTAGCCGCCTCGGCCCCGCAGCCCGGCGACCTGCCCGGTCGGCCAGGCGGCGGGCAGCGCCGGCAGCAGGTGCAGCTCCCCGTTGTGGCTCTGCAGCAGCATCTCGGCGACCCCGGAGGTGGCGCCGAAGTTCCCGTCGATCTGGAACGGCGGGTGCAGGTCGAACATGTTCGGTGCCAGCCGGTCGGTGCGGACCAGGTCACGCAGCAGCTTGTGGGCGCGGGCGGCGTCCTCCAACCGGGCCCAGAAGTTGATTTTCCAGGCCAGCGACCAGCCGGTGCCGTCGTCGCCCCGGATCTCCAGGGTCCGGCGCGCGGCCTCGAACAGCTGGGGGGTGCCGCGCCGGGTGATCTGGTTGCTGGGGTGCAGCCCGTAGAGGTGGGAGACGTGCCGGTGGTTGCGTTCCGGCTCGACCCAGTCGGCCAGCCACTCCTGGACGTTGCCCCGGGAGCCGATCCGCATCGGCGCCAGCCGGTCGCGGGCCGCCCGGACCTGGGTCCGCAGAGTCGGATCCACGCCGAGGACCTCGCTGGCCCGGGCGACCCCGTCGAACAGGTCGCGCAGGATCTGGTTGTCCATCGTGGGTCCGGCGCAGACGCTGGCGTCGCCGTGGTGGGCGATCTCGGGGGAGTTCGACGGGTTGGTGACCAGGTATCCCAGGTTCGGATGGGTGACCAGGGTGTCGAGGAAGAACTGGGCCGCGCCCTTCATCGCCGGATAGTTGGTCTGCAGGAAGGTGACGTCGCCGGTGAACTGGTAGTGCTCCCAGATCAGGGTGGCCAGCCACGCGCCACCGGTCTGCCACATGCCCCAGAACGCGCCGTCGACCACAGAGGAGCCCCGCCACCCGTCGGTGTTGTGGTGGGTCACCCAGCCGCCGGCGCCGTACTGCGCCTGCGCGGTCCGCGCGCCGCTGACCGCCAGGTCCCGGACCATGTCGAAGACCGGCAGGAAGCACTCGGAGAGGTTGGTCGTGTCGGCCGGCCAGTAGTTCATCGGCAGGTTGGCGTTGATCGTGTACTTCGAGTCCCACGGCGGGGTCATCGAGTCGTTCCAGACGCCCTGCAGGTTCGCCGGCTGGCTGCCCGGACGTGACGACGAGATCAGCAGGTAGCGGCCGTACTGGAACAGCAGCGCGGAGAACTGCGGGTCGTCGACGCTCGCGTGCTGGGCGATCCGGACGTCGGTGGGCTGGTCGGCCGCCGCCGTGCGCCCCAGATCGATCGACACCCGGTTGAACAGCGCCTGGTAGTCGGCCAGGTGCCGGCTGCGCAGCTGGTCGAAACCGACGGTACGGGCGGTGTCGAGATGGTTGCGGGCGATGCCCTGGTAGTCGCCGTTGACGGTGCGGAAGTCGACGTAACTGGATCCGATCGAGACCAGCAGGGTGACGCTGGTCGCGCCGGACACCCGCAGGCTCCCCCCGGAGCTGCTGACCGTCCCGCCGGTGGCGATGGCGGTGGTCAGGGCGAGGAAGCGCACCGAACCGGTGACGCCCTCCATGCTCCCGGAGGTGCCGTCGAGTGCGATCGTCGTCGCGTTCGGGCTGGAGACGGAGCTGCGCTGCGGGCTGTCGAAGGTGGCGGTGAAGGTGATCGCGTTCGACCGGTCCGCGGTCAGCCGTACGACGATCACCTGGTCCGGAGCGCTGGCGAACACCTCGCGCCGGTACCGCACGCCCCCCAGCACGTACGTGGTGGTGACGGTGGCCGTGGTGAGGTCGAGCGTACGGTCGTACTGGGACATGCCGCTGGCGGAGCCAAAGGCGAGCCGCAGGTTGCCGACCGGCTGGTAGGCCAGCTGCCCACCGGGCGAGCCCATCATCGTCTGGTTGATCAGGTTCTGCGCCTGGGTCCACTGGTCGGCGAAGACCAGCCGGCGGATCTCGGCCAGCGCGCCGGCGCCGCGCGGGTTGGCGGAGTCGTAGGGGCCGCCGGCCCAGACGGTGTCCTCGTTGAGCTGGAGCCGGTCGGTGTCGACGTTGCCGAAGACCATGGCGCCGAGTCGGCCGTTGCCGACGGGCAACGCGCGCAGCCAGTCGCTGCCGGCCGGTTCGTCGTACCAGAGCGCCATGTCGCCGGCTGCCTGCACCTGTGGTGGCGTCGCCGGGTCTGCGCGGGCGATCGCGGTCCACCCGGCGGGCAGCAGGACGGCACCCGCCCCGGCCGCCCCGGCGGTGAGGAGTTTGCGTCGGGTCACTTCAGACATAGCGGTTCTCCAGGATCCGTACCGGGCGGTTGGCCGCAGGCACGTCGACCCGGCCACCAGGTCATGCATTGATAACGATCGTTGTTAACGTTAACGATCGGGATGGTCCAGTGTCAACGATCTGCCGGGCGCCGTGCAGTGACGGGCGTACGCCCTCGGCGGTTCAGCGCAGCGACGTTGCCGGACGCGCCAGCCGGGTGCGTACGGCGGCGGCGTCCGGGTGGCCGGCCCGCTCCAGCAGCACCAGCGCCGCCGCCCAGTCGCCCCGGGCCGGGTCGACCTGGCCGCAGGCGTACCGCGCGTCGCCGAGGTCGACCAGGGTCTCCGCCTCGCCGCCCCGGTCGCCGATCGCCCGGAACAGCCGCAGCGCCCGCTCGTGGCAGCCGACCGCCGCGCGATGGTCACCGGCCGCCGCCTCGGCACAACCGGCGGTACGCCAGTTGGTGGCCGCCCCGTGCCGGTTGCCGAGCTCGGTGTTGATGGCGAGGGCCTGCCGGCAGAGCTCGCGGGCCTGGTCGGGCTCGCCCAACCGGATCCGGGTCCAGGCGATGTTGTTCATCGCCCGCGCCTGCCCGGTCAGATGCCCGGCCTGCCGGTACAGCTCCAGCGACCGCAGGTCGTAGTCGAGGGCGTCGGCGTCGCGGCCCTGCCGCTGCCGTACCCGGGCGAAGTTGACGTTGGTCTGCGCCTGGTTCGCCCGGTCCCCGACGGCGACGAACAGCTCCAGGGCCTGCGTCAGGTGCCGGGCGGCCTGGTCGGTGCGGTCCAGCTGGGTCAACGCCCGACCCAGGTTGCGGTGCAGATTCGCCTGCGCCGCCTGGTCGCCCAGCCGCACCGCCGCCGGCAACGCGGCACCCTGTACGGTCAGTTGGTCGTGCCACAGCGCCCGCAGGTTGACGTAGCTGGTCAGACTCCAGGCCAGCTCCCAGGCGTGCCGGTCGAAGCGCTCGCGGGACGCCAGATCGACCGCGCCGAGTAGCACCCGGTGCTCGGCCACCAGCCAGCGCATCGCCGCCGCGCCGTCGGCCAACGCCGGCACCACCACCCCGGGTGCCGGGCAGTCCAGCAGGATCGGGTCCCGGTGCGGGTAGAGCAGCCGGTCGGCGGCGTACGCGGTGTGCAGCAGGTGGTCGAGCAGCCGCCGGGTCGCGGCCCGCCGCCGCGTCGCCGGCTCCTGCGCCTCGGCCAGCTCGGCGGCGTACGCCCGCAGCAGGTCGTGCAGCACGTACCGTCCCGGCGAGTGCTCGGTTATCAGGCTGGCGCGGGTCAGCACGGCCAGCAGCCGTCGGGTGGCGGGTACCGTTTCACCGGCCAGGCTTGCCACCGCCGGCACGGTCAGCTCCGGCCCGGGATGCAGCCCGATCAGCCGGAACAGCCCGGCGGCGGCCGGGTCGAGCGCCCGGTACGACCAGGAGAACACCGCCCGTACGTCGGCCGCCGGATCGCCAGCGTCGAACACGTCCAGGCCGGCACCGGCCTCGGTCAGCTCGGCGGCCAGGTCGGTGAGGGTGACCGCCCGGTTCACCACCACCCGCGCCGACGCGACGGCGAGCGCCAGCGGCAGCCGGGCACACCGGTCGACGATCCGCTGGGCGGCGGCCGGCTCCGCCCGCACCCTTGCCGGCCCCAGCCGCCGGGCGAGGAACCGCCGCGCCTCGGCGTCGGTGAACAGATCGAGGGCGATCGGCCGGGCCCCGTCCACGGCGACCAGACCGCCCAGCTGACCTCGACTGGTCACCACGGTGACGCAGCCCGGCGCGCCGGGCAGCAGCGGGCGGACCTGTTCGGCGTCGCGGGCGTTGTCCAGCACGATCAGCATCCGCCGGCCGGCGACCAGGCTGCGGTAGCGGGCGGTCTGCGCGGCCAGCCCGATCGGCACCCGCTGCGGGGCGACCCCGAGCGCGGCCAGGAACCCGCGTACCACCTCGGCGGGATCCAGCGCCGCACCGGCCGGGTCGAATCCACGCAGGTTCACGTACAACTGTCCATCCGGGAACCGGTCGCGGCTGCGGTGCGCCCAGTGCAGCACCAGGCTGCTCTTGCCGACCCCGGCGGTGCCGGTGACCACCGCCAGCGGCGGCTGACCCGGGTCGTCAACCGGCAGCGCGTCCAACTCGACCAGCGCGGCGACCCGGCCGGTGAAGGCCGACGGCGCGGCCGGCAGTTGACGCGGTACGTCGGCCGCCTCCGGCGCGGCGCGCGGGGCCGGAGTCAGAGCCGCCTCCGGGGGTGCGGCCGCGTCCGGGGGTGCGGCCGCCGTCCCCAGTGCCGGGTCCGCGGTCAGGATCCGGTGGTACGTCTGCCGCAGCGCCGCCGCCGGATCGGTGCCCAGTTCATCGGCGAGCCGAGTACGGACCACCTGGTAGTGCCGCAACGCCTCGGCCTGACGGCCGGCCCCGTACAGCGCCCGCATCAACTGACCGGCAATCCGCTCGTCCAGTGGATGCTCGGCGGCCAGCGCGGTCAACTCGCCGAGCAGATCGGCGTGCGCGCCGGCGGCCAACCGCAGGTCCACCAGGTCCAGTCGGGCGGCGAGCCGGTCGGCGGCCAGCGCGGTGCGTACCGTGTCGAGCCAGGCCGACTCCAGGGCACCGAACGGCGTACCGCGCCACAGCGACAACGCCCGGGCCAGCAGCGCCGTCGGTTCGTCGACGGTTACCGGCGTCCCGCCGGTCCGCGCGGCGCTCGTGCCAGCCCTGGCCCGCCGAACCAGCTGATCGAACAGGTGCAGGTCGACCAGGGCAGGGTCGACCTGCAGCAGGTAGCCGCCGGACCGGCGGATGATCCGTACCGGTTCGGCCGGGGCCAGCACCTGCCGCAGCCGGGACAGGTAGCCGGCGAGCGCATTGCGGGCTCGCTGCGGTTGCCGGTCACCCCAGACCCGGTCCAGCAGCCGGTCGGTGGGCACCAGCCGGTTCGCGTCGACCAGCAGCGCGGCCAGGACGCAGCGCTGCCGGGCGTGCCCCAGGTCAAGGTCGCGGCCGCCGACCCGCACCGTCACCTCTCCGAGGACCCGCAGCTCGACGTCGGCCGATGCAGTGTCCACCTCTGCAGGATGCCCCGCATCTCGCGATCGAGCAGCCAATTTAACGACTGCCGAAACATCTCCGAAGGTCCACCGGCCACTGTCTGGATCGACGGCACACGCCAGTCACCTCGATCAATCCGAAAAGAGGAGCGATGAACACGAAACACCGTCGCACCGGTCTACGCGTGGCGGCGCTGCTCGCCGCCCTGACCGTCGGCGCGGCCGCCCAACTCGTCGCGACCGCGCCGGCCGCTGCGGTCAGCGGCCTGTTCCGGACCACCCACCTGGCCACCGCGACGAACTCACAGTCACCGAAGTTCCGGGCCGCCGAGTGCCCGGGTGACACCCGGGTGATCGGCGGCGGGGCCCGGGTGACCGGGCCGGCCGCCGGGTCTATCCGACTCAGCGCCCTGCAGCCGGTCAGCGGCCCCGGCCAGACCGACCGGTACGAGGTCTGGGCGGACGAACCGCCGGGCGGCGTCAGCGGCAACTGGGCGCTGGAGGGGTACGCCATCTGCGCACCGGCGGCTTCCGTGCCCGGCTACAACATCGTCCCCGGGAACTCCGCCTACTCCTCGTCGCCGACCCGCAGCACCGCCGCGGGCTGCTCGGGCAGCCAGCGGGTGATCGGCACCGGGGCGAGCGTCACCGGAGGCGGCTTCGGCAACGTCGGCCTGCAGATGTCCCGGGCCTCCGGACCACTGGACATCGCCCGGGCCGCCGCCGCCGAGGACGGCGCCTACTCGGGCAACTGGCGGGTCACCGCGTACGCCATCTGTGCGAACCCGGTGGGGGCGGCGGCCGAAGGGTCGGTGCAGACCGGGGTCGCCTCGGCCAGCGACTCCTGCCCGGCCGGTGAGCAGGTGCACTCGGTCGGCGGGGCGACGGGAGCGGGTGCTTCCGGGCAGACCTTCCTGAGCTCGCTCTACCCGAACGCCGGTCTCAGCACTGTGCACCTCACGCTGACCGGTGTGCCCACCGATGGTCTGGCGATCCAGGCGATCTGCGCCTGACCCGACGGCCACGGTGACCCCGGGGCCGGCGGAGCCGACCAGCCGCACAGTGAAAACCGATGGGCCGCAGGGGGGGCATCCCGCCACCCTGCGGCCCACCAGGGATCCCTCATGTTTCCCTCATTACCGCCTCAGGTATCAGCAGGTCGACCGTGCGATGATCTTGGCGCCTCCCGACACGTCGAGGGTGGCGGTGAGGTGGAGACGGTGTCAGCGAACCGCGAGGTTCTCAACTTCTACGCGGGCCCGACCGGCCTGCCCCGCAACGTCATGGAACGCATCCGCGTCGAACTCGGCGACTTCCAGGGCACCGGGATGAGCGTGATGGAGATCAGCCACCGGGCACCCGAGGTCGAGTTCCTGCTGGCCGACACGACCGAGCGGGTCCGTCGCCTGCTCGGCCTCGGCGACGAGTCCGACGTTCTGCTCCTGCAGGGTGGCGGATCGCTGCAGTTCGCGATGGTCCCGATGAACTTCTCGGCACCCGGTGACCCGGTCGACTACGTCGACACCGGGTACTGGGCCGCCAAGGCGATCCGGGAGCCACGGACCCTCGGACGGGACGTCGCGGTGGTGGCCTCCTCCGCCGACCGGGACCACACCTACGTTCCGCCGGCCGGCTCGATCCGGCCCCGGCCGGACGCCCGGTACCTGCACCTGGTCACCAACAACACGGTGGAGGGCACCCAGTTCCACCAGGCACCCGCCGTTGCGGTGCCGGTGATCGCCGACATGAGCTCCGACCTGATGTCCGACACCTTCGACCCGGCGGCGTACGACGTCGTCTACGCCCACGCGCAGAAGAACATCGGCGTCGCCGGAGTGACCGTCGTGGTCGCGCGCCGCCGCATGCTGGACGACATCGTCGGTGAGCTGCCGGCGGTGCTCGACTACCGGGTGCACCGACAGCACCGGTCGAACTTCCACACCCCGCCGACCTTCGCCATCTACGTCACCTGGCTGATGCTGGGCTGGTTGGCCGACGATATCGGCGGGCTGGCCAGCATGGGCGGGATCAACCGCCGCAAGGCGCAGATCCTCTACGACTACCTGGACAGCGTCCCGTTCTACCGCACCACTGTCGACCCGGCGTCGCGTTCGCTGATGAACGTGGTGTTCGACCTGCCCACCCCGCAGCTGCTCGCGGAGTTCCTGGCCGAGGCGCAGCAGACCGGTATCGCCGGGCTGGCCGGGCACCGCTCGGTGGGTGGCTGCCGGGCCAGCCTGTTCAACGCCGTGACCGTCGAATCGGTCGAACGGCTGGTCGACTTCCTGCACACTTTCGAGCGCCGCAACCGGACGACGGACCTGCCACCCGATCCGTCCACCGAACGATAGAGACAAGACACGATGAATGCTGCTCCGTTCCAGGAACTGCCCTGGCCGCGTATCCGGGAACTCGTGGTCGACGCGCTGAGCGTCGGCCACCGTACACACATGGCGCATGGCATGGTGGAGTTCGACGTGTCCCGCCCGATGGAGTTGATCGCGCGCTACCGTGCCCAGGTGCCCGACGGGCTGTCGTTCACCGCCTTCCTGGTCTACTGCCTCGGTTACGCGATCGACGAACACAAGATGCTGCACGCCTTCCGCAAGGGCCGTCGCAAGCTGGTCGTCTTCGACGACGTGGACGTCAACACACTGCTGGAGAAGCGCAAGCCCGACGGATCGCTGGTACCGGTCATCTACGTGGTCCGAGCCGCGAACCGCAAGAGCCTGGCGCAGATCAACCACGAGATGCGCGCCGCCGCCCGTACCGACCTGTACGACGACGAGGGGGTCCGCCGACGCCGTCAGCTCCTGCGGCTGCCACGCCCGGCCCGGCGGGCAATCTGGTGGTGGATGCGGCGCGACCCGGCCCGGGTCAAACGTCAGTGGGGCACCGTCGGACTGTCCAATGTCGGCTCCTTCATCAGCCCGCGCCCGTCCTGGGGGATCTCGATCTCGTTCCTGACCAGCACGCTCATCGTCGGCGGAATGTACGACAAGGTACGGTGGATCGATGGTGCCGCCGCGCCCCGCAAGACCCTCAGCGCCACCGTCACGGTCGACCACGACATCGTCGATGGTGCACCCGGAGCCCGGTTCGGCGAGACGTTGGCCGGGCTGATCGAAAACGCCGCCGGTCTGGATGACGAGTTCGTCACCGAGAGCCTCGCGTTGCAGGGAGCCGACAGTGCCCCGAACTGACCACCCGCCGCTGCGGCTGCGGCTCAAAGCGCTCCGCACCGACCTGTCAAGCCCCGGGTTTGATGGAGAGTTGGTTAGCTGGTTTTCAGGGTTGCGGTGACCGGTCGGGTCATCGCGTGT